>JGI12109J20283_10200936_pt1 | contig 38690 bp, 37 predicted proteins | sample ElkSlonscriptome_12_FD_20283 | JGI IMG/M metagenome (IMG submission 20283)
GGCGCCAGAAGGGGAGCTATCGCCCGCCACTGGTCGAGCCGCATGCAGTCGAGCACGATGAAGTAGACGGGCTCGTCGCCGAGCAGGGGGACCAGCCACTGCTGGACGATGTCGACGGACAGGTCGGGCCGCTCCCGCGTGCCCTCGACCCACCCCGGGTAGGCACGCGAGACGAAGGTGCCGAAGTCGCGGCGGAGATCCGTGGACATCGCCTCCACGGAGTCCAGCAGCCCCGCCTCCCCCGCCTGTTCGAGGCGAATGTGCCAATCGACCAGTTCCTGGTAGACGGCCGCGAAATCCCGGGGCGTCGCCGCCGTCTGACACAGTTGCGCCAGCTGGCGGAACCGTGCCGCGAAGTCCTGCGCGGCCTGCTGCTGACGAATGGCGGACCCCTCCAGGATCCGTGTCACGACCGACAGCACCTGGCGAGGGGACGTCGGCTTCACGAGGTAGTCGTCCACGCGCCGGCCGATCGCCTCCTTCATCGTGAGATCCTCCTCCGACTTCGTGACCATCACGACGCGCGCGTGCGGGTCCTCGCGGCGCAGGATCTCGAGCACCTCCAGTCCGCGCCGCCCCGGCATCTGCTCGTCGAGGAGCACGAGATCGTATGGATGCTCGCGCAGCAGCTCCAGACCGTCGTCGCCGTTCGCGATGGCGTCGACGTGGTATCCGCGTGCCTGCAGAAACAGGATGTGAGGTCGCAGGAGCGCGACCTCGTCGTCGACCCAGAGGATACGTTTGCCGGTGCGGGTAGCCGCCATGACCGCCATCGATGTTGGAGAGGAACCTCAAAGCTACGGCACCGGACCGGCCGACGCACCGCGGCCGGACCGCGGCTCTGCTGCCGGCCCTCCTGCCGCCCCGCGTGCCGGCCCCCCTTGCCGGCCTCGCTTACCGGCCNCGCTTACCGGCCTCGCTTACCGGCCAGGGTATCGTACCGGGAGGATTGGTCCGATCTTCCCAGAAGCATCGCCCGCCGCCATTCGCCTCCGCACACCGCCCAGACGTCATGCGTCCGTTCGCACTAGGTCTTCTCCTCGGGGTCCTCCTGCTGGGTCTGGCGCGACTCGCTCTCGCGCCACTGAACCCGACGACTCACCACCACGCCAACTGGGCCGTGATGGTCGACGGAGAGCCCATCGACCTGTCCGGCGATCGTTTCATGGAGGAGATTTCGGCGTGCGCGGCCGGCGATGGCGAGATTCAGCCGTCCCAGCGGATCCATCTTCACGAGAACAACCAGGACGTCGTCCACGTGCACCACCCCGGAGCGACGTGGGGCCACCTGGCGACCAATCTGGGGCTGGGGCTCGGAGACGACTGGCTCTTTCTGGATCAGAGACTGGTGGAGGGGATCGACGGCGTCCGCCCCGACGGTCGGCTCATGGAGGGTGACGAGAGCGGCGATGCCCGCCTGGTCTTCGTGGTCAACGGATTCGTGGTCCCCTCCATCGTGAATCGGCCGGTCGGGTCCGAGGATCGCGCCCTGATCGCCTGGACGGACGCGGATGTCGAGATCGTCCGCACCGAGTGGTTCGAGCGGGTGGCGAGCGACGCCGGCGAGTACAACGAGCGCATGGATCCCGCGAGCTGCAGCGGTGGGCATGGCGACCTCCCCCTCCTCGCACGTCTGCGCCTCGCCTTCTGGGGCTGATCTCATGGCGACCGCCGTCGTTACGGCCTTCATTCTGGGCGTGTTCGCCGGCATGGCGCCGGGGCCGTACACGACGATGGTCGTCGCCACCGGGTTCGAGCGGGGGTTCCGGGCGGCGGTCCCCCTCGCCGCAGCTCCGCTCTTCACCGATCTCGTGCCGCTGGTCGTCACCAGCCTCATCCTCACGCAGCTCAGCGCGACGGTCCTCTCCACGATCGGCATCCTGGGCGGGACGGCCGTCATCGGGATCGGGGTGCTCCTGCTCTGGAAGCATCGACCGGGCTACACGCCTCCCGAGCCACACGGCGCGCCGTCGACCGTCCGCCTCTGGCACGTCGTGGTGAGCACGACTCTGTCCCCCGCGCCCTGGCTGTTCTGGCTGTCGATCGCATCCCCCCTCTTTCTTCGTGCGTGGACCCAGGATCGGCTGTACGGTGCGGCTTTTCTGGTCGTGCTGTTCGCCACGAACATCGGCTCCGCGCTGTCGCTCGCGTGGGTCGCTTCGCACGGAGGCCGCGTCCTCGACCCCCTCTGGCGAAAGATCGTCCTCCTGGGAGCGGGCGTAGCCCTCCTCTTCGCGGGCGGATGGATCCTCGTTCAGGCCATCCAGGGCGACTTCGCCTCGATCACCGACTCCCAGGACCTCATGCGGACATGGGTCGACTCCCTGACCGGGGGCGAGTGATTCGGTGATCGCCGCCCTGCTGCGGTTTCCCGCCCACCTCGCGCGTGGGGTATCCGCCGGGCCGTTCGGGCTGCGACGCGGGGCGGTTCTGCTGGTAACGATCCCGGCTCTCGTGTCGGTCTGGGTGGTGCACCTCCTCGCCCTGCTGCTCGACGAGATCTGGTATCCCGGATATCGCGACATCACGGTCCGAGAGCCCCTGTTCGTGGTCGGACTGCCCCGGAGCGGCACGAGCCGGATGCAGGAGATTCTCGCCGACGACCCGCGATTCACCTCGCTCCGTCTGTGGCAGCTGGTTCTCGCGCCCGCGATCTGCGAGCGACGTGTCGTCGTGCGTGCGGGGCGGCTGGACTCGGCGCTGGGCGGATGGGGTCGGCGGGGGCTGGAGGCGACCCAGCGAGCCGTGTTCGCATTCATGGAGGAGGTTCATCCCGTCCGACTCGACCAGCCGGAGGAGGACTACCTGCTGCTCTGGCCCGTCTTCGCGTGCTTTCTGCTGATCGTGCCCTTCCCCCGCTCCGAGCGGGTCTGGGCGCTTACCCGGGTCGACGACTGGCGGCCGGAACGCAGACGGCGGATCACGCGAGTCTACCGAAGGATGGTCCAGCGTCATCTGCACGAGTCGCCCGACGGCATACGGCTTCTGAGCAAGAATCCCAGCTTCACGCCGCTCGTGGCGTCGCTTCTGGAGGAGTTTCCCGACGGGAGGGTGATCGGCTGCCTTCGCGACCCCCGGAGGGTCGTGCCCTCGCTGCTGAGCTCGCTGGAAGATGGGGCACGGGTCTTCGGATGGTCGCCCGCCGACCCGGCGTACCGCGACCGATTCCTCGGGATGCTCGAGGAGTTCTCGGATCGCCTCCTGTCGTTCGAGGGTCGGTACGGCGAGGATGTCTATCAGTCGCTCCTGCTGCGGGACGTTCGGAGCGATCTCGTCGCCAGCGTGGGCACCGTGTACGAACGCTTCGGGTGGGCACTCGGCCCCCACCTTGTCGGAGCGCTGGAAGCCCGGGCTTCGGCCGTCCGTACCCATGCCAGCAGCCACTCCTACGACCTCGCCGACTACGGTCTGGACACCGCATGCGTGGAGACCCGGTTCGCGCGGCTGATGACCCGATTCGACATCGGCGGTGCGTCCTCTCACGGCGACTCCCCGGCATGACGGACCTGCCCCTCGGATCGGTCGAGGTCGACCCCGCGATCCCCGCACCCATCGGTGACGCGGATGCGGCGCGCGCCCTGCTGGAGCGGGCCTCCACACTTCGCGTGGCGCTTCTTTCGGACGCCATCCCCGGCCGAAACGGGGTCGGCACCTACTACGACGATCTGGTCGCGAATCTCCGGGACCACGTCGAGCGGATCGAGCTGTTCGCGCCCCCGACGGTGCCGGACCCGGACTACGCCGGGCTCGAGGTGCCGATGCCGGGAGACCCCACGCAGAAGCTCTACCTCCCGTCGCCCGCACGCCTGAACGACGACCTCCGGCGCTTTCGCCCCGACGTCGTGGTCGCGGCCACGCCGTGGCTCTACGGCGTCCTGTCGATCTTCATGGCTCGACGCCTCGGTGCCGGCGTCTGCATCGGCTACCACACCCAGATCGACAAGCTCCTCGAGATGTACTGGGAGCGGTTCGGGATGGGGGGGGCGGCCCAGCGGATCGTGGCGCTCTGGGACCGACTCCTGTTCCGCTTCGGTGACGTGGTGCTGGTCCACAATGAACAGCTGATCTCGGCCGCACGGTCGGGGGGTGCCCGCCGCGTGTCACTCGTGGGCACACCGGTCCCTCGGATCTTTCTGGAAGCACCGCTGCCCGAACTCCCGACCGGCATCGCCACGATCGTGTTCGTGGGTCGCCTCGCTCCGGAGAAGGAGCTCGGTCAGATCCTCGATGCCGCGCGGCACCACCCGGACCTCGACTTCGTGCTGGCGGGCGACGGGCCGCTGCGCGGGGAGGTCGACGCGGCCGGACGTTCGCTCTCGAACGTCGAAGTGCTCGGGTGGGTGGACCGGGCGGAGGTTCGCCGTCGGATCGACGCCGCGGATGCGATCGTCCTCCCGTCCCGATACGAGACGTTCGGCAGCGCCGCCTTCGAGGCGATGATCCGGGGCCGACCGGCGATCGTGTCGCGGAACTGTGGCCTCACCCGCTGGCCGAGCCTGACTCCGGGACTCGTGGTCATGAGGGAGGGGGAGCGACTCTCGCAGACCGTCGGACGCGTCCGAGCCATGGAGGGGGGCGAGGTCGAGGCGCTGGCGCGTCGCGCCCTCGACGGCTCTCGAGACCTGTCCCGCCGTACCGTCGAGCATTGGCTCACCGTACTCGCCCGGACGGCCGAGGAGGCCCGGGGCGCATGACCGAGTACCCGCTGTTCGCTCATCCGACGATCCACGACGTCCGCCCGGACACGCTCGGCCGGGTCGCGGAGCTGCTGACTCTGCTCGAGCCGGCGGGAACGAAGGCGTGCCTGCTCGTCGTTCCGGGGCTCGAATGGGACGCGAACGGCATCGACCGCCTGACCGAATGGGCCGACAGCGGCCACGAGCTCGCGGGTCACGGGTGGACGCACAGGCGCGCGCCCCGATCCGTCTACCACCGCCTGCATGCGGCCTTCGTCTCGAGGGACCAGGCCGAACACCTCTCGGCATCCCGGTCGGAGGTTCTGGACCTCGTCGAGCGGGGGCGGGAGTGGTTCGACGCGCAGGGGCTTCCCCTCCCGACCTTCTACGTCCCCCCCGCGTGGGCGCTGGGTGCGGCTCGCCCGGGGGATCTCGCCGAGCGTGGGTACCGGGTCGTCGAGGTCCAGTGGGGCTACCACGATCTCGTGGGCGGCAGCTTCCACGCGACCCCGCTCATCGGATTCGAGGCGGACACGTGGTGGCGTGGCGTCGCGCTGGGCGCCTTCAACGCCCTGCAGGTCGCATTGGCCCGGCGGACGGGGCGGCCGCTCCGGCTGGGCCTCCACCCCTTCGATCTCGAGCTTCGGCGTTCCCACGAGGTGCATCGACGCATCGACGAGGTCGACGTCTGGCTGGACACCGCGGAGTCGCTCGAGCGGCTCCGCGACGGCGATTAGCCGATCGGGATACCGATTGCGATCGCGACGGTCCGCAGCATCTCGCCCGACGCGGGGTCGACGGCGTCGAACGGCACGACCCCCACCCGTGTGCCCGACGCCATCTCGACGAGGGCATCCAGGCGACCCCGACTCGCGAGCCAGGCGACCCCGTCCAGGATGAACAGTCCCGCACCCTGGGCGATGACCCCATAGGCGTGACCCCTCACCTCGTCGGGGCGCGACAGACCCCGTCCGGCCGCGATCGCCAGCGCCGTCCCGACACCCATGTAGCCGACGTTCAGACCGAGATTCACGAGCAGCACGTCCGACCAGCCGTTCTCCTCCGAGAGTGCGGCCGAGAGCGACGTCGCGGTCTCCGGGTCGCCCGACAGCACCGAGGCGCCGACGATACCGAGGTTGATCGCACCCCAGGCGGCGGACTGGACACCGAAGCCGAAACGCGTCGGCGTGCGGTCACGATTGGCACCGGCGAGCAATCCGATCCCGAGCGCGACGTTCGCCCCACCCCAGATGGCCACCCGCCAGAGGTGGTCCTGCCTGGAGGTCTGGAGGGCATCGGACAGCCGGGCCACCTCGTCGGCGGCACCATCCGTCGTGTTCTGCTGCGCATCCACCGGAGCACTGGCCAGGACGAGCAGGGTGACAGCGATCGGGAGCAGCGGGAGGCGGGTCATGGCCGGGACGACCCCGTCACCCGGTCACGGGTTCCGGAGGCCGGTTTCGACGACGGGTACCGGGAATCGGTTCGGGGTACGGGTTCCCGACCTGGCGTCCGGTGCAGGGTTCCGGCGGGGCGGGCGTGCCCATATCGTCTCTTCTCCCCGGCCGCCCCCCTACCGGTACACCACTCACGACACGAACGGGACGTGCGCGACATGAACTTCCGCCGACACCTCCTCCCCTGCCTGATACTCGCTGCCCTCACCACGGGGTGCGCCGAATCCGGCGCGGAGTCCGGTGCCGAGTCCGGTGCCGAGTCGGCGATGGCCAGACCCACGATCCTCTTCATCGACGCGGCGGGCGACGTGAGCCGCATGATGCGCCTCGATCCCTCCGCCTCCGAGGCCGAGGTGGTCCGCCCGACTCTCCTGCAGTCCGCGCGGGGGCTCACCCTGGACCGTTCGGAGGGCATCGTCTACTGGGCGTCCCGTGAAGGCGACCGGATCCAGTTCGGACGCTGGAACGACGCGTCGATGTCCGAGCTCCCGGTCACGGGGTTGGACTCGGCGTACGCGGTCGAGTATCTGGCCGACGACAACACGCTCTACTGGAGCGACTACGGCACGAATGCGATTCATCGGCTGGACCTGGGCGGGGGCGAGGTCGAGGCGGTCGTCGACAACCTCGATGCACCACGACAGATCGCGATCGATACGGACGAGCGGAGGGTCTACTGGGTCGATCGGGGCTCGGGCCGGGTCGAGTCGGAGGCGTTGGACGGCCCGGCCGGTCGGCGGACTCACGCCACCGGTCTCGATGCACCCTACGGGATCGTGCTACTGCCCCGTGAGGATGTGGCCCTCGTGGCAGATGCCGAGCTCGGAGTGATCTACCGGATCGAGCTGGCTACCGGGGAGCTGTCGACCTGGCTGGAGGAGGCGGGGACTCACCCCTCCTTCCTCGCCGTCGACTCGGCGGCCGACATGCTCTACTGGGGCGACAACCGCGACAACGTGATTCGGCGACGGCCACTCGGAGGTGGAGGGGTGGAGACGGTCCTCGAAGGGCTCGAGGGTCCCCGTGGCCTCATGCTCGTCCGCTGAATTCCTCGCCGTCGACGTCCACACCGCTGAATTCGGTGCGGCGAGGCGGCGACGGCGACCCTACATCGAGATCCTGTAGGGAAACCATGCCGCGATCGCCTGTTCGCCCCGCCGCGCGGGTGTGAACACCCACTCCGACGCCTCACGGATCAGACGCCGGTTGAAGTCGCCGTTCCGGGTCGGGGGGTCGAGCCGCGTGGAGTCGGCAACGACGCGACCCCGTTCGTTCACGAACACCCACACCTCGACCTCCGTCCCCTGCAGACTCCGGTTGGTCGGAGGGATGATCATGCCGCGTGGGGAGGGGGGGATCATCTCGAAGCGACCCTCATCGGTCGACCCGCCGTCTCCCTCCCCGTCGCCCTGTTCGACGCCGGGGCCCACATCCGGAAGGGGGATCTCACCGGCCCGCTGTGCCTGCTGCACCTCGATCTGGGGCACATCCTCGAAGTCTACCGGTTCCATGGTCTCGAGCGACGGCGTGATCACCGGCGGCGGCGGCCTTACCGTCTCCCGCTGCGGCGGCGCCTGGATCGTGATCACCTGCATTCCTCCGGCTGCGGCGCGGTCGTCCTGCGCTCTCGGGCCGGCGGCCGAGAAGGGCGACGGTGGAATGGGTGGGCGGCCGAGGAGTAGTAGAACGAGAAGACCGGCATGCACGACCACGGACACGAGCAGGGCGATGCCCCACCGGAATCGTTCGTGCGCGCGGCGCGCCGCGAGGTCGAAGTCGTGGCTCGTCTGCCGTGGGCCGGTGTTCATACGGAGTGGTACGGTGCGTGCGACGGCTTTGTTTCTCCGTTGTCACGCGTGAACTTACAGGACTTTCCTCCCGATCCGCGCTCATGACGCCCCACGTGGCCGATCACCCTGCAGCCGACGCCGACGCACCCACCCCTCCGCCGGATGGGCGTGAGGCCGTCGACGAGCGTACGCTGCCACAGGCGCTGTACGAGCTCACCAAGCCCGGGATCGCGGGGTTCGTCGCGGTCACCGCCGCCGTCAGCTACTACGTCGCAGCGGCGGGCCGCCCCGATCTCATGCCCGTGCTTCACGTTCTCGTCGGCACCGGGGTGGCCACCGGTGGGGCTCTCGCGCTGAACCAGTGGGTGGAGCGGGACCTGGACGCGCGGATGAAGCGGACCCGTTCGCGGCCCATCCCATCGGGCCGACTCGACGCAGGGCCGGCGCTCGGCTTCGCCCTCGTGCTGACAGCGGTGGGGGTCGCCTGGCTCGGCGGGACGGTCGGGCTTCTTCCGGCCGGCCTGACCGCGCTCTCCGCGGCCCTCTACATCGGCGCGTACACACCGCTGAAGCGGGTATCGTACCTCGCGACGCTGGTCGGCGCGGTGCCCGGGGCATTCCCTGCACTCATCGGCTGGAGTGCCGCTACCGGCGGGATCGAGATCGGCGGGCTCGCCCTGTTCGCCATCTACTTCCTCTGGCAGCTGCCCCACGTACTGGGTCTCGCCTGGCTCCTGCGCGAAGACTACCTCGAGGTCGGATTCTTTCTCGCGCCGCCCACGGACCCCGAGGGCCGCCGCCTGGGCCGGCATCTCGTCTACCATTCGATCTCGCTGCTCATCGTCAGTCTGCTCCCGACGCTGCTGGGCATCACCGGGTGGATCTACGCCGTGGGCGCCTTCCTGATGGGCATCGCGATGATCTCCGTGTCGGTCCCGACGGCCAGGGAGATGACCGTCTCGTCGGCACGACGGGTCTTCCTCGGCTCACTCCTCTACCAGCCCGCGCTGCTGCTGCTGCTGCTCATCGACACCGTGCCTCCCGGAGGACCCTGATGCTCCGCACGACGACGCTCTTCGCGGCGATCGCCCTGCTCGCGGCCCCACTCGTCACCCCGAGGTTCGCCATGGCCCAGTCCCCCGACTCCCGGAACTCCGAGCGTCCCCGGGCCCGCGACCTCGGAATGCGCGTGGGCGTGTTCGAGCCGGGCGCGAACAACGCCATCACCGACGTCGCGGGAGTCCGGGTGGGTCACACGACCGTGATCGAGGGTTCGGATGTCCGCACCGGGATCACGGCGATCCGCCCCGTGGACGGGACCCCGTACTTCAGCCGTCCGCCGGCGGCGATGTTCGTCGGCAACGGGTACGGGAAACTGATCGGCACGACGCAGGTCCGCGAGCTCGGCGAGCTCGAGACGCCGATCCTGCTGACCTGTACGCTCTGCGTGTGGAAGGCCGCCGACGCGATGGTCGAGTGGATGCTCGATCGTGAGGGCATGGGGGGCGTCCGCTCCCTCAATGCCGTCGTGGGGGAGACCAACGACGGCGCCCTGAACGACATCAGGTCCCGGCCCATCACCGCAGACCACGTCGTTTCGGCCCTGGAGGGTGCCACGGGTGGCCCCGTCGAGGAGGGATCCGTCGGCGCCGGCACCGGGACGCGCGCATTCGGATGGAAGGGTGGGATCGGCACCAGTTCGCGGGTGCTGCCCGAGCAGTACGGCGGCTACACCGTGGGTGTGCTCGTCCAGTCCAACTTCGGCGGGATCCTGGCCATGGACGGGGCACCCGTCGGGAAGGAACTCGGCCGCCACTCGTTCCGTGGCGTGGTCGAGGCGGGCGACGGCGACGTCCAGGAGGTCGACCTCAACGACGTGGACGTGGGCGATGGCTCGATCATGATCGTCGTCGCTACCGATGCGCCCCTGTCCGACCGGAATCTGGAGCGCCTCGCAGCCCGCGCGATCATGGGCCTGGCCCGAACCGGATCCTTCGCCGGCAACGGATCGGGCGACTACGTGATCGCCTTCTCGACGGCCGAGGAGGTGCGGCGGGGTCGGGACGGCGCCGACGTGCCGTCCGCCGGGCTGGAGAACTCCGACATGTCCCCGCTCTTCCAGGGCGTGGTGGAGTCGACGGAGGAGGCGATCTACAACTCGCTGCTGAAGGCCACGACGGTCACCGGAGCCAACGGCAACACCGCCGACGCTCTCCCGATCGACGAGACCATCGAAGTGCTTCGCAGGTTCGGCGTGATCGGACGGTAGCTTCCGGGACGACCGTCCGGACCGACCCCATCCTCGTCACGCTCTCAGCCCGTCGCGGACGGGTTGGCCGGGGCGTCCGGTGCCGGCTCCTCCTCCCGTTCCGGTGCAGCCGTGCTCGAATCCGAACCACCCCAGATCAGGCTCGGCCGCCACACGCCGAGTGCCACATTCGCCACGGCGACTCCGCCGATGACCCAGAAGGAACCCCACTCCGGCTGGAGCGTGGTGCCCAGGGCCGAAACCGGGAGATCCCCAGCCAGAGCCGCGGCCGCGCGCTCCGCGGCACGCTCCATCGGCGCCTGAACGTAGACGAGCGTCCCCTCCAGGATCACGATGCCGGACAGCAGCTTCGCCCAGGCCCAGCCGGCACTCTGGTAGGCGGAGACGACCGCCATCGACACGAGACCGCTGCAGACGACCGCCGCCATGGAGGGAAGGAGCAGCCACTTCGCCACATTCCCCATCGCGCTGCGGAGAATCGCGAATCGCTCGAGGTCGGTCGGTTCCGGAAGGGAGGCGTGAAGGATCAGGAGCGCCGCGATGGCCCCGATGAACCCTACCGCGCCCATGGTGTGCAGGAACTTGATCGTGGCACGGACGGCTCGTCGACTCATCTTCGCTGCATTCCCCGATGCGGTGCGGCAGAGGATGGATGGACGCGCGGGGTCCCGACATCGCGTCCCCGAATGGACACCGCTCCGAACCCCGAGCGACCCTTCACGATCCAACGTGTCGAACTTCGGCCGCGCTCGCCCGTATCCCTGTGATGTGCGACGATCACGTCCAGCGCACGTTTCATCGACCCAGGCTCGCCATGTCCGCAGGTTCATCCAGATTCCGATCTCTTCTTCTCGGTGGCCCGTACCCGAAGTCGCTCGCGCAGGACGCCGCGCTCCTCGCGCTTCGGCTCGGCTTCGGGCTCACCATGGTCGTGGCCCACGGCATCCCGAAGCTCTCCCAGCTCGTTTCGGGGGAGGTGCAGTTCGCGGACCCACTGGGGATCGGCGCCACGGCGAGCCTCCTTCTCGCGGGTGCCGCGGAGGGCGTGGGCGCCGGTCTCGTCGCGGCCGGCCTGCTGACCCGGATCGGCGCGATCCCGGTGATCACCACGATGTCGGTCGCCTTCTTCGTCGTGCACGGAGCGGACCCCTTCCCGCAGCAGGAGAAGGCGTTTCTCTACCTGATCGCCTTCTCGATCATCCTCGTCGCCGGCCCCGGGAGACTGTCCATCGACTGGCTGCTGGACCGGACGGGACGGACCGCCGGATCGGCGGACCGTGCGGTCGGGGCTTCGTCGGACGCCGAATACGATTTCGACGCGCTTCCCGAGATGGATGTTCCCGACCCCGATCTTCCACACACCTCCGCGGAGGGTGCCGAGCTTCTCGATCGCGGTCGGCAGCGAGGAACGATCGATGAGTGACCTCACCATCTATCTGGCCGGCGAAATCCACAGCGAGTGGCGGGAGGAGTTCGGCGAAGCCCTCGAAGCCCGCGGTATCGAGGCCGAGCTGGTCGGGCCGCAGCAGGTCCATGCCCGCTCGGACGACGTGGGAGAGGACATCCTGGGGAAGCAGCCCACCGACCGCTTCCGGGATCTCGAGGGCGCCCGGGTGAACACGCTGCGGACGAGGGTGCTGATGCAGCGAGCCGACCTCGCGATCGCCTTCTTCGGGCCGAAGTATCGGCAGTGGAATACCGCCTCCGATGCGGGCTTCGCGGTAGCTCGCGACGTGCCACTCGTGCTCGTGCGGGATTCCGACCTGGTCCACGCGCTCAAGGAGCTCGATGCACTCGCGACGCTCACCGTCGAGACGCTCGAGCAGGCGGCCGATGCGGTGGCGTACATCCTGGAATAGAAATGCGGCCGGGCCCGGGGACCCACCCCCGACCCGGCCGCTGTTCGTCACCGCCGCGACCCGAATCGGATCACGGACGGATTCCCCCCTGACGTACCCGGTCGTCAGACCCCCGAGTAGGTCGTGCACTCGGGCGCGGATGACGGGATATCTCGCGCCAGGCACTCGTTGTCCGGGTAAGGGAACCCGGGATAGACCCTGTGATCGGGAAGGGCCCGCGGCAGCTCGTCGAGCTTGTCGTACTGACGCATGTCGAAGTAGTGGAATCCACCCTCGAAGTAGAGCGACATGAACCGGTTGTAGAGGATCTCGTCCAGCAGATTCCCCCCGAAATTCGTGGAGAGCGCCGGGAGATCGCCGGCTGCCGTCCGGACCAGATTCACATCGGAGATCGCACCGGGTGTGTCTCCGGTGGCGCGCCGGGCCTCGGCGCGAATCAGGATCAGCTCGTCATTCGTGATCCATGGGAGCGACGCCGTCAGACTGTTGTAGACGGCCACATTCTCGGTCACGGTGATCTGGAAGATCGTCGTGGACGCGATCGGTGTGGTCTTGTCCAGCGCACGCTGGTCGATCGTGGCGCCGTCACTCTGGAGCTGGGCGTCACCCCGGACTCGCGGGTGAGCGTACGCATTGACGTCGTTGAACCTTCCATTGCTCGCGTCGCCCGAAATCGTCGAGTAGTCGAAGTACGCGCCCGCGTCGAGATCGTCCCCGGCGTCGATGAAGGTGCTCGGGAGCGTGGCGATCACCTCTGGCCAGCGGTCGAGATATTTCAGCGCCCTCACCTTGAGGGCACGATTGACCTCCGCGAAGGTCGCCGGAGTGTCGAAGCCCGCGAAACCGCTCGGCAGCGTGAATGGAAAGGCGGTCCCCGCGGCGCCGAGGTCGGAGAGGGCTTCATCGTACAGGTCGAGGATGTACTCGTAGACCGCGTCCGACGATGCGATCGCTGTGAGCTCACCCGCTGGATCGGGGTTCGGATCGAGCGGAATCCCGACCCCCTGGGGTCGCGCCATCTGCATCTGCCAGAAGGCGTCCGCCTTGAAGGTCTTTGCGAAGCCGCGGATGGCGTTGCGCTGCGCGTCGCTCAACCCTTCGGCCGCATCCACCGCCGAGAGCACCGTGTTGATGTGCGCCACCTGGGTATACTGACCACTGAAGTAGAGCCCCCCGTTCACTGGGTCGATCGGGCTCACGAGCGCGTCGGTGTACGGACGCGGCTCTTCCGGGCGGAGGTCGTAGTATTCACGTCCCCACACGCCGAGTCGGCCGATCATCCCGTTCTTCAGGCCGCGCTGCCCCGAGATGATCCCCTGTGTGGCGGCCGCGATCGTCTGCGCGGTCGGGTTGTTGGTCAGGTCCTCCGCAGCCGGATTGTTGAAATTCGGGACGACCAGATCCGGCGTACACGCACCGACCACGACCGCGGCCAGCAGCGTGATCAACCTGAGTCCGGTTCCTCGCTTCATCGTTTGAATCGAATCGTTCATCATGGTTGATCTCCGGCTCAAAAGCCCACCTCGACCGAGAACCAGAAGCTCCGGCTGGGCGGGAAGGGGGCGACATCGATGTTTCGGCCGATGGCCTGGGCGCCGAAGTTGCTGACCTCCGGATCCATGCCGCTGTAGTCCGTGAACATGAGCAGGTTGCGGCCGCTGAGATTCAGGCGCAGATACCGCGCTGCTCCCCACAGGCTCTGCACGAACTGCGGCGGCACTTCGTAGCCGATCGTCAGTTCGCGGAGCTTGAGGAACGACGCGTCCTCGGTCCAGATCGTCGAGGAGCGCGCCGGATACACCCTCAGACGCCACTCGCCGAGCGTCTCACCCGGCTGGCAGGTGCTCGCGGTGCATGCGTCCTCGAAGTCCACGCGGTTGCGGGCGAGGTCGTAGAGCCACGCGGTGAGGTTGACCACGTCGCCGCCCTGCTGCCAGTCGAAGAGCGAGTACATGCTGAAGTTCCCGAACTGGAACTCGTTGGAGAAGCCCATCCGGAAGTCCGGGTTGGCATCACCGATCGCGGTCAGAATGCGATCGCCAGGCTCGCAGGGCTCGTCCGGATCGCATCGCGGGTCACCCGCGACGGCGACGGTATCGCGGCCGACGATCTGAGTGGTCGACCGGCCCTCCTCGATCTGGAATCCGCCGAGGGCGGTACCGAATCCACCGGCCCGGAAGGGCGGCACGGGAAGCTCGTCGATGATGCTCTCATCGGCCGAGAAGGTCGTGGTCGACGTCCAGGAGAAGTTGTCGCCCTGGACCGGAACGGCCTGGAGGGCCGCCTCGACACCCGACGTCGTCATCACGCCGCCGTTGAAGATCGCGGTGTTGAAGCCGGTCGTCGGCGGAAGGGCCCGCTGAAGCAGGAGGTCGGTGATCTCCTTCTCGTACCAGGTGAACTCGAAGTTCGCCCTCGAGTCGAGCACGACCGCGTCGAATCCGAGCTCGATCTCACGCTGCCGCTCCGGCTTCAGGTCCGTGGCCGCGGTGGTCGTTGAAATCCGGAGGGTCTGGATTCCGGAGATGTTGCCCGAATTGAGGTTCGAGAACTTGTCGCCCCACTGCGGACGATTACCCGACTCACCCCACGCGCCGCGCAGCTTGAGTTCGTCGACCAGGCCGGGTGCGAGCTCCGGGAAGCGGTATGAACCCGCCACCTTCGGGAAGATGTAGTACTCGTCCGTGTCTGCGTTGTTGGAGCTGCGGTCCGCCCGGATACCACCGACGAGCAGGAGGCGCTCGTCGAGCAGGAGGAGCTCCTCCTGCGCGAAGATGCCCAGGTCCCGCTCCTCGATCCGGCGCTGGAAGATGCCGGGGTTCGTACCGGCGTCGATGTTCGACTGACCGGGGATCAGGTCCTCGTTGACGACCTGTACCTGGTTGAAGTCGCGGGTATTCCACTGAACACCGACCGACGTGGTGGCCTCGAACAGGCCCGAGCCCGGCGTGAAACGATGCACGAGCGACCCGGTGAAGTTCGTGTTCAGGTTGGTCGCGTCTCCCTGATAGGTCGTACCAGCCTGTCCGTCGAGCGGCTCGAACTGCAGGTCCGGCGGCGAGAAGACGTTGTTCGTGAGGCTGTAGAAGTCGGCACCACCCGTCAGAAGGAGCTGCACGTTGTGCTGGTCGGCCTGTACGGCCTCGATGGTCAGGTCACCGGAGGCGATGGTCCGCCACACCTCTTCGACGTTCTCGGCGTTCGCCGCCGTCTCGAGCGGATTCGAGTTGGCAAAGGGGTTGTCGGGGAACTCGCCCGCCTCATCGGGCTGCAGATTCACGAAGGAGGGCGTCGACGGGAAGGTCATCCACGTCGACACCGACCGGTTGTCGTTGTTCGTGAATCCACGGCGCGTCTCCGAATGCACGCCGTTCATGCTGACCCGAAGCTGGGCGCGCGACCCTAGGGTCTGGTCGAGGTTCAGCCGGAGCGACTGCTTCTCGTAGCCCGTGTTGGTAATGATCCCGCCGTCCTCCTTGATCAGGCCGGAGGCGAAGTAGCGGGTGTCCTCCGTCCCTCCGCTCACGCTCATCGCCGTCTCGTAGGAGAGCGGGTTGTTCCCGGCGATGGCCTCTTCGTGGTCGTAGAAGGTGTTGGGCTCCCAGAAGTCGGCGGCTCGCTCGCCGAAGACGGAAACCGCCTCCTCACGGGTCTCGAACCGTCGGAATCCGAGCTTGTTCATGAGGTCGAAGGTGCCAAGGCGCTGCGTGACGGAGAACTGCGGAGCGCCGATGGCGCCCCGCTTCGTCGTGATGATGATCACGCCGGCGTTCGCCTGAGCCCCGTAGATCGCCGCGGCCGATGCACCCTTGAGGACCTCGATGGATTCGATGTCGGCGGGGTTGAGGTCGGCGATCCGATTGGCCGCATTGTCCTGAGTGGAGGTGAATCCCGCCCCCCCACCGGACGACTGGATCACGTCGGCTCCACCCTGAATCGCGTTGTCGTTCACGATGACGCCGTCGACGACGTAGAGCGGCGTGGCATTCCCGAGGATCGACGAGACGCCGCGCAGATTCACCTGGAGGCCTCCACCCGGTGCGCCACTGTTCGACTGGATGTCGGCACCTGCGATCTTCCCGACGAGCGCCTGCTCGACCGAAGCGGCCGGAGCCCGGTTGAGCTCCGAGGCTTCGACCCGGGCCACCGCGTTCGCGAGATTTCGCCTCGCGACGGACGTGACCTGCCCCGTCACCACGATGGCGTCGAGATTCAGGACGTCCTGCGCGAGGGTGATCTCCACCGTGGACTCGTTCGCGGCGACGACGACGTCCTGCGTCCGGTATCCGATGCTGCTGACCCGGAGCGTCACCTCCCCGGCGGGTGCCGGAATCACGAAACGTCCGTCTTCGTCGGTCGCGGTCGCGACCTGCGTGCCGAGGACCTGAACGGAGACCGTCCCGACAGGGTCGCCCTCCGCGTCGATCACTCGTCCGTTGATCTGTCGCTGTTGTGCCTCCAGGGGGCCGACCAGGGTCAACCCGAGGAGGAGGGCGAGGACGCAAACGATTGAGCTTCTCATCTGCTCACCTACCGTGGCTCGAGGCTCGTGGCTGTGTGCCCGGAACGATCGGCGTCCCGGACCGTCCCACCGCGCGGCCGTCCATCCTGCGTCGCACGGCGATCGTGCAAGGCGGGAGACGGCGACTTTCGATGCCGTCATTCGTCTTGCAGATCTGACAGGTATGCGGTACGTCGCGGCGCGAGCGCAAGCAGTTCGTCGACTTCCACGTCGCTGGCACACCGTTATTCAGCGGGTACCGCACCGCGCCTCGAGCTTGTCAGGACGGTGGCGTCGGCGACCTCCAGACCTCATCGTGAGGCATGCTCGTCTCCTCGACCTTCGCCCGACGATGATGCCCCAGACGCCTCGGTCGTCGAGCCTCGGAATTCCACCCTGCGGCCGACTTCTGCTAGCCCTCGCGATCACGGTCGCCGTCGGCCTCGGCTGCGGTCGCGTGCCGAGCCGTGGAGGGTTCGGAGCCACGCCGGAGGGCGGGGTGCGGGTCGAGATCGCCAACCTCCACTGGCGCGACGTCACGGTCTTCGCGACACGCGGCTCCGCGCGTCGGCGTCTGGGGCTGGTCACGAGCAATTCCACGCGATCCTTCGCGCTGAGCTCCGAATTCATCGCCGGTGGGTACTCGGTGGCCCTCTACGCCGATGTGGTCGGCTCCGACGACTTCTATCGACCTCTGCCGGTAACGGTATCCCTCGGTGACGTGATCGTCCTGCGTCTCCGTCCGGCGCTCGCGCAGTCGAATCTCAGCGTACGTCCAGGCGGCGGGGGGGAGCCCGACAGGGACACCCTTTGGACCGGCGAAGACCCTTCTGCCAGACGGCTCAGTCCTCGACCGTGAAGCTGAACATCATCCCCGAGTGGAGGTGTTCGGCGATGTGACAGTGAGCCATCCAGGTGCCCGGGTTCGACATCTCGACGAGCAGGTCCACGGTCGAACCTACCGGAACGATGGCGGTGTCCTTCCAGACGAGGTTTTCCGACGGCACTCCGTCGGTGGAGAGAACGAGGAACCGCTGCCCGTGGATGTGGAAGGGGTGGTTCATGGGATGGAAGGAGTCGGGAGTGTTGTGGACGCGGACCTTCACGACGTCCCCGACGTCGAAGCGCCAGTCGATCTCCTCGTTTTCCAACCCGGTATCCGTGTCGCGGAGAATCCACGTCACCTGCTCGCCGGAGGACAGCCAGTTCATCATCGGCATGGCGTCGTTCCACTCCATCGGCGGCACGTACAGCGTGTCCATCTCCATCGACTGCATGATCGGCAGCGGGAGATCCCGGACACGCACCGTGGTCACCAGTGAATGATCGGGCTCCCGGTCGAACCACGGCCGGAAGCGATCGATGTCGTCGACGACCTCCTCGTGGACCCGCAGGTGCTCGAACGATTCGCGGAGGTCCTCCGCCACGGCGTCCTCCGCCACCCGGACCCGCCCGAGGGTGTCCACCGTCGGCTCGAAGACGCCCCGGAAGTGGTTCACATTCTGCACGGAGTTCGCGATCGCCACCTCCCCGGCATCCGGGAAGCGCACATCGACGATGTAGCGCTCGGCGGGGCCGATCACGACGCTCTCCACCCACTGCTCGCGCTCGTACCGACTCACGTCCGAGGCGACGATCTTCACCGGGGCATCCCCGAAGGTGACGTTGAACGTGCGCGTGTTCGCGACGTTGGTGAGGTAGAAGCGGACCACCTCGCCACGCCGGACATCGACGGACCAGTCGGTGATCCCGTTCACCATCAGTACGTTCCCGAACCTCCCCATCAGCGCATGGGTCGGCGATTCCAGGCCGTAGGGGAAGAGGCCCGCGTCGTCGATCAGCATGTCGTCGAGGACGAGCACCTCCTCGCGGTTGGCCGGTCCGAGGAACTCCGGATCGGGTGACAGCACCATGAGGTTGCCGAAGAGCCCGAGATCCTGCTGGACGTCCTCCCGCACATGCGGGTGATACCAGAACATGCCGGCGTCCGGAACATCGAGTTCGTAGAGGAAGCTCTCGCCCCGCTCGATGGGATCCTGCGTCACACCGGGAACGCCGTCGAATTCGTTCCGAAGCCGGAGGCCGTGCCAGTGGATGGTGGTCGGCATCTGGATCTCGTTCGTGACGCGGACCATTACCGTGGCGTGCTGCGGCGCCTTGATCAGAGGACCGGGATACTGGCCGTTGTAGCCGTACATCACCATGTCGTGGCCCGCGATCGTGCGTCGGACCATCGAGACCGCTACGGCGAGGGTGTCTCCATCCGCGAGCTCGACCACCCGGGAGGGACGAGCCTCCGGAAACATCGAGATATCCATCCCCATCCCCGGCAGGAAGGCGCCGACGACGGGCATGGCGCCCTCGAGGCCCGGGAGCATGGGCATGGACATGTCCATGGGCGCCATCCTCCAGCCCCCCTCCATCTCCATGCTCATCCCGTGCATCTCGTGCTGCGCCTGCAGGACGCCCGGCATGGAGAGCAGAGCCGCCAGCGCCGTGGCGAAGGCGGACACCCGGAGCCGGAGAGGGATCGAAGGCACCGACTGCACGATCATGGTCGGTGGATCCTCACTGGTAGCCGTACGCGGCACACTTCTCGTCCTGGAAGGGCCCATGTCCGGCCATCGTGTGCATGGTCCCGCTCCGGGACATGCCCCGGAAGGCGATCGGACCGGTCCAGCGCCCGGTCGCCACCATCGGGTCCTCCTCCAGCGTCACGACGACCAGAAACTTGTTCCACGCGACCCGACCGGAGACGCGGCCGTCCTGCAGCTGTCCGAGGCGATGGATTTCGTCGATCTCGGTGGTCGTCACCCACGCGACGTACCCCCCACCTCTCGGCTCCCGGAGCTCAGGGAGCCGCACATGCACCTCGTAGTCGTAGCTGCCGTCGGGCGTCACCGTGACCACGAAGGGAGACGGCGAGAACGTCACCTCCGCGGTCCCCCGCACGTACGCGGTCGCCGGCACGCGCCGCGTGGGGACCAGGTCGATCGAGTAGTAGTCGGAGTCCCGACGCACCGCCCCGATCGGGACGCTGGGCGATACCCGCATCGGAGCACGAACGGACATTTCGGGGGCGCTGCATGCCTCACCCGCATCCCGGACCTCCCTCGCCTCCGCCCGACCCGATCCGGCCGAAGCCGGCGAGACGCTCCAGAACGACGCGAGCACGCCCGTGGCCACCGCGCAGACGACGGCCGAGCCACCGCCGATCCGATCCATCATCGCCCCCCGAACGAGTCCGCCGCCATCACCAGCTACCCATCGGCGCGGTCACCGAGGTGTCCCACTTCTGTGCGCTCGAGATGTCCGGAAATCCCCAGAGTTCTCCATTCCATCCACCGAATCCGTCCATCCGAAACGTCCAGAGTCCCGTCGACATGTCGCTTACGACGATCAGTCCGTCCTCGTTCCGGACGTCGATTCCGAATGCGCCGTTGAACATGGGGTAGCGATCGGTATTGGGGGCGCCGAGGTAGGTGTCGTAGTAGCCCACGAGCTGGGGATTCGTCGGGTCCATCAGGTTGAAGACCTGCAGACCGTCGAGGTAGCCCGACGCGAAAACGAAGGGCCACCGCACCTCGTGGTTGTGGATCAGGTTCTCCCAGTGCCCCGTGAAGGCGGAGATGGGTGAGCGGATGTTGGTGACGTCACCCTCGAGTGCCGGCTGGAGGTCGAACACGCGAATCGGCGCATACTGGTACTCCGTCTCGGCGATCACGTAGCGGCCGGTCGGATCGGGGGTGAAGGTGTGCCCGTACGACACGCCGGACACGCCCGTCAGCGTGATCTCGAGCTCGGGATTCTCCAGATCGGTCACATCGTAGATGAAGTACCCGCCCGTTCCGCCCCCGTAGAAGCGATCCTCCCCCGTCGCGGGATGGTACCCGACGTAGAAGTCGTGATACCCCCGGCCATCCCCGGAGCCGAGCGACGACTCGGGCACCGGTACGATCCCGACGTAGGCCTCCGAGGGATCGCTCCCCTCCGCGATCATCCCCAGATCGTAGACCAGGGCGCCCGGCGCGTTGGCCGTGGTGAAGAGGTAGACCCGGTCGTCCGAGTGCTTGTAGATGAAGATGTTGTGGAATCCGCCCGGCATGTCGGGTTCGCGGATACGCGCGATCTCGCGGACGGTGGAGGCATCGGGAAGACCGGTCACGTCGAGGATCACGGCCCCGAGATCCGTATCCGGACCCCCCTGCCCGAACTGGAGCGACTGCACCACGTAGTAGCGGTCGTTCCACTTGAAGTGCTTCACATCCATCCCACCCGTCCGCTGGTGGAGGTCCTGATCCTCGATCCGCCATTCGTGCAGCAGTACCGGCCGCGTCGGGTCCTCGATCGAGAAGATGTCGAGTCCCTTCGGGCCCTCCGTGCCGTAGACCATGCGCGACACGTAGACGAACGGACGATCCATCTCCTGCTCCACATCCATGTCCGCGACGCTGAGCCGCGGACCCATCGGGAGATGGCCGAGCACCTGAATGTTGTCGCTGCCGCGATCGATGGAAGTCCAGGGGGTGTCCTGAGCTGCGAGAGGGCCGCGGGTCGCCGTCACGAGAAGCATCGCGACGAGCAGTGGAAGGACTGTGTGCAGACGTGACATCAGGGCCTCTCGTGTTCGAGTACCGGGCGTTGGATCGGGCTGCAGAATGCCGGACAAGGTGGTTTGCGGCCCCACGGCCTGCAAGGCTAAACGGAGCGACCCGCACGGCGGTGTCCGGCGACCTGTACGGCGGACCGGGGCGAGCTGCACGGCCTTGGGCGGCGACCGGCGCGGCGACCCGGGGCGACCCGTACGGTGACCTCCAGGGCAGGGATCAGTCCCGCCACTCGTCCCGCCACCGATCGTACCGGACGACGACGACACCCCCGGCCTCCAGCACGTCGAGGCCGGCGGGATCCCGATATCCGTCCCGGTAGAAGACCCAGCGGATCTTCGCCTGAATCATCAGCTTGGCACACATGACGCAGGGGCTGGCGGTGACGAAGGCGACCTTGTCGGGCAGCTGGCCGGGCGCCTTCACGAGGGCGTTCTGCTCGGAGTGGATACACCCACACTTCCCCGCCTCGGTGGAGTCGCAGCGGTTCGGGAATCCTCGTGCATTCCCGTTGTATCCGATCGCGAGGACGTTCTCGAGCTCGGGACCCGTGATCACGGTACCGACCTGGAGGCGGGCACACGTGCTGCGCTCGGCCAGCGCTTCGGCCATCCGGATGTACACCTCCGGGAGCGGGATTCGATTCGGGCGGGGTGCCGTGTCGGGGTCGAGGTGTCGTTCGATCCTCACCACTCGAGCCCTCCCCAGAACACACGGGCCTGAAGCGCGTCGATCGGCGCCCACGCGTCGGTGAGCGGTCTCCCCCGCGCGTCCACCGCGACTTCCGACCACTCCGGCGTCGGGAGCGACGCCGGCTCCGGCGCCATCACGAGCAGTACGTTCTGCACGACGTCGAGCTCCTCTTCGGGGGTCACGCGATAGCCCCTCACGCCGGAAAACCCGGACTCGGCCGTGGCCAGGATCCGGGCGAGAAATGCATCGCCGGGGCCCGCTAGGGGGGCCAGGACATTGGCCGCGATCGTCCCACCGGGCCGGAGTCGGTCCGCCGTCGCCTCGAAGGCCTCACGCGTCACCAGCGTCCAGGGCACGGTCACGAGATGATCGAAGGCGTCGATGTAGATCAGGTCGTACGAGCGGTCCGTCGTCTCGAGAAAGTGACGCCCCGCCATGTGCACGACCTCGATACGCTCCGCCGCCGCGTCACGCCCCACGGCGAAGTGCTCGTACGCGAGCTCGGTGGCCCGGGGATCGATCTCCACGACGTCGACCCGGACGTCGGGAAAGCGGCGTACGATCGCCAGCGGAAGGGTGAGCGCCGCCCCGCCGATCACCAGCACCCTGGACGGCGGGCCGTACTCGCGTGCGAGTTCGTCCATCCAGCGCAGCGAGGTGGTGGCGTACGGGTGCGCCGGCTCGCCCGACGACACGTACTCCACCGAGGACGACGCCCCGCTCTGCCGCATCTCCAGGACGGGCTTCCCATCGGTCCATAGCCCTTCGCGCACGACGATCGACGTGTACACCGTCTGCTCGTCGGCGAGCACGGACGGGGGGGTGACGACCGCAAAGGCTCCCACGAGGAGTATCGCGATTGCGACGACTCCGATGTCACGAGGGGCCGGCCCACGGCCCAGCACGACCCCGGCCAGACCGGCGAGTCCCACCAGCCCGGCGGCGGTCATGCCCAGCAGGAGGGGCAGCGGCATCAGAGGCAGCAGCACGAATCCCGTGCCGAACGTTCCCACGATGCTGCCGGCGGTCGCCGCCGCTCCGATTTCCCCCGCGCGCCGTCCGACCTCCGACACGGATCGCGTCTCGGCCTTCACCAGGTAGGGCGTCACCATCCCCAGACCGAAGACCGGAAGCGCGAAAAAGACCACGGCGGTGGCGACGGCACCCGGGATGAAGCCGAGCAGTTGGAGTGCGAGCCGCGGGACGGTGGAGCCCGCGAGGGGTGCGACCGCGGTGGCCGCGGTCGCCAGGAGCACGAAGGCGAGGGGGACTCGACCTGCATCGGCGAGCCGCCCACCGATCCAGTTTCCCAGCGACAACGCGGTCAGAACGACCCCGATGACCGCCGTCCACGGCACGGCAGAGAGCCCGAATACGGGGGCCATCACCCGGGCGCCCGCGATCTCGAGGACCATCACCCCGAAGCCGGACCCGAATGCCAGTGCGAAGAGGGCCAGGCGATGCGACGACGCGGGAGCGGAAGAAGATTCCATGCCGGGAGGGTAATGGCGCGGGCGACCGGGCGTCCATGATGGTGGCGCGCCCCGCTCCCCCCGGGGCGTCAACTCGTGGCGTACCCCGCTCCTCCGTCGCGTCGGTTCGTGGCACGCCCCGCCCCCCCGTCGTGTCAGTTCGTCCCCTGGGCGAAGAGCTCGAGAATCTCCTCGAGGACGGTGCGGCCTCGGTCGCGGACGTACCAGCGGCGGACGTGGCGGTAGCGCTCCTCGGAGTCGAGCTTCCGCCCCTCCCCGAGAACGAATTCCTGCAGCGCCCCGGGGCGCGGGCCCCACCACCCGACCTCCTCGAAGTTCTCGTCGTAGACGATCACCACGGGAATGGAGCGGCTTCGGCCGTCCGTGAGGTGCGCGTCCATGAGGTCGGGGTTCTCATCGCGGCCGAGCACCCGGAAGTCCAGGTGGTCGACCTCCTCGGCCCACCGGGCCACGACGGGCAGCGTGTTCACGGCATCCCCGCACCAGTCCTCGGACAGGGCGAGCAGGTGCCAGCGTCCCTCGAGTCGCTCCGCGGTCCGAATCAGCTCGTCGGGAACGCGGGCACGGTCGTGAATCGCGTGCCAGAGATCGCGATTCTTCTCGACCGTCTCCAGGTACTCGGGGAAGGTCGGTGCGGAGATGTATCGGGCGCGCATGGACATGCGGGCAGCTCGCTCGTTCGGGATCGCCTCGGTGTTCGCGATCCTACCATCACCGAACGCCCGGGCAGGTTCCGGCCCGACCGGCTCAGGCCTCCTTCGCCGCCCGCTTCGCCTCTTTCCGTCGCTTGTTGGCGTCCCGCTCGCGCTTCCGGAGCCGCAGCCCCTCCGGCGTGACCTCGATCAGCTCGTCAGGCTCGATGAACTCCAGCGCGAGCTCGAGCGTGAGCTTCCGCGGCGGCTCGAGCTTGATGTTCTCGTCCGACGACGTGGTCCGCATGTTCGTGAGCTTCTTCTCCTTGCACACGTTCACGTCCATGTCGTCCGGGCGAACGTTCTCGCCGACGATCATCCCCTCGTACACGGGGTCGCCGGGCTCGACGAACATCGTCGAGCGCTCCTGCAGCCCGAAGAGCGCGAAGCCGACGGCGGCGCCCGCACGATCGGCCACGAGCACACCCTTCTGGCGTCCCTTCAGTTCACCCGCCCACGACCCCCAGTGATCGAAGGTGTGGTAGAGGGTGCCCTCACCCCGAGTGTCCGTCAGGAACTCCGAGCGATATCCGAACAGTCCGCGCGCCGGAATGGCGAACCGGAGCCGCGTCGAGCCCGAGTCTCCGATCGGCTTCATCTCGGTCATCTCGCCCTTCCGTCCCCCGAGCTTCTCGATCACGGTGCCCACCATGTCTCCGGGGACCTCGACCACGACCTCCTCGTAGGGCTCCTGCAGCTTCCCGTCGGGCCCCTCGCGCGTCACGACCTCGGGCCGCGCCACCTGGAACTCGAACCCCTCTCGGCGCATGGTCTCCATGAGGATGGTCAGGTGCAGCTCGCCGCGCCCGCTCACCCTGAAGGTGTCGGGCGACTCGGTGTCCTCGACGCGGAGTGCGACGTTGCGCTCCAGCTCCTTGACGAGCCGGTCCCGAACCTGACGGGTGGTGACGTACTTCCCGGCCTGACCCGCCATCGGCGAATCGTTCACGGTGAACTCGACCGAAAGGGTCGGCTCCTCGACCTTGATCCCGCGAATCCGGTCGGGGTGGGCCGGATCGACGAGCGTGCGACCGATCTCGACATTCTCGATTCCCGCGAGCGCGACGATGTCGCCCGCATCGGACTCCTCCACCTCGATGCGATCGAGCCCCGAGAAGGTGAAGAGCTTCGTGATACGCGCGGTCTCGCCCTCGCCCTCCTCCACGGGACCCTCGTCGCCGAAGGGGAGCAGCGTGACCTGGTCACCCACCGCTACACGCCCCCGCTCGATGAGTCCGATGGCGATACGGCCCACGTAGCTCGAGTGATCGAGCGTGGACACCAGCATCTGAAAGGGCCCGTCGGGGTCGACGTCCGGCGCGGGGAAGTGCGATACGATCGTCTCGAAGAGCGGTGTGAGCGAGTCACCCTGGACGTCCGGCTCGCGCTCCGCCCAGCCGTCCCGACCGGAGGCGTAGAGGAAGGGAGCGTCGAGCTGCTCGTCGGTCGCCTCGAGATCCATGAAGAGTTCGAGCACCTCGTCGTGCACCTCGTGGATGCGCGCGTCGGAGCGGTCCACCTTGTTGACCACGACGAGCGGCATGAGCCCCAGTTCCAGCGCCTTCCGGGTCACGAACCGGGTCTGCGGCATCGGGCCCTCGGCAGCGTCCACCAGCAGCACCACGCCGTCGACCATGCGGAGGATTCGCTCGACCTCGCCTCCGAAGTCGGCGTGTCCGGGGGTGTCGACGATGTTGATCTTCGTGTCCTCCCACGTCACCGCCGTGTTCTTGGCGAGAATCGTGATCCCCCGCTCCTTCTCGAGCGGGTTGGAGTCCATGACGCGCTCCTCCACGGACTGGTTTTCGCGGAAGACACCGGACTGGCGGAACATCTGGTCCACCAGCGTCGTCTTGCCGTGGTCGACGTGGGCGATGATCGCGATATTACGGATCGACATGATGGATGTGGCGCGGGGCGAAGCGAGGGTGAACTGCGCCGGCGACGAGCGGTCGACGGTCAGCCGTGAAAGATAACGCGGTGTCGGCACATCCCGGAGGGCCTCCGCTCGGCTGCCGCGCGATCGCGATGGTTGCACGGAGGGGGGCACCTTCGCGATCCACCCGTCCGGGGCGTTCCGCGCGGCCCCTCCGCCGGCCGAGTCCTGCCGGATGGCGCAGATGTCGCTCGAGCTCGATACGATCCGCGTGGTCGAGGTCGAGGGCGGCGCTCGACAGGGCGTGGACCCGTTGGGTGAACACGCCCTCGTCGCGGTCCCCTGGGGAGGGCTATCTTCAGGGCGTTTCGGCCCTTCCCGTCCCCAGTCCGCTACCGCCATGACAGCGCCACGCACCCTCACCGCACATGTCGCAGGTCCTCTGCTCCTCGCAGTCCTCGGCGTCGCCGCGCCCCTCTCCGCCCAGGACGCTGCGCCGCGGTACGTCGCCGAGGTCGAGGCGGTCGCCGCGTCGGAAACCGTCCGGCAGGCCTTCGACCTGATCGAGTCACTCGACGACTGGACGCTGGAGCGCCACATCGAGATCACCGAGACACCCGCACCCCCCTTCATGGAGGAGGAGCGGGGCGCCTTCTATCTCGACCTGCTCGAACAGTACGGCGCCGACTCGGTGTGGACGGACGAGGTCGGCAACGTCTTCGGCCTGCGGCGCGGCAACGGCGGCACCGACCGTACCGTCGCGGTCGGCGGCCACCTCGACACCGTCTTCCCGGAAGGCACGGACGTCTCGGTCCGCATGGTGGGCGACACGCTGTTCGCGCCGGGCGTGGGCGACGACTCGCGTGGTCTCGCGATCGTCCTCACCCTCCTCCGGGTGATGGCCGACGAGGACATCCGCACGCGGGACGACCTTCTCTTCATCGGCACGGTCGGCGAGGAAGGACTCGGCGACCTCCGCGGGATGAAGCACATCTACCGCGAAGGCGCGAGTCCCCCCGACGTCTGGATCGAGATCGACGGGGGCGGCAACAACTCGATCGTCTCCATGGGTCTCGGCTCGAAGCGCTACCGCGTCACCTTCGAGGGCGAGGGTGGGCACTCCTGGGGTGCGTTCGGCCTCGCCAACCCGGCGCACGCGCTCGGGCGCGCCATCCGCCACTTTCAGGACGTCGCCGACACCCTCACGCGGTCGGGGCCGCGGACCAGCTACAACGTGGGTCGCATCGGTGGCGGGACCTCGGTGAACTCCGTGCCCTTCGAGGCGTGGATGGAGGTGGACATGCGCTCCGTCGATCCCGCGTCTCTGGACCGCATCGAACAGGTCTTCCTCGTCGCCATGGACCGCGCGCTCGAGGAGGGGAACGCGCTCGCCCGCGAGGGCGCTCCACTCACGGTGAACAAGGACAAGATCGGAGACCGTCCCTCCGGCGAGATGGACCCGGACCACCCGCTGGTCCAGCGCGCGATGGCGGTCACGAACCACATGGGACAGCCGCCGTACCTCAGCCGTTCGTCGACCAACTCGAACACGCCGATCTCCCTCGGCGTGCCGGCGGTCACCATCGGCCGGGGCGGTATCGGAGCCAACGGCCACGCCCTGGACGAATACTGGGTCAATCGAAATGGATGGGAGGCCGTTCAGCGGGCGCTGCTGCTGACGCTCACCGAGGCCGGGCTGCCCGGCATCAGCTGACGACCCGTGGTACTCACCCGCCATGAGTGACGCTCCGCGCCTCCGCCCGACCTTCACGATCCCGCTCGCCGTGGAACGCGACGAGGCGATCGCACGGATCCGGGAGGGACTCGATGCGGCGGTTCCCTCCAATCGATGGGTCGGGAAGGGACGGTGGGCCGAGCTTCACGTGCCGGGGGAGGAGCGACGAATCTGGTCGCCCCAGCTGTCCGTCCGCATCGACGACTTCGACGCCCACCACCGCTCCGGCGGACATCCGGCGGGTACGACCTGCGTCGTGTTCGGCCGGTACGCACCGCGTCCCGAAGTCTGGACCGGATTCGTCTTCCTCTATGCGGCCATCGCCTTCATCGTCGTTCTCGGGGCGATCTTCGGGTACGTCCAGTGGGCCTCCAACGAGTCGCCGTGGGGCCTGTGGGCCGTGGCCGTCGGCGTCCCGATCCTCGTGGGTCTGCACATCGGATCGTGGTTCGGACAGCGGTGGAGTCAGGACCAGATGGCCGAGCTGCGAGACATCCTCGAGCCCGTGGTCGAGCCGCTGCGCGCCGACCGATCACGAGGGACCGACGGCCGCGGCCTCGTGTAGAGGGCGACATGGGCAAGCGACGTACACCGATCGTCTCCGGGGGCACCCCCTGTACGCTTCACGCCGCTCTCCCCGTCGCCACGCTCGACCTCCACGGCTTCGACGCGGACCGGGCCGAGCGCAGGCTGGAGTCCTTTCTCCATGCCGAGTCTCGACGCAACCGCGGCGACGTGGTGAAGATCGTCACGGGTCGTGGCGCCCGCTCGCAGGGCCCGGCAGTGCTGCGGGACGTCGTTCGGGAGGCGCTCACCGGATGGCTCTCGGACCGTGTGGCGGACTGGTCGGTCGCACCGGGCGGCGGTGGGTACCTCGTACGTCTTCCGCGCTGACCGCGCACACCATGGCTCGCACCACCTCCTCCGATACGCACGCGGCGCACCCCCCACGCGAAGGCGACACGGCCCCGGAGCTGTCGCTTCCGACGCTGGACGACGAGCGGTTCGCGCTCGCCGACCGGGAGGGTCGCGCGGTCGTCGTAAGCTTCCTGCGCCACGCCGGCTGACTCATCTGCCGATCGCATCTCGTGAAGATGCATGCTCGCCGCGAACGTCTCGAGAAACTCGGGGCCGAGGTCGTCTTCATTTCATTCGACGAACCGGCAGCGATTCGCGCGAACCTCGTCGACGGGGTCGACCTCGCCTTCCCTCTGCTGGTCGATCGCGACCGTGAGGCCTACGACGCATGGGGCCTCCGGCGCCTTCCGTGGTGGAACATCTGGCTCGATCCCAAGGTGTGGTGGCAGTACGGAAGGATGATCCTCGGCGGAGAACGCCCCAGGGCCGCGGGCGCGGACCCCTACCAGATGGGCGGCGACTTCATCGTGAACGGGGAGGGCCGCGTCGTGTACTCCCGACCGCAGCGGCGCGACGACCGACCCGCGATCGGCGAACTCATCCGGGCCCTCGAGGCGTCGGCGTCCGGATAGACACCGCCCCGACTCCGGGCGACCGCCACTGCGTGTCGGCCCATCGGCGCGATCCAATCCACGGCGACGGGCCCCGACGTAGCCCGGGTGCGAACCGGAGCCCCGAAGACTCGACCCACCCCGGAGACATCATGACGCCGACCCCCACCCTTCGCTCGCTCGCTCTGCCGCTCGTGGCCGTGCTGGTCTTCGCCGGCGTGCTGACGGCGGCGGGGATGCACGAGAATGAGGTGCGGCTGGACAGGTTCGACCGTGCGACCGTGGGAGATGCCCTCCCGCCGGGCTGGGACGTACGCCCGGTACGGGGGCATGAGGCGCCGGTGACGGAGGTCGTCGACGACCCCGATCTGGGACCGGTCCTGCGCTTCAGGTCGGTATCGCAGGCGGCGTTCTTCGGCAACGAACTGGATACCCGGCTCGACGCCGGCGCGGGAACGCTGGAGTGGAGCTGGCGGGTGGATCGCACGATTCCGAACGCCGACCTGCGCGTCCCCGAAGCGGACGACGCTCTGGCACGCGTCATGGTCGTGTTCGGCGACCGTGGACTCTTCTCCCGCCCCGACATCCTCTTCTACACATGGGGAAACACCGAGACGGTCGGCACCGACTTCCCGAGCCGGGTGAGCGACGATCTGCACATCATCGTGGTTCGCAACGCCGATGATCCCACGGGGGAGTGGGTAACCGAAGAGAGGGACCTGCTCGCCGACTACCGAGCGGCGTTCGGGGAGGACCCCGAACCGGTGACCGCGGTGGGATTCATGAGCGACACCGAGAATCTTCCCACGGAGGGTACATCCTTTCTCGGACCGGTCGTCTGGGTGCCGGAATCGTGAGACTCCGGGCCGCCGCAGGCCCGGGACGAAGGCCCGCCCTCACCGCCTGATGTTCAGGCTCCAGTCGTAGTCGGTGTAGTCCACCCGGAAGTCTCCGGAGCGCAGCAACTCGGCCTCGTCGCCCTCGAACCACTGCGCGAGGTAGCGTCCGAGGTCCTCCCGTCCATCGCCGAAGTCCTCCTCGTACCAGTCGAAGATGGGGCTGAGGTGAACGCGCGCCGACTCCGCATCCACGCGATTCTTTCCCGGGGAGTCGAGAAGGAAGGCACGAGCCTGTTCGTCGAGCTGCCGATCGAGCTGTCCACCGGTGTACGCCCCGGCGCGCAGCGGGGGACATCCGATGGCGGCGCACACGAGGGCGAAGTGGATTCGAGGTTCGTCGAATCGCTCCCGGATGACCTCGTGCTCGATCTCGTCGAGCGTCCACGTCTCACCGGCCACCTCGGCGAAACGCACCCTCCACGCGCCCCCCGTCGGGATGAACCCGAGCGTCTTGTTGATGTCCTTGATCGACTCCGGGCGGTCTTCCCGATTGATGAGTTCGATGGTCCACGCATTGTAGGCGTTGATCCAGAGCGCCAGGCGAGCATCGGCGTCCAACGCCTCGACGTCCGCCGACGCGAGCCGCGACAGGTACTCGTCGAAGGCGGGTTCGTCCTCGAATGCCGCGTAGTCGACCAGGCCGCCCTGATCGACGTGTCGCGTGAGAAGCCGATCGAAGGCGGTGTGGTCGAACGACGGCGACGACGCGGAGGCGGACTCCGCTGCGGACCGGGCCCGGGACTCGGTCTGGGACTGGGCCTGGGCCTCGACAGCGACGAGAAGCGTCATGACGAGTGGAGCGAGGACTGCGGTTCCGAGGCGGAGCGTAGGCATGAGTACCGGGTCGGAGGAGGGGGCGACATTCGTGTCGCGCCACGACCCTCGAAGCGCGCAGCCGGCTGAAGAGTTCCAACCGTGAAGGCACGCCCCGGCCCGTCCGCGGCCGCGCCGGCCTCGTGCGGGGGCGCCGCCTCGGGCGGGAACCGGCCGCCGGCAGCGGGGCTTGGGGCGATGCAGGTCGCCTCTGATCCGCCCCTCCTTCCGTCATGCGATGTCCACGGACGACGACACCGATGAATCCCGCCTTCCCTGGCGCACCCTCCTCCTGGTGGCTGCGGGGGTGGTCGTGCTGGTATGGATCGGGCGCAGCGGTGCCGCCCTCGTGCCGGAGGCCCTCGATGCGGTCCGGTCGCTCGGCCCCTGGGCGGCGATCGGCTACGTCGCGATCTACATCGTGGCGACGGTGGCGTGGATCCCGGGGTCGATCCTGACCCTCGCATCGGGTGCGATCTTCGGGCTGTGGGCCGGAACCGCTCTCACGCTCGTCGCCGCCACACTGGGCGCGACCGCGGCCTTTCTGGTGGCACGGTACGTCGCGCGCGCCCCGATCGAGCGCCGTCTCGGGGACAGCCCGAAGCTCGCGGCCATCGACAAGGCGCTGGCCCGGCAGGGCCCGAAACTCGTGTTTCTGATCCGGCTGTCCCCCGCCGTTCCCTTCAACGCCCTCAACTACGCGCTGGGGCTCACCGGCGTGCGGCTCTGGTCCTACGTCTGGACCAGCTTTCTGGGTATGGCACCGGGCACATTTCTATACGTGTACGGTGGGTACGCCGCAGGACAGATCGCCGGCGCCGGGAGCGAGGCCACGCAGGGTCCAGCCTACTGGGCGCTTCTGGGAGTCGGGGGGCTGGCCACGGTCGCCGTCACGGTGCTGGTGACGCGCATCGCTCAGCGTGCCCTGGACGAGAATACGGAGGTACGGGACGAGGCCTGACGGTCGGGCGGCGCCGGACGGGGAACCCGACGGAGGTCGGTGCGCCGGAGGACCCTCGACGGCACCGGCCGTGGAAGGCGGCGACGGCAGGGGGCCGCCGAAGGCGCGCTCCCGGCCGGCCGCACATCGGCGAGCACTCCGGCAGACCCCCTGCTACACTTCGGACTCTTCCGTCCTCGATCGAGAGCCGATTCAATGACCAGATCCACCGCGACCTCCGATCTCGCCGCCCGCTGGGCCGAACTCCGCGCCGAGGAGCCCCGGATCCGCATCCGTGACGCCGCCGAGCGGCTGGGCGTGAGCGAGCTGGCCCTGCTGCTCACCCGCCAGGGAGGCGTGACCCCGATTCGGCTCGACTTCGAGGCCTTCATCACACGGGCCGAGGAGCTCGGCGAGGTGATGGCGCTCACCCGCAACGCACACTGCGTGATCGAGACCGACGGCACCTACCGCGAGCCGACGTTCGGGTCTCACTCCACGAGCATTGTCCAGCCGGGCGTGGATCTGCGGATCTTCCAGTCACGCTGGGCGCATCTGGTCGCTGTGGAAACCGGCGCCGGCGACGAGACGCGTCGCAGCTTCCAGGCCTTCGACGCGCATGGCGACGCCGTTCACAAGATCTGGCTCCGCGACGGTAGTGACGTCGACGCCTTCCGGTCGATCGTGGCGGAGTTCGCCGAGGGTGCCGAGACGCCCGAACTCGAGCCGCATGCCGAGGAGTCGTCGCGGGATGCCGAGGAGTCGCCCGACCCCGAGCCGGACGTCGACCGGGACCCCGAGCCGGACGTCGAAGGCCTTTTGCGCGCCTGGTCGAAGCTCGAGCACACGCACGACTTCTTCCGACTGATGCCGCGCTTTTCGGTGACGCGGACGCAGGCGCTCGAGCTCGCGGAGGGCCGCTTTACCCGTCGCCTCGACACCGGTGTCGTGAAAACCCTGCTGGAGACCGCATCCGAGCGCGAGATCGCCATCATGATCTTCGTCGGCAACCCGGGCTGCATCCAGATCCACACCGGCAGAGTCGATCGCGTCGTCGAGACCGGCGACTGGGTCAACGTCATGGATCCCGGCTTCAACCTGCACCTCGTGCGGACCGACGTCGCCCACGCCTGGGCCGTCACCAAGCCCACCTCGTACGGCGAGATCCGCTCGGTCGAGGTCTACGCCGAGGACGGCACCCAGATCGCGTCGTTCTTCGGCCTCCGGAAGGAGGGGACGCAGGTGGCCGAGGGGTGGGAGGAGCTGGTCGAGGAGCTCGACTGATGCTCGTCCGACGGCCCCCGCGTCGGTCCGTGGGCTTCGGCGGGCCCCGGGGACGCGTAGAGTGCGCGTCTACGCAGGCGGAGATGATCAGCGCGACGCGGAGCTTCCCGGTTTGATCAGGCCCCAGCGCTCGATGTAGGGGACGTCGAATTCGTCGCGACGGTACCCTACCAGGTAGTCGTCGCTGACGTCCGTGACGACCAGCCCCGGGGGCCCCTCGAGGGTGCCGAGCCATCGGCCGTCCGCATCGAACACCGCGAAGGCCACCGACTCGTCGGAGGGCACATTGCCGAGCAGGAGCTGATTGGGCAGCAGCCGCCAGGACCAGTCGGGGAGTCCGACGAGGATGTGGCCCGAGTCGAGGGGATCGAGTCCGAAGATCGTCGGAGCCCAGCGCGGATCGGGTTGGGATTCTCGCATCTCGTCCATCGTGCTTCGCATCCGCTGCATGGTCGCGGCATCCCCGCCCCCGCCCATCTCCTCCATCAGCGTGCTGATCTGCTCGTCTTCGAGCGCATGCATGCGCGCCGTCATCTCGTCCGTGACCCGCTGCCCACGGTCGGCGATACGCACCAGCAGATCGACCTGCCCGGAGGTGGCGTCGATTCGCCGGAACTCGAAGAGCGAATCGGCGAAGGCGTGCCAGAGCTTCCGATCCGACACGGCAATGTGGGGCATCGTCATGAAGGGGATCGGCGCCGTCTCGCCGTCGGCTCTGGTGAAGACCCTGCCGATGGCATGAACGCCGAGCGGACCCAGGTAGGCGCCGCCGGGGGACATGCGGTGGAATTCCGCACCGAGCGTCGTGTACCCGGGCTCCCGGTCCCGGGGGTCCGGCGTGTTCGCCAGCACGTACGAGCCATCACCGAACCACCCGTAGGTGATCCAGCCGATCTCGATCCCCCCGATCGACCAGGTCTCGGTCTCGACCGGTGGGTCCTCGGTCGGATAACTCGAGGCCTCGCCCGAGCCCTGCTCGAACACCACGACCTTCCTGCCGTCCGACGCGAGCAGGCTATCGCCCACAGTCGTCCATGAAACGGCATTCTGCAGCTCGAGCGGACCCCGGCCCCGGCGGCCGAGCGTCTCGACCCACGTCCCGGTGTCGTCGAAGACCCGGAAGCCGACATCCATGAGGTCCGACACGACGACGCGGTCGCCCATCGCCTGCACCTGAAGCATGTTGCCCCAGTCCGTTCCCGGGACGCTTCCGTCCAGCGAGCCGATCACGAAGTCCGGCTCGTCGGGCAGCCGCCACCGTGTCTCCTCGGTCCAGGCGGAGTCGTGATTCTCCACGATGCGGATGCCGGCGGAGTCTCGGACCGTGGCGGCACCGGTGGCGGATGACGTCCCGGGCGCGCCGTCGCCGCACGCGGCGAGGACCAGACCGAACGACAGGAGGACAACTCGACATCTACTCATCGGGGGACTCCTTGATGCGGTAGCGGCTCGCGTACGACTCGAGAGCCACCCGGAGGATATCACGCAGGATGATCCGGGCGCAGCAGGCCACGGCTCCCGTGATCATCCCGGGATTCGTCCGGAACAGATCCCGCGGACCCGGTTTCGTCGCCCCGCACCCGGAACAGCGTGTCGCGTACCTCTGCCCATCGGTCGCAGGCTTCCCTTCGAATACGCGTGGTGGGTGGCGTGTCTTCTCCACGGTGCCGACTTGCCCGAGCCCCCACCGATGGACACTCTCCGCGACGCTCAGGCACCGGACCGGGTGGCGAGTCTCGCCCCGTGTCCGAACCGGGCCCGGCTCCGTATCCGAACCGGGTCCGGCCGACCCTGCCAGTTCTCGCCCGCACACTCGACACCGCACCATGGATTCCGACACGCCGTCCGCAGGCCCGGATGAAGCCGCCTCCGCCTCCGCCGAACACGGGACCGACGACGACCTCGTCGCTCGGTTGAAGAGGAAGCACTTCCGCGAACAGGAGCTCGTTCCCTACCAGGTCGAGCTTCTCAAGCTCCAGATGCATCTAGAGCGGCACAACAAGAAGATGATCGTGCTGTTCGAGGGACGCGACGCGGCCGGCAAGGGCGGCACGATCCGCCGCATGACGCGCTACATGAACGAGAAGCACTACCGTGTCGTGGCCCTCGGGAAGCCGACCGAGGAGCAGCGCAGCCAGTGGTACCTGCAGAAGTACGTCACCCAGTTCCCGCGGGGTGGCGAGATGGTGCTCTTCGACCGGAGCTGGTACAACCGGGCCATGGTCGAGCCGGTCTTCGGGTTCTGCACGCCGAAGGAGCACGCCGACTTCCTTCGGGGCGTCGTCGGCTTCGAGAAGGACCTCGTACGCCAGGGGACTCTCCTGGTGAAGCTCTACTTCTCGGTGACCAAGAAGGAACAGCTCCGCAGATTCGAGCGGCGTCGCGACGATCCGCTGCGGCAGTGGAAACTCAGCGAGATCGACGTTCAGGCTCAGGACCTCTGGGACGAGTTCACGGAGAAGAAGTACGAGATGCTCAAGCGCTCGCACACGCCGGCTGCGCCGTGGACGATCATTCGCTCGAAGAACAAGCACCAGGCTCGCCTCAACGCCATGCGCGTGGTCCTCGATTCGATCGACTACGAGCACCGGAATACCGAACTCGAGTTCGTTCCGGACCCGGACATCGTCGTCTCCGGGGCCCGGGAGGTCGAGCTCATGGAGGCCGACCGCATTCGTCGGGGCAAGTTCAAACAATGACCGCTCGCCTCAGGAAGTCGTTCTACAAGAAGGAGTTGCTGCGGCTGCAGCGCGAGCTCGTGAAGCTCCAGGATCACGTCGCACGTACCGGGCTGAAGGTCTGCGTGGTGTTCGAAGGCCGGGACGCCGCTGGAAAGGGGGGGGCGATCAAGCGCATCGTGGAGCGCACGAACCCGCGGATCGTGCGGGTGGTCGCGCTCCCGAAACCCGACGAGCGAGAGCAGAGCCAGTGGTACTTCCAGCGCTACGTACAGCATCTTCCGGCCGGCGGCGAGATCGTTCTGTTCGATCGTAGCTGGTACAACCGCGCCGGGGTCGAGAAGGTCATGGGCTTCTGCACCGAGGAGGAGTACGAACGGTTCCTCGTATCGTGCCCGGACTTCGAGCGCCTGCTCGTTCGCGCCGGGATCATCCTGGTGAAGTTCTGGTTCTCGGTGAGCGACGAGGAACAGGAACGCCGCTTCGCCGACCGGATCGCGCACCCCACCAAGAGGTGGAAGCTCAGCGCGATGGATCTGCAGTCCCGCGCGCACTGGGTCGACTACAGTCGGGCGAAGGACACGATGTTCGAGCACACCGACACGAAGGTCGCACCGTGGTACGTGGTGGAATCGGATGACAAGCGACGGGCTCGCCTGAACTGCATTCGACATCTGCTGGATACGATCCCGTACGAGGAGGTACCACCTCGGGACCTCGAGCTCCCACCGCGCCAGCACTCGACCTACGTCCGCCCACCGAAGAGCGAGCAGACCTTCGTGAAGGACTACTACGCGGACGCCGAGACCACCGGGTAGTTGCCGGATCTGCCGTGTCGTCCACCAGCGGCCGGCGGGGTCGCTCGACATGTGCTGCGAGGAAGCAGGATGAAGAGGGAGGAACCGGGACCCGCCCGACGCCCCGGTGACCGAGAACGATGCGAGGCGCAAAGGTTTCCCGGTCCGAGCGAGTGCCGCTCAACAGGCCCTGGCCTCGGCGGTCCCGCAGGCCGCGCTGAAACGCTGGCGCGCCCGCCCCGGGGCGGCATCTCTGCGCTCGTCGGTCCGGGCCCCGAGGTCGCGACGCTCCGGCCGCTGCTCCGTCGAGACGCCACGGATCACCGCCTCGTCCAGCGAGGTCGGCGGTACGAAGGCGCGATGTACGAACCCCGCCGTCGCGATCCCCGGAAGCACCGCCTCGTCGAGCGAGGTGGGGGCCACGAACTCGACATCGCTGTCCTGAGCGAGAATGGGGTTCGGGGCGGCCAGCGAGAGGCCGAGCACGGCGGCGATGGAAAGGGAGAGCATCTTCATGAGTCAGGCTCCAGGGGAGGTCGTGGGCGGGTCGTGGTGTTCGACTCGTGGTGCGACCATGGGAGTCCGCCAGCATCGGATTCGTTAACTCGCCCCGGCCGGTTGTCTGCCGAGGTCCGTCACCGGTGACCCGTACCGCTTTCTGCGCAGGCACGAGTACTTCGACGAAGAGCATCCCCCAACCACGGCTCTACATTCGGCGAGGTCTGCTCGCTGAAGCCGGCGCCCGCGACATGCTCACCTCGCGGGGGTCATCCGGCTTCCGTCTGGACGGGTCGGTGCGGGCGGCCGCCCATGACCGCGCGAGATCGACTTGTGCGCCGACCGTTGGCGAGGTTAGCTGGAGGGAGCGTGACCCCGGCGTGAACGCCTCCCTCTCCCCCCGACCCTACTGTGTCGATGAAGCGTAGCCTTCTGGTCCTGATCCTTTCCGTGGCGGCGTGCTCCAGTGAGCCTACCCAGCCGGAACCTCCACAGCCGACACCCACGACCATCAACCTCTCCGCCACCGCCGTACAGCTGGAGGGCGTGGGAGACACGGTCCGAGTGACCGCGACGGTGCTCGACCAGTCGGGACAGGTCATCGCCGGCCAACCGGTGACCTGGGCCTCATCGGACGCAGGCGTGGCCTCGGTCGACAACGCCGGACTGGTGACCGCCGTGGCCGGCGGATCGACGACGGTCACGGCCACGAGTGGGACGGCCTCGTCCGGCGTTCCGGCGTCGGTAACGCTGTTCTTTCTCGCGGCGAATGACGTGACTGTCCTGTGCCCGGATGCAGCCGTCGGTGATACGGACTCGGTGGAGGGCGTGGTCTACACGAAGCGTTCGCGCGCCGATCTCGACGCACTCGTTTCGGGGGGTGACTTCACCGCGCTCACCACGAGCTGCACCAGCGGGATCACGGACATGTCCGACCTCTTCCGGAACGAGGCCGCCTTCGACGAGCCCATCGGCACCTGGGACGTGAGCAGCGTCACCGACATGACATTCATGTTCTTTGGGGCCAGCGCGTTCAACCAGCCGATCGATTCCTGGAACGTCGGCAGCGTCACCAACATCTCGAGGCTGTTCACCAATGCGACCTCGTTCAATCAGCCTCTGGACTCCTGGGATGTCAGCAGCGTCACGGCAACGAGTTCGCTCTTCTCGGGCGCCAGCTCGTTCAACCAGCCCCTGAACTCATGGAATGTCGGCAACGTCACGAACATGTCCGGAATGTTCGCCAGCGCGACGTCGTTCGATCAGCCGCTGGACTCGTGGGACGTCAGCGGTGTCACGAACATGTTCTCGATGTTCTCCGGCGCGAGCGCCTTCAACCAGCCGTTGAACTCCTGGGACGTCAGCAGTGCGACCGAAATGTCGAACATGTTCTTCGGCGCTTCCTCCTTCGATCAGCGTCTGAACACATGGGACGTCGGTAGCGTGACCGCCATGGCAGACATGTTCAGGGAAGCCACCGCCTTCAACCAGACACTGGAGACGTGGGACGTAGGCAACGTCACCACGATGGAGTTCATGTTCTTCAACACGAGCGGCTTCGACCAGCCGCTGGGCGCATGGGATGTCAGCAGTGTCACCGACATGGCCAGCATGTTCGGAAACGCTACCTCCTTCAACGCCGATCTCAGCGGGTGGTGCGTGAC
>JGI12109J20283_10444402_pt1 | contig 38690 bp, 37 predicted proteins | sample ElkSlonscriptome_12_FD_20283 | JGI IMG/M metagenome (IMG submission 20283)
TCGCCGTGGCCGAGCCCTCGCCCTATGGCCGTGGCGAACAGACCCTCCATGACCCGAAGGTCCGGCGCACCTGGCAGATCGAACCGGAACGCGTGCATATCGGTGGCGGCCACTGGGAGAAAAACCTGAAAACCATCGTCCAGCGCGCGGCAACGGGCCTCGGGGTGAGCGGGTCGGTGCAGGCCGATTTCTACAAGCTGCTGATCTACGACAAAGGCAGCTTCTTTGTGGATCACCGGGACACCGAGAAAGCCCCCGGCATGTTCGCCACCCTGATCATCGTCTTGCCCGCCGACTACAGCGGCGGCGAATTGCTGGTGCGCCACCTGGATCAGGAAGCGCGCCTGACACTGCAATGTCCGCAGCCATCCAGCGTGGCCTTCGCGGCGTTCTATGCCGATTGCGTGCACGAGGTGTTACCGATCACCTCGGGTTGCCGGCTCACACTGGTCTATAACCTCCGACGCCGGGCAAAAAAACAACCCGGGCCACCGGATTATCGCAAGCAAGAAGATAAGGCGACGGTGCTGTTGCGCCAGTGGGTGGAATCCAGGCTGTCGGACGACGAGGACGGCGCCGAAAAGCTGGTCTATCGACTGGCGCATGCCTACACCCAGGCGGAACTCGGCTTCTCCGCCCTGAAGGGCGCCGATGCCGCCGTGGCCTCGGTGCTGGCCGCCGCAACATCCCGGGCCGGCTGCGATCTGCATCTGGCATTGTTGACCATCCAGCAAAGCGGCAGCGCCGAGTACTACGGCTACCATGGTTCGGGACGGCGACGACGCTGGTCGCCGCCCGAGGACGATGACTTCGAGATCGGCGAGATCGCCGAGCAGAGCGCCACTCTCAACCACTGGCGACAGGTGGACGGCAGTCCGGCCCAGTGGGATGAGTTGCCGTGCCTGGAGGAAGAACTCTGGCCGCCCATGAGTTTCGATGAACTGGAGCCGGATGCACAACATTTCCGGGAAGCCAGCGGTAACGAGGGGGCCTCCTTCGAGCGCTCCTACAGCCGGGCAGCGCTGGTGCTGTGGCCGAGCCTGCGCCGGCTCGCGGTACTGAATCAGGCCGGTCTGACCGTCACCCTGCCGTATCTGAAGACCCTGGCCCGGGTCTGGCAAGACAGCGGCGCCGATCAAAACGACGCCGTGTGGCAGATGGCCCACGTACTGGCCGGTTTGATGCTCCATGGCTGGTGGGAGTACAGCCCGTCGTGGTCGTACCGCCTGTCGAGTCCGCCCTCGCAGCGGGTCGTGGAGATGCTGGATAGCCTTGTGCAACTGCGCGATGTCGCCCACATCGATACCTTCCTGGAGACCATCGGCGCCGCCGGCAACCTGGACGAGGGCAACAACGAGGTCCTGGTCCAGGCGGCCGGTTTGCTGCCGGTGAGCCGGGCAGTCGGCGCCATGGAGCGGATCGTTGCCGCCAACGCCGCCGCCCATCCCAGGGCCTGTGCCCATCTATTGCACTTATGCAGCGAGGCCGGCTGGCTGGACGGTCACCCGGAACAGCTCATGGACGCCGCCCACACCCTGGTCGAGGCCCTGCCGGGTGACCCGAAGCGCACCTCGGAGATTTCATCCTGGCGTCTCGGGAACGAGCTGAATGCCGGCCTGATCCGGAATCTCCTCGGCGCCGTGGTGCGTATCGATACCGGCCTGACCACCCGCACCGTGGACTATCTGCTGGCCTGGCCCGGGCAATACGATCTGGATCGCGTCATTCTGCCGGCGCTGTTGACCCTGCGCGAGCAACCGGCGATGGGCGAATCGGCGGTTGTGCAGCGTCTGTCCCGGGTCTGTATCGCCCATCTGCAAGCACGCATTGCCGAGCCACTGGCGCCGCCGCAGGACTGGGCACGTGCCGCCAGACTCTCCTGTAGCTGTGCCGATTGCAAGGATCTCAGCCAGTTCCTCGCCGATCCGGCGCAACAGACCTGGATTTTCAAGGCCGCCGAGGCCAGGCGCGGCCATCTGGCGCATTCCGTCAGACGCGATCAATGCGACCTGGATCTGCATACCGAACGGGTCGGTAGTCCCCACCGGCTGGTCTGCACCAAGAATCAGGCGAGTTACCAGCGACGGGCAGAGCAGCGCGAACAGGATCTGCGCCATCTGCAACAACTGAGCTGATCGCCTGCCATAGACCATCCCTCGATTCCGTACGCTACCGAGCCCGCAACACCCACCCATGAGTGCCCTCGGCCACGGCGCGCCCGCGACCCGCTGGCGCATCCTCGCCGCCGTCATCGCCTGTATCTCGGTGGTGGGTCTGTCGCTGGGCATGACCGTGCCGCTGGTGTCGCTGGTGCTGGAGCGCCAGCAGGTGGACAGCCGCCTCATCGGGTTGATGGCGGCCATGCCCTCGGTGGGGATCTTTCTGGTCTCGGCACGGATTCCCTGGTTGGTGCGCGTCTGCGGCGTGCGCGGGACACTGCTGGGGGCGCTGGCGGCGGCGGTGACAGTATTGTTGCTGCTACCCGCGTTCACCAGTTACTGGATCTGGTTGCTGCTGCGGTTGCTCCTTGGCGCCGCCGACGCGGTGCTGTTCGTGGTGAGCGAGACCTGGATCAACCAGATCGCCGAGGAGCGCTCCCGGGGACGTGCGCTGGCGCTTTACGCCACCACGCTGGCGCTGGCCATGGCCGCCGGACCGATGCTGCTGGTGCTCACCGGCACCACCGGGGCGTTGCCCTTCTGGGTGGCGGGGAGCGTGTTGTTACTGGCCCTGCCGCCGCTGGCGCAGGCCGGTAACATGCCACCCGCCGGGATGACGGTGGCGGGGTTCGGAATTCTGGGTTTTTTGCGGGTGGCGCCGACGCTGTGCGCGGCGGTGGTGCTTTACGCGCTGCTGGATGCCTGCGGATTCTCGCTGCTGCCGCTGTTCGGGTTGCGCCATGGCTTTCCCGAGGCGCAGGCGGCGTTGATGGTCACCGCCCTGCTGGTGGGGATCACGGTGTTCCAGTTGCCCATCGGCTGGCTGGCGGACCGGCTGGACCGGGAGCGGCTGCTGTGGGGGTGTGGCGTGGTGATTCTGCTGAGCAGTCTGTTGTTGCCGTGGGCGGTGCGCTGGCCGGTGCTGGTGTGGCCACTGCTGCTGGTGCTGGGTGGCGCCGGGGGTGGGTCGTACACGGTGGCGCTGATTCTGCTGGGACAACGTTTCCGGGGACAGGAGCTGGTGAACGCCAACGCCGCGTTCGGAATTCTCTGGGGGGTGGGCAGCCTCGGTGGGCCACTCCTCGGGGGAGTGGGGATGAGGCTGCTGAATCCGGACGGGCTGGCCTATGCGCTGGCGCTGGCGGCAGGCGGGTTTCTCGCGGTGTACCACTGGCGGCGAGCGCATAAAAATTGATAATCGAGGATAATCGAAGATACTCGAGGATACTCGGCAAACCCAGGATCCGTGGCCCATGGCGCGTTACCTCAACCCCTACACCGACTTCGGCTTCAAGAAGCTCTTCGGCGAGGAGGCCAGCAAGGATCTGCTGGTGGACTTCCTCAACCAGCTCCTGCCCGCCCACCATCAGATCGCCGAGCTGCGCTTCAACAACCCCGAGAACCTGCCCGACATCCCGCTGGAGCGCCGGGCGATCTTCGATATCTCTTGCCGCAGCACCACCGGCGAGCGCTTTGTGGTGGAAATGCAGAAGGCCAAGATCCAGTTCTTCAAGGACCGCTCCCTGTTCTACGCCACCTTCCCCATCCGCGAACAGGCCAAGAAGGGCGAATGGTCCTTCAAACTCGACCCCATCTACTTCGTCGCCATCCTGGACTTCGAGTACGACGAAGCCGAGGAACAGCGTAAATTTCGCCGCGATGTGGCGCTACGGGATCAGGACGGTGAGGTGTTCTTCGACAAACTGCATTTCAAATTCCTGCAAATGCCGCTGTTCAACAAACAACCCGAAGAACTGGCGAGTCACTTCGACAAGTGGCTGTACTTCCTCAAGCACCTGGACAGCTTCGACCACATCCCGGCGATCCTCAACGAGCCGATCTTCCAGAAAGCCTTTCAGATCGCCGAGCTTGCCAACCTCGGCCGCGAGCAATATCACGCCTACGAACAGAATCTCCTGGATTACTGGGGTGTGAAAGCCGCCGTGGATACCGCCCGCCAGGAAGGCGCGAAAGCCCATGCCCTGGACACAGCCCGGCGCATGCTGGCCGATGGCCTGGATGTGGCCACGGTGGCGAGATACACCGGTCTGCCCGCCGAGATCGTGACAGCCTTGCAGCAAGATCGCCACTGACCCACGGCACATTCATCCTCACCAGTCCACCACCGTGCCATCCCCGAGCACGGCATTACGGGCCTGGAGGATCTCCTGCGCGAAGGGGTGCCGGGCGATCTCGGCCTCGTTCACCTCGATCCCGAGCCCGGGCCGTTCGGGCAGATCCCAGCGCCCCGGCCGGCGCTGGATGGGCCACTCCACCACATCGTCGTACCAGGGCACCGCGCCGGACATCTCTTCCTGGATGATGAAGTTCGGCGTGGCGATACCCAGATGCAACGCCGCCACCCCGGCGATGGGTCCCAGCGGGTTGTGGGGCGCGATGCCGATACCGGCGGTCTCGCACAGGGCGGCGATCTTCTTCGCCTCGTGAAGTCCGCCCACATGGCAGATATCCGGCTGGGCGATATGACAGGCCCGGCGCCGCAGGGCCTCGGCGAACTCCCGGCGGCCGATCCATCGCTCCCCGGCGGCGATGGGCACCGCGCCGTCGGCGGTGAGGGCGGCGAGTCCGTCCAATTGCTCCGGCGGTAGCGGCTCCTCCACGAACAGCGGCCGGGCCGGGGTCACCGCCCGGATATAGTCCCGGGCCAGCATCACCGAGGCGGGCCGGCCGTGGAAATCGATCATGATGTCCACATCCGGCCCCACCGCCCGCCGCAGGCGCTCCAGCGCTTCGGCCACACTATCCACGGCCCGGCGTGGGGCCACGTAATGCGAGTAGGGAATGCAGACGAGTTTGACCGCGTCATAGCCCACCTCCACCACCCGGCTCGCGCACTCGACCAGCGCTGCGCTGTCCAGGGACTCGTACACCGAGGTCATCTCGCCCATGCCAAGGTGCGTGTAGGTGCGAAGATAGTCCCGGCATTTGCCGCCCAGCAGTCGCCAGACCGGCACCCCCAAGGATTTACCGAGAATGTCCCACAGGGCGATCTCGATGCCGCTGACGGCGGACATACCCACCACCCCCAGCCGCCAGAAGCCGTGGCGGGTGAGAACCTGGAAGTTCTGCTCGATGTCGCGGGGATCGCCACCCACCACCAGCGGCGCGAGATCGGCGATCGCCCCTACCACCGCCCGGGTCTTCCACTCCAAAGTGGCCTCGCCCCAGCCCACCAGACCGGGGGTGTCGGTCTGTACCCGGACGAACACCCAGTTTCGCATCCGGGCGTTGCAGACCAGCGCATGGATGGCCGTGATCCGCATGACGATTTACCTGGATAGTAACGGCGACGACATACCGCCAGAGGCCGCCGCGATCATACCAGCGACGGCCACTGCTCCCTGAGCATCCCGGCGATGCGCTCCAGCCGCGCCTCCACCATGCCGTCCACGTTGATCCGCCCATCCTGCTCGGCATCGTCGTCCAGCGCCGCCTCCACCACCCGGCTGATGCCCTCCTCCAGCCCCACCAGATCGAAACCACCCTCCAGGCTCAGCACCACCCGGCCCTCGCAGACCCGGTCGGCGGTGGCGAACAGCATCCGCGCCAGCCGGTAAAAGCCCTGGCCGGTGACCCGCAAGTTGCTGAGCGGCTCCAGTTCATGGGGATCGAAACCGGCCGATACCAGAATCAGCTCCGGTCGGTACTGGCGCAGCAGCGGCAGGGTGATGCGCTGGTGCACCCGGCAGAACTCGTCGTCGCCGGCGTTGGCCGACAGCGGCAGGTTTACGGTGTAACCCACCCCCTGCCCCCAACCCCGCTCCCGGGGATGGCCGCTGCCGGGGAATAGCCGCAGCACATGGGAGGAGATGGTCAGCACTTCCGGGCGGGCGGCGAAGATCCGCTGGGTGCCGTTGCCGTGGTGGGCGTCCCAGTCGACGATGGCCACCCGGCGCAGGCCGTAATGGTCGATGGCGTGCTGGGCGGCGATGGCGATGTGGTTGAGAAAGCAAAAACCCATGGCCCGGTCCACCTCGGCGTGGTGCCCCGGGGGCCGGGGAAAGGCGAACGCCCGACGGGTGTCGCCGCGCATCACCGCGTCCACCGCCCCCATGGCCGCGCCCGCCCCCAGCAGCGTGGCGTGGTAGGTGTGGGCGGTGGCGGCGGTGTCGCCGTTGTCCATCACCATGGGTACATCGGTACCGGCGGTGGCGGCCAGGGATTCCACATAGCGGGGGTGATGTACCCGGTGGACCGCCGCCAGGGGCGCGGGTTGAAAGGCGTAGGGTTTGACGCGCTCGCCGAAACCGGTCAGCGCCACCTGGATGGCATCCAGCCGTTCGGGACTATCGGGATGATCGGAACCCGGATAGTGATCCCGGAAGCTTGAGTCTGTTCCCACCTGGAGCGCATCGGTCATCTGGCTGTTTTCCTGACTTCAAGGTACCTAGTACAATTGGACTGCGAACCCTGACACTGGTTTCTGGAGCTGGAAAAACGGTTGTGGCATCAGTGTACTATGCGCCCCAGCGCGGAATCCGATGCTGTGGGCTACGAAGTGCTCCCTGCCCTTAGCTGACCGATCAACAGTAACAGCTGCTCGCCGATCTCCCCGGCGGCCTCCTGGAAGGCATCGGCGAAGGCCGGACGCATGATCACCGCCAGATCCACCTGCTCCTCGGGAGTGGTCCGATACAGCGTCATGCCCACCTCGGCCAGTTGCTCCTCCACAAACACCGCCACCCGAGAGTTGGGGAACTGGCGCAGTAACAGGCAGAAAACACGAAACATGGTGGCGCCATCCGGATGGATGTCGAAAATGGCGGGGCGTTATCTTGATGGTTACGCCAACCATGTGTCAGTTCCCGGAAAGTACCTGCCGACGCCGGCAAACCCAAGGACAGAAAATCGGTCAAAAACTTGCAAGAACTTTATTTTCCAATAACCCATGGGGGAAACATGAGCAGCCACCAGACCCGGCCGCTGGTCGGTATTTCTATTTCCCACAGTCCCGGACTGACCACCCAGGGCCTGGATCAGAACCAGTTGCAGGAGGCCGTGACTCGTGTGGCCCGGCTGCTGCTGCGTAATGATTACAATTTGGCCTATGGCGGCGATCTGCGCCCGGGGGGTTACACCGAACAGCTTTTTGGTCTCTGTCGAGACACCCATACCGCGAAATTTGGCGACGACGATCGCTGGGAGCGTCGCCTCACCGGCTATCTGGCCTGGCCTAACTATTTGGAACTCGATGACCAGCAGCGCCACAATCTGGCCGGACGCTGCCGGCTGGTGCGGGTGACGCCGAAAGACGCCGCCTTCACCGACCTGCCCGAGGATCTGCCCCGCGACGACGCCGGTGGCGTGGAGGATGCCTTCCGGGCGGCCCGCTGCCTGAGCCGGATGCGGGAAGTGATGACCACCGGCGGTGTCGCCGATGAACAGGGCGAGCGGCTGCCGCCGCTGGCGGCGCGGGTACTCATGGGCGGCAAGACCAGCGGTTTCCAGGGCCTGATGCCGGGGATCTTCGAGGAGGTGCTGCTGGCGCTGGAGCAACCGGAGCAAATCTCGCTGTATGTATTGGGCGGTTTCGGTGGCGCGGCGGGGCTGCTGGCCGATGCGCTGCTGGGCGAGCCGGGCGAGGATCAGGCGCTCCTCGGCCTGGAGGGCCAGCAGGCTCGCGACCCGGGGCTGACGGCGCTGGTGGCGCGCTACCAGCAGACCGGCTTCAGCGCTGCGGATCTGCCCGCCGGGCGCTACAAGGCGCTCCAGCAGGCGCTCTCCGGCGCCGTCCAGCAGCTTGACGATCTCGGTGACAATGACTCATGGCCGGCGCTACAGAACGGCCTGACCGTGGCGGAGAACCGGGAGCTGATGCGAAGCCGGGATCTGGCGCAGATCGAGGCGCTGCTGCTCACCGGCTTGCAGCGGCGCACCCTGGCGGCCAAGGAGGACGGTCTGTCCTGATGCCCGGCGGGCGGGACGGGCGGCGGTATCCCCTAACGCAGCGCCACTACCACGCCCTCGTCTCCCCGCAGCCTCACCATGCCCGCCACCGCATCTTCCCGGTCCAGATGGGTGGACAGCAATATCCGCCCCCGCCCGGCACCGAGGGATACCTGGGCCTCGGTGTCCGACAGGTTCAGGGCCACCAGCAAGCGCCGCCCGTTCGCCACCCGCCGGTAGCACAGACAGGCACCCTCGGTCCGCACCGTGTCGATGGCCCCCAAACTCAGCGCCGTCTCCTGGCGGCGCAGCCAGAGCAGGCACCGGTGCAGATTCAGCATGGAATGGGAATCGGCCCGCTCGCTCTCCACATTGATCCGGTGGGCATCCGCCGCCACCGGCAGCCAGGGCTCGACGCGACTGAAGCCGGCGTGTATGCCATCCGTCCACTGCATGGGGGTACGCTCGGGATCGCGTCCGAAGCCCTGTCCAGGCACGTTTAACTCCCATGGGTCCTGCACCCTGTGGGGCGGGATGAGCACATCCTGCATCCCCAGTTCATCGCCATAGTAAAGGGTCGGCGTACCCCGCAGGGTGAGCAGCAGCATCGCCGCCACCCGCGCCTGGGCCGGCCCGAGCTTGCTGGCGATGCGGTGGTTGTCGTGATTGCCCAGCACCCAGTTGGGCCAGCCATGGGCAGGCAGCGCTGCCTCGTACTCGCGGATCAGGTCGGCCAGCGCGGTGGTCTCCCAGGGGCGCATCAGCAGATGGAAATTACCCGGTAACTGGATGCCGGGCGCTTCCGGGGTGCCATAGAAGGGCATCAGTCGCTCAATGGGTAAATACAACTCGCCGATCAGCACCCGCTCGCCGTAGTCATCGGCCAGCCGGCGCATGTCCTGGACGATATCGAACAGTTCCGGCTGCTCGGTGGTGTAAATCGACAGCAACTGCTTGGCCGGATTGTCCACCCCAGGGCAATACTCGGGATTGGGCGGTTCGTCGCGATAGCCGGCATCCTTCACCAATCGGCGGAAGGCATCCAGTCGGAAGCCGTCCACCCCCCGTTCCAGCCAGAAGCGCAGCACCTGGAACATGGCCTCGCGCACCTCGGGGTTGCGCCAGTTCAGATCCGGCTGCTCGCGCAGGTAGGCATGGTAGTAGTACTGCCCGGTAAGCTGATCCAGGGTCCAGGCCGGACCGCCGAACTGGGACAGCCAGTTGTTGGGCGGGCCGCCGTCGGGGGCCGGATCGCGCCACAGATACCAGTCGCGTCTGGGATCATCGCGGCTGGCCCGGGAGGCCTGGAACCAGGGATGCCGATCGGAACTGTGGTTGGGAATATAGTCCAGGATCACCCGCAGATCCCGGGCGTGGGCCTCGCGAATCAGCACCTCGAAGTCCGCGAGATTCCCGAACAACGGATGGATATCGGTGAAATCCGAGACGTCGTAGCCGAAATCCGCCATGGGCGAAGGATAGATGGGCGACAGCCATAGAGCATCCACACCCAGTTCCACCAGATAGTCCAGGCGGGCATTGATACCCGGCAGATCCCCCACCCCATCGCCGTTGCTGTCCTGGAAAGAACGGGGATAGATGTGATAGATCGTGGCGCTCTGCCACCACGGTGTCGCTGCCTGCATGATGTCTCCGGGAACCTGTGCCACCCATGCCACCATCCTGCCACGGATCGGGCTGAATTACCCGGTTTCCTGGATGGACGATACAGAATGCCATACCCCGGTGAACAGGCCGTTATTCCCGGAAACGAACGTTTTTTTCCAGCGCGAAGTCGACCCGGGATGGACTCAGATCCAGTATCCCGGCACCCCGTAGTAATCCCACAACCGGTTCTCGTACTCCCGGTCCACCACCCGCTCGGGGTTGTACTCGGGGGCGTTCTTCACCGACTCCCGATCCATATCCACCTGGATCTGGCGCTCGGCCCAGTTCACCCCACCGGCCCACTGGGGCGCGATGAGCACCCGCTTGCCGGGCAGCCAGTTGCGGGTATCCACCAGCAGATAACGCAGCGCCCAGCCCTCGTCGTCCAGCAGAAAGTCCTCCACGTGGCCGATCTCGCCGTCGCGGACCTTGAGGTGATAGCCGCTCACCTCCTTGGCGCTTCGAAGATCAGAATCGCCCTGCACCGACTCCGGCGGCTCGTTGGGCGGCACCCGGGTAGCAGCGGCGGGCGCCGCCGGCATGCCCACCGTGGCACCCACGCCCAGCGAAGGATACGCCTCCCAGTACAGCGGCCAGCCATAGTGCTGGCGAAGCTCCACCTCGCGCTGGCGCCCCACCGGCAGGTCCGTGCTGCGATCGGGGCTGTCCTTGATCTGCTCACGATTCAGACTCACCGGGATCCGACGGGCGGTGACATCCGGCGCGCCGAAGCATTCAGGGGCCAGCAACACTTTACGGCCCGGCAACCACTTGCCGGTGTCCACCACCATATAACGCGCGGTCCAGTAGCGGTCATCGAAATAGACGTCGTGCAGGTCACCGATCTCGCCGTCACTGGCATCCAGCACACAGTGACGCACGTCATGCAGTCGATACAACATGGTTCTTCTCCTCCTACAGCCAGTAACCGGGGAAACGGTAGTACTCGTACAGACGGGTCTCGTACTCGCGATCCACCGGCACACCTGGATCGTACTCGGGGCTGTTTTTGATATCCTCGCGCTTCAGGTTCACGAACACCCGCTTCTCGGCCCAGCTGAAATCCTCCACCCACTGGGGCGATATCAATACCTTGCGGCCCGGTAGCCAGTTCCTGGTGTCGACCACCATGTAACGCAGCACCCAGCCCTCGTCGTCCAGCAGAAAGTCCTCCACGTGGCCGATCTCGCCGTCGTTGGCCTGGATGTGGTAACCGCTCACCTCGCGGGTGCTGCGCAGATCCGGATCGCTTTGCGCGGCGGTCACCGAGGGCTCGGGGGCCACGGTCTCGGTGCGGTGGGGAGGCGGCGCGCCGATGGCGGTGCTCATGCCCATGGCCGGGTAGGTCTCCCAGTACAGCGGCCAGCCATAGTGCTTGCGCACCTCGGTTTCCTGCTGGCGGGAGACCGGCAGATCGCTGCCCCGCTCGGGACTATGCTTGACCTCGTCGCGGGTCAGTGCCACCGGCAACTCGTTGCTGGCGGTGAGCGGTTTGCCGCAGACCTCGGGGGCGATCAGCACCTTGCGGCCCGGCAGCCATTTGCCGGTGTCCACCACGAAATAGCGCAGGGTGAAGTGGCGGTCGTCGAAATAGGTGTTGTGGATACTGCCGATATCACCGTCCCTGGCGGCCAGGGTGCAGTGATGAATGTCGTGCAGGGTATGTAACATGGATGACCTCCTCGATTTTTCGCTCGGGGCGTTTGAGGAGGTCGATGCAAGGCCAATGCCGGGAGATTATAATTTTTTAAAACAAAGGCTTACAAACCAGATCTGGTGCCTGGCGAGGGCTGGATTGTGGATCTTACATGGTCCCTGCCAGATACGGCCGGACATCCGTGGCGATCATCCCGGCCAGCCGCGCCGCCTCCAGTCCGGGGTCGCCGTCCTCGAACACCTGACAGCGCACCGGCGAGATACCCATGCGCTGGGCGCACTCCACGAAGATCGCCGGATCGGGCTTGGCCGGCACCGGATCCGAACCGGTGATCACGGTCTCGAACAGGCCGGCGAGCCCGGTCACCTCCAGCATCCGCTCCACGTTCTCGCGCGAGCCCCCGGAGGCCACCGCCATGGGGATCTTGCCGTGCAAACGGGTGACGATGTTGGCCACCGGCACGATGGGCTCCACCCGGGCGAGGCCCTTGTAGGCGCGGCGCTGTTTGTCGGCGGCCACCGCCTCCACGTCGAGGCTGGTGCCATAGGTCTGGTTGTAGTGCTGGAGGATGCCGATGGCCGGCACCCCCTTGTGGGCGTCGATGAACTCGTGGTGGTATTCCACCCCCGCCGCCTCCAGCGCCGCCTGCCAGGCGCGGAAGTGTATGGGCATGGAATCCACCAGCGTACCGTCACAATCGAAGATCAACCCCTGGGCGTTGGGGTCGACGGGAATCACGGGAATGGACATGGCAAAATCCAGGGTGGGAGAAACTCTCCGTTAGGGTACACGGACCCACAGAGGTTCAGCCCCGGCACCCTTCAGGGCAGCAATCCCAGGAGTATTCCCAGAAATACCGTCAGCCCGAACCAGTTGTTGTTCAGAAAGGCCTGGAAGCAGCCGGCGCGCTGGCGGTGGCGGATCAGAAACTGCTGGTAGACGAAGATCCACAGCGCCACCAGCAGCGCCACGTAGTACGGCCAGCCCAGCCCACTCAGCGGCCCCTGGGCCAGCAGCATCAGGAGCATCACCGCCTGCAAACGGGCGATGATCACCCGATCCCGATCACCGAACAGGATGGCGCTGGATTTCACGCCGATCTTGAGATCGTCTTCCCGGTCCACCATGGCGTACTCGGTGTCGTAGATCACCGACCAGATCACATTGGTGGCGAACAGCCACCAGGCCTCCAGCGGCAGGGTACCGGTGAGCGCGGCATAGGCCATGGGAATCCCCCAGCCGAAGGCCGCCCCCAGATGCACCTGGGGCAGGGAGTGGAAGCGCTTCATGAACGGGTAACTGGCAGTGAGCAGGATTCCCGGCACCGCCAGCAGAATCGTCAGGAGATTCAAAAACAGCACCAGCACGAACGCCAGCAACCCCAGCGCCACGAATAACCCCACCGCCTCCTGGAGGCTCAGCCGCCCGGCGGCCAGCGGCCGGTCCCGGGTGCGCTCCACATGGGGATCGAAGTCGCGATCGGCGATATCGTTCACCACGCAACCGGCCGAGCGCATCAGCAACACCCCCAGCACGAAGATCACCACCACCTCCCGGTCCGGCTGGCCCCGCCCCGCCAGCCACAGCCCCCAGAGGGTGGGCCACAGCAGCAGCAGGGAACCGATGGGTTTGTCCAGGCGCATCAACTGCGCATAGTCGCCAAGGCGCTGGACCAGCGGCGGACGGGCGGCGGGCGAGGTGGGCATGGGACTCCGGGGGTCGGCTGCAACACGGACCGGGCCGCTGGGCACCGGTCGGGTTGCAAAGATTACCATCAAACCCGCGCAGAGGTGAAAGGGGCCGGCCGGGCGGGGGGCCGGCCCCGAGGTCATACGACTGCCTGCGTCGCTCAGGCGCGGATGAAATTCTCCAGCCGCACCACATGGGTGTCGGTGATGAACATCACCCCGGAGCTTTTCTCGAACAGCGGCCGCAGGCCCGCCGCCACCTTGCGGATGGTGGGCTCCGGGGCCACCGCCATGAACATCACCAGGCTGGCCTGGTTGTTGAACAGCAGCCGGCCCTCGTGGAAGCCGTGGTGGCCCATCCCGGCGATATCCCGGATCAGGGTGAAGCCGGTGGCACCGGCCTGCACCAGCAGATCCCTGACAAATTCGGTCTTCTCGCCCTTGACGATGATCTCGATCTTCTTGACCGGGTGGAAAATGATGTCGTCCTGGTTCTCAGTAGCATTCATGGTGTTTCACCTCTACAGGGATTCAACGGGAGTGGCAGCTTCAGTGGGGGCTGGCGCAGCGGGCGCGTCGGCGGTGTCGAGCCAGTCGCCACCGGCGCAGTAGCGCAGAAAACGCTCGTCGTCGGGGTCGATCACGGTCAACGCCACCCAGCCATTATCGAACAGGGTCTGCAGGATGTCGTTACGCTGGATCACCGCCATCACCCGGTCCACCGGGGCCTGCACCACGGTCATCAGGCGCAGCGGCTGGTGATACAACTCACCATCGGCGCTCATCAGCGATTGCAGGGGCAGCCCGCTCATCAGGTCGCTGGCGTTACCCTGCATCACCCCGAGTTTGCCCACCACGTTGTGGGTGATCTTGGAGCCGCTGCCGTACATGCCGTTATCCACGGTGGAGAAGTAATACTGGGTGTTGATCCACTCCGCCACCACCATGGGCGCGGTGAGGATGATCTCCAGGGCCTTGCCCTCGGGATCGCTACGCCAGTCATAGGAGTGTAGAAAGGTCCGCCCTTGCAGGTCCAGATCCCGGGTGAGATCCCGGGGACCGACGATGAAGGCGGCGTTGCGGGCCAGACCCCATTCGGGTCGCACCTGGGCCCAGTCGGCGGCCCGCTCGCTGGTGCCGAGGACGCTGTCGGATCTCGCCCCGTTGGGCAGGCGCTGGCTGCGCTCGGCGGTGGCCCCCTGACGGGCCTTTTCCAGCCCCGCCTGCATACGATCGAACAACAGCGGATTGTGCTGGCGCAGCCGCTCCGGCTGATAGATCCGCACCTCGTCGGTGGTGGTGTTGTGCTCGCCCGCGGCGAAGCGGGTGTCGTCGGGGATCACGATGCCCCGCTCGGCAAGGCCGGCGCGCACCTGGGGGTCGTTGTAGATGGCCGCCATGATCCGTGCGTTGGGGCCGCCCGGATTACCGCCGCAGGCGCCGCAATCCAGGCCCGCCGCGTAGGGGTTGTTCAGCGTCTCGCCACCGTGGCCGCAGAGCACCACCAGCGGCGCGAAGTTGTCGGTGAGACCCATCACCCGCAGGCCCGCCTCGGCGAAGAAGATCTGCTCCTCCAGGCTCACCCCGAGGACGTCCTCCTCGCCGTGCCCGCCGCCGCAGAGATGAATGGTGGGCTCCAGCGGCGCCTCCGGTACCAGCCAGTGGCGCAGCCGCCGCAGGCTCGCCTGGAAGCCGTGGGGGAACAGGGTGCGCCCGGTCATCACCAGTCCGAACAGAGAGCCGGCGGTCTCCACGTAGGCGAACGGCGCGGCGATGTTGGCCTTCAGGGCATAGAGCAGCCCCCGCAGCCCGGTGAGGTGTCGGTGGCCCTGGCGGTGGGCGTGGGCGGCATGCTCGTGGCCCGCCGCCACCTGCTCGCCGATGGTGTACTTGGGCGACAGCAGCACCGGGCAGGAGGCGATATCCTGCTCGGCGGTGAACCCGCGAAACGCCACCGGGATACCGAAGAAACCCGCGAAACCCAGGGTCTGGAAGGCACCGCTACGCTCCAGATGGCGTCTGATCACCTCCGAGCGCACATCGATGCAGAACACCAGTTGCGCCTCCGCCCGGGGCACCGCCGGACGCGGCTGGGCAAAGCCCCGGCGCAACTCACCGGTGAGCTTGCTGCGGTAGCTCTCCTCCCAGGCCTCCAGCCAGATCAGTCCCTCCTGCTCCACCCCGGCATCGGTGGGCGCGGAGGCGCTCTGGGATTCGCCCAGCAGCCAGTTGATGGCTAGCCGCACCGCCAGATACTCACCGAGACTGATGGGATGGGCCTGCTGCCAGGCGTACTGGTACTGGGAAGCGCGCCAGCGGATGAATCCCGCCCAGCCGGGCAGCGCCGCCAGATGTCCGGCCAGCAGCGCCTCGTGCTCGCTCTCGGGCACGGTCCACAGCAGCTGCATCAGGGCATCCATGGCATCGTCCGGCAACTCCCGCAGCTTTCCTGCGTCGGGTAATTCACCATCGTGCGCCGCCAGCGCTTTCCAGGCCCGGTAGAAGCCCTGCTCCCGGCCCGGCATGGGCCAGGCGGCCTGGCCCTCGTCAAGAAAGGCCGTGAGCCATTTGATGGTCAGGCGGTTCAGGGCGGTGTCGGCCGACGCCGTGGGAGTCCCGGCGGAAGCGGGGCCGTTCACCATGGCCTCCAGCAGATCCTCCCGGTTATGGCGGGCCAGGGTGGTCTTCAGCACCTCCATGTCGATCTCGCCCCGGCGCAGGGCCTGCTGGCCCATGGCCCGGGAGGGATAGCCGTGGGCGCGGAAGCGTCGCTTGCCCTCGGCCACCGCCTGCGGAAAGGGCAGCGACTCGAAACCGGCCAGGGGATTGGCGGCGATGAAGCTCCTCAGGGGCCAGACCGGGGTCACCACCCCGGCGGCGTTGTCGATATGGGCGAGCAGTCTGGCTTTAGCGGGCACTGTAGATCCTCCGATCGGTCAGGACGGTTTGCTTATCGGGCTGGGCGGCGTTCAGCAGTTGCACGTAGAGGCCGGGGTAGCGCCGGTGCAGTCCCACCGCCAGTGCCACCCAGGCGATGATGAACACCGCCCCCACCAGCAGGTGCAGGGGATTGAGGCTCTGCGGCGCCAGCGCGCCGGGCACCGAACTCAGCAGCCAGTTCACCAGTTCGTAGGCCCCGGCGTAGAGCACCACCGCCACCAGCAGGGTGGCGATGACCAACGCAAAGCGGGTGCCCGCGCCCACATGCCGCCAGCTGGCGAAACTGAAACCCGCCTGCAGGGATGCCAGCACCACGAACAGCACCAGCACGGTGCCGCTGTCGGCGGGCCAGAGGGTCTTGCCGGTGAGCACCGCGAACACCCAGGCGGCGCCGCAGGATGCCACGATGGCCAGCACCGCCCCCGGCAGATCCACCGCCATGCTCGGCTTGCGGGGCAGCGCGGGGTTCTCCAGCGCCGAACCCGCCCCCAGGAACAGACAGGCCTTGAAAAGGCCATGCAGCATCAAGTGGGCAATCGCCGCGGTGTAGAAACCGAGCCCGCACTGCATGACCATGAAACCCATCTGCGCCACCGTGGAACAGCCCAGGCTGCGCTTGATATCGTTCTGCACCAGCATCAACGCGGTGCCGACGAAGGCGCTGATAGCCCCCAGCACGAACACCAGGGTCAGCAGCGCGGGCGACAGGTTCAGCAGCGGCGCCATGCGGATCAGCAGGAAACCCCCGGCGTTCACCAGCCCGGCGTGCATGAACGCCGACACCGGGGTGGGCGCGGTCATGGAGGACAGCAGCCAGCTATGGAAGGGCCACAGCGCCGACTGGATCACCGCCGCCAGCACCACCAAAATGCCGGCCAGCCACACCACCGGGGTGACCAGGGTGTCCACCTGCCCGAGAATGACATGGAGCGACAGGCTGCCGGTCTGCTCGGCCAGCAGGGTCAGGGCGCCGGTGAGGGCGGCGCTGGAAGCCGCCACGTAGCGCTCGGCGAGACCACCGGCGGCGCTGGCCTGCCTCCAGCCCCGCACATGACCGATCAGGTGGGCCAGCAACAGCCCCATGACGGTCCAGGCCAGGATGAACAGCACCACGTTATCGGCCACCAGCAACACCAGCACGGTGCCGGTGAGCCCTGCCAGCAGGCGGAAGAAGACAAGCTGGCGGGCATCACCGTCCATGTAGCGCAGCGAGAAGCTGTGGACGATCCCGCTCACGAAGGTGACGAAAGTGCCGAGTACCAGACTCAGGGCATCCACCCGGATGATGCCCGGATCCCAGGCCCCGCCCTGGAAGGTGATGCCGGCGGTGGCCAGCAGGCTGAGCCCGCAGAGCCACCATACGGACTTGGTCAAGGTTGCGGTCATACTTCCCCCATGTCGAATTCTTGCATTGCACAACATGAAGGATGACACAGGAATTTAATATCCGTAAAGCTAATTTTTTTGATAAAACTTATTGGTTTTATTGATTAGGCGCGATGCGCTGGCGAATGAACCGGGCCAGTTCATCGGTGGCGGGGGGCGCGCTATCGGCGGCCAGCAGGCAGATCTCGGAGTCCTTGAGGTGCGGCCAGTGGGCGCTCGCCTCGAAGGGCACCAGGCTTTCCGGCACCATCTGCCGGGGCAACACGGTGAGCCCGAGGCCCGCCCGCACCGCCGCCGTGGCGCCGGCCAGGCTGGGGCTGGTGTAGGTGATCTTCCAGGGGATGCCGGCCCGATCCAGCGCCTCCAGCGCCCGCTGGCGATACACGCAGGGCGATGGCGACAGCACCAGCGGCAGCGGCAGATGGCCGTGTCGCAGTTGCCGCACCACGCTCTCGAAGCGCTGCCGGGCGGAGAACTCGGCGCTGCCCACCCACACCAACTTCTCCCGCCACAGGGGCTGGGCACCGGCGTGGCGCTTGTCCGGTTCCTGTTTGATGATGATCAGATCGAAACGCCCCTGCTCGAAACCCTGGATCAACCGCAGGGTGAGTTCGCAGTTCACGTCCAGCCGCACCCGCGGATGCACATGGGTGAACTCGGCGAGGATATCCGGCAGATAAAAGGTGGCGTAGTCCTCCGGCGAGCCGAAGCGGATCTCCCCCTCCACCTCGGGTTCGCGAAACCGATTGAGCATGGTTTCGGCCAGTTCCACCATCTGCCGGGCATAGCCCAGCAGGGTCTCGCCGTCGGGACTGAGGCGCACGTTACGCCGGTCGCGCTCGAAGAGCTCGCGCCCCAGCACCTCCTCCAGCTTCTGGATCTGGGTGCTGACGGTGGCCTGGGAGCGGTTGATGCGCTCGGCGGTGCGGGTGAAGCTGCGGGTCTCGGCCAGGCTGACAAAGGTCCGCAGCAGGCTGGTATCGATATCGGGCATGGTGGGCTCCGGATGGCGCCGGTGCCCGGTAGTTTAGCGCGAGCGCTCCGCCACCGTATCGGCCACGTGGGCGCCGCGCTCACCCATGGGTTGATCGCCCCCGGCGGTGGAATCCCGCGCCGTCTGGTGCTCGGACTCGGCGTTCAATTCCGCCCCCAGCAGCACGATATAGGCGCTGATGAAGAACCACATCATCAGAACCACCACCGCGCCCAGCGAGCCGTAGGTCTCGTTGTAGCTGCCGAAGTAGCGCACGTACAGGGAGAATCCCGCCGAGGCCAGCAACCACAACACCGTGGCCAGCACCGCGCCCCAGCTCACCCAGCGCCAGCGGGGGCGGCTGCGATCCGGGGCGTAGCGGTACACCACCGACAGTCCCACCATCAGCGCCAGCGCCAGCACCGGCCAGCGCAGCCAGTTGATCCAGCCCCGCACCATCTCGCCAAGGCCCAGATTACCCAGCAACGCCGGCAGCACGATGATCGCCGACAGCGCCAGCAGGCCGATCAACACGCATAGCACGGTGAGCCCCAGCGCCACCAGATTGAGCTTGATAAAACCCCGGGACTCGTGCTCGTCGTAGCTGATATTGAGGGCGACGATCAGCGCCTTCATGCCCTTGGCGGTACTCCACAGGGTCAGCAACAGACCCAGCACCGCGCCGAGACCGAGACCCGCCTGGGAGCCGCTGGCGATGCGCTCCAGTTGCCCGGCGATGAGTTCCTGGGCCTGGCTGGGCAGCAGTTCGCCCAGCGCGTTGATCTGCGTCTCCACGGTGGCCGGATCGGCGACCAGGCCATAAATCGAGATCACCGCGGCCAGTGCCGGCACCAGGGAGAGCAAGAGGTAAAACGCCACTCCTGCGCTGACGATGGAAAGGTTGTCGTTACCGGCCTCGGCCCTGGTACGCCGCAGGATATCGCCCCAGCCGGCCCGGGGAATATCCCGGGGGCGGTGGGCCTGGTGGCCTCGCGCCGGGTCGTGGTCCGGCCGCGCGGTGCTTGTCTGATCGGTCATGAATCCTGTCCCCACTGAAGATTCCTGAGAAACAACCGACGTCGCCACTCAGGGCGAGTCCGGTGGCTTAGTAATTTTGGAAGGCAGTGGGTGAACAGGGTTCAAGCGGACAGTTCCGACCGGCCGGATGCGCAATGGCAAAATTTACCAACCGTTACTTTTTCGCCCCGCTTTCCCCGTTAGAATCTGCTCTGAACGCCGGCCCTGGCCGACGTGTTGCAGTTACCCCCAACGAGTTACCCTGCCGAACCATAATCATAAATTAATTACCGGGAGAAACCCCACCATGTACACCACCGAATCCCCAAGGATCGTCGCCCTGGATGCCGCTTATGATTTCGCGGTGCGGATCCTCATCGATGAATTCCAGCAGACCGACGGTAACGAGATCGCCGGCGTGGCCGCCGCCTATGCCCTGGAGTGCTGGGCGGACTGGCTGCCGGGAACCGAGGGCGCCGTCGATCCGGCGGTGCTGCGGGATAAGATTTTTCAGGTCTGCGAGCGCGACGGCGAGACCAACTGAGCCGCGATCCGCCTGGCGCCGTTCACCACCCGTTGCAGGAAGGCTTGCCGCAACAACTGCGGGCCGGGTGCAGGGGTCAGGAGAGCGCCCGGGTCATTCCACCACCGCCTGCGCTATCTTTCCATGCCCCACCCGGATCAATTCCTCCACTGGAAATCCGAGCCCCCGTGCCTGATCCACCAGTCGCCGGTAAACCTCTTCATGCATCTCCAGCTCCCGCGCCAGGATCCAGAGGTAATCCCGGCTCGGCCCCGACACCATGGCCCACCGGTAATCCTCCCGATCCAGCGCGATCACATGGTAGCCCCCGTAGAACGGCCCGAAGAACGACACCTTCAGGCTCCCCACGTTGGGCTCCCCGGTGAAATAGGCGATCCCCTCGGCCTTCTCCCACTCCCCCTCCGCCACGTTGTAGCCCCGGTTGATCACCCGCACCCCGCCGTCCCCGGCCCGCTCGTAGGTGGCGGTGACGTTGGACAGACCCCGCTCGAAGCTGTGATCCAGCCGGGCGATCTCGTACCAGGTGCCGAGATAACGCTCCAGATCGAAGCCGGTGACGGGTGTCACCCCCTCGGGCGGGGAGACGCAGGCGCTGAGCAGGAGAATGCAGAACAAAGGAATGGCATGGCGGATCATGGCAACGGCTCCCCGAATTATCGGTACCTCTATAGAAAATACGTGGTCGGAGACGCGCTCAGGTTCCGGCGGCCCGCGCCTGCTCGAACCGATAATGCGCCACCCCCCACTCCTCGCCGCCATTAAAGCCGAACAACTCCGCGCAGGCCATGAAGAACACCCGCCAGCGCTGGAACCATCTACCGGCCTCGGCCCCGTACACCTCCCGGAAGATCTCCCGGATCGCCGCCTCGTGCCGGTCCTGATTGCGCAGCCACGCCTCGCAGGTACGCTGATAATGGCGCCCGTTGACCCACCAGCGGGTCTCCAGCTTCAGATCCTCGTCGAAGCCCGGCAGCAGATCCCACGAGGGCATCAGCCCCCCGGTGAAGAAATGCCGCGCCATCCAGTCCGCATCACCATCCACCTCGTAGGGATAGGCCAGTTCCCGATGGGCGAAGATATGCACGAACAGCTTGCCGTCGGGCTTCAGCCAGCCGCTGATCCGCGACAGCAGTTCCCGGTAGTTTCGCATATGCTCGAACATCTCCACCGACACCACCCGGTCGAAGTGCTTCTTCGTGGAGAATTCGTTCATATCGGCGGTGATCACCTGGAGATTCTTCAGCCCCCGTTCGGCAGCCCGCGCCAGGATGAATTCCCGCTGGGAGGCGGAGTTGGACACCGCCGTGATGCTGGCTTTCGGATAGTGTTCCGCCATCCACAGCGTCAGCGACCCCCAGCCGCAGCCCAGTTCCAGAATCTGCTGCCCGTCCATGATCTGCGCCCGCTCGCAGGTGAGCGAGAGCATCGCCGCCTCGGCATCGCTCAGGGTCATCACCGGCGCCGGCCAATAGCAGGCGCTGTATTTCAGGTGCCGTCCCATGATGTGCTGGAAGAAGCTCGCCGGCACCTCGTAGTGCTGGGCATTGGCGGCGTCGGCATGCAGCGCGATGGGACTCTGCTTGAGGGTCTCCATCAGCCGCGCCCGTTCGGCGGCGCGCTGCTCGGGGTCATGACGCCCCTCCTCGCGCAGGCGCTGGGCCAGCAGGCGGCGGATGCCGGTGCGGGTCAGCCAGTCGGGCACATAGCCCCGTTCCATCAATTCGATCGCGGTTTGCATGACTCTGCTCTCATTGTTAACTGGATGCACTTCCCGGCGCTCGCGGGGTCACTAGGGCAACGATGCCGGGAGGTTGATGATGTTACGAGTGACCATCGTGGTTTGCGGGGCTTTGCTGGGATTGTTACTGGCGCTGATCGTGGTGGCCAGTAACCATGACAACGTACTGAGCGGGCTGCGCTACGTGCTGGCCGACCCCTGGGGCATCGTCACGCTGCTGGACCTCGGTGTCGGGCTCCTGTTCGTGGCGGCGTGGCTGGCGGTGGTGGAACCCAGGCCCGGGGTGGCGGCGGCCTGGATCGTCGGGCTGTTCCTGCTGGGCAACGTCATCACCCTGGTTTTCCTGCTGTGGCGGACCCGTTCGGTAGAGCATTTCCATGAGCTGTTCCTACCCCGTCGTAGCGACTGGCCAAATAGATGAGTAGCGGCATGGCCAGCGCCCAGTTCACCGCCACGCCCCCCAGCGCGAGCCAGGGATCGGCGCTGATCCGCACCCCGCCGAGTTCGGCACCGGCGTAATAGGCCAGCGGTCCGGCCGCCGCGCCCAGCATCACGGCGAGGATATAACGTCCCCGCAGCCAGCCCAGGCTCACGTTGAGGATGGTGGCGAAACCCATCCACATGGCGACGATCCAGTGGGGGGCGGTGCCGGCCAGTAACTGTCCGTTGGGATAACTCAACCAGCCCAGCGCCACCAGCACGCTGTCCAGCACCGCGCCCAGCAACCCCGCCAGCACCACCAGATACAGTTCCCGCCAGGGCCGCGCCACCAGCGTCAGATGCACGCCGATGGCGATGAGCGCGGTGGTGGTACCCAGCCAGGGATAACCCCAGGCACCGCCCAGCACGCAGGCGAACCACACCACCTGGAAGAACAGGTAGTTGAGAACGAAGCGCGCCAGCGGCGACATCAGACCTCCAGCGCCGGCAGAATCGGCTCGCGGCGGTTGCAGGGCTTCACCAGCAGCAGTTGCACGGTACCGATGTTGCGCTCCACGAAGCCGGCCTCGCAGTAGCAGAGGTAGAAATCCCACATACGCACGAAGGGATCCGGGAAGCCCAGTTCCTTCACCTGCTCCAGATTGGCGAAAAAGCGCTCCCGCCAGTCCCGCAGGGTGCGGGCGTAGTGCGGGCCGATATCCTCCAGATGGAAGATCCGCATATCCGAGACCCGCGCCACCGCATCGCTGAGCGCCGCCACCGAGGGCAGGAAGCCCCCCGGGAAGATATAGCGCTGGATGAAATCCCCCCAGGTCTTGGCCGCCTCGTAGTGCTGATCCATGATGGTGATGGACTGCAACAGCATCATGCCCTGGGGCTTCAGCAAGCGGCTACAGGTCTGCACGTAGCTGTCCAGATACTGGTGGCCCACCGCCTCGATCATCTCCACCGACACCAGTTTGTCGTACTGGCCGGTGAGATCCCGGTAGTCGTCGCAGAGCACGGTGATCCGATCCGTGAGCCCGGCCCGCGCCACCCGCTCCCGGGCCAGCCGGTACTGCTCTTTCGAGATGGTGGTGGTGGTGACCCGGCAGCCGTAATGGCTGGCGGCGTGGATGGCAAGCTCGCCCCAGCCGGTGCCGATCTCCAGCAGGTGATCGTCGGGCTTCAGATCCAGCTTCCGGCAGATCCGCTCCAGCTTGTGGCGCGAGGCGGTGACCAGATCGCTTTCCGGGCGCGGATAGACCGCGCAGGAATACATCATGGTCTCGTCCAGAAACAGCCGGTAGAAATCGTTGCCGAGATCGTAATGGGCCTCGATATTGGCCCGGCTGTTGGTCCGGGTATTGCGCCGCGACCAGTGATAGAGGCGAAACAGCGGCTGGGCGAGGCGCGCCAGCCCCGACTCCATGGCGTTCATGGCATGGCGATTACGCACGAACAACCTGACCAGATCGGTGAGATGATCACAGCGCCAGTGGCCCGCCATGTAAGCCTCGGCGGCGCCGATATGACCCCGGGTGACAGCCAGCCGGTAAAACTCGGCATCATCCACCACCACCCGCACGGTGAGCGGACAGTCATCGCTGGCGGTGCCGAAGCGCTGCTCGCCGAGGGCGTCGATGAGGATCAACTGACCCTCCTTGAAGCCGGCGAGCGCTTTGGACAGGAGGCGGCGAAACAGTCTTTCTCCCGCGGAGAAACGAATATCCGTGGGCAGAGCCGTGGAGGCAAGGGTATGGCTTTTCATGACAGGGGCCTCTAGATCATGGTCCGGGATGTGGAGGGTTTGTGGTATACGGGCACCCTTTTCAGCCATAGCCGCAGCGCCTCCCAGTGGATGGCGGCGATCACCTTGCCGGTCATCCAGGGAAACGCCAGCAACGCCCCCGCGAGACTCGCGGTGGTGATGGGCTGGCGGTTCAGGCTCAGGGTGGCATCCAGCTGACGTTCCTCCTCGCGCTGGACGTTCAGATGCACATGGAGCCGCTCGCCGGGGTCGTTGGCGTACCAGCGGTAGTGCAACTCCATGGGCAGAAAAGGCGAGACGTGCATCTCCTTGGCAAAACGCTCCCCGGGGCGGGTGGAGAGCACGTAATGGCAGCGCTCGCCCCACGGCGTGCTGGTGACCTCGGCCACCATGGTCTCCACCCGCTCGCCGGTGGGATCGAAGCAGTAATAGACACTGATGGGATTGAAGCCGTAGCCCAGGTAGCGCAGGTGCGTGAGCAGCCCGATGGGGCCAGCGGGGCGCCGTCCGGTGCGCTCGAACACCAGATCCCGCACCCACTCGTGCAGAGGCCGCGCCGGATCCCCCGGATAATCGGCGCGCCGCCACCAGGCCAGCGCCGCCCGCCCGGTGGACCACAGCCAGCGGCCCCGGAACACCGTATCCAGTTCCTCAAGATCCAGGTACACCATGAACAGCGAATAACGAAACTCGTGGCGGCGGGGCGTGAAGCGACGATGGCGCACCCAGCCCCGGTACAGGCAACTCCTCATGCCGCCAGCCGCTCCCGCAGGAGATCGATGCCGACCACCACGTCCAGCGCGCTGCGCACCCCGTCCTCGTGGAAACCGTTGTACCAGTAGGCGCCGCAGTACCAGGTGCGGTTGACACCGTCGATGTAGCTGCGCCGGCGCTGGGCGGCCACGCTCTCCGGGGTGTACACCGGGTGGTGGTAGACCGTGCGGTAGAGAATCTTCGCCGGGTCGATGGCCTCGGCGTAGTTCAGGGTCACGCAGAAGGGCTCGGGGGCGTCCAGGCTCTGGAGAATGTTCATGTTGTAGGTCACCGGCACCCTGAGGCGCGGCGTGGCGGGCAGGTGATAGTTCCAGGCCGCCCAGGCGAGTCTGCGTTTCGGCATGAGGCTGGCGTCGGTGTGTAGCACCGCCTCGTTCTCCTGGTAAGGGATCGCCCCGAGAATCGCCCGCTCGTCCACGCTGGGATCGGCCAGCAGGCGCAGCGCCTGGTCCGAGTGGCAGGCGAACACCACCGCATCGAAACGCTCGACCTCACTGTTGCGGGACTTCACCCGCACATGGTCGGCAAAGCGCTGCACCGCCTGCACCGGGGTATTGAGGCGGATGCGCGAGGCATAGGGGGCGGTGAGGCACTCGATATAGCGCTTTGAGCCACCCTGGATCACCCGCCACTGGGGCCGCTCCGCCACGTTCAGCAGGCCATGGTTCTTGAAAAATCCCGCGAAGCAGCGGGCCGGGAAGCGGCGCATGATATCGGGCTCCGCCGACCAGATGGCCGCGCCCATGGGGATGATGTAATGCTCCACGAACTCCCGCCCGTAGCCGCCCTCGCGCAGGAACGCCTCCAGGGTGAGTTCGTCGTCGCCTGCCAGCAGCGCCGGCGCTTCCCGGTTGAAGCGCAGGATGTCCCGGAGCATCCGGTAGAAGGACGGACGCAACAGGTTACGCCGCTGGGCGAACAGGCTGTTGAGACTGTTGCCGTTGTACTCCAGTCCGGTACGTTCACAGGTGACGCTGAAACTCATGTTGCTGGGCTGGCTGGCCACCCCGAGTTCGTCGAGCAGCGCGCAGAAATTCGGATAGGTCCAGTCGTTGAAGACGATGAAGCCGGTATCCACCGCATATTCCCGTCCGGCCTGCTGCACGGTGACGGTGTTGGTGTGGCCGCCGATGTAGCCGTTGGCCTCGAATACCGTGATGTCGTGCTCCCGGTGCAACCGGTGGGCGGCGGTCATGCCGGCGATGCCGGTTCCGATGATGGCGATTTTCATGGGCTCCCCTGAAGAAACTTTCCGCTGGTGGTGTTTTCGGATTCTGCATTAGTTGGACAAAATGTCCATTTAGTTCTTTCCCCCGACACTGAATTAGACATTTCTTCTACATACAGCGAGAGGAGACAGACATGAAACCGATTGCCATGATCACTGGCGCCGCCGGCGGCGTGGGTCGCGCGTTGGCCCAGGAACTCCACGACAGCCACACGCTGGTGCTGGTGAGCCGCGACCGGCAGCATCTGGAGGCGCACTACGGCAGCGAGGGCCACCTCGTGGAGGCCGATGTGTCCACTCCCAGGGGCGCCGCCCATGCCATGAAGACCTGCGTGGAACAGGTGGGCACCCCCACCGCGCTGGTGAACTGCGCGGGCGCGGTGCTGATCCAGCCCATGCACCAGACCAGCCCGGAGCAGTACCAGGCATGCCTGGCGGCCAACCTGGACAGCGCGTTTTACAGCCTGCAAGCCTTCGTCGACACCGTCCGCCAAGCCGAACAGCGGGGCTCGGCGGTGTTGATCTCCTCGGTGGCGGCCCAGTACGGAGTGCCCAACCACGAGGTGGTGTCCATGACCAAGGCGGGCGTGGAGGGGCTGATCCGCGCCGCTGCCGCCACCTACGCCCCCGCCGGCATCCGCATCAACGGCGTGGCCGGCGGCCTGATGGAGACGCCCGCCACCGAACACCTGCTGGACAACGAGACCACCCGCACGGGCGCCGAGCGCCAGTATCCCCTGCACGGAGTGGGTGAACCGGAGGGGTTGGCCGGGCTGATCGGCTATCTGCTGTCGGCGCGGGCCGAGTGGATCACCGGGCAGATCTGGAACTACGACGGTGGTTTCTCGGCTATCCGGCCACTGGTGAAGTAGCGTGGTGCTCATCATGGAAGGCGAGCATGCTGGGACGGGAGTGAATACCCCGTGAAGACTGGCGGGTGACCCGCCGCCCCGGGTAAGGTATCGGGTTCTGCAACCAACCGATCCCTACCCACCATGGAATTTTCCCTGCTCGCCCAGGACGGCCCCGCCCGCCGGGGCCGTCTGCAATTTCCCCGGGGCAGTGTCGAGACGCCGGCCTTCATGCCGGTGGGCACCTACGGCACCGTCAAGGCCATGACCCCGGAGGAGGTGCGCGAGAGCGGCGCCGAGATTCTCCTCGGCAACACCTTTCACCTGATGCTGCGCCCCGGCACCGGCATCATCCGCCAGCACGGCGACCTGCACAATTTCATGCACTGGCAGCGGCCGATCCTCACCGACTCCGGCGGCTTTCAGGTGTTCAGTTTGGCCGCCATGCGCAAGATCACCGAGCAGGGGGTGTCGTTTCGCTCCCCGGTGGACGGCAGCCCGGTGTTCCTCAGCCCCGAGGAGTCCATGCGGGTGCAGCGGGAACTGGGTTCGGACATCGTGATGATCTTCGACGAATGCACCCCCTACCCCGCCACCGAGGTCCAGGCCCGCCAGTCCATGGAACTCAGTCTGCGCTGGGCGGCGCGCAGTAAAACCGCCCACGGCGACAGTCCGTCGGCGCTGTTCGGGATTGTTCAAGGCGGGGTGTATCCGGAACTGCGGGCGGCCTCGGCGGCGGGACTGCGGGACATCGGCTTCGACGGCTACGCCATCGGGGGTCTGGCGGTGGGCGAACCCGAGGAGGAGCGGCTGGCCACCTTGGAGACCACCGTGCCGCATCTGCCCGATGACGCGCCCCGGTATCTGATGGGCGTGGGCCGGCCCGAGGATATCGTCGCCGCCGTGTGCCGGGGGGTGGATATGTTCGACTGCGTGCTACCCACGCGAAATGCCCGTAACGGCCATCTGTTCACCCGCTTCGGCACCGTGCGGATCAGGAACAGCCGCCACCGCCACGACACCGGCCCGCTGGATCCGGGCTGCGCCTGTTATACCTGCCGCCACTACAGCCGCGCCTATCTGTACCACCTGGATCGCTGCGGGGAGATCCTCGGGGCGCGATTGAACACCATCCATAACCTGCATTATTTCCAGGAACTGATGGCGGGCCTGCGGGCGGCCATCGAGGCCGGGCGACTGACCGACTTCGTCCGGGAGTTCCATCTGGCCCGGCAGGTCTGAACCGCCGGGCCAGATTGCCCCACCGCTCCCGGCCCACTCTGGCCCGCGCTGCGGGTAACGACTATATTCAGGACACCCGAGACACCGCACTTCGCGGTGGGAGAAGAAGGAGGATTCATGACTTTCCCCACAGTAAGCAAAACCGTCGCCGGGCTGACCCTGGCGGCCACCCTGGGCGTGTCCACCGGCGCCCTGGCCCAGGGCGCCCGGGTGGGCGCGATCCTGCCCATGACCGGCGCCCTGGCCGAGTACGGCGAGGCTTCCCTGGAGGCCATTCGATTGGCCGAGAGCCAGATCAACGAGCAGGGCGGCCTGCTGGGCGGGGATCTGGAGGTACTGATCGGCGACACCCAGACCAGCCCCCAGGCCGGCGTGGCCGCCGCCAAGCAGTTGGTCTCCGCCAACCAGGTGGCCGGTCTGATCGGCGCGCTGTCCAGCGGCGTGACCATCCCGGTGGCCCAGAGCGTGTCCAGCATCTCCGGGGTGCCGCAGATCTCCAGCGCCTCCACGGCGCCGGCCATCACCACCCTGGAGGACGGCGATTTCCTGTTTCGCACCACCCCCAACGACGCCCTGCAGGGGCGGGTGCTGGGGGATCTGGTGAACGAGGAAGGCTACGGCACCGTGGCGGTGATCTACGTGAACAACGACTATGGCCTGGGCCAGTCCGAGGCCTTCGCCAGGCGCTTCGGCGAGCTGGGCGGCACCATCAGTTCCTCCATCGCTTACGAGGAGAAGCAGGCCAGCTACCGGGGTGAACTCACCCGAGCCGCCGAGGGCGATCCCGAGGCGCTGGTGCTGATCGCCTACCCCGGCGACGGCATCCCCATCGTCCGCCAATCCCTGGAAGAGGGCTTTTTTGACAAGTTCATCATGACCGACGGCATGAAGTCCGAGGAGTTGCTGGCGGCCATCGGCGGTGATTTCCTGAACGGCACCATCGGCACCGCCCCCGAGGCGGTCACCGACCGGCCCTCCACCGCCAACTTCCGGGAAGCCTTCGAGGCCGCCAACGGCGAGCCCCCCAACAAGCCCTACATGGACACCGCCTACGACGCCACCTTCCTGATGGCGCTGGCCATCCAGAAGGCCGGCAGCACCGACGGCGCGGCGGTGCGCGACGCCCTACGGGAGGTGGCCACTCCCCCCGGCGAGGTGATCCTGCCCGGCGAGTGGGAGAAGGCCATGGGCCTGCTGGAGCAGGGTCAGGACATCGACTACGAGGGCGCCGCCGGTAACCAGAATTTCGACGCCGCGGGCGACGTGCCGGGCACCATCGGCATCTGGGCCATCACCGACGGGGCCATCGCCACACAACGGATCGTTGAACCGGAATTGTAGATTTCGTCAAAATTTTTTGCGGCGGCGGCGCTCCCGGGAGCGCCGCCTTTTTTTTGGTGCAGACAAATCTCCGTTGATACTTCATTGTATCAACAAGTTAACTCGCTGAATGAGTGCCGAGCGGAGACCATCCGGATAACCGGTGCGTTTCTTGCTAGAACCTCCCTACACGTTTCGATGTCGTAGAACATCGTAGAAGAAATAACAATCGCTGATAGAGTCAGTTCGGCAGGACGCCGACACCTTCAAGAGGGGTCATCATGAAAACCGTCGCGTCGTTGCAATCCACCACCCTGGACCACATGCTGATGGCCTTCGAGGCCGGTCCCGGAGATACCCACTGGTTCTCCGCCCTGCAATATCTGCTGAGTAAAGAGGTTCCCGATACCGTGCGTGGCATCGTTCAGCGGGCCATGGCCCATGCCATTGCCGAGGCGATTCCCCAGTTGACCAAAACAGTTTACGGAGTGGAGTTCAAACCCACCGGCTATACCGAGAGCGATGACCCGGTGATGTCGCTCGGCGCCGCCGCCGCCAGTCTCGGCGTCAGCGAGGAGGATCTGCTAGCAATGATGCAGGCCGCCGAGGAAGACGACCAGGACGACAGCTATCTGGTGGCACCGGGGAGTCTACATACCACCCAGTAAACCCACCATCACCGCAGACACACGCGCCCCGCGCCGGAGCCACCCGGCGCGGGGCGCGGCCGTTTTACTCTCCCATCAACCTCTGGCCTTGGCCTCCCGGCGGCGCCGGTGCAGGGTCCACTCGGTGTAGCCGTTGGGGGTCTCGCAGCCCTTGAACACCAGATCCAGCGCCGCCTGGAAGGCCACGCTGTCGTCGAAGTGGCCGGCCATGGGCTTATAGGTCGGATCGCCCGCGTTCTGCCGGTCCACCACCTCGGCCATGCGCCGGAAGGTCTCCTCCACCTGCTCGCGGCCGACGATGCCGTGGTACAGCCAGTTGGCGATATGCTGGCTGGAGATCCTGAGCGTCGCCCGGTCCTCCATCAACCCCACGTCGTTGATATCCGGCACCTTGGAACAGCCCACCCCGGCGTCGATCCAGCGCACCACGTAGCCGAGGATGCCCTGGGCGTTGTTGTCCAGATCCTTCTGCACCTCCTCGGGACTGAGGTTTCTGCCGCCCAGCAGCGGCATGGTGAGGATATCGTCCAGGCTCGCCCGCTCGCGGCTTGCCAGTTCCTGCTGGCGGGCCAGCACGTCCACCTTGTGATAATGCAGGGCGTGCAGGGTGGCGGCGGTGGGCGAGGGCACCCAGGCGGTGTTGGCACCGGACCTGGGATGGCCGATCTTGGTCTCCACCATGGCCGCCATGGCATCGGGGCTGGGCCACATGCCCTTGCCGATCTGGGCCTTGCCGCGAAGCCCCGTCTGCATGCCGATGTCCACGTTCCAGTCCTCGTAGGCGGAAAGCCAGGGGGTGTTCTTGATCTCCGGCTTGGGCAACATGGGACCGGCCTCCATGGCGGTGTGGATCTCGTCGCCGGTGCGATCCAGGAAGCCCGTGTTGATGAAGATCACCCGCTCCCGGGCGGCGCGGATGCACTCCTTGAGATTGATGGTGGTACGCCGCTCCTCGTCCATGATGCCGATCTTCAGGGTGTTGCGGGGCAGGTTCAGGGCGTTCTCCACCCGGCTGAACAGGTTCACCGTGTGCTCCACCTCCGCCGGGCCGTGCTGCTTGGGCTTGACGATGTAGACGCTGCCGGCGCGGGAGTTGCGCACCCGGCTGTTGCCCTTGAGATCGTGGACGGCACACAGCACCGTGACCATGGCGTCCAGGAAACCCTCGGGGATCTCCTCGCCGTCCAGGGTCACCGCGTCGGTGTACATGTGGTGGCCCACGTTCCGCACCAGCATCAGCGCCCGCCCGGGCAGGGTGAAGCGCTGCTCGTCCACCCCCAGATACTCGCGATCCGGATTCAGGGTGCGCTCCAGGGTCTTGCCGCCCTTCTCCAGGGAGGCCGACAGGGTACCCTTCATCAGTCCCAGCCAGTTGCGGTAGACCCGCACCTTGTCCTCGGCGTCCACCGCCGACACCGAATCCTCGCAATCCTCGATCGTGGTGACGGCGGACTCCATCATCAGATCCTTGACCCCCGCCGGGTGGGCCTTGCCGATGGGATGACCGGGATCGATCTGGATCTCCACGTGGAGATTGTTGTGGCGCAGTAGCACGCCGCCGAGTTTGTTGTCCCGCAGGGTGTAGCCGACGAAGCGCTCGGTATCCCTCAACCCGGTGTCGGTACCGTCGGCCAGGCTCACCGACAGCGCCTTGCGCTGGGTACTGTCCTCACGCAGCGCATAGACCACCACATCCCGGTGACTGCCCTGCGCCAGCGGGGCGATCTCGTCCAGAAGCTTCGCGGCGTACTCCATCACCTTCTCGCCGCGTTTGGGGTTGTAGTCCTTGCCGCGCTCGCAACCCTCCGAGTCGGGGATCACATCGGTGCCGTAGAGCGCGTCGTAGAGGCTCCCCCAGCGGGCATTGGCGGCATTCAGGGCGTAGCGGGCATTGTCCACCGGCACCACCAATTGCGGACCGGGCACCATGCTGATCTCCGGGTCCACGTTCCCGGTGCTGATCTGGAAGTCCTCGCCCTCGGGCAACAGATAACCGATCTCCTGCAGGAACGCCTTGTAGGCGGCGGCATCATGGGGCTGGGCCTTGCGCGCTTTATGCCAGTCGTCGATCCTGGCCTGGATCTCGTCGCGGATCTTGAGCAATTCCCGGTTGCGGGGACCGAGGTCGCGGACGATGGCCTCCAGGGAGTCCCAGAAACCCTCGGGACTGATGCCGGTGTCCGGGGCGATCTCCCGGGCCACCAACTCGTGGAGGGGTTTTTTGATGGTCAGGCCACCGACGGTGACGGTATCGTTCATGGCGTTTCTCGAAGCCTCCTGATTGGATGGGTTGTTGTGGACTGATTATTCCATACCATGGAAAGTTTTTCCAAATATCGCAGAATCCAGGTACTGGCGGGGCCGGGGGACTGGTGTCGGGCGTGGGCCTCGACGATGTTGACCGGCTCCGGCATCAGCGGTGCCCTGTGGCTGGGCGAGGGCGCACCGGCCGACTGCACCGCGCTCCGATCCCGCGAGGCGCGGCGGGTACTGGGCCGGGAATTTCCGGTACTGGTGGTGGATGCCCATGCCGGCCTCGACCCGGAGGCGCTGGGCGCGGCCAGCGGCACGGTGGTGGGGGGCGGCTGGCTACTGCTGCTGACGCCCCCGCTGGATGCCTGGGCGGATTTTCCCGACCCGGAGCATGCACGCATCAGTGTGGCGCCGCTGCCGGCGAGCCGCGTGACCGGGCGTTTTCTGGGGCGGCTGGCACGGGTGCTGCGCGAGCACGGTGTGGCGGTGCATACCCCGGAGCGCCCACCGCCGGGCACGCTGACGCTGGTCATCCCACCCGATGGGGATCGCACCACCCCGGATCAGCAGCGGGCGGTGCAGGCGGTGCTGCGGCTGGCCCGGGGCCGGGCCCGGCGCCCGCTGGTACTCACCGCCCACCGGGGCCGTGGCAAATCGGCGGCGCTGGGCATGGCGGCGGCGGAACTGGCGAGCAAGGGCAATCCCCGGATCCTCGTCACCGCGCCCCGCCGGATCCAGGTGGAGAGCCTGCTCACCCATGCCGGCGCGCAGGCGGCCCTGGAATTCCGGCCCCCGGATGCGCTGCTACGGGAGCGCCCGGCGGCGGATCTGTTACTGGTGGACGAGGCCGCCGCCATCCCCACGCCCCTGCTCACCGCCCTGCTCCGCCACTATCCCCGCATCGCGTTCGCCACCACGGTGCATGGCTACGAGGGCACCGGCCGGGGCTTCGCCCTGCGCTTCAGGCAGATTCTCGATCGCGATACGCCGGGCTGGCGGGAACTGGGGCTGGAGACACCCATCCGCTGGGGCGTGGACGATCCGGTGGAGCGCCTGATCTTCCGGATGCTGTTGCTGGACGCCGAGCCGGTGGCGGGCGAGGCGCTCACCGGCCTGCGGGCCGCGGATTGCCGGCTGGAACCCCTGGAACCCGCCCGGCTGGCCGATGACGAGGCCACCCTGGGGGAACTGTTCGGCCTGCTGATCCTGGCCCACTACCAGACCACGCCGCTGGATCTACGGTATCTGCTGGACGGCCCCAACGTGGGTGGTTTTCTGCTGCGCCACCGGGAACACGTGGTGGGCGTGGCACTCGTCACCCGGGAAGGCGGTCTGGATGCGGAGCTTGCGCGGGCCATCCGCGACAATCGCCGCCGGCCCCGGGGCCATCTGCTACCCCAGACCATCGCCGCCCATCTGGGGCGGGCCGAGGCGGTGGAACTGGAGAGCCTGCGGGTGATGCGGATCGCCGTGCATCCGGCGGTGCAGGGTCGGGGGCTGGGAAAGCGACTGCTGGCGGCGGTGCTGGAAGAGGCCGTTGCGCGGGGCGTGGATATGGTGGGCAGCAGTTTCGGTGCCACGCCGGCGTTACTCGGCTTCTGGGCCGGTGCCGGGCTCCAGCCGGTGCGGCTGGGATTTCGCCGGGATGCCGCCAGCGGAGAACATTCGGCGCTGGTGCTGCGGGGTACCACAGCGGCGGGCGAGCAATTGAACGCGGCGCTGCGGGCGAGGTTTCTCGAACATCTGCCGACGCTGCTCACCGATCCCCTGCGGGATCTGGCGCCGGCGCTGGCGGCGGCTCTGCTGACCGGCGACCATTGGCAACCGGATCCCTGGCGACCCACCACGGCGGACCGTCGGGATCTGGAGGATTTCACCGCCGGACGGCGGGGTTACGAGGATACCCTGGTGGCGGTGCGCGGGGCGGTGCTGGGCGGGCTCGGGGACAGGAGCCGCGCGGCGCGGCTAGGCACGGCCGAGCGGGATGCGCTGGTGCTGCGGGTGGTGCAGGGTCACGACTGGGCGACGGTGGCGGCGCGGCTGGATCTACCCGGTAAGGCCGCGGTGGCGCAGATCATTCGCCAGGGACTGGCGCGTCTGCTCGCTTGAACCCCATACAGCCCGGGAGCATCCTACCCTGGCGGCGCCACCATCCTCACCTGATCTCCCAGCCGGACGCTTCCCCCCTCCACCACCCGCGCGGTGATCCCGCCATGCCCACGCATGGCGTTGTACCCACCAGGACCCAGCGCCGCCTCCATGCGCGAGCAGGGATGACACAGTCCGGTGGTCTCCAGCAGCGCCTCCCCCACCTGGAACCGGCAGTTTTTCAGGGCCAGCAGATTGATGCCCCGCACCACGATATTGCGCCTGAGCAGCGCCGGGTCCACCGGCCCGTCGCGTCCCAGCAGCGACCCCAGCGCGGCCAGATGCTCAGCCTGGATCAGCGTCACGCCGCGATTACCGCGCCCCTGGTAACGATCCCCGAGGAGCCCCTCGCCCACCCGCAGTTCCACCCGTTCCGGCGTCAGCATGGGCTCGCGCTTGCCCGGACGCAGCCCCAGCCAGGCCACCGTGCCGGTCTGCGGCAGGGTGGCCAGTAATTCCTTCAACGTGGTAGCAACCATGATCTTCGCCTATGTTCGATGCCAGCCAAAGATGTCCGAGAAAGCAGAGTCCGGCCCGCCCACCGGCTGTCGCTGGACAATATCGCCGAATCCGCCCGTAGCATCGACCCGGCGTTCCGCGACACGCCCCAGTACGATTGCGAGCCCCTGTCCGGGCTGCTGGGCTGCCATCTGACCCCGAAACTGGAGACCGCCAACCCCATCCGTTGCTTCAAGGGCCGGGGCGCGGATTGTTTTCTCTCCCGGGTGGCGGAATCCGGCGGGGGTGGAATTGCTGGCCCGGGGGGATATCCTGGACGCGGTGCTGGTGCCGCTGGGTAACGGCGCCATGCTGAACGGCATCGCCCGCTGGCTGAAGGCCGCCTCGCCGGCCACCCGGGTGATCGGGGTGAGCAGTGTCGGCGCCGATGCCATGGAAAAGTCCTGGCGCGGCGGTGAACCGGTGATCTGCGGGAGTAATATCACCGGCGAATAGTTCCGCCGCTGGCTGGTGGCCTGAAACTCCGCGCCCGGAGCATCGTGTACGACGAGAGCTATTGGTACGGCCCCCTGGGCTGGCCCGGCCTGCGCCGCCGGCTGCTACGGCTGGCCCTGCGCCATGCCGATCCCCTGCGGGATTATCTCGCCGGCAACGGCCCGGACGCACCGACGGCGGCCCGGGGCTTCGTTGAGCGTCTGGCCGGACAACTGGAGCACCACGCCCGGGAGGACCCGGCTGGGCCGTGGCCCCATGTCCTATCGCTGCTGGCCGATGTGGATGCGTTGGCCGCGCGGTTGCAGCGCGAGTGCAGCGACACTCCACCCCCCAAGGCGCATCTGGCGCAACTCCTGAAACTCGCGCTGGAGGGTGCCCGCCACGATCAGCAATCTCATCGCCAGCGGGTCTTGAACCGGCTCAATCAACTGAGCCTCACCCTGGCCGACGACCTGGAGGATCGCTGCCGCGAGGACGACCCCGAGGCCAGAACGCCGGGCGGGTGCTGCGGGTGGGCGAGGCGCGCCTGGATCTGCTGGAATGCGTGGCCGATGAGCATGGCATCTGGGAGGAGCGCCAGGCGTCCCTCAGCCTCAGTGAGTGAGCTACGGGTTTCCGACCTCAGGCACCGGGCACCGTCTCCAGCGCCCGCTGGAGCCCGTCCCGGAATTCGGCCAGATTCCGCACCGCCACCGGGAAGCGGAGCGTCCCGCCGAGCCGCCCGGCCACCCATGCCAGACTCGCCACCGGATGGGGACCGGCCAGGGTATCCATGCGCCGGCCGAGTTCCAGGCTCAGGCGCTGGCCGTGGAGTTCGCCGAGAACGCAGGCGAGGCCGAAATCGTCGTCCAGTAAGCGCGCCGGTGGCAGCGCCAGCCAGCCATCCAGTTGATCCACCAGTCGCGCCAGGGTGGCCAGCGACACCTCCAGGCCCCGCAACCACAGGCGGTAGTCGGTATCCGCCGGATCGCCCAGGCCACCCAGCACGTCGCCCTGGTAGTCGCCCGCCAGCAGCACATCGCAGATCAGTCCAGGACCGTCGATGATGCCTTTCACGGTCCACACCGCCCACTCGTGGCCGCTGGCCGCGCCGAGCCGCCAGCCGCAATCGGCGGGATTGCTCAGGACAGCGCCTCCGGGGTCGCGTCATCGACGATGCCCCCCAGGTCCACCACCCGCATGGCACTGATGGCGCACTCCCAGGCGCCCTCGTGGCACAATCCGCTGATGGCGGCGTGCTCATAGCCCGCCAGCGCCGCCTCGATGCAGGCCCGGCGCACCCGTTCGGCCAGTTGCCGACGTTCCTCCAGGGCGGTTGTCTTATCCATGGCGATCCTCCTTCGTTGTCAGTGAGTGGAACCATGACCGATAGCCTCTTGCCACGCGCCGCCAACACGATCCTCTACTGCCGACGCTGGCGCGAGACGGTGGACTTCTACCGGCAGGTCCTGGGACTTGAGATCCGCTTCGAGAACGACTGGTTCGTGGAGTTTCACCTCACCGACGGCGCCCATCTCAGCATCGCCGACGAGACCCGGGCGAGCATTGCCAGCGTGGCCGGACAGGGCGTGACCCTGGCCCTGCGGGTGGACGATGTGGACGCGGCCCGGCACTGGCTGCGGGCACGGGGCGCCGGGCCCGGCCCCGTCCACCACCATGGCTGGGGGGCGCGGGTGTGTTATTTCCATGACCCGGAGGGCCATCGTCTGGAACTCTGGTCGCCGGATCCGCCCGCCTGAGGACTGGCGAGGACCGCTACCCTGTACTAGCTTTTCCCCATGAACAGCGTACCTCTCAGGGCCGTCTTCCAGGCCCGCCAGGCCATTCACGGCATCGCCCTTCGCACCCCGCTGGTGCCGGCGCCGAGCCTCGCCACCCCGGAGCGGGAGGTGCGGCTGAAGCTGGAGACCACCCAGCCCATCGGCGCCTTCAAGATTCGCGGCGCGGCCAATGCCGTTGCCAATCTCGACCCCGCCAGACGCAAGATCGGTGTCACCTGCGCCTCCACCGGCAACCACGGCCGGGCGGTGGCGTTCGCCGCCGCGCGCCTGGGCATCCCCGCCATCGTCTGCATGTCGGAACTCGTTCCCGAGAACAAGGTGCGGGCCATTCGCCAATTAGGCGCCGAGGCGCAGATCATCGGCCGCAGCCAGGACGATGCCCAGCGGGAGGTGGACCGGCTGGTGCGGGACGAGGGCATGGCCGAGATCCCGCCCTTCGATCACTACCACGTGGTGGCGGGCCAGGCCACGATTGGTCTTGAGATCGTGGAGGACTGGCCGGAGGTGGACACGGTGATCACCGGCCTGTCCGGCGGGGGGCTTCTCGGCGGCATCGCGCTGTCGGTGAAGACCCTGCTCCCCGACACCCGGGTGATCGGCCTCACCATGGCGCGGGGCGCGGCCATGGTGGAGAGCCTGAAGGCGGGCAGGCCGGTGGCGGTGGAGGAGTTCCCGTCGCTGGCCGACAGCCTCGGCGGCGGCATCGGCCTGGAGAATCGCTACACCTTTCAACTCGCCCGGGATCTCATCGACCAGACGCTGCTGCTGTCGGAGGCGCAAATCGCCAACGCCATGCGCCACCTGTACTTCCAGGAAAACCTCGTGGCCGAGGGCGGCGGCGCGGTGGGCATCGCGCCGTTGCTGGAGGATCTGGGATTGGAGATCGGCCGGCGGGTGGCGGTGGTGGTCTCCGGGCGCAACGTGGACATGGCGCTGTTCCAGCGGGTGATGGGCGGGGAGGTGCCGTTTTGATCGTCATGGGAGTTGCCGATGCCTGATATCACCATCCTCACCGAACGGGAACTGCGCGACTGCGTGACGCTGGACCACGACGCCGTGGCGGTGGTGGAACAGGCCTTCGCGGCGCTGGCCACCGGTGGCGTGATCATGCCGCCGATCCTCAGCATGAATATCCCCGAACGCCACGGCGAGGTGGACGTGAAAACCGCCTATGTGCCGGGGCTGCCCGGGTTCGCCATCAAGATGAGTCCGGGCTTTTTCGACAACCCGCGCCTCGGCCTGCCGAGCCTGAACGGCTTGATGGTGCTGTTTTCCAGCGAGACCGGCATCGTCCAGGCCGTATTGCTGGACAACGGCTACCTCACCGATGTGCGCACCGCCGCCGCCGGCGCGGTGGCGGCCCGCCATCTGGCGCCCCGGGAGGTCCACACCGTGGGCGTGCTGGGCGCCGGCGTGCAGGCGGAGCTACAGATCCGCGCACTACGGCTGGAGCGGGAATTCCGGGAACTGCTGGTGTGGAGTCGGGATCCGGCCAAGGCGACCCGCTACGCCGAGCGTATGCAGGCGGCGCTGGGTTGCCCGGTACGGGTCTGCGCCAGCGTCGAGCAGTGCGTGCGGGAATCCCAACTGGTGGTCACCACCA
>JGI12109J20283_11353479_pt1 | contig 38643 bp, 46 predicted proteins | sample ElkSlonscriptome_12_FD_20283 | JGI IMG/M metagenome (IMG submission 20283)
AGCTACGACAAGTGTCAAAAATTCAGACAAGTGAAAGAGATGTTTGAGGCGTTTCTTCATTTACAAGTTTTTGATTTTGAGAAGCTCCATATGTATGGATAACTTCACAACCAATTTAGGACTGCTATATTCCCAGCCAACGACCGGATAGCCATTGGTTGCAACCAGGTTCGCTATCGCCGTACCGATGTTCCCCAGACCTACCAATCCAACACGCATTGATAACCTCGTTTGTTCAAGCCTCTTCTTCCTCGAGTGCGGTGACACCGGCAACAATATCGAGCAGTTCTTCCGTGATAGCGGTCTGGCGCTGATGGTGAAACTCCCGCGTCAGCTCCTCCAGGCGCTCCTCGATATTGCTTTCGGCCCCCTGCATTGCCGCCAGGCGGCCGGCATGTTCGCCGGCAAGCGACTCAGCGCAGGCGCGGTAGATTGCTACAAAGAAATACTGCCGGATCAGTGCCGCCAGCAGGTCTTCCCACGCCATGCTGTAGGTCGGCAGCCGCCGCGACTCCCAGGGCCGCTGTGCCAGTTCCCCCAGCCACGCCGCGTTAACCGACAGCAGGCGCAGGTGGGTAGGGGCATACCCGGCCCGGGAACGTGTGGCATTGTAGAACAGGAACAGTCGGTTGAGTTCGTTCTCGCTGCGACAGGTATCGATCCGCACCAGCAATTCCTGCACCAGCGGCGTAATCCCCACCACCGAACTGGGCACCTGGAAGGTCGCCTCCGGCGCGGCCTGGGTGTCTTCCAACTGCACGGCGACCCGTTCGCCCACGACCATGATGCGGCGGTCGGCCGGCGACACCTGCAGCCCATTCAACACATCGCGGGTGTGGCGCACAATCTGCTCGTTGAACTGGCCGACCCGACGGCGGGATCGGTGAAGTCATCGGCCGGCACATACACGGCCTGGATCGAGGTAATCGATCCGGTTGCGGTGTTACTGATGCGCTCTTCCAGGGCGGATAGTTCGGTGCCCAGCGTAGGTTGGTAGCCCAGCCGCGACGGCAACTGGCCCATCAAGCCGGAGACCTCCGAGCCGGCCTGAATAAAGCGAAAGACATTGTCAATCAGCAGCAGCACATCGCGCCGGGCATCATCGCGGAAATACTCGGCCATGGTCAGAGCGGCATGCCCCACGCGGAAGCGCGCGCCGGGGGCTCATTCATCTGGCCGAAGACCAGCACCGCATTCTCCAGCACACCGGTTTCCTGCACTTCGCGGTACAGCTCCTCACCCTCGCGGGAGCGCTCCCCAATGCCGCAGAAGATGCTGATCCCCGCGTACTGCCGGGCAACATTGTTGATCAACTCCATAATTAGCACCGTCTTGCCCACACCGGCCCCGCCAAACAGCCCTGCCTTGCCGCCCTGCTCCAGCGGCGCAAGCAGAGCAATCGCTTTGATGCCGGTGGCAAAGATGTCCGAGCGCGTGGAGCGCCGGGTGAGGGGCACCGGCTCCTGATAAATTGTGCGCCACTCCCCCCAGTTAACGGGTCTTCCCGATCAATGGTCGTGCCAAAGACATTGAAGACGCGCCCCAGCACCCGCTCACCTACCGGCACCTGTAGCGGACGCCCGGTGTCGCTGATCGCTGTGCCCCGTCCAAGCCCCTGAGTTGAAGTCAGCGCGATCCCGCGGATCGTCCGGTCATCGAGGTAGGTCAGGACTTCGACGGCGATCTCCTGGTTTTCGCCGGCACGGAGCAGGTTAAACCGTCCCGGCAGGTGATGGAGGAAGCGCGCATCAACCACACTCCCCCGCACCGCGACAACGGTTTCGTCCCCGGCATTATGCTTCTCCATTAAAGTTCTTCCTTTATTATGAAACAGGAGTGACGCGGTGTGCGTGCAAACGGACCGTTTGCTCTCGATAATGACGTATTTCGCCTGCGGCAGCATGGTACTTGTTTTTTCTTTTTCAGGAACATGTTGCACCTTATACAAATTTTTTATGAAAAAGAATGGAGTCTTCCCCCTGCTGGAGGCGAGATTTCCTTCCTGGTTCGTGACCGCGTATATCCCGTTATGGAACACGAGTGACGCGGTGTGCGTGCAAACGGACCGTTTGCTCTCGATAACGGCGTATTTCGCCTGCGGCAGCATGGTACTTGTTTTTTCTTTTTCAGGAACATGTTGCACGTTGTGCAACATGTTCCTGAAAAAGAAGAAGATCTTCCGCCCTGCCGGAGGCGAATCGAGACGTTCATCCAGGCAAACGCCTGGTTTGGAACCAACCGCATATATCCTGTTATGTAAAAAGAACCGGGCAAGAAGATCTCACCGAATAGTTGTTGCATTTTCTGTGCCATCTTCCGCCAGAGGTTCGCCAACCGTAAGGCATGCGGATATGTTGACGGATCACGCGCCGAACTTCTCCAGTCGTAGTGCATTTGCCGGCGACGGCGGCAGCAGTTCGACGGCCGGGAAGCGCGGCCCCAGGCCGCCGCGCATACAGGCGCGTTCACCAAACTGTTCAACCGGATCGGTGCGGCAGTGGGCTGACCAGAGCAGCGTCGGCACCGGGTGCCGGCTATAGACTTCAAGCGGGACGGCATGGAGTGGTCCCCGGTGACAATGATCACATTCGGTTCCAGTTCCAGCAGGCGCGGGATAATAATGATCAACCTGCTCGATCAGGCTGACTTTATGGTCGAAATCGCCATCTTCGCCGGCACTGTCAATCTGCTTGACATGCAGGTAGAAGGTGTTCGCCGGTTTCCAGGACATGCATCCCAACCAGCTTTGCCGGCCCCCGGTACATCGGGTAGACCGCAATCGCGCCCGCCCGCACACCAAAGACCGTCTCCATATCCGGCCAGTCGGGATGTTGGGCAAAGCCGCGCAGGATGAACATATTAGCCGGCGCTTCTTCCGCCAGAAGCTCGCGCGCCTGATCGATAAAGGATTGCACCAGTTGCGCCGTCCGCCCGGCAGCAGATGAACGGGGTGCGGGTGACTACGGGGGTACCCCCGTCTGCTGTGGGTCCGTATCGGTTAACTCGCCGGAGAGTCCTTCGCCGCGCAACACCAGCGCAAAGCGATACTCCTTGACCGACTCAACGAAGACCTCGACATCGGGAAGATTAATCCGGCGCAACCGTTCGCAGAGCTCTTTGCCCCGCGCGCTGCTGATACGCCCGGCCCGGCGGTCGGTGACGCGTCCCTCGGCATCAACCGTGCAGAAGTTCCCCCGCGCCGCCACATCCTGACCTTGCAGGTCAAAGCCGATACCCAGCGCAGAGAGCACACCACGCCCCACCTGGTAAGTAAGCGGGTCATAGCCAAACAGACCCAGATGGGCCGGCCTGCTACCTGGCGTGATCCCGGCGGCAACCGGCTGCTGCAGGCCGCAGATGCCTTTTGCGGCCAGATTGTCTAAATGGGGCGTGTGTGCGGTTTCGAGTTCCGTCAGGCCACCGGCTGTGCGCGGCAGCCCCCCCAGGCCATCCATCACCAGCAGAACGATCTTTGTCTGGTTGAGGTGCAGCAGTTGCTGAATATTTTGCGGCTCCATATAGGTTTCCTCAGTTCAATTTGACCCACCGTTATATACAAAAACTGGGCAAGAAGATTCCACCCATAATCGTTGCATTTTCTATGCCATCTCAATCCAATGGTATGCAGATATGTGGCCAGACCAGGTAACGAACAGATCCAGCAACACTTCAACCCGGTCATGTTCAGTCATGGCTGGATTAGCAAGACATTACTGATCTGCTAGCTTATGCGCGCGCTCCTCTGGGCAGAGCAGGGTTGCTTTTATGGGCATTTTTACTATGGTAACGGCTATACATAGTACTTGCGCTGACATCATTACTGACAGCATCAGACAGCCTGGAAAATTCCACTACTGCCCCTGTCCCATCTGCGGTTGTCGTCGAGGTTGTGCCTCCTGCCTGGGCAGGTTCTTACTGGCAAACCAATTTTGCCTTACATACAGGAGTTACGCGGTCACTAACCCGGAAGATAGTTCCGCCTTCGCCAGGGCGGAAGAACCCCTTCGTTTTCACGAAATTTTTGCACTACGTGCAAAAATTTCGTGAAAACGAAGAAAAAGTACCATGCTGCCGCAGGCGAATCGGGTGTTCATCGGGTCAAACGTCCGATTTGAATGCTGACCGCGTACGTCCTGTTACATAGTGTTTTATTTGATGAGACTCGCTCCGGTGGGTCGCCACATGACGGCATTCCCTCGATTGACGATTCTCACTTTGTTGAGTATACTGTCGCCGCTAGATGGCTCGCTGATAATGAGTCAGTAGTTGCACTGGAGATCAATGGAGATGTACGGGCCTATCTCGTGCAGATCTTGACCCGGCACGAAATTGCGAATGATACGGTCTGTGGGCACAGAATTAGTGATATGTTTAGTGGGTGTAACCTGTGATGCTGAAACCGGCTCTTGCGCCTGATACTCAGCATAACAATCATGCCCTGCCGCTACAGCACCCGCAGGTGACCATACAGGCACAGAAATACCTGTCGCAATATGTGGTATTGTGGTATTATGGTGCAATATCGTACCATAATTCAGTTCAAAGGTATAGTTTAGCAGCAGAGGGATGATAAAGGCACCTTATGCAGAGCATACGTTCCTATCTCCCACGGCTGGAGAAACATTCTTCCCTGCAGTTCATGGTTCTGGTGTTTGGGCTGGCGCTGCTGGTGCGCTTCTATCGTCTGGCTTATTTTCCACTCTGGCTTGACGAAATCTATGGCTATGAGCTTGGTCACCTAGGTATTGCCGGCATCTTCCGGAATAGCCTGAATGATCCACATCCGCCACTGTATTATATGATCCAGTGGATAGCTGCCGGGTTTGGCAGTGTACACCATGAAGTAGCCTGGCGCTGGTTACCGGCACTTAGTGGAGCATTTACGGTTGCTATTGTTTATCAACTTGCCCGCATGCAGGCTTCACCGATAAGCGCTGCACTGGTGGGCGTTCTATTTGCCTTCTCGCCAATGCACCTTTATTTCAGTCAGGAAGCACGTTCATTCGCTTTTGTTACCCTGCTATCCGCTGTGAGTATGCTCCTTCTGGAATATCTACAGCAGTCATCGCAAAACAGAGGGCTCTGGGTGAGTCACTTCAGTGTTTCGCTGCTGGGTATTTATTGCAGTTATAGTTATGTGCTGGTAATCAGCATGCAACTGTTGTATCTGGTCATGGTTGAACGTCGCCGACAGACTGTTATGCGTTATGCCCTGCTCTTTGGTGTATGCTGTTTGCCCCTCGTCGTGCCTTTCTGGATAACATTAAGTAGTGTGACGGTGGAGCATGCAACTACACCGCGCACAAGTTTCCTGCAGATCGTTCAGGCCATTCTCGGCGGCGACCCGGTGCGTTATGGGTTTTCATGGGCACATTCCTGGTTACTGGGCATAACAGCGCTGCTTGTAGGTATTGGGGTTTACTCGCGCCGGACATCAGGAAGCCGAACATTGACCATGTATTACACAACACAGTGTGTACTGCCATTCCTGCTCTTCTTTGGGGTGCTTGTGCCCCTGTTTAAGATCAACCTTATTCTCACTGAAGCAAAACAATTTATGCTTCTGCTGCCAGCATGGTTTGTGTTGGTAGCCCGAGGGATTGAATATGTGCGTTATACTGGCTCTTTGAAAATATTACAGAGTATACTGGTGGTTTTGTACGCCGTTACATTATTCGCCAGCACAGAACGCATTCAGCGCTACTGGGAAGTTTCTAAAAGCCCTGAAGGGTTGATTGTTCGTGAGATAGAGAGGCATATGCAGGCAGACGACGTGATTGTTAGTTTACACTATTCTCTGAATGCTGCCCTGAGTTTCTATATGCCTGATACACGTACGTTTGCTTATCCACAGCAGGATAAAGCATCTTACTTGTTCAGATACATGAACGACGACATAGACCCAAAACAGGATCAGGTGATCCATCTGGAGACAGTTCGATCACATCAGCGAATCTGGTTGCTCACACACCCCAGCAATGCACAGGAAGTAATCCAGGCTATCACACATGGCTGTTCAATTGATCAGGAATGGAACTATTCTCCTTTTCACCTGACGCTATTGAGGAATTGTGTGTAGGGGTGGACTGAAGACTGTGGCGGGGAGGAAGTCGTTTCTGCGCCTCCGGCGCAACTGCGTAATTCCTGTTAATGTCAAAAGCAATCACATACAGAACAATGCAAGCTGACGGCAAAAACCATGCTCTTATCGCCAGCATGCTCCTTTTTTCTGCCGGCCCCCGGTACATCGGGTAGACCGCAATTGCGCCCGCCCGCACACCAAAGACCGTCTCCATATTCGGCCAGTCAGGGCGTTAAGCAAAGCCGCGCAGGAGTAGCATATTAGCCGGCGCTTCTTCCGCCAGAAGTTCACGCGCCTGATCGAGAAAGGATTGCACCAGTTGCGCCGTCCGCCCGGCAGCAGCAGAAGCGCGTCCCCATATCGTTTTGATGCAGGGAATGTACCCCTGGGTCGGTCCCTGTCCCTACCACTGATTTTCCAACGCGATTAGCTACCAACAACTCGAACCTCAGACGTTCCGACTGACATACTCGGTCAGATCGACCACGCGGCGCGCATAGCCCCACTCGTTATCGTACCAGGCCGGCACTTTTACCGTGTGTTTGCCCAGCGTCATGGTGGAATGAAGATCAACCAGGGCCGAGTAGGTGCTAACCACCATGTCCATCGACACCAACTCTTCATTGGTGACGCCCAGGATGCCACGCATGCGATCATCCCAGGACATGCGGGCAAAAGGCGTCGTTGACATGTTCGCCACTCACGGGCCGTTCCGTCTGTGCCACAAAATCAATGATCGAGCCGGTCATAGTTACTGCCTGCGCTACAATCCCAGTCCGCGGCATGCCATCCCCAGGAAGGCGGCTGCCGGATGCAGAATAACGCGCACCGGTATCCGATCCATAAAACCGGACAGACGGCCCTTGTTCTGGAATGCCTGCAAAAATTGCTTCTGCCGCAGCGCAGGTAGCATTTTGGGCGGCATGCCACCCCCCAGGTAAATGCCCCCCATCGCAAAGATCTTCAGGGCCAGATTGTCCGCCTCCGCGCCGAGGATCGAGACAAAGACGTTGAGTGTCGCGGTGCAAAGCGGGCAGGCGCGGGTGGTGTTCAGCGCAGCGTTGACGATCACGGGGGTGGGATCGCGGGCCTCGGCCAGTTGCGCCGCCAGCCAGTCGGGGTCATCGGCGAAATCGCTCACTTTGAGATAATCATAGATGTTGGGCAGGCCCATCCCGGAGCAGACGTGCTCATAGCTGACATGGTCAAAGCATCCTTCGAGGTAGTGCAACAATCGACGCTCCCACTCATTTCGGGGCGCAAAGTCGGCATGCCCGCCCTCGGAAGGATAGGGCTGGTGGCGTTCGCCATCCCAGACGAGGAACGCCTGCCCCAGCCCGGTGCCCGGCGCGATCACGCCAATCGGCCCGGTCGGTGCCGGCTCACCGGGGTGTAGCGTTTCGACTTCTTCTGCTTCAAGGTAGGGCACCGCGCAGGCCAGCGCCTCCAGAACATTCATGATCTCTACCCCGTCCAGGTGTAACGCTTCCTGCAGGTCATCTTCTGCCAATACCCAGTGCAGGTTGGTCATCTCGACCCGGCCCTCGATGACCGGGCCGGCGACGGCAAAGATGGCCCGCTCGATCGGCAGATCCCGCCCTGAGCAAAACGCGTGCATCATGGTCGGCAGTTCGGGATAGTCGGCGCTGCGAAAATCCGCCTGGGCATGCGGCGCGCGTGGTCCCGTCGCAGGATCATACACCGCCAGCGTGGTTGTCGTGCCACCAATATCACCGGCAAGAAACATACTACACTCGCTCACTTCTACGTTTACTCAACTTCGGCCACCCGCTCTTTGACATCGATCACCACCAGATCGGGGAAGCCAGTCTCGGTATCAATCGTGAACATCACCCCTTCATACCAATTTGACGTCCAAACTGCAAACATTCAGACCAACCACGAAGAACACGAAGGAACGTGAACAGCGGCACATCGGGTGTGATCGCGTGTATGAGTCAGGTTTATTCCTTCGCGCGCTTCGTGGCCTTCGTGGTTTTCTTGCAGGTTTGGCAGCAAATTGGTATCAGACAGTCTCTAACAAACAGAACCTCCCGCAGGCTGCCTCTCTGGACACCTGCGGGAGGTTTTTATATGCAGGACTGATGCCTGACGCATGTTGAAACGTTGACTACCGGGTCCGGGTCTGGGGCAGCGCGGTCGGTGATAGCGGCGACGGCAACCGCAGTGGCGCGGGTTCTATGACATCCGTATCGCGTGGTTGCACCGGGTAACGCTCCGCAGGCAACTGCGTAACCACAATCGAGGTTGTAATACCTGCCTGCTCAACCGAACCATCGACATTCCAGTCGCTCATCCACTCCGTATCATTGACCAGGTAACGATATTGATAGACCTGGTTCGTATCAAGTTTCAGCGTAACACTCCAGTTATCGCCATCTAATTGCAGCGGTGTTTCCTTTGTGTTCCAGTTATTGAAATCCCCCACCAGATAGATCGTATCGGCCCAGATTGATGCAGGTAGGGCAAACGTCACATGCATCTTATACCCATCTCCCGCTACGCTCTCCTTCACAAGCATACCTCTCACTCCTTCGTTGGGTATTTTAAAACACTCCTCCACAATGAGTTAAGGGAGCCGGGACAACACTGTCCCTGACTCCCTGCTGTTGTTGATACACGCCATTGTATATGCTCGCGGGACACCCCTGTCCACAATTAAAAATTTCACGCACAAGTAATTTGTTTGTCCTCAGTTCTGTTCTCAGTGTACTCTATCTTGACCGGCATGTCGATGTGCAAAGGAGGGATATTTGTGGAACATTACCGTTGCCAAGTGGGAGAGAAACGGGATCAGACGGAAAAGATAGAGCATAGAAAACAAAGCCATATAGCACAAAGTGTACCCGAGCGCGCAAAAATGGCGGGGCGAACGATCATTCGCCCCACCAAACGGCACAAGCCATGGTTGCGCACACTATACCGTAAATCTGGTCCTATTCCGGGACAACCGTCCGCAGCGGCGCGGTAGCATGAAGCTGCCGAAAGCTAATCATCTTGCCCTGCTCCGCATCCCAGAGGTGGAACGAGAGCGTCTTCAGGCTCGACCGGAGGGTGAGCGTATGGACATCCTGGAAGAGCGGCGTCTCGTCGTGACACTGCTGAAGATGGTAGTTCGGAATGCGGGGGCTCAGATGGTGAATATGATGCAGCCCGATGTTGCCACTAAACCACTGCAAGACCGGCGGCAGTTTAAAGTAGGAACTGCCATGCAGAGAGGCGGTCGCAAAATCCCATGACTCATTATGTTCCCAGTAGGCATCTTCAAACTGATGCTGCACATAGAAGAGCCAGACACCGGCGGTCGCGGCAACCAGCAACACCGGCAGTTGGATCATCAGAAACTCCGGCAGGCCGATAATCCATGTACCAAGCAGCAGCAACCCCAGCAAGGCCAGATTAGTGCCATAGACGCTGTACCGTTCTTTCCGGCGATCATGCTTGCTGCACAGGCGGTTTTTTACCAGGAACGTATACAGCGGCCCCAGGCCCAGGAGGACCAGCGGGTGGCGAAACAGGCGATACCGCACCTGCTGGAAGCGTGATGCATTACGATATTCGTCAACGGTCATCGTGTATACATCACCAACGCCGCGATGATCCAGGTCGCCCGAGGTGGCATGATGGATGGCATGGCTATGCCGCCACTGATGGTATGAAGTAAAAGTGAGAACCCCGGCGATAACGCCGAGTATTTCATTGGCTTTGCGAGATGATAGAAATGAGCCATGACAGCAGTCATGGAAAATAATAAAAATCCGCACCAGCAACCCACCCGCTACCAGTGCCAGTCCCAGCGTTAACCAGTAGGAATAGTCCAGACTGAGGTACATGAGGTACCATAGCGCGAAATAGGGAATAAACGTATTGGCAATCTGCCGGAGACTACGCCGCAGGTCCGGGCGCTGGTATTTCGCCACGGCCGTGCGCCATTCCCCGTTGTGCAGTTGCGGCGTCAGTGTATCACTCTTTGAACGCATTGTGTGCTTTCCTTCTTCTCTCTTCTCTTCTCTCCTCTTCAGGGATGTATCGATGTCTGCAAGGTGCCTTTGCAAGCACCACACTACCAGTATAGAGCGGAGGCGCACAGGAGCGGAAGTGTGTTACGCCTAGTCGGGAGACATAAAAAAACTGCCGGATTCGGCAGTTGCATGTGTCGTGCGACCTATGACCATAGACAGGGGATTGGTTGATGCGTTAATCCGCGCGCAGGCCGGCCTGCTGGGCCCACAGCGCCGCCTGGGTACGATCACGTAGATCAAGTTTGCTCAAGATGCTGCTGATATGATTCTTAACGGTGCCAATACTGATCGTCAACTGTCCGCCAATCTCCTGATTCGTGCTGCCGTGGGCCAGCAGTCGTAGAATCGCCTGCTCACGTTCGGTCAGCAGGGCCAGCCGTTCGGCGTAGTGCGGGGAGAGCGGCGGGGCCGTTCGCTCCCGGCGATTGAACTCCTGGAGCACTTGCGCCGTGATCTGGGGATCGAGCAGCGCATTTCCGGCAGCAACCTTCCGTATGGCCTCGGCCAGTGCCCGATGATCAACATCCTTGAGCAGATAGCCCCGCGCTCCGGCCGCCAGTCCATTAAAGATATTCTCATCGTCGTGAAAGGTTGTGAGGATGATCACCGCCGCGCGGCTGTCCTGGGCCGTCAGGCGCTGCGTGGCTTCCACGCCGTCAATACCCGGCATGCGAATATCCATCAGGATCACATCGGGGTCAAGCGCGGCGACCTGGCGCAACGCACCTGCGCCATCGCCGGCACAGCCAACCACCTCGATATCCGCTTTGCGGTTGAGCAACATTTGAATGCCGGTGCGTACCAGTTCCTGATCATCGACAATCAACACCCGGATCTTCTGCGTCACAACTACCTCTCCCCAAGCGGCAGAGTCAGTTCGAGACCGAACCCACCTGCGGACAACGAACCGGCCTGCACCGACCCACCGAGCAGCGCCGCGCGCTCACGCAGACCAGCCAGCCCGAACCGACCGGAACGGTTCCCGTTCCGCCACATTTGATGCGCAGAGCACACCGCCCCGCGCCCATCATCTTGCACACTGACCTGCACCTGCGCGGGCGCACCGCTGATCCGAATATCAATCCGGCCGGCATCGGCATACTTGTATGCATTCGTCAGCCCTTCCTGGACCGCGCGATAGATGGTGCCGACGAGCGCAACCGGCAGCCGGGCCAGTGACCCGCTGATCTCCAGCGTAATATGTGGAACAGCACATGCGCGGTAGGGCTGAATAAGCGCATGCAGTGCGGGTACTAACGATGTGGCATCAAGCAGCAGTTCGTTCTCAACCGTGGCGACCGCACTCGACCAGGCCACCGCCAGTTGTTCGCGGGTGGTGATGAGTTGTTCCAGGGCCGCATCGAGGTCTTCCGCAATCAGATCCTCCGCCAGTTGTAGTTGCACATTCAGCAGTACCAGGCGATACCCCAGATCATCGTGCAACTCACGCGCCAGACGGGTACGCTCGGCGGCAACCGCGAGGGTGCGCACCTCAGCTTCCTGCTGTTCCAGTTCACCCGTCAAGGCTGCCAGACGCGCGAGCCGGGCTTCGTCAGCCTGCCGGCGGCATACCTGGCGGCGAGCCATCCCCACCAGCCCGACCACCGCCGCGCATGCTACCCCGGCTGCCAGCAAATGGGTACCATAATCTGCCGTCAGTGGCAATATCCGCGTCAGCAGAAGGCCCATGCTCATATGAACCCCAAACAAACTGGTCAGAATCTGGAAGAGTGAGAGACGGAGAGCGATCTGCCACATGACCAGCAGCACACCCAGCAGCAGGGGCATCGTCTGGGTGACGATGACCAGTGTCAGGATGATTGTAACCTGGCTGGCGAGACCCACCTGTACCATCAGGGGATGCCGAAGGTACTGCGTAAGAATGTAGGCAACCACAAGCATGCCACAGAACAGGAGCAGCCTGCCGATCAATGCCGGTGCCGGTGGCTGCTGCAACAGCGCCTGCGGCAGGGCCAGCGCAACAAAGACAACCGGAAGAGTCCAGGTCAGTATTTTGCGCCCGCGCGTGGTCAGAATATCGTCAACGGATTGTACCGCAACCGGCGCAGAGCCACCGGCAGTAGCGGCGACCCACTCCGGCCGGCCGCCACTTCCGCGCAGGGTGGCAACGGCCCCCCGCAGGCGGTCAATAGCAACACTCGCAGCCTGGCGGGTCTGAGTCATGCTGGATTGGAACCGGATAATATTCGTCTGTGCCTGGCTAATCGCGGCGACAACAGCCTGTTCCGTATTTGCCAGGGCCATTGAGATATCGCTGCTGACCGTCTGGATGAGCCGGTGGCGCTCCTCAACAACCGCGCGCTGTTGCGCCTCGCGCAGGTGCAACCGCAGCGTATCGTAGTGCTGCTGCATCTGATCGGTCAGTTGCTGCACCTGGGTGCGCCGGTGATGTTGGCGCGCATATAGAACCGCGGCAATCAGGATACAGGTCGCGGGGAATGCCAGCGTCAGGTTCCGCTGCACCCAGTCCAGCAGGTTTGTGGATACCACAATCAGCGTACCGCTCCAGCCCAGCCAGATCAGGCAGGCAAAGGGAATCCAGATCCAGGGGCGAAAAAGATACACCGCCTGAAGCACTATTGCCAACAGAACATAGGTCAGCATCGGCACCGGCAGCGCAGTGTAGGCCAGGGCAACCAGCCCGCACTGACCGATCATCACTGTCAGTTGCTGCCAGGCGCGCAACCGATGGATCGGCACAGTCAGACAGATCAGCAGATGCAGCAGCATAATCCCGCAGAGCAGCCAGAGTTGATGCGCGTCGCTCCTGCTGCACGTGAACAGTGCATTCAACGGCGTAGCGATCAGCACCAGGGCAACAATACTCTGAAGTGCAAGCGGATATGGTGAGCGCGCCACGAGATGCGCACTCATAGAATGTAGCTTCGTAAGCATAGGTACAGTTACGTCTAAACAAATACCCTGACCGGGCCGCGCGAATACGTTACGCCAGGTACAGCGCTGCCAGCGTCGCATGGGCCGAACCACCGCTGATGTCGGGAATCAGTTGCAGTTCCAGGACCGTTACCCCGGCCAGGTTGACCTGGTATTCCTCAACTTCTTCGCTGGTGCCGGGCGGGCTAAAGGTATACTGCTGCCGCACGAGCTCCTGGTAAGACTGCCCAGCGTCCGGGGACCAGCGCAGCACAAACTCCTGCGTGCGCGGTTGCTCCTCCTCGCGGAAGGCCAGATGAATACGCTGCAGCGGCTGCGGTTGATCAAAGCGCAGCCGGATGGTCTGCGAACCGGAAGTCGCCGCACGCCAGCCGCCGGTCTGCTTCGGGTTCAGCGCGGCTTCAATCGGGTGCGCAGCCTCTTCCGAGGAGATCTCCGCCGAAGCCAGTTGCTCCAGATCGAGCCAGGCAGTTGTGTCCCGATCCGGTCCGGCTCCTTCCGGATGAATAACTTGTTTGCGCATCAAAAATCCTCTCGGTTCATACGTTATTGTAAACAATAATTAGCTTGTCTGGGATTTTGTCAGCCAATCGCACAACATATCCCGCACTGCCAGCGCGGTGCGAGCCCGTATCTGGGGTACCTGTGGTTGATCCTCGACCCGTCCACAGAACTGGCTGCCCATACTCCAGATGAACGCCCGATATTCTACATCGGCAATACGAAAGTTATAAATACGTCCCTTGCGCACGATCCGTGTCTGCCGTTCTTTCATGAAGCCCCCTTATGTTTGCTCTATTCTTTGTCACATCTCAATGGTCAGCACGACTCTCAATCGATCACGTCGTTGCCGGACGGCACAGCGTGCGCGGCCTTTCCCGCTCTTGTCTGCATAGCACCTGTGCAATTGTACACATACGCCATCGCTGAGATTAACGAACGCAGACAAACCAGACAACGCGCGGCAAATGGTCTTGTGTATCGCAAACCGCGTGAGTTGCCCCATGCGCCAGGCGAATTGGAGCGAGCATAATGCTCGAACGGATAGTCAGGGGAAGTGAACTGGCAAAAGACGTTGTATACGAAGTATACCACACCTTGACCAGAGTTACGCGGTACAATCTATTTCGGCAGGGCATTACTCGTTGGCACAAGTTACGCGGTCACTGACCCGGAAGGAAATCTCGCCTCCGAGAGGGCGGAAGATTCTTTTCTTTTTCACAAAACATTTGCACGGTGTGCAAATGTTTTGTGAAAAAGAAAGATTACATGCCATGCTGCCGCAGGTGAAACCAGCTTGCGGGTCTGGCACGCGGCCGGAAGCCGGTTGCACCGCCGGTTTGACCTCCTCTCCAGGCGGGTGACGGTCATCTGGTTCTCGGTCAGCGTGCCGGTTTTGTCGGTACAGATCACGCTGGTTGCGCCCAGAGTTTCGACGGCGGAGAGCTGATTAACCAGGGCGTTGCGTTGCGCCATGCGCCATGTTCCCCGCGCCAGCGCCACCGTCGCCACAATCGGTAGACCTTCCGGCACGGCGGCAACCGCCAGCGCAATCGCAATCCGCACCATCAGAAAGATATCTCTGCCTACGATAATGCCGGAGATCGCCACCAGCACTACCACCGCCAGCGTCAGCCAGATCAGGCGCTGCCCCAGCGCGTCGAGGCGTTTCTCCAGCGGGGTGGCCTCAGTCTCGGCTTCCTCTACTAACTCAGAGATCCGGCCCAACTCGGTATCCATGCCGGTGGCGACGACCACCCCCGCCCCGGAGCCGCGCGTCACTGCCGTACCTTTGAACACCATGTTGCGCTGCTCGGCCAGTGGTACCTCGCCTTCCACCGGCTCGGTCTGTTTGCTCACCGGCACCGACTCGCCGGTCAGTGCCGACTCATCTACCTGGAGTTTGGAGACTGTCTGAAAAAGCTTTGGTCATGGGCTACGGCCCCGGAGCGGGAATCCCGGCTTCAGCCGGTGTGTGGCCGGAACCGGCTGAAGCCGGGACGCCTGGGGCGCTGTCCGGTGTCGCAGGGCAACCCAGTGCCGTGGGACCGACGCGCATCATCTTTTCAGACAGTCTCTTAGAAGCGTGTCCGCGCGCGGTCAACCGCCTTCTGCAGATCTTTCCAGGCTTTCTCGAAGCCGCCCTTGAGGTCATCCCAGGCTTCACTGCTGGACTGCTGCAGCTCCTGCAGGCGTTCCTGGGTGGCGGACTGCTGGCTGCGCAGTGCCGCGATCTGCTGTTCGTACTGCTGCCGCGCCTCCGCGCCGGCTTCGCTCCCACGGGCCTTCAGCTTGTCGATCTCGGCTCCCAGGGCGCGGACCTGCGCGGCCATCTTCTCCTGATACTCCTTGCGGGTCTGGTTCATGTCGGCCATTGTGTGCTCCTTCTATGTTGTACGATACCGCTCCTGTCTATTTTATCGCATACTCTGTGCCAATGAAACAGCACATATGGCATAGTATTGTGCAAATTTCTGAATATCCGGCACAACTTACGCGGTGGACATGCGAATCGGGCGTTTGGTCCTGGTAGCAGTGTACTGCGCCTGCGGCAGCATGGTACCTTTTCTCGCTTTTTTGGAAATAGTATGCTCAAAGAGCACACTATTTCCAAAAAAGGATGTCATGTTCCACCCTACCGGAGGCGAAACCCTTGCACACACGGAGGACCGCGTAAGTCGTGTAACTGTCACAAGTTACGCGGTTCTCTACGGTAAGGCGTCCTTCGCCTCCGGCAGGGCGGAAGATTCTCGATCTTTTTCACGAACATGTGGCTCAAAGAGCCACATGTTCGTGAAAAAGATAAAACAGTACCACGCTGCCGCAGGCGAATCCGGCTGCCACCTGGTCAAACGTTCGGTTTGAGTGCTCACCGCGTAAGTCGTGTAACTGAGACGCGTTAGGCGGCCCCTCCCCTGGAAGGGATTATCGCCTCTGGCAGGACGGAAGTCCAGCTTGAACGTTCACCGCATATGTTGTGGAATTGAGACTGATTGAGACCTACCATCGGCGCTATGTAGCATTGCTGAACCAGCATGGCAATATGATGATCATCATCTTTCGCAACCATGGCGCGCGGGCGGGCACGTCGCTGCTGCATCCCCACTCGCAACTGATCGTCACGGGCGTGGTGCCGAACGATATCCGCCAGCGGGAAGATGAAGCTCAACGCTCCTTTGACCAGTGGGGCCGCAATGTCTACCAGGACATCCTGAAGTTTGAGCAGCAGGATCGCCGCCGCGTCATCCTGGAGAATGATGCATTCCTGGCATTTGGGCCCTTCGCCGCCGAGGTGCCGTTCGAGATCTGGATTTTGCCCAAACGCCATCAGGCCGACTTCAGCGAGGCATCGCGGGTGGAGCGCGTGGAACTGGCGCGTACCCTCCGCGCAGTGCTGGGATGTCTTCACACAAAGTTACATGATCCCGACTACAACATTATTCGGACCCCGGCCCGCTACAAGATGGGCGAGCCGCAGTTGCAATGGTTCCTGCAGATCCGCCCGCTCCTGACCACACCGGCCGGGTTTGAGATCGGCTCCGGCATCAGCATTAACCCCTCGCTGCCGGAGGAGGACGCCGATTTTTTGAATGAGTGACAGGACTTACGCCGGATGGTCCATTCCGGCCTGGTGCCGGACCGGAAAGTCAGATGCGCCGGCGGCAGTTGCGTATGGAGACGTAGGATCAACCCGGGCAGTTTCGCGTTGTTCGTGATCCGGACTTCCACCACCCCTACTGTTGATGCCGGGCCTTGATCTTCTTGGTCCGAATAATATCTTCGCGGCCGGCCTCGGCCAGCGTCTGCTCAATAGCGCTGATGCTGTTTTTGTACTGCGGAATAATGATCGTCTCGAGGGCGTTAACGCGGCGCTGCGTTTTGCGTAACTCCAGCGCCAGTCGCCAGACAGTTGCGACTTTCTCCGCCAGGTCCCGCAGGTACTCGAGCAGTTCCAGCCAGAGTTGCCGGGCACGGTCCAGGGTGGCACGCGTGTCGCCCGGGCCATAGGGCGGATCGTCTGGTGTGACCTCGATATGGATAACCGGCACCCGCGCGCCCATGATGCTGCGGGTATCCACCTGCACCGCTACTTCGGCGGTAGGATTGAGGGTAATCTCTTGTACTCGCCGGGTACCCATCCGCATACGCGCCCGGCGCAACGCATTGTGGGCCGCGCGAAAGCGCTCGCGGGCTTCCTGCTTGACCCGCTCGGCCTCGGCCAGCGCTTCCATCAGCCGCTGGATCAAGACCTCGCGCTTGCGATCTAACAGATCATGTCCATTCTGCACCTGCTCCAGTTCATCCTGGAGGCGCAACAGGTTGCCCTGGGTTGGGGCCACATTAAGCTGGTCGCTCATGCTCTGCTCCTCGGTTCAGCACTGGGATTGTGCCAGGCTATGGCACGACCGCTCAAAGATCAGGTCTGACGCGGTCATTCTTTTAGAGATTGTCTGAAACGGTGGTTCGCGTCAGTCACACGCCATGCTGGTTGCCCTGATATACCGGACAGCGCCCCAGGCGTCCCGGCTTCCGCCGGTGTATGGCCGGAACCGGCGGAAGCCGGGACGCCTGCTCCGGAGCCGGCAGGAGCGATCTCCATATCCGGACTCGTCGTTCCATGATCGCTCCCACATGACGAACGAGGTGCCAGGCCAACATCCCCATGACACACCCTTGCGTCCTCTGTGGCTATAACAACAAATCGCTCCTACTCCTCAGCAGCATGCTGCCCGCCGGGGTAGTGTTCCTCAATCTCGTGCGACTTCACGCGGGCCAGGGCCGACTTCGGCAGGACGCCCAGCACCTCCCAGCCCAGATCCAGCGTTTCGGTGATGCTACGCCCCTCCTCCCGGCTCTGCGCCAGAAAGCGCTGCTCGAACTGCTCGCCAAACGTGAGATGCTGCCGGTCCCGTTCGGGCAGATCCTCTTCACCGATGATATCGGCCAGGTTGCGCGCGTTCTGCGCCTCGGTGTAGGAGGCGTAGATCTGGTTCGACAGGTGCTGATGATCGGCGCGGGTCTGCCCCGCGCCAATGCCGTCCTTCATCAGGCGGGAGAGGCTGGAAAGTACATCGATGGGCGGGTAGATCTCCTGGCGGTCCAGATCGCGGCTGAGGACAATCTGGCCCTCGGTAATATAGCCGGTTAGATCGGGGATCGGATGGGTAATATCGCCGTTGGGCATCGTCAGAATCGGGAGCAGCGTGACTGAGCCGGAGCAGCCCGCCACGATACCACAGCGCTCATAAATACTCGCCAGGTCGCTGTAGAGATATCCCGGATAGCCCTTGCGGGTCGGAACCTCTTCGCGCCGGTTGGAGATCTCGCGCAGGGCCGCGCCATAGTTGGTCATATCGGTCAGAATGACCAGGACATGAAATCCCTGCTCAAACGCCAGAAACTCGGCCAGGGTCAGCGCCAGCCGTGGCGTCAGGATGCGCTCAACCGGCGGATCATCGGCGAGGTTGAGGAAGAGTGTCGCCTGACTCAATGCACCGCTGTCGCTCAGTTGGCGTTCAAAATCGGCAGCGGTTTCGTGCGAGATGCCCAACCCGGCAAAGATAACCGCGAAGTCGGCCGCTTCCCCGGCAATATCCGCCTGGATTGCAATCTGTGCCGCCAGGTCATCGTGGGGCAATCCTTTCTGCGAGAAGATCGGCAGCTTCTGCCCGCGCACCAGCGTATTCATACCGTCTATCGCCGAGAGACCGGTCTGGATATAGTCATTGGGGTAGCTCCGCGCCACCGGGTTGATCGGCGCGCCGCCAACACCCACGCGCTTCTCGGCAATCGGTGGGGGCAGCCCGTCGCGTGGTCGGCCCAGTCCATCAAAGACCCGTCCCAACATCTCACGCGCCACCGGCATCTGGAAGGGATGCCCCCGGAAACGCACCCGCACATCGGCCGGCGGCAGGCCATCGGCTTCGCCAAAAACTTCTACCACCGCGCACTCCTGGCTGACCTCCAACACCCGCCCCAGCCGATTGAGCCCGTCAGGGGCGATGATCTCAGCAACCTCGCCATAGACCGCATCCCCCGCGCCCGTGATGATCAGCAGCGGGCCTTTCATCCGATCAACCCCGGCATACTCCCGGATGGATACGGCTGCCTTCGATAGCGTCATCGGCTCCTACTCCTCTCCCAGTTGCGCTAACTGCTGCATAACCTCATCCTGCAACTGCGCGATCTGTTCCGCGTCATCATTCGCCACTTCCTCTTTGAGTTGGATGAGGTGCGGGATGTCGATGCAGTCCTGCACCTGCTTGAGTGCAACACCCCGTTCAAGCAACTGCTCCCCCCGCTGATACATGCCGACAAAGAAGTGGAGCATCAATTCCTGTTTTTGGGGGGAGGCTTGCGCATCAACCTCGCTCATTGCGTTCTGCTGCAGGAAGCCCTCGCGCAACAGCCGGGCCATGCTCAACACCCACTGCTGCCGCGCGCCCAGCGCATCGGGACCCACCAGCCGTACAATCTGTTGCAGGCCCGACTCCTCTTGCAGTACCTGCATGGCCTGGCGGCGCAGCCCGCGCCAATCCAGTTCACTCTGCTCGTCCCACCACGCGGCCACCTGATCCAGGTAGAGGCTGTAGCTGTTAAGCCAGTTGATTGCCGGGTAGTGCCGCTTGTTTGCCAGGTCGCGGTCCAGCGCCCACCAGGTCTGGGTGAAACGCTGCGTGTTGCGCGTCACCGGCTCGGAGAAGTCGCCACCGGGGGGCGAGACTGCGCCAATTACCGAGACCGAGCCCTCACGCCCACCCATGGTCGTCACCCGCCCCGCCCGCTCGTAGAAGGCCGCCAGGCGTGAGGGCAGATAGGCCGGGAAGCCCTCTTCGGCGGGCATCTCTTCCATGCGCCCGGAGAGTTCGCGTAACGCCTCGGCCCAGCGCGAGGTTGAGTCGGCCATCAGCGCGACGTTGTAGCCCTGGTCGCGGTAATATTCCGCAATAGTGATGCCGGTATAGATACTCGACTCGCGGGCGGCGACCGGCATATTCGAGGTGTTGGCAATCATCACCGTGCGCTCCATCAATGGGCGACCACTGCGCGGATCTTCCAGTTCGGGGAAATCCTCCAGCACATCGGCCATTTCGTTGCCACGTTCGCCACAGCCCACATAGATAATGATATCCGCATCGGACCATTTTGCCAGGCTCTGCTGCATCACCGTTTTGCCGCTGCCGAATGCCCCCGGCACGGCGGCCGTACCGCCTTTGGCAATCGGGAAAAAGGTATCCACGATGCGCTGGCCGGTAATCAACGGCACATTCGGCCTACGGCGCTGCTTGATCGGCCGTGGCCGGCGGACGGGCCAGCGCTGCGTCAGCGTGAGGGTGTGTTCCTGCTCGTCGCCATCAACCAGGACCGCAACCTCATCGTTGATGGTGTACTCGCCCTCTGCCACCAGGTGGATAACCCGCCCGCGCACCCCCGGCGGGAGCAGTATCCGGTGCTCGATCAGCGGCGTTTCGGGCACAATACCCAGCAGTGCGCCAGATTCAAGCTCGTCGCCCTCAGCAACGCAGGGCGTAAACGGCCGGCGCCGGTCGCTATCCAGCGGCGCAATATTTTCGCCCCGCTGCACGAATGCGCCCATGCGCTCCTGCAACACACTCAATGGCCGCTGAATGCCATCGAAGGTCTGTCCCAGAAGTCCCGGCCCCAACGTAGCCGACAGCAGATTGCCGCTGCTGTAGAGCGGCTCCCCCAGCCGCAGGCCGGTGGTCTGCTCATAGACCTGAATGGTCGCGCTATTGCCGGCGAGAGCAATCACCTCGGCGGTCAGACGCTCCTGCCCCACCCAGACCTGTTCCGACAGCCGTAACTGCCCATCAATCCGGGCCTGCACAATCGACTCGGTGACTGATGTAAGTTCTCCTACGGCTTCATTCATGTTTGCTGCACCATGTGTTGAAAAAGAGTATCGCGTACTTCATCGCGGGCCACCGCCAGCCGGGTGGCGAAGGTGAAATCAACCCGGCGGCGTTGTTCGCTATCGGTGACAAGCAGTCCGCCCCAGGTGTCAATCGGTTCGTCAGCGCACTCAAGCGTCACCTCAATGTCAAGCTCCTTGCCGGCCGCCTGACTCCACTCCTCCAGGCGCTGCCCAGTCAAGAGATCATGGCCTTTAGGGTCAGCCGCCAGCCGCAGCCGTCCCGGTCCCAGCGTCTGGACAGCCCTCCAGGTCAGGCGGCGCAGGGTCTCGGCGTAGGCTTCGGCATCGTCCGGCAGACTACGCAGGCGCTGCTCGGCTTGCTGCCAGACCTGGGCTAACAATTCCTCGCGCGTCGTCAGGTAGTCGCGGCGGGCCGCCTGATTCGCTTCGGCGCGTTGCCGGCGGCGCTGCTGCTCCGACTCGGCGCGAGCCTTGCGCACCAGTTCCGTCCGAACATTGTCTGCCTCTTGCCGGGCCTCTTCTCGAATGCGGTCAGCCCGAGCTTCGGCTTCCTTCGTCCTTGCGTTTGCTTCACCCCGACCGGCATGCTGAATCGTTGTCTCTAGCCGATCCAGATTGCCAATAATGCGCGGCATACTATCCTCTCTTCAATCACCAGAAATCTAAGCGTCATTCCAACCGTTACGTACTCATACAATGCGCGCGGTGTGTATGCAAACCGGACGTTTATTCGCGGCCTGCGTGTTCCAGATGCACCGCGTATGTGCTGTTACTCACGGGTTCAAACGGATACCGACGACGTTCTGAACAATGTCGCGCAACAAGCGGGTAGGCTCTTCCGACCGACTGCCGGGGATCTCCACAATCACCGGGTGCAGCCGGGTGAGCCGTAGCTCGTCAACCCGCTCGCGCATCTGCGCCGCCAACTCCTCGGTAATCAGGATCAACTCAATGTCGTCCCGGTCGATCAGTTCGTCCAGGGTAGTGCGCGCCTGATCCGCGTCAGCGACCACTTTGCCGGGGACACCCACCAGTCCGAACCCCAGCAGCGTCTGCTTATCGCCAATAACGAACATGCTCATTAACCACCCCCACCAAAACCACCCGTCAAGATCAGGAATGAAATGATCAATCCATAGATCGCAATACCCTCAGCCAGACCGACAAAGATCAGCGTGCGCCCCAGCACCTCCGGCTTCTCGGTAATTGCGCCAATCGCCGCCGCTCCGGCAATCCCAACCGCGATGCCCGCGCCGATGGCGGCCAGGCCGGTTGCCAGCGCCGCGCCGATGGTACCGGTCTGATCTCCGCCACCTGACTGTTGTTGGGCACCTTCCTGGAGCATTGGCGCGGCCTGTACGGTTGCCGGCGCATCCAACCAGAGCAGGAGCGCCCCACCCAGGGCCATCAGCGCGATAACGCCGTTCAGGGCCAGCAGTCCGCCGGAGAGTGTCCGAATAATGACGTCGGGTGACAGATGACGCCGGCCAGCGACCAGCAGACCTGCAATCATGAGTGCAACTACGATAAGATGGATCATTGTCTTATAACCTCCGTTCGTTATGGCTTAAACTCGTTCGGCTTCATCGAGCAGGCGCAGTGGCGTAAACGCGCGCCCCCGGCCCTGGAAAAACTTTCCAAAAAATTCGTAGTATTCGAGCCGTAGCGTTTGAATACCAATGATCAGTCCCTCAAACGCAACAATAACCAGCGTGCCCAGCAGAATAATCAGCCAGCGCCACACGCCACCGCCGGCATCGGCGAGCAGGAAGACTACCTGGCTCAGGCCGGCATGGGCAACCGCGAATGCACCCAGGCGGATAAACGAGAAGCTGTTACTGATGTAACTGATGAACGCCTCGAAGAGTTCAAAGAACGCCTGCACACTGTACTCGCCCCAGCCGGCATCCAGCAGCGGACGCTCACCAGTAATCAGACGACTCAACGGTTCGTTCAACAAGAGCAGTGCTATCGGTATTACGAGCAGGATCAACCAGAGCAACAGCGGGAAGCCGGCTCCCAGCACCAGCGCCAGAATACCGCCCGCCAGCGTCCAGTAGAGCCAGATCCCGGCCAGTCCATTACGGCTAAACAGCAACGCGCCCCAACGCCGTGTCCGGGTAGCGCTAATCAGATGCAGCCCGAAGCCAATATTGAGTAGCACAACCCCAAAGATGACTGCGGCAATCAGGATACTGAGGATGCTGTTCAGCGGACTCAACCAGACATGGGGCAGAATATCTTCGCGCCCAAACAGGCTGCCGTAGAGTAGACCAAAGACCATCGCGCCGGCGCCCGAGGCCAGCAGCACATCGGCAACCGCGTTGATCTTGCCCCACCAGCGCAGACCTAGCGCCGCCAGCATGAGTAGCAATCCATGCCCCACATCGCCAAACATCATGCCGAACATCACCATAAACGTTAATGCGACCAGTGGGGTCGGATCAAGCTCGTCATAGGTAGGAAAGCCAAAGGTCGAGACAACTTGCTCAAAGGGGCGCAAAAAGGGTGGGTTGCGCAGCAGCGTCGGCACTTCGCGCTCCCCCCGGAGACGCGGTTCGATCACTTCGATATCGCCGCGGTCCTCGGTCAACTCTCGAACAAGCCGGATCATATGCTCCAGGTCATACGCGGCGACCCAGCCGGTCATCAGGTAGATCTCCCGGCGGTAGCCCAACCGACTGATGGTACGCGTCACCGCCGCGTTACTGCGGGCCCGGCACCAGCGACTCAGCAGGGTTTCCCGCCAGTTGTCGGCCAGTTGTCTGCGCTCCTGAGCCAGAGCTTTGCGCTGCTGTTCTACCTCGGCGCGGCGCTCCTGCAGGGTAGTAATAACCTCGGCAGCCGTGCCGGATAATTCATCCGGTAGCTCCAGCGGCTGCAGAAAAACGCTACGCAATGCCCGCTCCAGGATGGCGACATGCGCCTGGTCGGTTGCGGCAAAAATCAACACGCGCTCATCATAGGTATGCACCGGCACAATCACAAAGGGCAGGCGGAAGAGCACCACCTGAAGATTATCCAGGCTCTCACGGGGAATGCTGCCCACCACGAGATGCAGAAACTGTAGTTGCCGCAACTCTTCCAGAGAGACATGCAGGGGTTGTAGTAACTGCATCTGCTGCACCAGCAGGTCCAGGTGCTCAAGCTCTTTTTCAACTGCTTCCTGGCGCACCTGCCAGTCCTGCACGGCTTTTGCGGCCGCGTGCAACTGGGCAGCGATGAGATCGGCATCCTGGCCGGGTTCTAGTTGCTCCGGTGGCGTGACCGGCGGACGGTCGATGCCGAGCGTCTCCAGGGTCTGTTCCAGGCGGCGGCTCTGGCTGGTGTAGGTCGCAGCCAGATCGCTCCAGCGGCTCGGTTCAGCGCTGCCCCACGCCTGCTGCTCGCCCTCGTTCAAGTCGAGCATGGCATGGCGGGCCAGGGCTACTGTTACCGCTTCAACATCCTGCTCTTGCAGAAAAATATTTACCTTGCGCATCTGCGCGGGTGTAAACATACGGCTATCTTCTCCCGTTCTGGTTACGCCTCATTCTGCGCGGTCAAAAATATCGCATAGGGTGACCGGGCTACCTGCTGAACTGTATCGAACAGTCGTCCGGTTGTGCCGGCAATGACCTGACCAGTGATAAGATAGAACTGTTCATAACGGACAAACTGACCGATCTGCGCGGCAGTTGCCGCATTTTCGCGGGCCTGCCGCCGGCGCGGACAGAGGTGCGCGCGCCAGTGTTGTACCAGGTGCGTCTGCTGCCGGCGCAGTTCATCGCGTCGCGCTACCGCCGATGCGTAGCGTTCCTCCAGTTCATTGCTCGCCTGCACCGGCGTGCCCATCAGATTTTCCGGCAGATCCAGCGGTTGCATAAACAGGCTCTGCTGTGTGCGCTCCAACACCGGGACATAGGCACGCTCCGTGGCGGCGATCAGCAAGACCTGTTGCTCATCGTTCTCCGTAAAGTCGCAGACCGGTACCAGCACAAAGGGCGTATCAGCCTGTGGCACATGCAACCGATCCAGGTGAGTGCGTGCAACGGTGCCAATCACCAGATAGAGATAGCGGGTCTGGCGTAGTTCCTGGAAAGCCACCGCCAGTGGCGCAAGCAACCGTACCCGCTGCAACAGTTGCTCCAACCGCCGACATTCCTCCTCGGCAGCACTCAACTCCGCATGCCATGCCTGTACCTCCGCTTCGACAACCTGAGTCTCGCGCTCAAGCCGGGGGGCATCCTGACCGGGTGTAAGCGCCTCGGTCGTCGGCACATCCCGGCATTCAATTGCCAGCATATTCAGCAATCGTTCCAGCCGTTGGGCCTGATCATTATAAGTTGCCGCCAGTTCCTGCCAGCGTTCCGGTGTCCGGCTCCGCTCATCCTGCGCGGTGGCTTCCAGATCAAATGTATCGAGCCGGCACAGCGCCCGCACCACTGTACCCACATCCTGCTCCTGCACAAACAGGTTGACCCGACGTTGTGGCGGTGATCTGAACAGCATAAGCATTTATCCTCGTGTCCCAATCAGCATGGGCCGGATCTGCTCGGCAGACCATCCGGCCGCTTTGCCTTCAATAATGGCGATCAGATCCTGCACCTCGTTCTCCAGCAGCACCGTGTAGGCCAGGATCGTTCCCAGATGAAATGGGTAACCCTCAAGCGCATTCTTGGCCACTCTATGCAGATAGCGGCGCAAGATCAACTCCAATTCGGGTAGGGCTTCCTCCGAGGGCAGTGCTTCCAGGCGCTCCAGGTCGGGCAGACGATCATTCCAGACCGCGTGGGTGGCCTCGGACAGGGATGCACCCTGCGCGATCTCCCGGACCATTGCCGCATCGACCCGCAGGCGGCGTTGCAAGGTATAGTTCAGGATCTCCTCCGGGCTCAGATCGAAGTAGACCCGATAGCGGAACGCCCAGAGCAGATTGTGCCCATCGATTAGCGTGCCGACAAAACGCCCCGCGTCGCGCCGATCTCGTCCCGACAGGCTGTCCAGCAGGCGCAGCAAGCGGCGATAGTAGGCCAGATCCAGCGCAACTTCCAGCACAAAGAGTTTGCCCTCGCGCCCATAGCGGTCCATGGCCGGTTCCAGTGCGCGGGCATACTGTTCGCCATGAAACGTCGTCCGCAGGCTGGGCAGTAGTGCGGGGAGCGATTGCGCCTCGATCATGGCGTCCCAGGGCAGATCCGATCCGCTCCCCAGGGGAACCAGCGCCGCCTGCGTCTCCCGCGCCGGTCGATCACCCGCGACTGACCGGATGACGGTTTTAACATTTTCCAGTTCAAAGCGGCGCCAGAGCCAGTCCAGCAGGGTGCGTGGTTTGCCCTGCATCAGCTTGAGCGGTGTCCGAAAGGCCTGAACCAGATAGATACGCAACGACTGTTCCATCTGCTCCGGTTCCGGCGTCTGAGCGGACACCGCCTCCAGCGTTGCCCCGTATGCCGTTGTTCCCAGAAGCGCAACAACAGCATCAAGATCGGGCGCTGCCGACAATTGCGACCAGCGGTTGTCAGACAGGCGTTGCGCCAGGCGCGCCCGTACACCGGCGTTAGATGCGGCATAGCGCGCAGGACCGAGCAGGGCAACCATCCTAGAGATCCTCCCCGGCGACCCAGGCCGCCAGTCGTCCGGCCGCATCCTGCATGCGGGGTTCCGCGCGTTGCCGCAGTGCTTCCGGGTCAGTGCGATATGCCTGATCAGGATCGGTTTCGGCAGCCTGCCTGGGTGTAGTCCAACCGCTCTCCTCCGCGGTCTGCACAATCGCGTGAGCTTCAGCCTGAGCTTCTTCGCGGGCCTGCTCTACCAACCTATGCGCCTCTTCACGCACCTGCTTTAACAAGGTATTGGCCTCTTCCTCGGCATGCTGGACGCGCTTTTGCGCTTCCCGGTCAGCCTGCAACAATCGCTGAAGCGTTTCTTGCGGTGAGGTGTTGATATCCATATTCTTCTCTCTCCTGCCTCATCGTGCATACAATCTAAAATGCGCGGACGGCTGTTGTGATATGCCCGACAGGTGTTGAATAGTATTCTCCACCTGCCGTTATTCTGCCTATTGCAAGAATTGCACCAGCGTCACGCGCAAATATAAAGGTACTGTTAAATCTCAGTTAACAGGAATTACGCGGTCGGTTCCAAACCCGGCATGTGCCTGAACAACCGGCCCGATTCGCCCCCGGCAGAACCGAAGATTCCATGCTTTTTCGCAAAACATTCGCATATAATGCAAATGTTTTGCGAAAAAGACAACAAGCGTACCATGCTGCCGCCGGCGAAGACGACGTTCACAGGAGTTGATGTCTCATTTGACAGAAGTTACGCGGTCAGTTCCCAACCAGGTGATTGTCTGGACGAACGGCCCGATTCGCCCCCGGCAGGGCGGAAGAAACCAGCTTTATTTCACAAAACATTTGCACATAGTGCAAATGTTTTGTGAAATAAAGAAAAAAAGTACCATTGTTGCCTGCCGGCACGATTGTTGCAATGATGCATAGCAGGCATGCGGCATCGCCTCGCGGCAGATATCGAAAAGCCGTTTAATCGGTCAGGACAGCGTTCCTCGCGTGTTCCTCGCGGATGGGATCAACTCTGAAGTGGTAAATTCGGGCACGCATTCGGGCACGCATTCGGGCACGCGATGTTAGAAACCTCTGTCCAGTAGAGTAAAGAAGTGAGGAGCCACCTTGTTATTTGACAGTTTCACCGTTTTATTTCGCACACTCATCGTTGGTACACTCTCGTATATTACGCTCATCGTTTTGCTGCGCATTTCCGGCAAGCGCACCCTCTCCAAATGGAACGCCTTTGACTTTATCGTCACAGTGGCATTTGGTTCGCTCCTCGCAACAATGATCTTGTCCAAAGACACCTCGGTCGCACAAGGTGTACTTGGATTTGCGCTACTGGTCGTGTTGCAGTACCTTGTAAGTTGGCTCTCCGTGCGCTATGCCGATGTGCGTGCCTGGATCAAGGCCGAGCCGACGCTGCTGTTGTACCAGGGTGAGTTTCGGCACACGGCACTTAAAGATAATCGTGTTACAGAGGGCGAAGTTCGTGCAGCGATACGCTCGCAGGGGATCGCCGCCGTCGAAGATGTCGAAGCCGTCATACTGGAAACGGACGGCAGTTTTAGCGTGATCCGGAAATTCGAGGCGAGTACCGAATCGGCCCTGAAAGGCGTAAAGGGCTATCCCGGCAAAACGACCGAGACCAGCGCTACCCAGTCCTGATGAACCGCCGAACTGTGAATCGTACACAAAGCACAACCATACCGGGGGAGTATGGTTGTGCTTTGTGTACGGTTCTTCATTGCGTTATTCCGCGCTCCGGTGTATCGGCCTCTTTGAGCAGTCGCATGTGAAGACCTGAATGGATAGCGCGTGCGTTCTGGTGGCAAAGGTTGTAGAATTCGACCGATGAGAGGAGCAGGCACGACACAGGGTATGCGGTGGACAGCTACTTAAAGCTACTAAGACCCTGGTACACCGATTCAGAGCACATACGGAAAGGGCATCACCTCGATGGATGAACATACGCAGTTTCGTACCGCTGTTCGTACAGTTTTGACTATCCTCCTGGAAGAGGACTGCGATCCAGCCGACCGGGTGCAGCACGCAACTGAGATTCTGCCAGGGCTACCCGTTCCCATGCCGTCAAATGATCAGACCGACCAGATTATTTCTGAGCCGGATACACCGCTCTATATTGCCGGCGCAGATGGATTGCCAACCAGAACTCCGTATATACCAGTACCAGAGGAGGGACCGTTAACCGAAGAGGAAGTAGCGATTATGTTGCGCGAGCAACGACAACGATGCACCGCCTCCCGTATTTGACGCAGGTATTAAAATCATCATCGGATGCCCCCTATGTTACCAGCGCCACACCAGCGGCAATTGGGGCACGAATGATCGCTCCTCCCCCTGCCTTCCCTCATCGAATTCGATCCGCATTGCGTAGCTCTCACCCTCGCGCAGCACAACCAGACCGGCATCGTGCAGGTAGCGTAGTGCCTCCGACGGTGGTTGCGCCAACGGCATAGACAGAATTACCTGGGTGATCTCGCGCAACCCGGCGGGGTGTGTAACCGGCTGCTGTCGGTCAGCGGGGTAGCGGTCGGGGCGAACCGCCGCGGGCAGGCAGAAGATCAACGGCTCGTGGGTCAACTCAGAGTTGGTGGCAACCGGAATCGACGCACCCGGTGGCAGGTAGGGCGGTGTGTAATGCCAGACTGGAAAGGGTAACTTGGCGGTAGCCGCAGTCGGGCGGAGACAGATGCCAAATGGACAGGCATGGACATCCTGCGGATTGCAACGCTCAAACAGGCGGGTACGCCGGATCAAGTCGCTCTGCGCCTCGGTTGCATCGGTAAGCCAGAGAAACTCCAGCATTGCGTTATGCAAGAAGATGCGGCGGTTAGCCGTACCCTGACCGGGATGGACGTTGCGCGTGCCCTCCCGCAGACCGAGGGCCAGCAGCGGTTCGATGCCGGGAGCCTCCGGCGGCACGGTGACAAAGAGATGGTCCAGTTCAAACGATGGCGTCATCGTTGTCCTCCCGTAATTGCGGTCAGACCGCCGGCCGCTGTCCCTGGTAGAGCGTCAGTAACCCATTATAGGCATGGGGACGGGTCTGAACATCAGTAAAGCCGGCCTGCATAAAATACCCAGCCAGTTTCCCGTCCAAATTATCGGCCAACTGCTCAAAACCTCGGAAACGGCGCGCCAGGAGTGCCGCCAGACGACTCTTCGGCAGCCCAAAGTCAAGCAGCAGCAGCCTCCCTGTCGGCCGCAGGACACGCAGAACCTCCCGCAGAGTCTGCTGCTTCTGCGCACTGGTAAGATGGTGCAACATCATACTCGATACGACGCAATCAAAACTCTGTGCAGCATAGGGCAACTGATCGGCGCTACCCTGCTGCAAAACAATATCGCGCCCGGTGTGGCGTACTTTGTCCCGCGCAATCGTCAGCACGTCGGCGTCAATATCGATCCCAACCACTTCGGCGGTGACATGCCGCTGCTTGATCAACAACGTCAGTGTAGCCGTCCCACACCCCAGATCAAGCACACGCTGCTCCGGTTGGATTCGGGCCGCCGCAATCAACGGCAACTTAAAGCACCGCTCCTGAAGCACCCAGGCCATCAGCGGGTCATACAACGGTGTCAGCCCGGTGCGCCCCAAGGCCGGAATATAGGTGTGGGTCCGTTCCATCGGCTACACCTCAAAGCCGTTTTCTGCCATCCACTCCGCCAGCGCTTGATCTAAGGTAGACAGTGCGGCATCAAGCGATACATACTCGGCATCACCTTCCCAGATAGTACCTCCAATATCATAGGCGCGAACAAATGCGGAGATCATCTCATGCTCACCGATTTCAATCCAGCCATAAGACTGCACAAACGCGCTGATATGCGGATAAACCCGATCAAAATTCGCTATCACCTGTGACATTGTCCTCTCAGTTGGCACGACACACGCTGTGCCGGCTCCAATGCGGCGAAATCAGTTATACTTTAGCTATGCGTAAGCAGCGCACCTGACATCCAGAAGAGATCCTGCACCCGATCCTCCGACGTAACGCTATCTACCTGACCGATCCACTGCTCCAGCGGACGTGCCTCAACCAGTTGCCATGGGGCAAGCAGCGCGCTGATCTGCGCGGGCGTTCGGTAGTAAACAATAATCCCCATCTGCTCCAGGCGCTGCTGCAGTTCCTCGGCAAATACCCGGCCATTGGGGGACAGATCCCGCTGCAAAAAGCTGACGGCCATGACACTGCCGGGAGCCGCCCAGTCATGCAACCGGTGCGCCAGACTGGTTACCTGTTCATCATCAAGCAGGTAGGTAACACCAATAAAGTCGATGCCAACCCGGGGCTGCGCGGGAAAGAAGTCCACGGCAGCCTTCAGCACCTGATCCGCGTCGCGCAGATCGGCCTGGACATAGGCAACATTGGGCAGGTGTGCGACCAGTTCCCCACCCGCAGTAACACAGAGCGGGTCATTATCTGAGTAGAGGATCTGCGCCTCGGGCATTCGCTCATGCAGATGTCCCTGCGTAGGCAGACCTGATCCCAGATCAAGGACATACTGCTGCCCGGCGGTGGCCCACTGATCCGCTACCCACTGCAGAAAGCGGCGGTTCAACTGCGCCCACTTGGGATAGGCAGGTAAAACCTCCATGATCCGCGCGGCCGCCTGCTGATCCACGGGGAAATTGTGCTGACCACCGAGAACATAATCGTAGACGCGTCCAACGTGTGGGCGATCATCATTTGCTTGCATCATAGCTCGCTCCTGTGCTGTAGTATAGCGTCTTCCGCGACACCCACTATATAGTCGCTCGTCTCGCCGTACATATCGCCGCCGGACTGGCGGGATAGTTCATTCTGCCGGAGGCGACATCTGCTTCTCACCGAGGGTCTGCGTAACATGCGTTACGTAGTCGGTTCCCAACCAGGCGGTTGCCTGGACCCATGGCCCGATTCGCCTCCGGCCGGGTGGAAGATTCCATTCTTGTTCACACAACATTTGCACTATGTGCAAATGTTGTGTGAACAAGATCGATCAACGACCATGCTGCCGGAGGCGAATCGGGCGTCCATCGGGTGAAACACCCAGTTTGCAGACCCACCGCGTACGTCCTGTTACTTAAGCGTTGCCCGATCAAGCGCGTAGGCAATGCCACTCTGGAGCGTGCTCCGGGTCACAATGCCCTGCAGATCGGCGGCCAGGTGAACCAGCGTCTGCGCCACCTCGGGGCCAATTCCGGTCAGCACCACCTGGGCCCCCAGCAGTTGCGATGCCTGAGCCGCGCGAATAAGCGCATTCGCCACCTGGGTATCGACCACCTTCACCCCGGTGATATCGAGGATTACCCGGCCGGCCTGCTGGGCAGCGATACCTTCAAGCAGTGTTTCCATAATCTGTTGCGTCCGCGCACTATCCACATTCCCCACGATTGGCATGACAACAACCCCTTCCGCAATTGGCAACAGCGGCGTCATCAGTTCACGCAGCACGGCCTGCTGGGTCACAATAATTTCTTCCTGGAGCGCCAATCGTTCCTCCTCAGCCTGTTGCTGCGCGGTGACATCACGCACAATCACTGCCTGGCCGGTTGGGGTATTGGTAGCATCACGAAGCACGAACGCGCTGATCTGTCCCAGAAAGTGGCTGCCGTCCGGACGGCGGTAGCGCAAGCGCCCCTGATAATGTCCCTGCTCAGCTACAGCGGGAACTACCTCCTGGACAACCCGTGTCAAATCGTCCGCATCAAAATACTCGCCCATCGCGCTTCCGACGGTGCGATCACCAAAGCCGGTAAGTTCTTTGAAAGCCGGATTGCCATAGGTAATCGTTCCTTCCAGGGTAGCCACACCGATCCCATCCAGCGCATTTTCCACCAGTGCTTCAAACAAATTCAGGCGGTTTTCCGCGCCTATCCGCGCAGTCTTTTCTTGCTGAAGTTGCGCTAACGCCTGAGAGAGATCCTTCGGTTCCGGGGGGGTATCTTCCATCGTTCCACCGGCATCAGGAGTTTCTTCATGATGATTCGGGCGATTCTGCGGGGGAACAGCCACCGGACTATGAGCAGCGGCAAGCAGTTGCTCCAATTCCGTGTTGCGACGACGCAGTTGAGCAATCTCAGCCTGCAATGATTGGATGCGGGCTTGATCAGACATCCGACATTCTCCTTGACAATGCGACGCAGAGGCGCGTGTACAACGCAAACTGCGACAAGCTGTTTGTTATCACACCGTATCCGGCGCACAGCGAGGCAACCTGAGCGTGTCCGATCATTATAAACAGTTTTGAGCAACCCGCCAACCCGCGTAGCCGTTTACAGATCATAGTCACAGCGAACACAGCGATGATCCATGGGAACATGTCGCCACTGCGCAAACTGGTCTGAAAGACTGTCTGAAACGGGTTGGTCATGGGGCGACGGCCCCGGAGTGGGAGTCCCGGCGTCAGCCGGGGTGTGGCCGCAACCGGCTGACGCCGGGACTCCGGGGGCGCGGTCCGGTGGCGCCGGGCACCCCGCATGCCGTGGGACCGACGCGAATCATCTGTTCAGACAGTCTCTGAAACGCAGGAGTTACATGGTCGGTCCCAAACCAGGCATCTGTCTGGATAAACAGCCTCATTCGCCTCCGGCCGGGCGGAATGGGATAGTCTTTTTCACAATACAATGTTGCACGATGTACAACATTGTCATGAAAAAGACAAAAAAGTACCATGCTGCCGCAGGCCGACTTTTGGGGCGGTCAACAGACCAAAATACGGCTGCACCGCGCAACTCCTGTGAAACACGCGCTGCTACATCATTGATCCGGGTTCAACATTAATTGCATGAAGCGTAGGTGCTACTTGCAGTGGAAGCGAGAGTTCAATCCGCGTGCCCAGCACCTGGAGGCATCGTGTCCGCCACGCCGGCACGCCATAGCAAAGTGGCGGGGCATCTCCAACACCTTGTCGTTCAGGCGAATATACTCCGGCGCGCGTCCGCCGGGAATCACCAGGCATTATCGTCTTCTGCGCGCCCCTCGGCAAAGGTTGCTCTCATGGTTCAGATCGGGGTATTGCTCAGGGCCGGCACAAGCGCGCCCTCAAATGCCACACGGATTGCGTCGGCGTCCAGGCCTGGAAATACAGCGCGCGCTAACCATAGATTCCAGAAAAGTTGCCACTTCACCACAGCCGGTTGTGATCATTTCTCGCACTATCCTTCACGGATTTGATACTCTGGAGAAAGTAAATTGAGCAAGAAAGGCGGGATACCATGGCACGACCCAAGCGCGTCAATCCAATGTTAAGCGTAGCCCAGAAATATGTAAACCAGCACGTCCCCGAACTGAAGGATGTGCCGCTGCGTGTACGGTCACTTGATGGTCCTCCCGGCGCACCGCGCTACACCGTTACCGCCGAGGAATGCCGCACCGATACCTGCCCTTACGGCGTCTCCCACGAGACGGCTGCGGCCGGCAAATGTCCCGTTCTCAAGTGCCAACTGCGCCACTCGTTGCGGCTGCTGCTTGACCGGCAGGGTGAAGTAGTTGAAGACATGCGGAGCGAGATTCACTGGCATTAACACCTGCTTGTCTGTCCTGAATCTCGCATTGCCTCATCACAACGCCTGCTGGAGAATCTGCGTCAACTCCTCCGGCGTCAGCACAAGCGGGTTGCCCTGCATGCTGCCGGCGCGTTGCGCCTTTGGGATAACCTTCGGTATGTCGGCTGCGGTTACGCCAAAGCGGGCCAGCGGCGGTACATGTAGCTCGTTGCCGAGTGCCTGCACCCAGGCCACCCCATCGGCAGCCCGCGCAGTCGGATCACCCGTCACAATCCGGGCAATCTCGTCATAGCGCGCCAGCATGGGCGCGTCGGGCGCACGCTCCTGCAGCGCCCGCACGTTGGTCGCCATCACCAGGGGTAGCAACCGCGCACAGACTACCCCATGCGGCACCGGGAACATCCCCCCCAACGGTCCTGCAAATCCATGCACCGCGCCCAGTTTGGCATTGGCAAGCGCCAATCCTCCACACAGACCGGCAACCGCCATATCTGCGCGGGCCGCCGGGTCACTGCCCTGCTGAAAGGCGCGGCGCAGGGAACGTGCCGCCCGCTGCATTCCCTCCCGACAGAGTGCATCGGTCAGCGGGTTGGCCTTGTTCGAGACATACGGCTCCATACACTGCGTCAGCGCATCCAGGCCGGTACTGGCCGTCACGTCCGGGGGCAGACCATAGGTCAGTTCGGGATCGATCAGCGCCAGCGTCGGCAGCATGGAGGGACTGCGCATGCTCACTTTCACATGATGTTCGGGCGCGCCCAGCACCGCGTTGCGCGTCACCTCAGCTCCGGTGCCCGCCGTCGTCGGGATGGCAATGCAGGGCGCTGACGCGCGGGACAACGCCTGACCGCGCCCCACCACCTCCAGGTAGTCCAGCGGTTCGCCGGGGTTGGTCAACAGCGCCGCAATCGCCTTGCCGGTATCAATCACACTCCCACCGCCCATGCCAATCACGAAATCGCATGCATCGGCATGGGCCTGCTGCACGCCCGCCAGTACCAGGTCAACCGTTGGCTCGCCGGGAACACTAAAGATCGTCGTGGTGATGCCCTGCGCCTGCAGCAACTCCTGCAGCGGCGTCAGGCGGGTGGGCGTACTACCACCGATGAGCAGTGCGCGTTTACCCAGTTCCGCCGCCAGTGGTCCGATCTCCTGGAGCGTCCCCGGTCCAAAGATAATCCGCGTGGCCGTAGCAAACTCAAACTTCATGCCGGCAACTCCCACTGCTGATCCGCCGGGAACACATTCACATACTTGATGCTGGTGCGCGGCGCGGCCATCATATCGGCTACGGTATCGCGCCAGCATGCATAGTGTGCCGTTTCCTTGTGCTGCGCCGGGGCATCGAGCGTGCGATAGATCTCGACCAGCACAAAGCGCGTGGGATCATCCTCCTGCTGAATTACGTCGAAGCACATAACGCCCGGCTCCTGCACACTGTTACGAGCATTATCAAGCGTGGCTTCTTTAAATGCGGCCACATGTTCCGGCTTCACATGGACAAAAACATGCACGATCAACATCACTTTGCCTTTCTGTTGAGTACGGATTATGGTACCTATGGCGCGTTTGCCCGATCAGATACCGCCCCGCATGCCACCGCGATCATATCACACCCCGGCACAAAGGCAAACCGTACCGTAGTGCAAAGGCCGGATCTTCCCGCGCCAACGCAGACAACACGATTGGGCAGTATGTTCGGCAAAGATACAGGCGACACGGCAAAACGTCGATCTCAACCCTATGCTCGCAAAACGCGATGCGCACCGAACCGCTGTTGCGCCGGGTGATACATGGTATAATCCGGCAACAATGCTGTACGATAGTATGTATGTGTGCCCGTATAAGGACGCCCAATGCTTCAAACATGCGTGATCACTGATCGCCAGATCACCTACGATGGCCGCCGGCTTGCGCCCCACTGGATCTACCGCACGGTCGATCTCCTGGGGGATGCGGCGGTCGCTTTCATCGGACCTTGCCGGGTGGACCTGCGCGAGATGATCGATATCGCGGATGTCAAGGCACAGGCAGCGATCTTTAGTCCGTTAATGCTGCATATCATTGCGGAGTTCTTCGCGGGCGACCTGCACCTGACGGTCTACCGTCAGCGCATGCTGATCATCACGGCCGGCGAGTTGCTGGCGCAGATGACCGACCGGCCCATTACCCGCCGGGGCGATGATCTCTACCTGCCCCGCGCCGATGGCACCCCCGGCAAACTCTCGGTGTCGATTGCCACCAGCAGCGCCACCTCCACCCTGATCCACACCGGCTTCAACATCGCCACCGAGGGAACGCCGGTACCAACGGTCGGCCTGGCCGAACTGGGGATTGCTGCGCCGACCTTTGCAGCGGATCTGCTCCAGCGCTATGCCGCCGAGTTGCAGGATATCTGGCTGGCGCGCTGCAAGGTGCGGGCAGTGGTGGAGTGATGGGGTGATGGGGTGATGGGGTGATGGGGTGATGGGGTGATGGGGTGATGGGGTGATGATCGCCAGCAGCACGGAGTCGCGCCCAGATGTTGAGAAATTAGCCCGGATATACCATCCGGGAGTCCCGGCTTTAGCTGGTGGATGCCTGCCGGGGCCGCAGTATACTGCGTTGAGAAATAACCTGAATATGCCATCCTGGAGTCCCGGCTTTAGCTGGTGGATGCCTGCCGGGGCCGCAGTATACTGCGTTGAGAAATAACCTGAATATGCCATCCTGGAGTCCCGGCTTTAGCCGGTTTGGATGCCTGCCGGGGGCAGTGGCATACTACCAGGCAAGCCTGATCCGGCTGAAGCCGGGACTCCAGGTCAGTGATGTCCGGATTCAATGTTCAAACTTCATCAGCCGGTGGAATGTCTGTCGGGGCCGCCGCATACTACCAGGCAAGCCTGATCCGGCTGAAGCCGGGACTCCCGATCAGTGATATCCAGATTCAAAATTCATATAAAAGGAGGGAACCCTGCGTGTCACGCTTATCGAACCAGCAGCACTCGACCTGGTTTGTGATCGTTGTCGCGGTCTTTATCACCAGCCTGCTGATCGCCAATATCATCGCCGTCAAGCTGATCAATGTCTTTGGCCTGATCCTGCCGGCCGGAACGATTATCTTTCCCATCAGCTACATCTGCGGCGATGTGCTGACGGAGGTCTATGGCTATCGCCGGGCGCGCCAGGTGATCTGGCTGGGCTTTGCCTGCAATCTGCTGGCCGTGACGGCGATCTGGGGGGCGCAGGTGCTGCCCGGCGCGGCCTTCTGGGAGGCGCAGGCGGCCTATGAGCGCATCCTGGGCTTTACGCCACGGCTGCTGCTGGCCTCCTTCTGCGCCTATCTGCTCGGTGAGTTTGCCAATGCCGTTGTCCTGGCGCGGATGAAGGTACTGACCCAGGGACGCATGCTCTGGGCGCGTACGATTGGCTCAACGGTGGTCGGGCAGGGGCTGGACTCGCTGCTGTTTGTGAGCATTGCCTTCCTGGGCACGATTCCCGCCGCCGGCCTGCTGACCGCCATCGTCACCCAGTGGCTGGTCAAGGTGGCCTACGAGGCACTGGCAACGCCGCTGACCTACGCGGTGGTGAACTTCCTCAAACGCGAGGAGGGCATTGATACGTACGACCGCGATATTTCGTTTCACCCGCTTGGGGGGGATTGAAGGGGGCAACCGGATCGGCCCGGCTGACCTCGAACTTAATCCTGAGGCGACGGAGCGCGTCAGTTCGTTTCATGAGCGGATCAACCCGCCAAGAGTAGCCCAGCACCTGTTCCTGATCCTTCGCCGGCAGATGCGCCTCGGTGTGACATATCCAGCCGGGAGGACACTGCTCCACGAATGCTGCCTGCAGATATGTCGCTAACGATCCCATACACCCTCGCGCAGAACCGTATAATCGCTCTGATCTTCGTGATGTTGCTGTAACCCTGAATCGTTTGGCGTTTCATCACCTACCCGGTTGCGCGGGCGATCACATCCTCAACCCCCAGCCCGTAGATCTGCGGCGGCGTAACGCCCAGCAGGGTCAGGTAGGCGGCAAACTGGCTGCGGTGGTGAATCTCATGCTCAACCATTGCCATGAGCAAGCGCCAGGCCGGCACGGCTGGTCCCTCCAGGGTGACACAGGGCTGCGTGAGCAGCGCATCATCGAGGGCAGCGAGCAGCGCCGTGGCGATTGCATGGCTTGCCTCCAGATAGGCCAGGGCTTCCGGCAGCGTGGGGTGCGTAGCGCGCGCATGTCCGGGGTAGAACCAGCGGCCGGTGGCAACCGCCCCGACGAACATCTGCTCGGCGGCGGCCAGGTGGCGGATAATGTCGCCGCAGGTGAACTCACCCGCCTGCGGCGACCAGTCAATCTTATCGGGGGGCAGGGTCTGAAAAAAACGCAGGGTACGGCGGCGAATACTCGCAAAATAGGCCGTAAAATCTGCAACCCGCTGTATCATGCTTTCTCCTGAGGAAATAACAGAACGTACACAGTGGAGGTCTGGACCGCGAAATGAGCGAAAACCGCGAAACGGCTGGTGCTGCCACACGGTACATATAGCAGTCCTAAATTGGTTGTGAAGTTATCCATACATATGGAGCTTCTCAAAATCAAAAACTTGTAAATGAAGAAACGCCTCAAACATCTCTTTCACTTGTCTGAATTTTTGA
>JGI12109J20283_10001550_pt1 | contig 38630 bp, 35 predicted proteins | sample ElkSlonscriptome_12_FD_20283 | JGI IMG/M metagenome (IMG submission 20283)
CATTATGTGAACTACCGCAAGCTGACCTGCGTCGCCACCACCGAAGACCCGCCGCCAGCCGACGGAAACCAGGCACTCGCCGGGGCATCGCAGCTGTTGCCAGAGCGCGATTTCCAGCTTTATGCGGTCGCCACCCGACATCCGCGAAAGCTGTGCCGTCGCGCCAACTGCCGGCCAACGCGCTGCCAGGGTGTGTTCGATCTGCGCTGGGGCCCGCACGATGTCCGCCTGATCGTGCTTGGCGCTATTGCCGAGCACCCACGCAACGCGCCCTGGGGACTTTCCAGTGCCGATATCGAGCGCATCCGCCACGGCACGCGGTATTATCGTACGCACCGGCCCGAGGCCAAGGCGCTACTCGACGAGCTGTATCTTCGCTACCTGCTGGAGTTTCCCGATATGTCCTACACCATGGCCGATTTCATGCGTGAGCACCGCGAGCGTATCGTCAGCAACATGACCCCAGAGGAACTCCGCTTGGCGGCGGAGCGGCTACCGCCCGAGGAGCGCCTGCGCGGACTGCCGCCCGAGGAGCGCCTGCGCGGTCTCACCCCGCAGGAGCGCCAACGGCTCAAGGATCTGTTGAACCAGTCGGACGACTAGCGAACATTCAACCTAGAAAGACCAGTTGACATTGATCGCGACGACGTTCCCGCGCCCGGTCGGCGGCTTACGTCGGGCGGGGGATGCCGAGAACACGCGCCGCTGGAGCGGCGGCGGATGCGTCACGGCGCTGGAGCGCCGTGACGAATCGCTGCTAGTCGAGAAAACCAATCACATTGAGGCCAGGAATGGACGACTCGATCGGGATGGTATCGATATTGCGCGCACCGAGGGTCGCCAGCTGATAGCGGATGTGAGCGACCGAGGTCCGCTGGTCTGAGAGTTCGACCTGGATGCTGTAGACGTCGTAATCCTCACCTTGGTTGACGGTGGGTTCGTCCGCGAAGAGGTTGTTCTCGGCCAGGAAGGTCTGGATGCCCTCGGAACAGTCCTTCTTGACGTTGAACATGATCAACACCTTATTCTCGGCATTGACCGCACCGTACAGGTTCAGCAAGAACATGCGCAGCAGTTCCACCTTGGCCGGGTCGGCTCGGATCTCGGGATTGATCCAGACCCCGGTCTCGGACTCCATGATGGTCTCGATGATCTTGAGTCCGTAGTTGCGTATTGCGCTGCCGGTCTGCGTGATCTCCAGACCGATGTCGGCGCCGCCGTTCTTGATCTTCGCCTCGGTCTTGCCCCAGGTCTCGTAGATGATGATGCCGGAGTCGATCTTCGGCGGGGTCTTGTACTTCTGTACCGAGAAGCGCGAGAACTGCTCGAATCGCCCGATCTTCTCAAGCGCACCCTGCAGCCAGTTCAGGGCCAGATACGGCATCTCCGAGACCGCGGTGATCAGCGCTTTGCGGCGGCACAAATCCGCCAAGAATGCCTCGGTGGAGTCGAAGTCATGATCGCTATCGATGATGCCGACGATGCGCACGCTCCCACGATCTAGGGTTTGCACCTTCCGCGGCGCGATCTCAGTGCCGTATTCCAGCGCCAGTTCGAGCACCCGTTCCTGCATCCAATCGTCACCGGCGAGGGCGACGTCCAGCTCGCCGACCCCCAGCTGCGCGCTAAACTCCTGCGGCCGCCCGTCCCAGCCGAACAGAAAGTTCGCCGTCGTAAAGCTGCTCGGCCCCCCTTTCTCGTACCCCCTGGTCTTGAAGCCGGCGTCCTCAAGCAGTTTGACGAGGTTGCCGCCGCGATTCGGGTTGGCGAGCGAGCCGGCGGGCAAGCCGATCACCAGTCGTGTGTCACTCATGATTCGCTTCCTTCAGCCTGGTGCGCATGTGCGCTGGCGCATTGTGGTTGCCGCTCGCGGCATAGCCTGATCACCGTTCGTTGAATCTCAGTTTGTTGCCATCGATCAGGCTTCTGTAGTAGCAGGTCTTATGCGGACTGCCGTCTTCACGCTTGGCGTGGCACGCCCCCCTGCCCTGCGGCGTGACCTGATAGACGAACGAATTCTGCTCGCAATTGATCAGAATATCATCGATCTTCAGCATATCGCCGGAGGTCAGGCCCTTCTTCCACAACTCCTGCCGGCTGCGGCTCCAGAAGGTTGCAAAGCCGCTGGCGAGGGTCTCGCGAAACGCCTCCGCGTTGACGAACGCCAGGATCAGGACCTCTTTGGTCCTGCTGTCTTGCGTGACGACCGGCAGCAACTTTGCGCCGTCTTCGCCGAAATCGACCAACAGCTCTTCGGTGTACTCTTTGCTCAACAGACTCTCCAAAACGACGTATCAACGGGGTTGCAGCTGATTCCCGTCTCCAACCCGCCCCAACATCTGAGCTCCGGGCGAGGGCCCGGGCGTCTTCCGAGCAGACTCCCGACCGCGGGCAGCGCGACGAGCGCAGTTTACGCAGGTATTCAGCGGAGGTGAAGACGTTGGCGTCGATCGCGCCGGGATGGCGCAACCGGCAGGGGGTGCAGGACCGGGGGTAGACATCGCCGCGAAGCCAGGGCACGCGCTTTCAAGATTGGTTGTACCAATGCCGGAGATCGTCGATCTTCCCGGCGTCCGCCATTCCATGCTGCGCCCAGCGGTGCGACGGGTCGAGGGCGGCATCGGTTCCTGCGGCATCCGCGCGTCGTGAGCCGAAGTGCTTGCATGCGAGACCTGGCCCCTGCCGATGTCGGCAAGCGGGGCGGGGCTCAGCCGCAGAGCGGTTGCGTTCCGCGCGCTCGGTGGATGAGTCGCCAGGGTGCGTTATTGATCGGGTCCTGATCGCCATCCTCGCCTCCCGGCTCATTCGGCCCTGGTGATCTGCATGCGCTTCGGCGCCGGCATGGGGCCGAAGGTCTCCAGCGGCAGGGGCTCGGGCCAGCCGTCGCTGCCTTTGCGCACCCACTTGAGCCAGCGCCAGGCGTCTCCGGTCGCCTCGATGAGGCGGTTGCCGGCGGGCTCCCAGACGGCGTGGCCGCCTTGCGGGCGGCCTTGGCGCTGGGCGGTTTGCGTTTGGCCGAAGACGGCGTGGATGCGCAAGGTCTGGCCGGTCTCGGCGTCCCAGAGGCGCAGCGTGCCGTCCTCGCCCGAGGAGAGCAGGCGCCGGCCATCGGCGGAGAAGGCACAGGCGCCGATCCCGCCCCGATGGCCTTCGAGCACGCGCAGACAGTCCCCGGAGTCCGCCTCCCAGAGCCGTAGCGTGCCATCCCTGCCCGCCGAGAGCAGGCGTCGGCCATCGGCGGAGACGGCGCAGGCGCTGATTGGCCCAGTGTGCCCACCGAGTAGCTCAAGGGGCGGGTGGGACGGCGCGGCCGGTGGCTGCTGGTCCGGCATTACCGCCGCTCTGCTCGGCGCCGACCGTGTCCAACTCGGCAGCACCGTCGGCTCGCCGATGGTCCCGNCGCAGCCGCCCGCGTCGAGCTCGCCGTGGCGGATCACCGCCCCCGAGCAGCGTGCATCGCTCCAGTCCACCCCGCGGGCGTCGCAGCGGTGCAGATCGGCCTGCTCCAGCGCGGCGCCTTGGAGGCTGGCATCGCGCAGGTTGACGCCGTCGAACAGGGCCCGGCGCAGGTGGCAGCCGCCGAGGTCGGCCCCGGAGAGGTCCAACGCCGGCCTGCCGGGCTCGGATGCGAAGACCCACTCGTCCAGCCGTGCACCGGGCAGTTGGATGCCCGCGAGCCGGGGCTCTGGCCAGCCCCGGCGGTGGGCGTGCAGGCCATAGGCCAGCAGCAGCTCGCTGGTGTCGGGGCGGTAGCTGGTGCGCCAGGATTGCAGGGTCCGCGGCGGGGTTTGGTCCGGCAAGCCTTCGGCCAGCATCTGACCGAGGAAGTCCAGGGTCTCCGGGCTCGGGCGGGGCATGGCCCAGCGCTCCGGGGCGTTCTCTTGGATGGCTTGGATCAGGTAGTCCGCCAGGAAGAACTCCAGCAGCGAGGTGTGGGCGAAGCGGAAGCTGCCGTCCCGGGGTTGGCCCTGGTCGTCGGGCTTGTCGTCCTGGCGGGTCAGGAAGGTGGCGGTGCGCAGGTCCTCTTCGAGCTGGTCCGGGTGCAGGTCCCGATAGCGTCGTTGCAGGCCGGGCTCGGACTCCAGCCAGGCGTGGAACCAGTCCTCGATCTCGTCCGCCGGCAGCAGGCCGGCGCCCCGGCGCCACAGGTGGGCGGCCAGGTGGGCGGCGAGGTGCAGCTTGTGCCGGGGCTGGATGTGGTGCTTGCCGCCGTCGCGCTCCAGCCAGCGCTGCACCATGCGCCGGTACAGGGTGACGCCGTACACCGGGCGTCCGGCGGCGCGGTCCTGCTCGATGCTCGGAATGAACTCGGCCACCAGCCGCAGGGTGTAGGGACGCTGGGTGAGCTCGGTGAGGTTGTGCACCGAGGCGATCATCGCCAGCAGGGCGTCCGGGTCGGTCTCCGGCAGGGCCTCCTCCAGGTAGCGGCGCACCTGGGCGTCGGTGAGGGGCAGCAGCAGCAGGGCGCGGTAGGCGTCGGCGCGGGTGCCGCCGCGCTCCTGGCCGGTGAAGTGGTTGCGCTGATCGCGCAGGGTGCGGAAGTAGTGGGTGCGGCAGGAGATGACGAGCTTGACCTTGGGTACTGCCGTGTCCGCGGCGGCGGTGCCCTGCCCCACACCGTCGACCTGAGAGGCCAGCGCCGGCAGGCGCAGCAGCTCGCCGGTGAAGACCTGGCCGTCCGCCTCCTTCAGCTTCACCAGGGCCTCGTCCAGGCCGTCGAAGATGACCACGGCGCCGAGGCGCACCCAGTCCAGGAAGGTCTGGAAGCCGGTCCGCGCGGCCTCCGCGGGATCGACGCCGAGGCCGGACAGCGCGCCCTGGTCCCAGCCCCGGGCCATGCACTCGTTGACGATCTCGGGCAGGGTCGGCACGCGCCGATCCAGCCCGGTGAGGTGGCGCAGGTCCAGGTACAGCGGCAGCGGGCGGGTGGGGTCTTGGGCGCGCTCCGCGTCCAGGGCCTTGGCCAGGCGCTGGCAGTTGACGGTCTTGCCCATGCCGTATTCGCCGAGCAGCGCGAACAGCGGCGGGGCGTCGGCGGCCTGGACCCATTGCAGCAGGTAGTCCAGGGCGTCGACGCCGTCGTCCTTGCCGGCCTCGGCCACCAGCGCGTCCTTGGCCAGGGTCTCCGGGCGGCCCTGGCCGTCCGGGATCAGTATCTCGATGGCGTCCATGTCCCGCAGGCCCATGAGCCGGGCCGCGGGCGGGTGGCCGCGGCGGGCCTGCGGGCGGGCTGCCGGAGGGCGGGTCGGCTCGCCCGCGTGCTCGGCGCTCGGCGTCGGCGTGTGCTGGTAGAGGGTGTCCAGGCTCAGCGCCGCGTGCACCACCAGGGCGGCGTGGTCGGCGGCGAGGCGCTGGTCCCGGTCCTTGTCGGCGCTGCCCTTGTGGCCGTCGGCCCAGTCGCAGATGGCCTTGACGATGATCCAGTGCACGCCGTGGCGCTGGGCCGCGAGCTGGATGCCCACCGCCTCCATCTCGCCGCCGATGGCCTCCGCCTCGATGGCCTGGAGGCTGTCGCGGTAGTCCAGGTTGTCCACCAGCTTGTTGCCGGACAACAGGCAGCCGAAGCGCAGCTTGGCCAGTGCATGCAGGTGTCGGCGTCGGCGCGGCACCCCTGGTCCAGGGTATCGAACCGGTTCAGCAGCACGGGCGACGCGCTGGGCTTGTCGCTGCGCAGGGTGAGGCTGCCGTCGTCGTTGACCCGGGCGAGCTCGTAGCCGCGGATGGTCTCGGAGATGAGCACGTCGCCGATGCGCTGCTTGGCCGCGTTCATGCCGAAGGCGATGCCGACGGCGATGAGCGCCTTCGGCCGCCAGGCGGCGATGGCGTCGTGGGCCGCGTTCTGCGCCTCGCCCTGGCGGCTGACGCGCTGGACGATGCGCATGCCGCGCAGGGTGCCGAGCAGGTTATAGGTGATCTGCTCGCGGGTCTCGGTGTCCGGTGTGCCCCGCGGGCAGAAGCGGCGGATCACGGCGGCGGTCTCGTGCTCGTTGAAGCTGAGCAGCACCACCACCGGCAGGTCGCCGGCGGGCAGGCCGCGCTGATCGGTGACCAGCTGGTTCGGCGGGATGGCGTCCAGCTCGTCCAGGCGCGCCAGGGCCGGGCCCGGCGGCGGGCCCTCCACCCAGACCCAGCGCTCGGCGCTGCCGGCCTTCTTGTCCTTGGTGATCTCGCAGCGCAGGGCGACCTGCTGCGCCGTGGCCGCGGTGTTGATCTCCCGCAGCAGCCGGTTCAGCGAGGCGTTGGCGCTGTTCTTGCTGCTGTCCGGGTAGATGGCCTCATGGATGCGCGCGACCTGGATGCGCCCGTCCGGCTGCATCAGGCCGAGCAGCTCCGGCACCCGGCGTTGCAGGCTGGCCTTGAGCTGGACCCGTTTTAGGGCCTGCTCGGCGAAGTAGGGGTTGAGTGGTTGCATGGCCCGGCGCTCCATTTCTGCATGTCGTCGCTGGACAGGCTAGACGGCGCGGGGGCTACGTCAAGGCAGCATTGTTGGAAATGTTTGAATAATGTTTGTTTTGGCCAGTTCTGGGCTTGTGCCGCTGCGGGTCGGGCGCTGGTCGCATGGGCTGTGCGGGCTGACGCGTCGCTGGAGCGATGGCCAGACGCTCCGACGCTGGAGAGACTGCGCAAGTATCCGCTTCCCGCGCCGAAATCGAGCCCGCGTTAGGTCGGGTTAGCGATAGCGTAAGACGACAATCAACGAGTTGCGGTCGCGCATCGTCGGGTTACGCTGCGCTAACCCGACCTACATCGCCAGGGTCAGATCGCCGTTGCGCGCCAGAGCCGATCAACTGCTTGCTCAACCCGCGGATCAGCACTAGCATTTGGCTAGCCTTTGTTTGCGGGGAGATAAGATGCCAACTCTGGTCATACCCAACGTTCCGGATGACCTTTACCAGCAGCTCAAGACCACCGCCGCCCATCACCGCCGATCAGTGACCCAGGAGGCGATTGTGTCTTTGCGGACGGCGTTGGCGGGGCGGCAGGAACTGCCGCCCAAACCCAGCGTCGAGGACAGCCTTGAATGGTTGAAAAGCGAGCTTTGGTCGTTGCCCGTGCTTGATCAATGCACTGGTGACGAGCTATTGGGTTACAACGAGCATGGCCACTTCGATTGATTTGGCCGTTGATACCAGCGCCTTGATCGCGATCATGCTCGGCGAGCCTAAAGCGGCGTCCCTGACGAGTCGTTGGCCGATACCGCCGCTGAGGGGTTTCGCCGGTTTGGCAAGGGGCGACACCCAGCTGGGCTCAACTTCGGCGACTGCTTCTCCTACGCGTTGGCGATCCGCGAGCAAGTGCCTTTGCTATTCACAGACAACGACTTTTCAAGAACAGATATCCGTGTCGCCGACTACCCGTGAGTTTTTGGGGACGGTTTAACCTGGCAAGAGCAGCTTCTTGGAGAAGGTGGAACCGCTGCGCTTGTTCCACCCTACCCGTCCAGGTTGTTCTTGTAGCGCCACTTATCGCGACAGCCGCGCCCCTTCACGCAGTGCGGTCCGCAACTCCAAGAGTTGGAGGCCGATTTCTAGCACTCTGCCGCTGCCGACTCGGCCATAGGTCTTAACCAGCAAACGCTGGGTGGCGGCGGCGGCGATATCGAGGAGCACAGGATCACCGAGCGCCAGCGCGCCGCCGGCTACCTGCATCTGTGCCTTTAATAACTGTTTACCGATCGGTGCCGGCTGTGCGCCTCGGCGCGCATCGCGCTGCATACGCTTTGGCTCAGGTGGCAGCCGCCCGATTTCGCGCGAGATGCTTGCGATCAGACCATAGAGCCGACCAGGATCAATGCCGTTTAAGGTCATCGCGGGCGGGCCCAGATCCAGCCCCAGATACGCATCCAGACCGGGACCCGCACCGGGACCGATGCTCCCATCAGCCGGTTGCACTGGCGTTGCAGCAAGGTCTCCTTTGGTGTCCGCGGCCCTGTCGCCTTGACCCCGCCGCTCCAGTTCCGCCTCGCGTCGGTCGAGTTCGGCCTCGCGCTCAAGCAGCAGGACCTGCGCCGCGCGCACCTGTTGCGCCAGCAGCAGCTGTGTTTGGCTTGCTTCATTGATGGAGGCGCGCATGCGCGCCATGCCGCCGTGCAGACTGGACCAATACAGCTGGCCGATCGCGACTGCGCCCATCGCCAGCAGTAGCAAGGCCGAGGATATTAGAACGACGGGCCAGAGCCGGCGCCGCCGCACCGAGGGCGTCAACATCGGTGCAGCACCGTCCGGCGGCGCGCCAACGTCCAAACCTGCCGTCAGGACGCCGAAGGCGCGTTCAGCAGCAGCCGGCACAGGGCCTCACAGAGGCCGGCATCGCTCGGCTCGTTGGCCACGGCGACGACGCGAAAGCCCAACTCCATGGCCTTGGCGGCGTTGCGCTCACTGAGTACCGCAAGAGGCACCGCACGCAGCCATCGGTGCGCCGATATCGGCACCATGGCCAGCAGGTTGATCAACACCTCATCGCTCGTGGCCGTGACAAAACCTAGGGATCGTTGCCACTCCGGAATCAGTTCGGAGGCGTCGGTCTCGGGTACCGCGCGGCGATAGACCTCGGCATAGACCACCTCGGCGCCGCGATGGGCCAGCGTTTCGCCGAGCATCGCGCGTCCACCTTCGCCGCGCACTATCAGCACCTGTTTACCGCCCACGCGTTTCAACGCAGGCAGCGCGAGCAGCGACTCGCTGTCGAAACCGGTGTCCGGCACCAGGTCCGGCGTCAGGCCCGCCTGCACCATCGCGGCGGCCGTCGCACGCCCGACCGCTGCCAGCCGCGGACGCGGCTGGCCGGGGCCGGAAACACCAATCGCTGCGCCAGGTTCAGACAACAGCGCGAGCGCATGACCGACCGCGTTTCGGCTGATGAAGATGACCAGATCGCGGGGCGCGCGGAGCAGTTCGCGGGCGCCGTCGGGGTCGCGAGGCGGTCGGATCTCCAGGCTCGGAAATTCGATCGGCCGACCGCCCGCTGCCTCAATGAGACGACAGAGTTCGCGTGCCTGGGCAGCGGGTCGGGTGACCAGGACGCCACGCCCCCCGAGTTCGCAAGGACCGGTCATTTTTCGTACAACGCGGCGAGGATCTCAGCGGCCCCTTGGCCGAGTAGGTCGTCGGCGACGGCCTCTCCAAGCGTCTCCGCCGCGCTGCCCGCTGCCCGAGCCTCGGCTCGCAACAACTGGGTGCCGTCCGGGGTGCCAACCAGAGCGCGCAGATAGAGTTCGTCGCCGTCGTGGATGGCGTGGCCGGCGATGGGCACCTGACAGCCACCCTGAAGTTTGGCATTCATCGCCCGCTCGGCGCGGACGCGCTCGGCGGTGCCAAGGTGATGCAGCGGCTCAATCAGCCTGTGCACGTGCTCGTCGTCGCTGCGACATTCGATACCGATTGCGCCTTGGCCGATGGCGGGCAGACTGTCCTCCGCGGGGATGCAGGAGCGGATACGCTCGGCAAAGCCCAACCGCTTGAGCCCGGCGGCGGCCAAGATGATCGCGTCGTAGACGCCGTCGTCGAGTTTGCGCAGGCGGGTATTGACGTTGCCGCGCAGCGGTTCGATGCGCAGATCCGGTCGCCGCGCCGCGATCTGGCACTGACGGCGCAGGCTGGAGGTGCCGACGCAAGCGCCTTGCGGCAGCGCGTCCAAGCCGTCAAAGCGGTTCGAAACAAAGGCGTCGAGCGGGTCTTCGCGATCCATGATCACGGCCAGGTGCAGGCCCTCTGGAAAGTCGACGGGCACGTCCTTCATTGAGTGCACTGCAATGTCCGCATCGCGATCGAGCATACCCTGCTCAAGTTCCTTGACGAACAGACCCTTGCCGCCGACCTTGGCCAAAGGCGCGTCGAGGATCTTGTCACCACGCGTGGTCATACCGATGATGACCACCTCCAGGCCGTCGTGCCGTCGCCGAAGCTCGGCGGCGACGTGCTCGGCCTGCCACATGGCCAATGGTGATTTGCGGGTGGCGATACGAATGGTGTCGGTCATCTATGCTTCCACGAGATGTTTTGGGAAATGGTTGCGGGTCATACTCATTTGCTTGATTGGGCAAAATGCTTGCAAGTGAGTCAAGTTTCGACGCGGCCTCGTATCGGCGATGGCGCTCGACATCGGGATCGGGTCGCTCACAAGGGGTTTCTATAGCGATACCGTGACCGCTGATTGCGACTTGTCGGCCTCAGGCGGGGCCTTTCCGGGGGTCAGGCATGCCGCAGAAATCGCCGGATTTCAGGCAGATGACGACGGCTCACCGGCAAACGCTCTTCACAGCCGGTCAGGACCGCCATGCTTGCACCCTCGGTCCCTTTCTCCAAACCCACCAGGCAATCACTGGCCACAAGCGCGTTGCGATGGATGCGCATGAAACGGTCCGGGAACTCCTGCTCCAGCGCCTTTAAAGATTCGTCGATCAGCATGCGTCCTTGAGGGTGCCGGACGGTGACGTATTTCTGCTCGGCCAGCAGGTACACCACCTCTTCCACCGGCACGGTCTGCACGCCACCGCGATAATGCGCGCTTAAATGTCGGCGGCGATTCGGGTCGACGACCGGCTGCGCCGCCGCGCGCTGCGGACGCGTGGTCTGCGGTAGACGCTGCAAGGCTTCAAGCAGCCGCTCACGGCGCACCGGCTTGACCAGATAGTCGGCCACATTGCGGTCGAAGGCGTCGAGCGCGTATTCCGGATAGGCCGTTACCAGAATCACCGCTGGCGGCGGCTCCAAACGGGCCAACTCGCCGGCCACATCCAAGCCGCTTTGACCCGGCATTTGCACATCGAGCAAGACCAGATCGGCATCGGTTTCGATGCACTGATTGGCAACCTCGGCACCGTCGGCTGCCTCGCCGACGATTTCATGATCCTCGTCCAGGTCCGCGTTCAGATCTTCGATCAGACGCCGCATCCGCTCACGGGCTAGGGCTTCGTCGTCGACCACAAGGATTCTCATCACTGCCTCCGGGGATGGGGAAAGGCTAGTCGTACCAGATAGTCACCGTCGACCAGCGACTGTGTGACGCGGGCACTTCCGGGAAACATCGCCTCCATGCGCTGAGCCACATTCTCCAGCGCCATCCCGTTGCCCACGTGGGACTTGCCGACGATCCGAGGGTCCGGCAACGTATTGCAAACGCTCAGGTTTACGATACTACGACGATAGCGCCCGACGATCGCAATGCGGCCCGGTTCGGGGGATGGCTGGATCCCATGGTATACCGCATTCTCAACCAAAGGCTGAAGGATCAACGGGGGAACGTTTGCATCACCGGGCAAATCGACCAGGTCCCAGGTAATCTGCATACGCTCGCCGAGCCTTTGCGACTCAATGTGCAGATATCGGCGAATCAGCGCCAACTCGGCGTCTAGCGTCGTGCTGCCGGCATCGGTCGCGAGCGAGGCTCGGAACAGGTCCGCGAGGTCTAGGGTCACTTCCTCGGCGAGGCGGGGATTGCTCTGTGTCAAGCTGGCAATGGTATTCATGCTGTTGAACAAAAAATGTGGGCGGATACGCGCCTGCAGCGTTTGAAAACGCGCGTTCGCGACCGCCTCCACCTGCGCGCGCCACTGGCCATGCAGGTAAAGGTATCGCAACATCATAGCGCCGACGATGGCCGAGATCAGCCCGGCGCGAATCAACAGCCCCCAGGTGCCGTCGTCCGGCAACAGGCCGCCGCTCTCGGCCCAAGGCAACAGCCATAGGGTCAAATAGCCGACACCCAGCGCGGAGCCTACGACCAACCCGAGCGCAAGGGTGACGGCTAGGCGTGCGTCGAGCAAACGCAGTACCCGGCGCAGTAGACACAGCAAGGTCGCGCTGAGCAGCGCAATCACCAGCACGAACAGCGACAGGGGACCCAGCCGGGCCCAAAACTCAGAGAGTAGGCTTGGAGAGGCCAGCGCCAGAACGATGGCGAACAGTTCGCCATAGAGCACCAAGCCAAGGGTCATCTGCAGACTGCAAAAATCGGGCAGCAGATCGCGCACCTTATCGTCAACGCACTGCGGCAAGGCTTTCGACCGAGACGATGCTGACAATGACGACGACATGACCCCCTCGCGGGCTTAGGTGTAGACTGGCACGCTTTGACCTCAGCGTCGAACCGGCGCTGAACCGAACCGGAATTGAACCGAATCCGGGCTGAAACCGAGCTGAGACTAAACCGAGCATCTGGCTCAGACGCGTTGCTTGGTCCGGGCGTTAAATCGCACTCTTTTTAATCTAGCATTTTCCCAACCTCATGACTGATTCCAAGAGCGCTGCCAAGCCCTGGTCCGGGCGTTTCGACGAACCCACCGATGCGTTCGTCGAGGCATTCACCGCGTCGGTCGGATTCGACGATCGTCTGTATCGCCACGACATCGCCGGCTCTATCGCCCATGCGCGTATGCTAGCGCGCCAGGGCATCCTCACCAACGAGGAGTGCGAAGCCATCGTCGACGGTCTCGAGCGCATCCGGGCACAGATCAACGACGGCAGCTTCGAGTGGTCCATCGCCCTCGAAGACGTGCACATGAACATTGAGGCGGCGCTCACCGAGATGATCGGCGACGCCGGCAAGAGGCTGCACACCGGCCGCTCGCGCAATGACCAGGTCGCCACCGACATCCGTCTCTGGCTGCGCGACGAGATCGACGCGATCCGCCTTGGTATCGGTCGGCTTCGCGAGTCGCTGCTGGACCTCGCGGAGCGTGAGGCCGATAGCATCATGCCCGGTTTCACGCACCTGCAGGTGGCCCAGCCAGTTACCTTTGGCCATCATATGCTGGCTTGGGTCGAGATGCTCGACCGCGACAACGGCCGCCTGTCAGACTGCCGCAAACGGGCCAATATTATGCCGCTGGGCGCCGCCGCCCTGGCCGGTACCAGCTACCCCATCGACCGTGCCTACACCGCCGCGCAGCTCGGCTTCGACCGCCCCGCCGAGAATTCTCTGGACGCCGTGTCCGATCGCGACTTCGCCGTCGAGTTTAGCGCCGCGGCGTCGATCTTGATGATGCACCTGTCACGTTTCTCCGAGGAACTCATTCTCTGGTCCTCGGCCCAATTTGGCTTCGTCGACCTCTCCGACGCCTTCTGCACCGGCTCATCAATCATGCCGCAAAAGAAGAATCCGGACGTACCGGAGCTGATCCGCGGCAAGACCGGACGCATTTTCGGTCACCTGATGGCCCTGCTGACCCTGATGAAGGGTCAACCCCTGGCCTACAACAAAGACAACCAAGAAGACAAGGAACCGCTGTTTGATACGGCCGACAACCTGCGCGGCGCGCTCAAAGTGTTTGCGGACATGATGCGTCACCTGCGTTGCAACCGTGAACGCATGCGCGCGGCCGCGAGACAGGGCTTCTCGACCGCGACCGATCTGGCGGATTATCTGGTACGCCGCGGCATCGCCTTCCGCGACGCCCACGAGATCGTCGGCAAGGCGGTGGCGTTCGGCCTGCGCGAACAGCGCGATCTAGCTGACCTGACGCTGGAGGAGCTACGTCAATTCTCCGCCGCCATTGGAGCGGATGTCTTCGACGTGCTGACGCTCGACGGCTCCGTTGCCGCGCGCGACCACCTCGGCGGCACCGCGCCGGCCCAGGTGCGCGCCGCCATAGCCAGGCGCAGAAGCGAAGCGCAATGAGCCAGCTGCAACCACCGACGGACGCGGGGCAACATGCTCCGGGGAAGCCCGATAGCCTGGATCAACTCAACGCGCGCCTGCTCCGCTTTGCGCGTGAACGCGACTGGGAGCAGTTTCAGTCGCCGAAGAACTTGGCCATGGCGCTGGCCGGCGAAGCAGGAGAGCTGTTGGAGCATTTCCAATGGCTGACCGAGGCACAGAGCGCAGACCTAGGCGCAGACAAAAAGCGCGCCGTGGGCCATGAACTGGCGGACATTCTCAGCTATCTGGTTCGGCTTGCCGAGCGGCTGGATATCGACCTGCTAGCGGCAACGGACGAGAAGATCGCGATCAACGAGCAGCGCTATCCGGCGGACAGGGTGCGTGGCGACGCGCGCCGCGCGAGTGAATACGATAGCTGACGGGGAGCCAGGCTAAAACCCCAATGCATCGCGGCATTAACTCTTGCTACTTGTAGGTGTTATCCGCCACAATCGGTGCAGGCTCTCGATCAAAAGGACTCTTCACGCCTTCGGTTCATCACCGATTCGGGACTATTTTCGCGATCTCGATGCGAGGGGGCGGTGCGAGTCCGACTCCAGACACCCATTGGAATTGATCAGGAAACCCCATGCACCGGTCGGCAATAGGGACCGGTTTTATCGCCCTCCCCTTTTTGGTTCCGACCATCGTCCTAGCGTCAGAGACCTAGACCCGCCTAGACCTGACCGCCTCATGGGTCGGCTACACAGCCCTAGCCGTCTTCGGGCTCGGCCGCGGGCGTTGCGCTGATGGGCCAGGCAAAGGGCGTCTGTACCTTCTTCGAACATCTACGCCGCAACACAGGCAACTCGTTGAAAATACGGTTAAGACAGCAAAGATGCGCCGCTGGGCATCCCCCGCCGTAGTGCTTTTCGATGGGTTCTGCGGCTTGAATTGAATGCAGCAGTGGTGCAAAGTACGCGGGTCTAGCCTACTCATCGACCGCTCCCTATGCATAATGCCTTCATATTGACCGTGCTGGGTGTGTTCTGGCTGCTGCTCTCCGGCCACTACACGCCGTTGTTGCTCGTATTGGGCCTGGCATCGGTGCTGCTTGTGGTCTGGTTCCAGCGACGGATGGACCGTATCGACCACGAGCCGATCATGCTGCGTCCCGGCTTTGGTCTGTGGTTCTATTTGGCCTGGCTGTTTTGGAACGTCATCAAATCCAATATCGACCTTGCACGCCGCATCTGGGATCCAAAGCTGCCGGTCGAATCACTCCGACAACGACTTGACACGCAAGTCTCCACGGCACTTGAAAAAACTCTGTACGCGAACTCCATTACCTTGACCCCGGGTACCCTCACGATTGATGTACTCGAGGATCACTTCATCATCCACGCGCTGTCACAGGAAGGCATCGACGAATTGCGTGCAGGCGAAATGGAGCGTCGAATCCGACGCATCGGTCTTTGACCTGACACGGCCTCTGAGATGACAGCCCCGACCTGATACCCCCGACATGATATTAGGTGCCGCCACCATCGCCGTGGTCGTGACGATGGTCCTCGCGCTCATCCGGGCTTTCGAGGGTCCGAGCGCCTACGACCGTATGCTCGCCGCCAACCTGTTCGGCACCAAGACCGTGCTGTTGATTGCGCTGGCCGGCTACGCCTTGTCCTGGGAGAGCTACCTGGACGTCGCGCTGTTGTACGCCTCGGTCAACTTCGTCAGCACGATCGCCGTCATGCGTTTCTTCGAATACAGCGGCATGCCGCGCGGCAAGGCCGACGATGGGGGTCGGTCGTGACCGCGCTGCCCGACCTGAACGCGCTGTTCGAGTGGCTCAGCGGTTTTTGCTTGCTGGCCGGCGGACTCTTGTGCATCACCGGCGGGGTGGGACTGCTGCGGCTGCCCGACTTCTTCTCCCGTGTGCATGCGGCCGGCGTCACCGAGACCTTGGCCGCTCCCTTGCTATTGACCGGGTTGATGCTGCAAATGGACTGGTCGCTGGACCTGTTTAAGGTCCTGATGATCTTAGTCCTGGTGCTCGCGACCAACCCCACCGCAACGCACGCCATGGCCAAGGCCGCGCTACATGGGGGCTACCCGCGCAAGGCAGTCGGCACCGATGGCTCAGCAGAGGAGGACGCATCATCGAAGGTCTGATCGACGTCGTTCTACTGGGTTTCCTGGTGCTGATCGCACTGGCCGCGATCCGGCTGCAAGACTTGTTTGCCGTGGTCATGCTATTCGGCGTGTACAGCTTCATGACCGCCACCTTGTTTATGGATCTCGACGCCGTGGATGTGGCCTTCACCGAGGCCGCGGTCGGCGCCGGGGTCACGACAGTACTCATGCTCTCTAGCCTGCGACTGACCAGCCGCTGGGAACAACGGCCCAAGCACAGCCCGCTAGTGCCCTTGATCGTGGTCGGTATCACCGGTGCGGCATTGATTTACGGCACGCTCGACGCACCCTTGCTCGGCGACCCGAACGCCCCCGTGCATCAACACGTGGCACCACGCTACATTGAACAGGGGCCGATTGAGGTCGGCATGCCCAACATGGTCACGGCGGTATTGGCCAGCTACCGCGGCTACGATACCTTCGGCGAAACGGTGGTGATCTTCACCGCGGGGCTCGCGGTCCTGCTGCTGCTGGGTATCCAAGAGAGTCCAGAGACCAAGCCCGGGCGTACCGCCATCGGCGATCATCAGTTGGTGTTGCGGGTCGTGGTCAAGGTGTTGATTCCGCTGATCCTGCTATACGCCCTCTATGTACAGTTCCACGGCGACTATGGCGCGGGTGGTGGTTTTCAGGCCGGCGTGATCTTCGCGACCGGATTCGTACTCTACGACTTGGTGTTCGGCGAGGGAGATGCGCGTATGGTGGTTCCGCCGCGCTGGCTGCATCGCCTCGCTGCCCTTGGTGTGCTGATCTACGGCGGAGTCGGCGTGATTTCGCTGTTAGCGGGTAAGGCCTTCCTGGACTATTCGGTGTTGGCGCATGACCCGGTCCATGGTCAGCACCTCGGTGTGCTGCTCGTAGAACTTGGGGTCGGGATCACCGTGTTTGCCGTCATCCTCGCCATTTTTTACGCCCTGTCGGGCCGGCGGCGTGTCTCATGAGCGGGCTACCTGGTCTCTACAACGACTTTGTCGCCATCTTTCTGATGATGGCGGGTTTCTACGTCGTCATCGCTCAGGGGAATCTGGTCAAAAAACTGGTTGGGCTGGGCCTGTTTCAGACCTCTGTGTTCATTTTTTACATCTCCATGGGCAAGGTCGCCGGCGGCCATGCGCCCATCTTGGCCGAGGGGATCACGGTCTACTCCAACCCCTTACCGCACGTCCTGATCCTAACCGCGATCGTCGTCGGCGTGGCAACCACGGCGGTCGGTTTAGCCTTGGTCGTGCGGATCAACGAGGCCTATGGGAGCGTTGAGGAAGAGGACATCCAGGCCAAAGATCGAGACGCCGAAAGGCGGGAAGCCGTGGCAGACCCAACGACCGATAGGGGCGCCGACACTTGACCCTTTGGGAGCAGTTACCGGTTTTGGTGGTCGTGGTGCCGCTGTTGGCGGCCCCGCTATGCGTGCTCGTTGACCGGCCATTGGCGGCTTGGCGGGTCGCGCTCGGTGCGGCGCTGCTCAGCTTCGCCTGTGCCATCGGCCTGCTCGTGCAGGTGCCGGACGCTGGTGCGATCAGCTACCATCTCGGCGGCTGGGAGCCGCCTTGGGGCATTGAGTACCGCGTCGACCGACTCGGTGCCTTGGTGCTGTTGATCGTCAGCTCCATGGCATCGCTGGTGATGCTTTATGCACGTCGCAGCGTCGAGGACGAGATCCCCGTCGACCGCACGGCGCGCTTCTATGCGGCCTTCTTGCTTGCATTTGCGGGCCTGCTCGGCATCGTCGCCACCGGCGATGCGTTCAATGTGTTCGTGTTCCTTGAGATCTCATCGCTGTCCTCTTACGCGCTGATCAGCATGGGTCGCGACCGCCGGGCGCTGAATGCCTCCTTCCAGTATCTGGTCATGGGAACCATCGGCGCCACTTTCATCCTCATCGGCATCGGTTTCCTGTACATGATGACCGGGACGCTCAACATGCAGGACTTGGCGGCACGGCTTCCCGCGGTAGCCGACACCCACACCGTGCGCGCCGGCTTCGCCTTCCTGACCGTCGGCATCGGCCTGAAGCTGGCCTTGTTCCCGCTGCACCTGTGGTTACCAAACGCCTACGCCTACGCGCCGTCGATCGTCAGCGCCTTCCTTGCCGCCACCGCGACCAAGGTCGCGCTGTACGTCATGTTGCGCTTCATGCTCGGTCTGTTCGGCGCCGATTTCGCGCTGCGCGACATGCCGTTGGACAAGATCCTTCTGGTGCTCGGGCTGTTGGGTATCTTATCGGCGTCGCTAGTCGCCATCTATCAGGGCGATGTTAAGCGCATGTTCGCCTTCTCAAGCGTCGCGCAGATCGGCTACATGGTCCTGGGCATTGGCGTGGCGACGACCGCCGGCGTGACCGCCGCCGTGCTGCACCTGTTCAACCATGCACTGATGAAAGGTGCGCTGTTCCTCGCGCTGGGTGCGGTGGCATACCGCTTGGGGACCGTCACCCTGCGCGATTTCGCCGGTCTGGGCTGGCGGATGCCCTGGACCATGGCAGCGATCCTGCTAGGAGGATTGAGTCTGATCGGCGTACCGCCGACGGTCGGTTTCCTTAGCAAGTGGTATCTGGTCCTGGCCGTGATCGAGCGTGGCTGGTGGCCGGTGGCGCTGGTTGTGCTGGTTGGATCACTACTGGCGCTGGTCTATGTCTGGAAGCTGGTTGAGGTCGCCTACTTCCAGCGCCCAGCGGCTGGCGCCCTGGTGCCGCGTGAGGCGCCGCTGTCGATGCTGGTTCCAATCTGGCTGCTCGTCAGCGCCAATATCTACTTTGGTTTGGCCACGAGTCTTAGCGTCGGCAGCGCCCAAGAGGTGGCCAGCATGCTGATTGGAGGTGGCGGGTGAGCGCCGCACAGGTACTGCCGTTGATCCTGCTGCTGCCCTATCTGGCCGCGCTCGGCGTGGTCGCCGCCGGCCGCAACCCAAACCGACGCGAGACGGTGACCCTGGCATCCGGCGTGCTGTTGTCGCTGCTGGTCATCGCACTGGCCGCGACCATCGACTGGGACGCAGCGCCGCGTCTGGTGTTGGCGGAGCCGATCGAAGGCCTGGCGCTGGCGTTCTCGCCGGAACCGCTGGGGCTGCTGTTCGCATTGGTCGCGAGCTTCTTATGGCCGGTGACCTCGGTGTACGCGATCGGCTACATGCGGGCTCACCATGAAGAACATCAGACCCGCTTCTACGCCGCGTTCGCGGTCTCCATCGGCGCGGCCATGGGCATCGCGCTTGCGGCCAACATGTTTACGCTTTTCGTGTTCTATGAGATGCTGACGGTCGCGACCTACCCACTGGTCACACATGCAGGCACCGATGCGGCGCGCCGTGCCGGACGGGTCTATCTCGGGCTGCTAATGGGGACGTCGATCATGTTCCTGCTGCTGGCCATGGTCTGGACCTGGGGCCTTACCGGCACGCTCGAATTCACGCCCGGTGGCGTATTCGATGACCAGGGCGGGCTTGTCCTCGGCACCTTGCTGGTGCTCTACGTGATCGGCACCGGTAAGGCTGCGCTGATGCCCTTCCACCGCTGGCTGCCCGCCGCCATGGTCGCGCCGACACCGGTTTCCGCGCTGCTGCACGCGGTGGCCGTGGTCAAGGCCGGTGTGTTCACCATCCTCAAGGTCTCGGTCTACCTGTTTGGCATCGACACCATCGCCGATTTGGCCGCGGCCGATTGGCTCGCCGCGCTCGCGGCGCTGACCATCCTGCTCGCCTCACTGGTCGCGATGACCAAAGACAATCTGAAGGCGCGACTGGCCTATTCGACCATTAGTCAGCTTAGCTACATCATCCTTGGGGCCATGCTCGGCGTTGCCGCTGGCGTGGTCGGCGGCGGTATGCACGTGGCCATGCATGCGTTCGGCAAGATCACCTTGTTCTTTTGCGCCGGGGCCATCATGGTCGCGGCCCACAAGACCCGCGTCAGCGAGCTTGACGGACTCGGCCGCACCATGCCCTTGACCATGCTGGCCTTCCTGATCGGCGCCCTGTCGATCGTCGGCCTGCCGCCCTTCGGCGGCACCTGGAGCAAATGGTGGCTGGTGCAGGGCACACTGGATACAGGGGCCTGGATGCTCACGCTGGTACTGCTGGTCAGCTCCCTGCTGAATATTGCTTACCTGGTGGTGATTCCCGTGCGCGGCTTCTTCGTTGCTCCGGCATCGCCGTCGAGCGGGTTGCGCGAGGCGCCCTGGCCGAGTCTGCTGGCGATGGGCTTCACAGCGCTCGGCTGTGTCGTTTTGTTTCTCTGGCCGGACTCCCTGTATCGGCTGGTTAGCGAGGTGCTGCAATGAACAGCGACGGCGACGGCAAGCGCTACCTTTTCGATAATCCGCGCAACGTGCGCCTGGTGGTGCGCGGCCTCAGTGCGATCTGCGTCTTGCTTGTCGGCATCGAATTGGTCGTCCATCGCCACTTAGCGCACGAGTGGGAATCTCTGTTCGGCTTCTATGCACTCTATGGCTTCGTCGCCTGCGTACTGCTGGTGCTGCTGGCCGCGGAGATGCGCAAACTCGTGATGCGCGACGAGGACTACTACGAGCGCGCCCCCGAGAATGCCGGCACAGGTGCACCAAGGGCCGTCGAGCCGGACGCGACAGGGGACGAGGATGTTTGAATACTGGCCGGCCCTGCCGCTGTTTGCCGGAGCCGCGCTAGCCGGTTTGCTGCGCGGGAAGGAACGTGCGCTCATCATGCTCGCAGCGCCTCTGCTCGGTGCCTACGGTCTCTATCAGGCAGCACCCGGGACCACAGTCACGATAGAGCTGTTCGATTACACGCTGACCCCGGTGCGCGTCGACGACCTGTCGCTGCTGTTTGGCTACCTATTCCACCTAGCCGCCTTCATCGGCGTGTTGTTCGCGCTGCACATCAAAGACCGGCTGCAGGACATCGCCGCGCTCGCTTATGCCGGCAGCGCGGTCGGCGCCGTGTTCGCCGGAGACCTTATGACGCTGTTCGTCTACTGGGAGCTTCTTGCGGTCACCTCGGCGGCATTGGTATTCGCCAGGCGCAGCGAACGCGCGCTTGCCTCGGGCATGCGCTATCTGATCATGCAGGTCGGCTCGGGCGTGCTGCTGCTGGCGGGCGCCCTTGTCTATGCGTCCGCCACCGGAAGCTTGGAATTCGACAGGATCGGCCTTGATGCACCCGGCGGCTGGCTGATCTTCCTTGCATTTGGAATCAAGAGCGCCTTCCCTTTCCTGCACGGCTGGCTGATCGACGCCTATCCGGAGTCGACGCCGACGGGTACCGTCTTCTTGAGCGCCTTCACGACAAAAGTGGCAATCTATGCGCTGGCACGCGGCTTTCCGGGGACGGAGTTGCTGGTCTATATCGGCGCCTTGATGACCTGCTTCCCAATCTTCTACGCCGTGATCGAAAACGACCTCAGGCGCGTGCTCGCTTACAGCCTGATCAACCAACTCGGGTTCATGGTGGTCGGGATCGGCATCGGCACGGACCTGGCCCTCAATGGCGCCGTTGCGCACGCCTTCAACGACGTCATCTTCAAGGGCCTGCTTATGATGAGCATGGGCGCGGTACTGCACGTCACTGGCGAGATTCGCGGCTCGGAGTTGGGCGGGCTCTACAAAAAAATGCCAAAGACCGCAATACTCTGTATGGTTGGGGCCGCATCGATCTCGGCCTTCCCGCTCTTCAGTGGCTTTGTCAGCAAGTCGATGGTGGTCAGTGCGGCCGTCTCGGAGGGCTATTCGTTCATCTGGCTGGCGTTGCTGTTCGCCTCTGCCGGTGTCTTCCACCACGCCGGCATCAAGATCCCATTCTTCGCCTTCTTCGCGCACGATTCACGTTTTGTCGCGACCGCGCATGAGCCGCCGAGCAACATGCTGATCGCGATGACCATCGCCGCGGCGCTGTGCATCGGCATCGGCACCTTCCCTGGTTTTCTTTACAGCCTGCTGCCTTATGAAACAGGTTATTCGCCCTACGACTTCACCCACGTTCTGGCGCAGCTGCAATTGCTGGCATTCTCGGCACTCGCCTTTACCTGGCTCAAGCTGGCAGGTATCTATCCGCCCGAGCTCAAGTCCGTCAACCTGGACGTGGAATGGCTGTACCGTAGGCTCATCCCTGATGCGGTGCACATCGCTTTGGGCAAGCTCGCACCGATCGACCGCGAGCTGCGCCGACGCGGCGGGACAGTCATCGACAGGGCGCTGCGCGGCTTGGAACGTCACCATGGCGCTTACAGCGGGCTAGGCGGAACCTGGCCCACCGGTAGCATGGTGCTTTGGGTTGCGGCGCTGCTTGGCATTTCTTTGGTTTTCTACTATTTCTAGCCGGGCAGCTTCACTTGATGCCGAGCGATTGTATCAGCTGTCGTCCTCCGCAAGCCTGATCCCCTTGAATTGCCAGCGCTCAGCGGGGTAGAAGAAATTTCGGTAACTGGCCCGGGCATGATCCTGGCTGGTCGCACAGGAACCACCGCGCAATACCATCTGGCCGTTCATGAATTTGCCGTTGTACTCGCCCAGCGCACCCTCGGCGGCACGGTAGCCCGGATAGGGTAGATAAGCGGACGCGGTCCATTCCCAACAGTCGCCGAATAGCTGTTGCGGCTGATCGCAAGACGGGGACAGACTGAGCGAGCCTGTGCCAGCGGACGCGCTAGTTGGCGCCGCCGGAGCCGGATGGAAGCGACCCGCGTCGACGAAGTTGCCCTCGACGGCAAGCCCGGCGGCCGCGTGTTCCCATTCGGCCTCGGTCGGCAGCCGCCGACCGGCCCATCGCGCATAGGCTTCTGCCTCAAAGTAGCTGACGTGGCAGACCGGGCCGGCCGGATTCAGCGCCCGCAGCCCCGCCAAGGTCATCTCATGCCAGGCCCCGTCGACTTGCTGCCAATAGAGCGGCGCGCACCAACCGTCGCGCTGAATGCAGGTCCAACCGTCGGAGAGCCACAGCGCCGGATCCCCATAGCCACCGTCATTGATGAAGTCTAGGTACTCGGCATTGGTCACTAGCCGACTCGCCAACCGATAAGGCTCCAGAAGCGCGCGGTGACGCGGATACTCGTTGTCATAGGCAAAGCCACCGCCATCCGCGCCAATCTGTACGATGCCGCCTTCGAAACCGAGGAAGCGCATCCGGTCGGGCTCGGTGATAGCGTCTAGGGGCAGGTCCGCACGATAGGCCGGTCGCAGCGGATTGTAGGCGAGATTGAACTTGATGTCGGTGACGAGCAGCTCTTGGTGCTGCTGCTCATGATTCAGGCCAATGGCCAATCGCTCTGCCGCCAACGGCCAGTGTGCGCTGGGACATTCGGCCACCAGTCGCTCCATGCCAGCGTCGACATGACGGCGATACGCATAGACCTCCGAGACCGTCGGTCGCGACAGCAAACCGCGCTCAGGCCTTGGCCAATATCCGGCTCTTGTCTGCTCGTAATACGAGTTGAAGAGATAGTCGAAGCGCTCATGAAAAACCCGGTAGCCGGGCAGCAAGGGCCTGAGCAAAAAGGTCTCGAAAAACCAAGAGACGTGGGCGAGATGCCATTTGGGCGGGCTGGTCTCGACCACCGTTTGCAGCACGTAATCCTCGATCTCCAGCGGCTCACACAAGCGCTCGCTCAGCGCGCGCACGCGCCGAAAGGCGTCAATCAGGTCGGCGCGGGACTGGACGTCGGGTTGGGAGGCATCTGATCCGGCAGATCTGGCGCGATGCAGGCGGTCGGGCTGAACTGCGTTGGATGGCGTGACTTTTGACTTGGCTTGCTGCATGCAATGTGGGCCTATTGCTCGCGGCGACGCCCGCTTTGCGCGAGGTCGCGATGGATTATCGAACCGGTATTGGTGACGAAGCGGTCAATCTCAAGCTCAGAGCAGGTCAGGACAAATCGTTACGGCCAAAGAGTTTAACCAAACGGGCCAGGCGTCCTGGCAGTTCGTCACCGATCTGATCCCATTGAAATCGCCACTGCCAGTTGCCCTCGGCAACGCCGGGGATGTTCATACGATGTGCGCCATCAAGCGCGAGCAGATCCTGCATCGGCACGACGGCAAGATTTGCCCGCGAGGCCAAGGCGCAGCGGATCAAAGGCCAAGGCATGGGCTCTTGCATCTGTCCCAGGTAGTCGTCGACATGGGCGCGTTCGCCCTTCTCCAATGCCTCGTACCAGCCGAGCGTAGTGTCGTTATCGTGGGTGCCAGTGTAGACCACCGCATCGCGGCTGTGCCGGAACGGAAGATAGGGATTGTCGGTGCCGCCGCCGAATGCAAACTGCAACACCTTCATGCCAGGCATCCGGAATTTGCGGCGCAGTGCGGTGACCTGATGGGTAATCACGCCAAGGTCTTCCGCCACCAACGGCAAGCGCCCAAACTCTTGCTGTAGGCGGGCAAATAGCGCATCTCCGTCCGCTTGCACCCAGGTGCCATTCATCGCGGTGGGCTCATCGCCGGAGATTTCCCAAAACGCCTCGAAGCCGCGGAAGTGGTCGATCCGGATGATATCGAACAGCTTTAGCTGGGTGCGAACACGATCGATCCAGAAACGATAGTCGCTAACGGCGAGCCGATCCCAACGATAGAGCGGATTGCCCCAGCGCTGACCGGTCGCGGAAAAATAGTCTGGCGGCACGCCTGCAACCACGCGCAATGTACCGTCATCGCGCAGATCGAAGTCCTGCGGTCGCGCCCAGACCTCGGCACTATCATGGGCGACGAAGATAGGCATGTCGCCAAATAGCAACACCCCGCGCTCCGACGCATGTTCCCGCAGTGCCGCCCATTGGCGAAAAAACACGAATTGCTCCCAGCGAATATAGTCGAGCTCAGCGGCCAAGCGCTTACGCGCCTGAGCCAGCGCCCGGGTTTCCCGCCCGCGCAGCCCCTTTGGCCACTGCCACCAGGGTAATCCGCGCTCTTCGTGGATGGCTCGGAACAGCGCATAGTCTTCCAGCCAGTACGCGTGCTCCGCGACAAAGCCGTCCAGCGCGCCACGCTCAGCGTCGTCAGCCACGCGGCAGAAGCCCTGGTGAGCGGCACGCAGCGCCGCACATTTGTCGGCATTCGTGAACACCGCGTCGGGGGGCGCGTCGAGCCAGCCGGCCTGCCGCAGCGGATCGAGTCCGATCAGGCGCGCACTGCCGGCGTGGACGGAACTGGTCTGATAGGGCGAGTCACTGCCCTGAGGCGGCCCCACCGGGAGCATCTGCCAAACGGAGATACCGCAGTCGGCGAGAAAGTTGACAAAATTGAATGCCTCCCAGCCTAGATCGCCGCAGGACCCGGTGCCGGGCAGCGAAGTCAAATGCAACAGCACGCCAGCACTGCGCTGATCGAGACAATTGGGGTTGTTACTGTCGTTCATGCGGAAGCGAAACATACGCGGGGTTGGTTGGCGACAAATATCCGGCACTCAGGCCCGGAGCGCGGGAGATCAGCGTAGTCGTCTGACCTGCTGACCCAAGAGATCGGGCGTCACCAAGGTGACGCCGTTCTCGGTCACATGGAATCCGGCAGCCTCATCCGCGGCACGATCGTAGCCGATCACAGTGCCCGGCTCGATCTTGCAATAGCGATCGATGACTGCGCGGCGAATGCGGCAATTGCGGCCTATCCCCGAGTTGGGTAGCACCACGGAATCCTCGACATAGGAATAGGAACCGACGCGCACGCTGGAAAACAGCAGCGAGTGGCGGACCGTGGCACCGGAGATGACACAACCCCCGGAAACCATCGAGTCCACGGCCATCCCGCGACGTTCGTCCCCGTCGAAGACGAACTTGGCCGGCGGCAGTTGCTCCTGGTAGGTCCAGATGGGCCAAAGCTCGTCGTACAGATTCAGCGGCGGAGTGACGCCAATGAGCTCCTGGTTGGCTTCCCAGAAGGCATCAACGGTGCCAACATCGCGCCAGTATGCCTGCTCGCCGCTCTTTGGGTCTCGGAACGGATAGGTCATCACGCTGTAGCGCTCAATGATGCTGGGGATGATGTCGCTGCCGAAGTCGTGACTGGAGCCGGCGGCGTCGGCGTCTCTAATGAGCTGTTCGAAGAGAAAGTCGCGGTTAAAGAGGTAGATACCCATTGAGGCCAAGGCCGCATCGGTGCGGCCTGGGATGGTGGGCGGATCGGCGGGCTTCTCGACAAAGCTACGCACGCGACCGTCTTCGTCCACAGCCATGACCCCGTATTCGGAGGCACGCTCCCGATCCACCTCAATGCAGCCCACCGTCATATCCGCACCAGATTCTACATGGCGCGCGATCATGGTGCCATAGTCCATCCTGTAGACGTGGTCGCCGGCCAGAATAAGCACATAGTCCGGGTCGTGATTGCGCAAAATGTCCAAATTTTGGAACACCGCATCGGCGGTTCCGGCATACCAGGCGGTCTCCGCCACGCGTTGTTGCGCCGGCAATAGCTCCACGAACTCGCCAAATTCTCCACGCAGGAAGCCCCAGCCCTTCTGAATGTGCAGGATCAACGAATGGGCCTTGTATTGGGTCAGCACGCCGATGCGCCTGATGCCAGAATTAATGCAGTTGGACAGTGGAAAATCGACGATCCGGAACTTGCCGCCGAAGGGCACCGCCGGTTTCGATCGCCACTGGGTCAGATTGCGCAACCTTGAGCCCCGCCCTCCAGCAAGGATCAACGCGAGGGTATTGCGGGTGAGACGACTGACGAAACGCGGGCTGGAATCCGGCATACTATCGACCTGCTTCGAGACCTGCGCCTTGCCTTTGTCGCACCATAGGCCAATACATCGACGGGCACATCAAATTGGCGCATCGCATTGGCTGGCGCGGCCGGGGCTTCGGTTTGCTGTTGTCGGCGCTGAAAATGTTACGGGACGCCAAGAACTGCGCGTCGCTCCCGCTACCTGCTACGACGACGACCGTCCACTTTCAAAAAACCCAGCATGAAAGTCGGAAGCAATCGCCGAATGCCGCACGTCTGCCGCGGTAGGCGGCATGGGCTTCTCAACCAGTATGTTAACATCAACGCCAATCGCTGCGTCGCCACCGGCGACTTGGCGCCGCAAACAATTCGCACAAGCGTCCGACAACAAGACCAGGCTGATGTCAGCCTGGGGACAGACTAGGATATGCGAAAGCGCGAAGCGTCCATCCGTCCGCAATCTATCGGCCATCCATCGGGAATTCAGAGACTATGCCAACCGGTCCAGCTCAGCTTGCCAACCTCCCCGAACCCTTGCTGCGCATCGTCGAAGCTCGCCATTACGAGCCCTACGAGGTGCTGGGTCGGCACGAGGCCGAAGACGGCAGCGCTTTGATACGCGTCTTCCTGCCGCAGGCGGAGCGCGTGCGCATCAACGCCGCCGGCATCGAATTGCAGCGGGTCGAAGGCACCGACCTATTTGTGGGGCAAGCTCCGGCGGACCAGGTCGAAGGGCACTATCAGGTCAGTTGGTACGACAAGCAAGGCAATGTCCACACCCAGTACGATCCCTACAGCTTCTCGCCGCAGTTGGGCGATTTCGACCTGCACCTGTTCGGCGAGGGGCGTCACTGGCACGCCTATCGCTTTTTAGGCGCCCACCAGCGCACGGTAGACGGCATCCTTGGCTACCAGTTCGCGGTTTGGGCGCCGAGCGCGACCCGCGTCAGTGTTGTCAGCGATTTCAACCAGTGGGACGGCCGCGTCCACCCGATGCGGGTTAGGGGCAACAGCGGCGTCTGGGAGTTGTTCATTCCGGGCCTACCGGCAGGCAGTCTCTACAAGTTCGAGGTACGCGACCAGGCCGGCAATGCGGTGGTAAAGATCGACCCCTACGCCAACGCCTTCCAGGAAAGACCCAACAACGCCGCCATTCTGCAACCACCTTCCGCCTTCCAATGGAGCGATGAGGACTGGCTTAGGCAGCGAGCCAAGCGCAACTGGCAGCAAAGCCCCATGTCGATCTACGAGGTGCATCTGGGTTCCTGGCGGCGCGACGAGGATGGCAGCTTCCTAAACTACCGCGTCCTCGCCGATGAACTGGTGACCTATTGCACCCAGATGGGCTTCTCCCACGTTGAGTTACTACCGATCACCGAGCACCCGCTGGATGCTTCCTGGGGCTATCAGGCCACCGGCTATTTCGCGCCCACGGCACGTTTCGGTCCCCCGGACGATTTCCGCTGGTTCGTCAACCATCTGCACGACCACGGCATCGGCGTGTTGCTAGACTGGGTGCCGGCCCACTTTCCGCGCGACACCGTTGCGCTAGCTCGCTACGATGGCAGCGCCCTGTACGAGCATGCGGACCCGCGCCAGGGCGAACACAAAGACTGGGGCACGCTGATCTTTAACTTCGGCCGCCACGAGGTGAAGAACTTCCTACTCTCCAGTGCGCTGTATTGGTTGAATGAATTCCATATCGACGGCCTGCGCGTCGATGCGGTCGCCTCAATGCTGTATCTCGACTATTCACGCAACGACGGCGAGTGGATACCCAACAAGTTTGGCGGCAACGAAAACCTTGACGCCGTCGATTTTCTGCGCCAGCTCAACGCGGTGACCCACGAGCAGCACCCTGGCTCGCTGATGATCGCTGAGGAATCAACGTCCTGGCCCCAGGTCTCGCGCCCCACCTACCTGGGCGGCCTGGGCTTCAGCATGAAGTGGAACATGGGCTGGATGCACGACACGCTGTCCTATCTAGAAAAGGACCCGATCTACCGCCACTACCACCATGACTTGTTGACCTTTGGTCTGCTTTACGCCTTCACCGAGAATTTCGTCCTGCCGTTCTCGCACGACGAAGTAGTCCACGGCAAAAAGTCGATGCTGGACAAGATGCCCGGCGACGCCTGGCAGAAATTCGCCTCGTTACGCCTGCTCTACAGCTTCATGTTCAGCTACCCAGGCAAGAAACTGCTCTTTCAGGGCTGCGAATTCGGCCAAGGGAAAGAATGGAACTTCGACGCCGCGGCCGATTGGTATCTGCTCGACCGTCCACAGCACCAAGGGCTGGGCAAGATCGTTGCGGACCTCAATCAACTCTATCGCGAGCTACCGGCCCTGCACGAGATCGATTTCGACAGCAGCGGCTTCGAGTGGATCGACTGCCACGACAGCAGCCAATCGGTGCTGAGCTATCTGCGCAAGTCCTCGGACGGCAAGCAGATCGCCGCCTGCGCCTTTAATTTCACGCCAGTGCCGCGGGAGAACTATCGCATTGGCGTGCCCGAGGCGGGCTTCTATCGCGAGGCCATTAACTCCGACGCCGAGCTCTATGGCGGCAGCAATATCGGCAACCGCGGCGGCGTGTACTCCGAACCCGTGAGCTGGATGGGACGGCCAAACTCCATTCCGATGGCGTTGCCGCCATTGGCGGGCATACTGATGGTGCACGATCTAGCCGGCAAAGCCGATGCCGACGGCGAGGTACAAAGCAATGCCGCCGCGTCCTCGCCCGATCTTCAGACACCCGACCATTCCGCGGAGGCAGCAACGAAGGTTCAACCCGACGACGAAGTTCGCTGACGCGAGCGCCGCCAGGGCCTCAGGCTGGCAATGTTGTCGCGCCTGATGTTGTCCTTTGCGGCTGCGTTGAAGCTGACGATAGCCATAGACTTGGCGCTGCTATGGGCATTGCTGGCGTCGCCAACCTTGGCCGATGAGACGTTGGCTAACGATGACGCGGTCGGGGCCGTCGAGAGCCAGTCTTGGGCCGTCGACCTGCCTGTGCGGACCGACCAACGCTTGCCCGCGCTGGCGCTCGACCCCAGTCAGGTTAGCGTCTATGTGCGCCAGGTCGACGCCGATCGGCCCTATCTGGCCTTTAATGCCGCACAATCGCGCATCCCGGCATCGGTTGCAAAGCTGGTGACCAGTATCGTTGCGCTCGACATGCTCGGCCCGCAGCATCGCTGGTACACCGAGGTACTGATTGACGGCAGCGTCAGCGACCACCGACTGATCGGCGATCTCTACATCAAGGGCTATGGTGACCCCTACCTGACCGTCGAGGCCTACGCCGCGCTGATCCGGGCCATCCGCGCCAAGGGCATTGAGCAGATCGCGGGCAACCTCGTTTTCGACGACAGCCACCTGCTGCCGCCGGCGACAGAGCGTGGCGATTTCGACGGAGCGGCGCAGCGCAGCTACAATGCACTGCCAGCGGCACTCAGCGTCAACCGGCAGGTCACCTATCTGCACATCTACAACGACCGCCAGCACGAGCGCGTCGGCGTCTACACCGAGCCACCCTTGAGCGCGCTGGAAATCATCAACGAGGCGCGCATTGTCAAAGCCCCCTGTAAAGGCCGTTATCACCGCCTTTCGGCCCGCTATATTGAGCCCGAAGACGGCCTGCCTCGGTTGAAGATCGCCGGCACCTTTGCCAGCGAGTGCCCGGACGAGCGTGTCGCACGCCTAGTGCTCAGCCCAGAGCGCCACGCCGCAGCCGCCTTCGATGCGATGTGGCGCCAGTTCGGCGGCAGTATTGATGGTCGCGTTCTGCTCGGGAGCGTACCGACCGATGCCGAACCCTTCCATACTGTCCAGTCTCAGCCCCTTGGCGAGATCATCCGTACCATCAACAAATACAGCGACAACCTGATGGCGCGCATGCTGTTCATGGAACTCGGCGTCGCCCGCGACGGCCCACCCGGCAGCGTTGAGAAATCCCGCGCCGTACTGGCGGATTGGTTGGCGGAGCGGGGATTCGACTTCCCAGGGTTATATATTGACAATGGCTCAGGTCTGTCCCGCGACGTCCGCATCAGCGCCACGGCCCTAGGCGAACTACTCGTCTGGGCCTATCATCAAGCCTGGATGCCTGAATTGATGGCCTCGCTGGCCATCATGGGCGTCGACGGAACCTTGACCAAGCGCATGCGCCACGAACCCGTCGCGGGCCGTGCCCACCTGAAGACCGGCACCGTCCGCGACGCCAGTTGCATCGCCGGCTACCTGCTCGACGCCGAGGGCCGCCGCTGGGTCATCGTCGTGCTAGTCAATGCCATTCAAGGTCAGAGGCTACAAGCCTGGCGCGGTCATGCCGTTCACCACGACCTGCTGCGCTGGCTCTATGATGGTGCCAAACTGCCGCAGCCGTAACCGGAGAGACCACCAGCGATACGCCCGGCTCAACAGCCAGCGCCTGATCCAACCGAATCATCATCGCTCTAATCACAGGCAACGGACTCAAGGCCAAGACGAGCATTCACCGACGCAAAGGCCATCCATGAAAATCGCGATCTTATCTCGAAACCCCAGGCTATACTCAACGCGCCGCTTGGTCGAGGCCGCCCAGGCACGCGGACACGAGGTCAGGGTCTTGGACGTGCTGCGCTGCTATATGAACATCACGTCAATGCGCCCTCAAATCCACTACCGCGGTGAGCAACTCGACGGCTTCGACGCGGTCATCCCGCGTATCGGCGCTTCCGTGACATTTTATGGCACCGCGGTGCTGCGCCAGTTCGAAATGATGGGGGTCTTCCCGCTCAACGAATCGGTCGCGCTGACCCGTTCCCGCGACAAGCTACGTTCGCTGCAACTGCTCTCGCGCAAGGGCATCGGGCTGCCGGTCACCGGCTTCGCGCACAAACCCGACGACATCCAAGACCTGATCAAGATGGTCGGCGGCGCACCGCTGGTGATCAAGCTGCTGGAGGGCACACAGGGGATCGGAGTGGTACTGGCCGAGACGCACAAGGCCGCCGAGAGCGTTATTGAGGCATTCATGGGGCTAAACGTCAATATCCTGGTACAGGAGTTCATCAAGGAGGCCGGTGGTGCGGACCTGCGCTGCTTCGTGGTCGGCGACAAGGTCGTGGCAACCATGAAGCGGCAGGGCAAGGATGGCGAATTCCGTTCTAATCTGCATCGCGGCGGCACCGCAACCGTGGTCCGTATCACACCGGAAGAGCGCTCCACCGCCGTGCGCGCCGCCCAGACCATGGGGCTCAACGTCGCCGGTGTCGACCTGCTGCGTTCCAACCATGGCCCGGTTGTCATGGAGGTCAACTCGTCACCTGGGCTGGAGGGGATCGAAGGCTCGACGGGCAAGGATGTCGCCGGCCTGGTGATCGACTTCATCGAGAAGCATTCGGCCATGGGCAAGACCAGGACGCGCGGCAAGGGTTAATCCAGACCTCCCGGAATGGGGATTTTCTATCCGCCCAACAGACTGCTTTATACTAGAACTCGTCGATAATTTGACAACTCTCCTCGCCGGTGCGGACGGATTTCAAGAGGCTGTCGTTGTCGTAATCGAGTAACCGCAAGACGACGACAACAACGACACGACTGGACTGCCCAAGCCGCGGCCAGATACCTCAAGCAGAGGCATTACCGCCGTCGACGGCGATGTTGAGCTTGAAGCCAATCTCGGAGCCGGCGTCGCCGAAGTAGCAACCCTCCACCGGGAGGGTCCCGGCTGGATGCGGTGCGGCCGCCAACGCGACATGGCCATCGGCAACGCGAACACCGCGCGTGGGGTCCCAGCCGTGCCAGCCTGAGCCGGGCAGAAAGGCCTCGGGCCAAGCGTGCAGATGGCGTCGCTCGCCATCCATGGCCGATCGGTCCTGATAACCGCTGACGAAACGCGCCGCGAGTCCCACCGCCCGGCACAGCCCAATGAACAGCACGGCCTGATCGCGGCAGGCACCGCGTCCTCGAGCCAAGGTCTGGGCCGGCGTCTGCGGAGCACCGCTGGGACGGATCTCGCGAATGATATGCTCGTTCAGGTGCTGGTTGAGTCGATCCAGGAAGCGCAACGCATCGGACTCGGCCGCCGCGGTGAGTTCTTCGGCGAGCGAGGATAGGCTCGAATCCGCGCCAGCGGCAGTCAGATAGGGGCTCAACAACGCCGCCTCCGCGGCCGGATAACGCAGCGGCAAGCGCGACTCATCGGGCTCGACCCAGGGGATCAACCGCTCGGGGTCGCCGGTCTCAATGGTCAGCCCTACATTGACCCGCAGATGCCGCGACTCGCCATCGAACCAGACCCGGGTAATACGATTGCCTGCCGCATCCAGGCAGTCCCGGCGCGCGGCGGGGGGCGGATCAATCTCCAGCCTGTAGGCGATTTCGGTCGCGTCGCCATCAAGCCGCGGGCGCAGCCGAAGTAGGTGCGGGCCGAGCCGCACCGGGGCATCGTAGTTGTAACGGGTCTCGTGCTCTACGTCGATTTTCATGGATTTGTACCTGCGTCGCCTTTGGGTTGCCTTGAAGACTGCGTCCTCTTTGTCGTTGTCGTTGCCGTAATCGAGTGACCGTCAGACTACGACTAGGATCACGACAACGACAACGATAAGACTGTTCGAAAACCGAGGCGATTGTTTGCCTTTCCGAGGGGTCTGTGCACGCTCAAATGCTCCGGCCACCGTTGCACACCGCCGTGTCAGCGCCTGCCGATGATGCGGCGCATCGCGCGCTGCACGCGGTTGCCAGGCACCGCGAAGCCGATGCCGACATTGCCGCCGTAGGGCCCGATCAACGCGGTATTGATGCCGACGACCTCCCCAGCCAGGTTGATCAGCGGTCCGCCTGAGTTGCCGGGATTGATCGATGCATCGGTCTGGATCAGCTCGCCCAGCATGTCCTCCGCGATCCCGGTGCGTCCGACCGCACTGACGATACCCCAGGTCACGGTCTGACCGAGGCCAAAGGGATTGCCAATAGCGATGACGAAATCGCCGACCTCCAGGTCGCGGGAATCGCCAAAGCGCAGCCGTGGCGTGCTGACGGGCTGGATGCGCAGCACGGCAATATCGGTGTTGATGTCGGTTCCGACCAGCCGTGCCTTAAAGCTCCGCTGGTCCTTGAGCGTGACCTTGATTTCGCCGCCGTCCTTGATCAGATGGGCGTTGGTTAGCACCAGGCCGTGATCGGCATCAATGACGACGCCGGAGCCGACGCTCTGGCGCTCCTGGATCTCCGACGGATCAGGCAGCTCAAGCTCGAACTGCTTCAAGAACCTGCGAAACTCCGGGTCGTTCAGGAACGGATGATCCTCCAACACCACCTCCGAAATCACCGAAACGTTGACGACCGCTGGGGTGATACCGATCAGTAGCGGCGCCAGCGACGGAAATCCCCCTTTAACCTTTCGGTAGGGAGACTCTGCCGCAACGCCGCCGGAGCCGGCAACCTCTGGCAACGGAGCCACGACCGGACTACGTGCACAGGCCGTCAATAGCAGCAACAGGCTCAGTATCAGACCCGGCATTGGCTTGAGCATCGCGCGACGCGCCAGCGCGGCGGACGGCAGCGTAGCGTGCTTTGTCCCAAATTCGGTAGGTGAACCACGAAAAGCACGAAGAACACGGAGGGATCTAGAAAGATAAGGAAGTTTTGTAGCGCACCCTAGATTTGAGCAGCTTGGTCGCATAACCCAAGTTAATGGCGGTTGTTTTTCTTCTTGTTTTTCTTCGTGCGCCTCGTGTCCTTGGTGGTGAACCGCTCCCTCTAGGTTCATCAAGCACCCGGCGAAGCACCGACTACCTCGTCGCCCAATCGCCCCGTCGATTGAAGCACCGAATCGGGCGGATGCGCCGTAAGCGCCGTCAGTAGCGAGCAAGGCTCGCCGCGTCTGCCAAGGCGCTGGCGACCTGTTTTCTGAAGCCATAGTCCACGGGCTGATTGATGAGCAGGCTAAAGGGCACCCAGGCACCACTGCGACGCACCCAGCCGGCATAACAGCTGACGCCGCGCAGCGTGCCGGTCTTGGCGCGCACCTTGGCGTTGTTGTCTTGCTGCGGCACCAGGCGGCGATATGGCGCCATCGCATCCAGCACATCAATCATCTGAGCGCCGCTGATTCGATTGCCGCGCGACAGACCGGCACCGTCCTCGATGCTAAAATTGCTCCAGCCAAACTTGCGCCGGGCCCAATTCTCCATCACTCGCTGCGAGGCCGCCATGCTGCTGCTGCCACCCTGCTCCCCGAGCGACAGAAACAGACTGTTGGCAACGAAGTTGGTGGAGTACTGCAGCATGTTTGTCAACAGGGTCTCCAGCCCGCGGCTATTGCGATGCGTATAGAGCTTGCGGGCTCCGCTAGGCACTGCGCCGACCTCAACGTCGCCATCGACGCGAACGCCGACCGCTGTGAGCTTGGCCTCCAGCAACTCGCCAAAGTAGGCCAGCGCGTTAGCGCGGGTCTTGAGGTTGACACGCTGCTTGCCATTGCCCATACCCCTGCCAAGCCGGACGGCGGTCGCGGTAATGGGCGTCTGCGCCTCGGCGCTGCTGACTCGCCCGCCGGATACCCGCACATTGACGGTGTTGAAGTTGGCCGCCAGTGCCGTGACCGGGGCATCGTAGGGATTGTTGCTCGACGAGCGGCCAGGAATACGATCATTCGCCGCGAATAGCCTGTCATCGAGGCCAATGCCAGCCAGGTCGCGGACGCCCTGACGCTTGAGCGCGGCGACGGCAGCGTCGAGTTCTTCGGAGACCAGGTACGGATCGCCGCCGCCCCTGACCCAGAGCCGACCGTCTCGGCCAAGGTAAAAATCGGTACCGAAGCGATGATCCAGCCCCCAGCGCTCAATGGCGGCCAACGCCGTGATCAGCTTCATCGTAGAGGCCGGCACCATGGGCCGATCGGCATTAGCTGCAATCACCATCCTGCCGCCTTGCTCAACCACCAAGCTCGCCTTTGACAGGGACAGTGCCCGACCGATGGGATCGGCCAAGACCGCCGTGGTGGGCAACAAGAGCCACAATAACAGAATCAACGGCGACGCACGGCGCGGGGCGGTCTGACACGGTAAGTCGGACGAGACGTACATAAGAGGCGATCCCTTTTAGCGAGGCGGATCAGATAGCGTTCAATGCAGCCGCAGTATCGGTTCGATTGCCAGATGCGAGGCGACCAATTCCGGACCTGGCTGCTCCAGCCAGGGTACGACACCCAGGCACGGGGCATCAATCAACGCCTGCAGCGTGGCGAGATTCTGGTCCCGAGCGCGCATGTCGCGATCCACCAGACTGGCCACCCAGCCCGCGAGTCGCGCACCATGGGCATTGATGGCCTGCGCCGTCAGCAGGCCATGATTGAGACAGCCCAGGCGCAGGCCGATCACCAATACTACCGGGATGTCGAGCGCCACGGGCAGGTCACTCACCGACAACGCAGGCCCCAGCGGCACGCACCAGCCGCCGACGCCCTCCATCACCACCCGGTCGGCCTGGCCGGCGAGTTCGCCGTAGGCATCGCGGATGCGCGCCAGTTCTATCTCAACGCCCGCCTCGGCGGCGGCGATGTGCGGCGCGATCGGCGGCTCGAAGGCATAGGGATTGACCCTGTCGTAGGGAACCTGCACGCTGCCTTGGGCTTGCAGGCGCAACGCGTCGTCACAGCGCAGGCCATGCTCGCCCGCGCTGCCCTCCGAGGCCACCGGCTTCATGCCGAGCACCTTCAGGCCAGGTTGCTGTAGCGCCGCCATGAGGCCGACGGAGACCTCGGTCTTGCCAACGCCGGTGTCGGTGCCGGTGATAAAGATGCCGCTCATTAGATACCTTAGAGAGTTTCGCTCAACTGGAGCGCTTTGAGGATGTCGCTGGACCTGAGCCGAGACTGGGGCTCAGATTGGGGCCGAGACTGTAGCCCAGACTGGCGCCTAGATTGGCACCCAGGCCGAAAGCCAGCCCGGAACCCAGCCTGGCACTCAATCCGTCTAGGACCCCAGCCGCGCGCCCTTGGCTGCGTCCAATAGCGCTGACTGGAATCGCGATGCCGTCGCCGGTATCGAACTGGGGCTGAGTCTTGATGCCCACCCAGGCATGGCCATAAACCGCCTCCCAGGTGGCCGGCAATCGGCCATCGCTGCGGTAGCCTTCGTAGTGAGCCTCCATGGCCTTGAGCCGGCGTCGGCTAAGCAGACCGCGCGGACGATCGTTTAAGGCGTTGTGGGCGCCGATCTGCTTGAGGTCGCGCATCAGGTCGCGCGCGCTCTGATAGGTCAGGGTCATGCGCTCGGCGTCCATGACCGGGTCGGCGAACCCTGCCCGCAGCAGCGCGTCTCCGATGTCATGCATGTCCAGGAAGGGGCTCACATGCGCGGCGCCGTCGGCCGCGGCCCAGGCAGCGCGCAGCTCCATCAAGGTATCCGGCCCGAAGGTGGTGAACATCAGCAGGCCGCCGGGGCGCAACACCCGCAACAGCTCGCGGAAGACCCGATCCGGCCCGTTGGCCCACTGCAACGCCGCGTTGGAGAAGACCAGGTCGATGGAGTCATCGGCCAGCGGCAGGGCCTCCATGTCGGCACAAAGCAGACGCGGGCGGTTCAGCCAGTTACCCCGGTGTCGGGCACGCGCCAGCATGTCCGCCGCAAAGTCCAGCCCCAACACACGAGCACGGCGGTAGCGCTTGGTCAAGTGGTCGAGCGCGAAGCCGGTGCCGCAGCCGAGGTCCAGCACCGTCCGCGGCGCCAGTCGCACATAGTCGAGCCGCTCAAGCATGCGCCGCGCGAGCTCCTGTTGCAGCACGGCCGCGGCGTCGTAATCGTCGGCGGCGGCGTTAAAGGAACGACGTGCCGCGGTCTTGTCGATGGTGTTCATGCGGGACAACTTTGACTCATCTGCGGACAATTGGCGTCCTCATTCAACCCAAGAAGCTGTCGATCTCGGCGACGACGGCTTCGGCATGGCTCAAAAATGGCGCGTGGCCGGCGCCGGCGATCATACGGACCCGGGCTTGCGGCATCAGCAGCGCCAGGCGCTCTGCCAGGGCGGCCGGGACCAGGGTGTCGCGCTCTCCAAACAGCCAAAGCGTCGGCACGCTGATATCGGGCAGTGGACCGCGCAAGTCATCATCGCGCAACAGATCCAGGCCGGCCCTCAATGCCTCGGGGTCCGGCACTGGCCGCTGAGACAGTTCGGCGCGCAGCCTGCGCAGCGTCGCGCGCGCATCGTCACTGCCGCGGACCTGCAGGCCGAGAAAGCGTTCCAGGGTCGCGGCGGTATCCTGGGTCAAACCTTCGCTGAACTCGGCCAGCGTCTCCTCCGCCACCGCGGCACGCCAGTCCATGGCTTGCGCAAAGCGCGGCGTTGCGGTGATTAAGATCAGCGCGCTCACCCGCTTTGGTGCCTGCAACGCGGCCTGCAAGGCAACCAGTCCGCCGAGTGACCAGCCGAGCCAGATGGCCTGCTCCGGTGCCCGGGCCAAACAATCGTCGGCCCAGTCCGAGAGCCGATAGCGGCCGGCGTCGAAGGGCGCCCCGCCATGGCCGGGCAGGTCGATCGGATGCGGGGCTAAACGCCCATGCATGAGCGGCGGCAGGCCCTGCCAGACGGCGCTGTTCATGCCCCAGCCGTGCAGCATAACGAGGTCGGTCGGGTTAGCGTTCATCTTGGATTCGGTAGTTGGTCTCGCTGGGGCAAGTCGGCAAGCAGGCCCAGCAGCTCGTCAAGGTCTTGTTCTTGGTGCGCGGCGGAGAAGGTTACCCGCAGCCGCGCCGAACCAGCGGGGACCGTCGGCGGGCGAATGGCGGTCACCAGCACGCCCCGATCGGCAAGGAACCTGCTCCAGGTCAGGGCCAGCCCGGCGTCTCCGGCGATCAGCGGCTGGATCGGCGTGTTGGATTCGGCAAGCGGCAGGCCAAGCGCGCGCACGCCGTCGCGGAAACGGCTGATCAACCGGGTCAGGTGGGCGCGGCGCCAGTCGTCGCGCATTGCGATCTCAAGCGCCACACAGCTGGCCCAGGCAACTGCCGGCGGCAGCGCGGTGGTGTAGATGTAAGAGCGGGCGCGTTGTATCAGGGTCTCGATCAATAGCTCGCTGCCGGCGACGAAGGCGCCGAAGGTACCAAAGGCCTTGCCGAGCGTACCCATTAGAATGGGCACGTCGTCGGCATCCAGCGAGAACAGGTCTAGCGTGCCGCGGCCGGCCTCGCCGAGCACACCAAGCCCATGGGCATCGTCGACCATCAGCCAGGCACCGCTATCGCG
>JGI12109J20283_10328574_pt1 | contig 38614 bp, 40 predicted proteins | sample ElkSlonscriptome_12_FD_20283 | JGI IMG/M metagenome (IMG submission 20283)
GGGGGGGCGTATGCGTCACCGGGACAGACTGCGCCGACGGGGGCGCGCCGGCCGGCGGTTCTTCGTAGTTCTCCGCCTGAACCGCCTTCAGGGCTTCTTCCTTTACAATGACATCTGAGCGCAGCCGATCAATTGCCTGCGTCAACGCGGCAACCGATGGCGCGCTGATCTGCCCCGCGCGATGCAGATCATAGGCGCGCTGCCCCAACTCGATCAACTTATCGTCAAGTTGCTTCTTGATCTGATTGATTTCACCATTTAAACGATTCGTCTTCTGGAATTTCTCCGCTTCAAACTTTGCACGATCAACACCGTGTGAGAACGATTTACCGAGATTATCAAGAAAACTCATATTTGTATGTCTCCTTACCGGAATGGTACCACCCATAACGTGCTGATACGACGTGCGTGCAAGGGAACCGGATGCACCTCATCATGTTACACGCGTTACGCGGTCGGCGTGCAGACCGGATGTTTGACCAGATGAACGGTCCAATGCGCCGGCGGCATAATCCCTATGGTTTCTTTCCTTCCGGAAGGGGAGAGACCGCGTAACGCGTGTTAGAAACACGCGTTACGCGGTGGGCGTACATATCCGATTTGTACGCCCACAACGGCCGGCTTCGCCTGCGGCAGCGTGGTACGTTGTGGTACGTTGTGGATCTTTTGCACAAACATGTTAGAGCCTGTCTGAAAAGCTGATTCACGTCGGTCCCACGGCATGCGGGGTGCCCTGCGACACCGGACAGCGCCCCCGAAGTCCCGGCTTCAGCCGGTGTGCGGCCGAAAACCGGCTGAAGCCGGGACTCTTGCTCCAGAGCCGGGCGGGAGCGCTCTCCATATCCGGACTCATTGTTTCATGATCACTCCCGCATGACGGACAGGATGGGGGCCGGGCCAACATCCCCATGACCAACCCTTTCCAGACAGTCTCTTACACCCAGTGCAACATGTTTGTGCAAAAGGATGTCCCATTTCGCCCTGCCGGAGGCGACACGTCCCTGCAGGTTTGTGACCGCGTAACGCGTGTCATTTTATCACATGTACTAGTCTACTACGCTATGTAGGTCACACGAGTGAATGCTACGCAAGTACTATAGACAAATCTTTAACGAACAAAGTATGATATATATCAAGAGCCGGGCATTTCTGGCATTACAATGGGTTGAAACACTGCCACCGGATGATACCTAATGTGGCCGGATGTCCTCTTTATCTTTATAGAACAATAGAAACCCCATCCGGAAAATGCATTCTTTGCACGTACCCGCATATTTGACTTGTCGCCGAAAGGACCTGCCGTGACGCAGATAATTGCATCGCAGTATGACATCATGGAGGACCAGGACCAATTAATCGCGGTTCTGGAGCGTTACCGCACTTACTTGCCTTTTGTAGATGAAGAACTGGCACGCCACCAGTCCCTTCGTCAGGATTTAAAGCAGCATCAGGGATTGAGCGAACAGACGCTGGCAGAATGGCGTCAGGCGTTGGCCCAGCGCTGGGAGTGTGAAGTCGTCGGTCAGCGTCTGTACCAGCAGATCCAGAGCCGGCTCCGCGACTATTTCGGTACCGACTCGCCGCATCTACGCATTGTTGCGCCGGACAATGATGAGAAAGCGCGGACTGCGGCCGAGCTGCTCAACGACCTGCGCCGCCTGGAAGCATCGCTGCGGTTGATGCAACCTCGCCCGCCCTTTGTACGACTGCAGTTGACCGAGTTGACCCGGGTCTGTACTGATCTTGAGCAGGCGCTGACCCGGACCCAGCATTGCGAACGCCAACGTCACAGTGCGATGCTGGAGCAGCGGCTGGCGCACAACCTCTACGAACAGGCGCGGAAACAGACCCAACGCTTACTGACTGAGCATCTGGGGGAACCGGTCGAACTGGTTATGCCGGCGATGGCCCGCTCGCACGCCGGGAATGAATAGTTCCTGCCCGATCATGAGCCGAGTTACGCGGTTCCGCCCGACCGGAGGCGACATGCCCTCCGGTTGGGCGGAAGCCGGCTTTTGTGGCAGTCACCAGAAAGAAGACTACACCGCGTACGTCGTGAAACATGAGGAAGATACGGCGGCAGTGGGGAAATCCACTGCCGCCGGTTTATCATTTGCGCTGCGCTGGACTAGACCGTAGGCGGTAGCACCGCGATACGGGGACGGGTCGTGGTCGTTTCGGTCCAGCGTATTGTGTTGGTTTCTGTTGCCTGGGCCTGGAAGGGCAGGCGGCGCTTACTCAGATCTTCCTCAACCGCAACCATACTGGTGATGACCTCCGTCTCGAGACGCCCAGCCAGGCATGCGGCCAGTTCCCGGGCGGAGGGCGTATCGGCGAAGAGCAGTGCCTGCGGATGGCGTTCATCCACAAGTTGCACCAGGACATCAAGCAGTGGCGGCGCGGCCTCCGGGGGCGCTGTTGCGGGTCGAACCACCATATCGGCCCCCGCCGATAACAACATCCCTTCATTTTGATCGGCCCCCAGCAACACCGCACCGCTCCAGGCATACACCGACTGGGCCAGCCGGGTGGCCCACGCGACAAAATCCCGCGAGGGCAGGCTGGCGTCGGGAACTACCGCCCAGATTCCATCATATACCTCCGGCTGAGCGGGAATACCATACGTCGCAACCAGCGTGATTGCCTGTTCAGGGCAGGCCGGCACACAGAGCAGACAGTCGATACAGGTATCGTAGATCTGCGCCACGGCCCGGCCCTGCTCATTTGTAACCATTCCAATGGCATGATATGGGCAGGCAGCAACACAGATCTGGCTGCTCTGACAGCGGTCCTCGTTGACAATTACAGCGGGCATACCAGGATCCTCTCTGTTTTTCCCAGATATGGTGCGGATACAACATCTTAGAATCTCAGAACACCTCAGAGTACGGACTGCGTTACAGCCGGTACCACCAGGTTGCCCAGGTTGCCGCTCACCATCCCAGGATCCAGATCCCCAGGTTGCAGAGTATAGTTACACCAGAACTACTCAGGGTCGCGCGGGCATGCGCTCACGCTACGCCACGCCATCAACGTGATCGCCGGCTCGTCGGGAGCACGTTGGACCAGGACGAGGGAGTGGATAGATGCACCCTGGTGGTCAGGGAACGGGCTTATTTATAACGCAGTGCGTCTAACGCACTGCATTATAACATAATCTGTCGGAGCATGCGAGAGGCGATGGTATGCAAACCAGGCGTTTGCTCGGACAAAAAGCAGACAGCGCCTGCCGCATATCTACCCCACCTGCTTATACACGTTACGCGGCCCCTGAACTGGTAGGGTGGAAGAAACTATCTTTTTCACACAAAATTTTGCACAAAGTGCAAAATTTTGTGTGAAAAAGATAAAAAAAGTACCATGCTGCCGCAGGCGAATCCGGCTTCCATCTGGTCAAACGTCCCATTGGGATGCTCACCGCGTACGTCGTGTTGCTTACGGAAGCGCCGAATGCATCCGCGCATCTCGATCCAATCGGATGTGGTATCGTACGTGCCGGGGTAGCAGGGGAACAGGACTTACGTCCGGGCTCCATATTAAAAAAAAGTTAGGAAGCATACGTATACTGAGATCCCGAGAGGTTTGGCATCCAATCTAACCCACAGGGAGTTTTGTATGCAGCGAGTACACATCTTTGTTTCATGCCTGTTCGTAGTCGTACTTCTGTTTGCAGTTGTGGCGCGTGGTCCGCTGGCGGCACTGTCAGCGGGGGAGAACGCGCTCTATCTGCCGCTGATCATCGGGGGAGGCAATCAACCACCCGGTGGGGATGGCGAAATCGGGGTCACGGCGGCAACCTATCTTGGCGGCGACGGTGAGGATAGCACCTCAGCGGTGGCGGTTGCGCCTGACGATAGCGTTGTCCTGGCGGGCATGATGCCGGGGCATAATCCCGGCGGAGCGACGCCGGTTACGCTGCTTGGCGGCGGCGATGGGGTGGTGGTTCGGCTGGACCCGGATGGGCAGGCGGTACGCTCGGTGACCCGCATCGGCGCTACTGTTACCGACCTGGAGATTAACGACAGCGGCAACATGGTTGTCTGTGGCGCGTTCGGCGTAGCGGTCCTGAATGCCACCGCCAGTGAAACCGTCTGGAGTGCAGATCCGGGTACGGGCAACCGCTGCGCGCTCGGCAGTGACGGCACAGCAGCGGTACTCGTGGGCAGCACCGCCTATGTGTACGATAGTGATGGAACGCCGCTCGATAACTGGAGTATCAGCGGGAACGGGACGAATGATATTGCCGTCGATGGAGCAAACAACCTGGTGATTGCCACCGGCTACACCCAGGTGAGCGGTAATCTTCAGGTGGCCTTTATTCGGGCATGGGACTACACCGGCACCCTGGACTGGAAGAGCTATGACTTCTCCAGTGCGCCGGGGCTGGGCGCGGATACCCGGGGCGAGCGCATTGCCATCGGGCAGGATGGGAAGCTCTACTTTGCCGGCTCAATCAATGGCGGCACGGGAGCCTCGATCTTCTCGCGTGATCCCAAAGACTTCGACCAGAAAATTGATAACGACCCGCGTGTGGTGAAAACGGACGATTACACAGAGGCTTTCGGTATGGCTGGCTCGGTGAAGATGACCTGGTTCGGGCGGTATGAGCCAACCGACGGGACGCTGGTCACCGGCCAGTCGCTGCTGACCCGGCGCACCAGTGACAACAAAGGCAACTCAATCGGCGTGAACGCGATTACCGCTGATGCAACCGGGCGGGTCTACCTGGCCGGCAGCGCCTCCTGCTGCATCAAGGAGCGCGACAGCCGGCAGATTGCCGGGATAACGGTAGGCGGCTACGAGGGCAGTGAGGCCTATTTTATGGCGCTCTCGGCTGACTTTAAGGAGCGACTGGTCTGGACGCCCTTCGCCGGGCCGGATGTCTCGGCGGGCGGTTCACCTGCCACTGGCGTGGGTGTGCGTGACGGTGTAGTGGCGGTGAGCATTTCACTCAATCCGAAAACGGACGGCACGCGCAGCCTGATTACCTACCAGGCACTGCAAGCAACACCTGCAACACTGCCGGAGGGCTATCTGGCGATCTGGTCGTTCAAATAGGTTTATCAGCCGGTGCAAACGGAGCGACAAAGAGAGAGAACAGGGAATAATCCGTGTCGTATGCAACGGGTACCCGTTTCGTTCTTTGTTCGATGTCTATGTGTTCTTTCTATACGTCGCTCCGTTTCCTTTTATATCAAGGGGTTTTTCCATGCATTACACACTTCGTCCCCGGCACCTGTTCCGCGTTATGCTGCTCCTTCTCTCCGGTCTGCTGGTAATTAGCGGTTTTGCCGTCGGCGCTCGGGCCGCAACCCAACCGGGTGCGGCAACTCCAACGGCGGATTTTACTGTCTGGTTGCCACTGCTGCTGAACCCAGGCACTTCCGTCGGCGAGTCGGGAAGTTTCCGCACAGCGGTGACACCAACCGCCGATGATGATTTCTCCTCGGCTGAATTTAGCCTCTGGATCCCGGAAGATCTGGCGGTTGTGCGTGGGGTGATCATCTATGGTCCCGGCTGCGGTGCCAGTTCCCTGACCGACAAGCCGGGTACCGCGCGGGCAGAGCTGGCGCGCAAGTGGGGTCTGGCATTTATGGGCATGCAGTTTAAGGATAAGCCGGACGGCAAGACCTGTGGCTGGTCACGCGCAGAGCGTTCCGGTTCTGCTGCTGCGGCGATCCAGGCGCTCAACACCTTTGCGCAGGAAACCAGTCGGCCCGAACTGGTCAACGCGCCCTGGTTGACCTACGGCATGTCGGGGGGCGCGGGCTGGGCGATGGATATGGCGATTACCTACCCGGAGCGTACGATTGCCGCCTTCCCCCGCGGAGCCAAGAGCAGCCGCGGCAACCTGCCCGATGCTTATGGCGTGCCGATTATGCTGAGTGCCGGTGAAAACGATGGCTTTCTGAGTGGTATGCGTGATGTATTTACCACACATCGGACCGCAGGCGCGCTCTGGTCCCTGGCGGTGACGCCGAATGAAGGGCATGTCCTGGGCGACTCGTGGGATATGGCGCTGGTCTTTTTTGATGCGGTGCTGCAGCAGCGCCTGCCCGCGTCGGCCCCGACCGATGGTCCGGTTGAACTGCTGCCGCTGGATCCGACGCGGGCATGGCTGGGCAACAACGACACATTCGATATCGCGGCCGCGGCGGACTACGCCGGCGAGAAACTTCAGGCCGCCTGGCTTCCCGATGAGACGACTGCTACCACCTGGCAGACGTTTGTTACCACCGGCAAGGTGGAGTAAGCGGCAACAGCGGATACGCAGGGTTGCGCCTGGCTCGGCCAGGTTGGTTGCATGCAAACCATGGTATGATCAAAACATACCGGATAAGCAAGCGTAGCAGTGTGCAGCGGGCGGAACCGACCATCCTTTTTCACAAACATGTTGCATGTAGTGCAACATGTTTGTGAAAAAGGATCAAACCGTACCATCCTGCCGCCGGCGAATCGGGCTCCCATCGGGTCAAACGTCCGGTTTGCACGCTTACCGCGTACGTCCGGTTATCTGACAGGTATTAGGCCAGGGTATACGCATAGCAAGGAGATGAACAATGCGACCAGAGCGGATTGAACCGGGGCCAGGGCAGGAGTCGGTCTGGGATTATCCCCGCCCGCCGCGCCTGGAGGACTCGTCCAGGCATATTCAGGTGGTCTTCAACGGCGTGGTTATCGCGGATACGCACCGCGTAAAGCGGGTACTGGAAACCAGCCACCCGCCAACTTACTACGTTCCTGTTGATGATATCCAGATGGAATACCTGAAGCGCAGTTCACGCACGACCTTCTGCGAGTGGAAGGGCCGGGCTGCCTACTACAACATCGTTGTCGGTGAAAAACACGCGACTGAGGCGGCCTGGTTCTACCCAAACCCTACCCCGGCCTTTGCCGCGCTCAAGGAGTATATCACCTTCTACCCGGGCCTGATGGATGCCTGCTACGTGGATGGCGAACAGGTCCAGGCCCAACCGGGCGATTTCTATGGCGGATGGGTGACGCAGGATATCGTTGGTCCCTTCAAAGGGAGCGCCGGCACCTGGGGATGGTGACAACGCCGGGAATGGCGGATGCTGACGGGCGCAGGATGGAGGTACGCGAAAATTCGTCACGCTATCCTGCGCTCCTAGGCGTCGGGGACAACCGCATCCGCCTCGATCTCGATCAGCATAGCCGGGTCGATCAGCGATTTCACCTCAACCATGGTAGTGGTGGGCGGATGCGCGGCGAAGAACTCCTGGTGTGCCTGGCCATACTCGGCCCAGCGGCTGATGTCGGTGACAAACATGCGGGTGCGGACAATCCAGTGCATCTCCGCCCCCAGAGCGTGCAGGGCACCCTCGATAATCTCCAGGCAGCGACGGGCCTGGGCGTAGGCATCGCCGGGTGCAACCACGCCGCCGGCGTCACTTACGGGCGCAGTACCCGTTACATAAATCTGCTGACCTACCCGCAACGCGCGGCAATAGCCCACCTGCGCCTCCCAGGGCGCACCGGAAAAAGTTCGCTGAATGTCTGGCATAGCTTACCTCCCTCGCCGAATTTACCAATGCGTTCACCCGCCAACCAGCAGCACAAACTCCAGTTGGATCAGCGGCGTGGCATGCTCCGGCGGGTGCGGCGGATCAGCCTGGGGGAGCCGGCCATTCGCCGGTCGTGCCGCCAGTGCCTGCTGTACCGGGGGCAGCGCCTCCTCCTCGGTCAGCGGCAAATTGGGCCAGGTGATACGACTATCGAGCGCCAGGGCAAACTGCGTCACCTGCGGCAGGTTCCCCCCGGCGTGGCGGAAGGCTTCAGGCTGCTTTAGCGCCGCGCGGGTAGGCGCATCCAGAATGATGCGCCCACCCTCCATCAGCACCAGGCGTTGCGCATAGCGTGCCGGCAGTTCCATCTCGTGGGAAACCAGCAGGATGGTTGTGCCCAGTTCGCGGTTGAACTGGGCGCACATACTGAAGATCTTCTGCACCATCAGCGCATCCAGCTCGGAGGTCGCCTCGTCCAGCACCAGCACGTCGGGAGCAGTCACCATCACGGCAGCGATGGCAACCTGCTGCTTCTGCCCGCCGGAGAGCGCTTGCGGCGAGCGCCCGGCCAGGTGGGTAATCTCCAGACGCTCCAGCATGGCCTGCGCGCGGCTGCGGGCTTCGCGGCGAGGCATGCCCTGGCTCAACAGTCCGACCAGGCATTCTTCCTCCACCGTGGACATGACCAGTTGCGACTCCGGGCTCTGGAAGACCAGCCCGACGCCGGCGGAGAGATCCGCCACGGAGAGCGTGGTTGTATCCTGCCCGTTGACATGCACCGTTCCGGTCATCTGGCCGCGGGTATGGGTGGATGCTGCGCCAGACGGGTATAGGCAGGGTTCCGGATTGGCGCATTGTACCAGACTTTTGCCCGGATATTGAAACGCACGCGCCTGATCTTGACAAGCACTGGAGATCTCCCGATACTGCTTACAGACTGTCTTAAAAGGTGGCTCGCGTCGGTCACACGTCAATACTGGTTGCCCGGATACACCGGACAGCGCCCCAGGCGTCCCGGCGTCAGCCGGTTCCGGTCACACACCGGCTGATGCCGGGACGCCCGCACCGGGGCCGTATTCCCATGACAAACCCTTTTCAGACAGGGACCCGATGACGCTGAGTCGGGCAGGCTGCGGGTGGATCTGCCGCTTGCACGCCTGCTGCGTACAAGGCTTTAGTAACACGAGTGGTCCTCCGCGTAAACGCTGATAATAAACCAACAAAGAATGGGAGCATGACAATGAACTGGTCTTTTCGCTTGATCCGCATTGCGGGTATCGATATCAAGATACATCTAACCTTCTTTTTGATCCTGCCCCTCGGCGCACTGCCCTGGTCGAGGATGTATGGTTTGACGGGGGCGCTCTTCGGGGTGCTGCTGATTCTGCTGCTATTCGCCTGTGTCACCCTGCATGAACTGGGGCATAGCATTGCTGCCCGGTTTTTTGGCATCCCGGTGCGCGAGATTATCCTGCTGCCGATTGGCGGCGTGGCCTTTCTGCAACGGCTGCCAAGCAAGCCGCTCCACGAGTTAATCATTGCCGTGGCCGGTCCGCTGGTGAATGTGGTGATTGCGGCGGCACTGCTGATTCTTACGGGCGCAACCACATTTCTGGGCATGCTGGGCCCCCAAGGAACGGTCCAGGGCGCGATGCTGGCTCCTTCCGCGCTGACGCTGCTGCTCTGGTTGCTGCAAGCGAATGTTGCGCTGGTGCTGTTTAATATGCTTCCGGCCTTTCCGCTGGATGGCGGGCGGGCGCTGCGGGCGATCCTGGCGATGTTTATGACCTACCAGCGCGCCACCGCGATTGCGTCAAACATCGGTCAACTGGCGGCAATCGCGCTGGGACTGTTCGGCATCATCAGCGGGAACTTCCTGCTAATCCTGGTGGCGGCCTTTATCTTCTTTGGGGCCGGGCAGGAGAACCGCGAGGGACAGGCGCGCACGGTGCTGACCACCCTGCGCGTGGGGGATGCCTACAACAAGCATGCGCTGCGCCTCGATATTGGCGACCGGGTGAGCAAAGTGGTGGACTATATCCTGACCAGCTACCAGCCTGATTTTGCGGTGATGCAGGGCAATGCACCGATTGGTATTGTCACCCGGGACGATGTGCTGCGTGCCCTGGACACGAACACGCAGGATGTGTATGTCACCTCGATTATGCGCCGCGAGATAACGAAAGTGGATGCCGGTGCCACCCTGGACCAGGTACGCCAGATGATGAGCGAGCAGAATGTGCGTGTTGTCGCCGTCTACGATGGGCTGACTTACCTGGGCCTGGTCAGCCTGGAGGATATCGCCGAGGCATTTGCGGTGCTGACCTTCCTGCAACGGCAGCAGCAGGCGCGACAAACCGGGCAGACGCAGCCAGGGGTGAATGCGGACTGATGTGGTGAACGATCAGTTGTCCTATGTCTCGTTTCTTAAAGATGACGCAACCATCAGTCCGTTGATGCACAACGCTGATGCCGCCCTGGTTGAAACAGCGGTCCGCCTGGTGCTGGCGCAGGCACCGCTCCCACAGCAGGGCGATCTGCGGTCGATCCTGGGCATGTTTGCCGAGCCGTTGCTGGAACCGCGACGATGTGTGGATCCGATAGGAAGGGAGCGCCTGCTGATCCGCCGCCTAGAACCTGGCGACACGCAGCAACTGCAACATCTGGGAGTCGAGACGGTCTGGATCAGCAAAACCTGGGGCGGCCCGGCGGGGCCGGCCGCCAGTGGCTTTGGCTGGGACGCATTCGTGGCCGATAAACTCGCTGCAGTCGCATGTACCTTTTTCCTGGGTGAGACCTACGAGGAGATCGGGGTTGCCACCGAGCCGGAGTTCCGCGGGTTGGGGTTGAGCCCGACATGTGTCCGGGTGTTGTGTGGCGATATTCAGGCCCGGGGACATCAGCCCGGTTGGACCACGTCGCCCGACAACCAGGCCGGCATCCGTGTCGCGGAAAAACTCGGCCTGACGCTGCAACGCCATGATCGGCTCTATGCGGTAGGTATGGCGATCCCGGCACCGGCGAGAAGTTAATCAGACGGCGGACGGCAGCACGCAACGCAGTACGGGCGCCCGCCGGATCGCCCTGTGCCTGCCGGAGGTGTGCCTGTGCCGGCAGTAGCAGCGGTTGCACATGGGTCAGCGTATGACGGTGGCGCACCAGTTCCAGCCCGGCCTGCACATGTGCGGCGGTTTGGTCAAGCTCGTTCTACTCGTAGGTGACATTCGCCAGGCCCAGGTGTAGATAGGCGATAGCGGGCGGCTGTGGTGACTGGGACTGGACAGCATCCCAGGCTTCCTCGAGCGTGGCATGGGCATGCCGCAACTCGCCCAGCGTACGGTAGGCCGTCGCCAGCTTGAGGGTAGCCCCCAGCATGGCGGCAATGTTGTCCGCCTGCCGACAGAGCGGAATACTGGCGGTGTAGCTGTCGGCGGCCTGCCGGGTGTTACCTACCTGCTGCAGCGCATCGCCCAGGAACATGAAATTGACGCCGCGCTGGAAATGGGCATGCGCGGGCAGGTGGGTCAGCGCCTCGCGGAATAGACTGCTATATCAGAAGGGTGAACGCTGAAGAGCCTGAGCAACGCCGCTCTGCAGAGAGCCGTGGGTGGTAATGTCACCCAGATTAATCTCCAGGCTGGTGAGCGTCTGGGCAATACGCGGCTGAATGCCGGTGAGGATCACCCGCGCACCAAGCAATTTGGCCGCCTGCGCCGAGCGAATCAGAATGTCGGCGGTGTTGTTATCTACTTCGGGGACGCCAGTAATATCGAGAATGACAGTCTCCGCCTGATGTTGGGCAATACCCTCGAGCAAGGTTTCCAGGATGTGCTGGGCGCGTACCTGATCGATGGTACCGATCAGGGGCATAATCACGACGCGTTCACTGATGGGGATCAGCGGGGTCGAAATACCCCGCAGAGTGGCCTGCTGTCTCTGAATAATTTCTTCTTGCAGGCGATGTTGCTCCCGTTCGGCGCGGTGGCGCTCAGTTGTGTTGAGCGACAGCCCGATCACGCCATCCACCTGACCCGCGGCATCACGGTGGGGAATATACCAGGTATCAAAAAACAGTTCGCCCAGTTCGATAACGGAGAAGCGTGTCTGGCCTTGCAGCGCAAGCCGGATGTTTTCGATTATTTCGGGCACATCGGCATAGAGGGTGTAGACTGACATCCCCACCACCTGCCCCCGCTGAATCCCGATGCTCTCCAGCCCTTTGCCATCGGATAAAGTGAATGTGCCTTCACGATCCAGGCTGTAGAGCACCACCGGCAAATTGTGTAGCAGTGAGGTGAGCAACCGCTCGCTCTGCTTTAGTTTCTGGGCCTGCAGATATTGCTCAGTTATATCGGTGATGGTGACAACTGCACTGGTGCTGGTATAGGGGGAAAGCCGCGCAGTGAACCGGCGTTCGCCGGCGAGGACATCCAGCGTGTATTCAAAGTTCTGTGAAACCTGTGTAGTCAAGACCGTATCAATACCAGTCAGCAGGAGATCGACTAAATGGGGCGGCAGCACTTCGCGTGCATTCTTGCCGATGATTTCTTCCGGCGGGATAGAGGTGAGATCAGGACTTGTGGATAATACATCGCGGTAGTAACCTTCACGGTCGATGATCAGCACCAGATCATTGAGCATAGAAAAGACATTGCGAAGCTGCTCTCGTTCTTGCTCTAACTCCGCGACCCGCTGGCGTAGCGCACGCAACTCATCATTGTGATTTACAACAGACATACGCTCCATCCAGGTTATGCTTTTATTAATACGCGTTACGCGGTGGGTATGTGCATCAGGTGTGTCACCCGATGGAGAACGAGTTTTGCCTCCGGCATGGCGGAATATTCCATACTTTTTACAAGCATTTGCACACAGTGAAAATGCTTGTAAAAAGTATGGGTTACGCACCACGCTGCCGCAGGCGAATCGGACTGTTCATCCAGGTACATGCCTGATGTGCATGTTCACCGCGTAACCCACGCTATTACGGGCATTGTAACATAGAAAGCACAAACTGACACATAGAGCGCGACCAGCGTTAATGCTCGGGTTCGGCAGACACGCGCTGTACCAGCAAGAGCGTCAGTCCCAGGTCGCGGATCTTGCGCAGCAACCCAATGCAGCGCCGCCTGATCCGTCACCGGTCCGGCCGGCAGCGTGGTGTTGTCGGCCTGATGCACAATCTGCATGCCCTCGAACCAATCCGACCAGTGGCGGTCAAGCCGACCGCGCACCCGGATCTGGTAGACCGGGGATTGATCGGCGGGGGCGGGGGTATGGTCCGGCATGGCAGTTCCTCGCTTTCTGATCAGTCGGCTTTATCTGCCAGGGGCGGTACGGTAGCCAGCGTATGCAGCGAGTCGGGCGCGAAGCGCTGTACCCACCCGTCCCACTGCCGCCGGCGCGCCCATGCCGGTCAGGGCCAGGACAACTGATGTGAATCGCAATGGTTTCTCCTCTCGCAGGTTCTTTGCTTGCATGACCGGGTTGCACCCGCTCGCTGATGCCCCCCTGTCACCTGTCACCTCATGTATCTGGCTTGAGTATAGCGCAACACAGCCGCCGACTACTCTCCCAGAGGTGGTAGCGCGGGGGGATATTGCTGCCCGCAAGAGTGAGCGGCGCGGCGCGGATCACTCTTGTGGCAGCAATTTTGCTACAATACCGGCGAGAGAACAGAGAACAGTGGTATTTGCAATAGACGGAGTCCCGAATGAATGCAGACAACCATACCCACAGCCACGCCCATGGTGACACCGGCAATATCCGGCTGGCGTTTTGCTTAAACCTGGGCTTCACGCTGTTCGAGTTTGTCGGCGGGCTGTTCACCGGCAGCGTGGCAATCCTGGCGGATGCGGTTCACGATTTGGGCGACAGTGTGGCGCTCGGGTTTTCCTGGTGGGTGGAACATTTCTCACGGCGGGGAGCCTCGCAGCAGTATTCGTATGGGCATGCACGTTTCACGTTGCTGGGCGCGCTGGTCAATGCCGGGGTGCTGGTGGGTGGCTCAATATTTGTACTCTCCGAAGCGATCCCGCAGCTCTGGAACCCGACCGAGCCATATGCGCGGGGGATGCTGGTCATTGCGATCATCGGCGTGCTGGTCAACGGCGCGGCAGTGCTACGGCTGCGCGGTAGTCGCGGGCTGAATGCCGAGGTGATGGGCTGGCACCTGCTGGAGGATGTCTCCGGCTGGCTGGCGGTGTTGCTGGTGAGTATCGTCCTGCTCTTTACCGACTGGTATATCCTCGACCCGCTCCTATCGATTTTGATTACGCTCTGGGTGGGCTACAACGCCGCCCGCAACCTGACAAAAACGCTGCGCATTCTCTTGCAGGCTGTCCCGCCGGAGGTTGATCTTGAAGCGGTTGACCGACGACTGCAAGCGCTGCCCGGCGTCCGCTCCACCCACCACACGCATATCTGGTCGCTGGATGGGCAGCGCAATGTGTTGACCGCGCATATGGTTGTGGGCGAGAAAAGCAGCAAGGCGGATATTATGCGGGCGCGGGCGCAGGCCCAGCAGATGCTGGCCGACCTGCATCTGGCGCATGTGACGCTGGCGGTGGAGTATGCCGACGAGGAGTGCGCGATGGTGCATGGGAAAGCGGCGGCATCCTGACGCCGGAACGCCATCGTTGGGGCAAGCATTATGCGGCAGCTATGCTGCCACGCCATATTTTATTGCTACTCTGCGGCAACATGGCTGCCGCACTCCATACTTGAACTCATTCCGTCCGCTGGTGCTGATCTATGTGGCGGGCGCGCTGGTAGAATAGCCCGGCAATGATGGACCAGGCCAGCGCCATCACAATGGGAAACCATGTCAGCGTTGTATCTTCGACATAGCCGGCAATCGCCGATCCGATGAACAGCAGCGCCGCGATCCCCGCCAGAATACCTGCCCCTTTGAGTAACATTGGCTTGTTCATGTTGTTTCCTTTCACTTCACTTGTTCCGGTAAATCGTATAGCTCTGACCAATGGAGTTCAATGTTATCAAAAGAGTTTGCAAGAGTTGTGCCGTCACACGCACGTTATGCAGAATTTATTAACAGGAGTTACACGGTGGTTCATCAAACCGGGCGTTTCACCCGGTGAACGGCAGAATCGCCTGCGGCAGCATGGTACTGTTTGATCTTTTTTCATAAAAATGTTGCACAGTGTGCAACATTTTTATGAAAAAAGTTTCTTCCGTTCCTACATATGACGAAATTGACGCGCGCAAAGCCGCAAAGCTACAAAGTTTATGCAGTATACAGGTGTAGATAGTCCGCCAGAACTTGCGCATGTGTACAAGGTGCCATTAAAAGTTCGCCGGTGTACGCCCTGTACCCTACCCTCGCCGCCCCGCCTCGATCAATGCGACCGCTCGCTGCACGCCATCCTCCTCCCGAATGGCCGCGCCGATCGCGGCTGCCCGCCGGCGCATTGCCGCGTTCCGGGTGGCCTCACCGATAGCGGCGGCCAGTCCGGCGGCGGTCAGCTTTTTCTGCGGGATCGGTGCGGGTCCGGCACCGATAGTGGCCACCCGCTGCCCCCAGAAGGGCTGATCGCCAAAGAAGGGACAGATGATCGTCGGACGACCGGCCTGCAAGCCCGCCGCCGTTGTGCCCGCCCCGCCATGATGCACCACCGCCGCGCAGCGCGGGAAGAGCCAGGCGTGTGGGGCCGCCTCAAGCAGATGGACATGCTCCGGTAGTGCGGTAGCCTGCAGACCACCCCAGCCGGATGCGAGCATACCACGCTGCCCGGACTGCGCCAGCGCCTCCAGCACCAGCGCGGTGGTCTCCTCCGGCTTGCGCCCGGCCATGCTGCCAAAGCCCACATAGACCGGCGGCTCCCCCACGGCGAGGAACTCTTCCAGCGCGGGCGGTGGCGTCCAGTCTGCCGCAGTGGGCAGGAACCAGTAGCCCGTCATGTGGGCGTGGGCAGGCCAGTCATCCGGGCGCGGCACCACCTGCGGACTGACGGCGTAGAGCAACGGCAGCGGGCGGCCCTTGTCGGTGAAGGGATGCGCCGGCAGCGAACGCGGCGGCAGGCCCAGCGTCTCCCGCCGCCAGCGATTGATCAGCCTGTGAAACGAAAGCAGCATCAACCGGTTGACGGCATAGGTTGCCCGGTTGAGCTTACCCCCCAGGTTGCGGCTGAAGGTGCCGGGCATGGGAAAAGCGGCTGTGGGTGTGAGCAGCGGCATAGGCGCCGCCAGGAAGCCGGGAACCGCCAGCCGCTGCGCAATGTCGGCCCCCGCCAACGCCTTCGGGTGGTAGACAACTGTATCCGCTCCCTGCGCCGCTGCCCAGGCATCATCCAGCAGCGTCCGCATCATCCCCTGGAACTCACGGTAAGCCTTGAATAGCGCCGCCGGGTTGCCGCCCAGCGCAGCGCGGTTCTGCTCCGTGGCGGCCAGTTGCTGGTAGTCGGCACTCATGCGGGCATAGGGTACGCCATACCCGGCAACAAAGCGTTCCGCATCAAGCGGCGCGGCCAGCGTTACGCTGTGACCCGCCCGCTGCAATCCCAGCGCCAGCGCCACAACGGGCTGCACATCACCGCGCGAGCCGGCGGTCAGGATGGTTATCTTCATCGGGGTGTTCCTTTTTCTGGAGCAATCCTAAACATCGTTGTGAATCTAACGTAGTGCCGCCTTCAGGCGGTGAGTAGCCGATCTCCAAGTGTCAGTTACACGCGTTACGCGGTGCGCGTTCAAACCGGGCGTTTGGCCCGGTGGAAGCCCGCTTCGCCTGCGGCAGCGTGGTACTGCTTTTTCTTTTTGACAAAAAATTTGCACAAAGTGCAAATTTTTTGTCAAAAAGATAGTTTCTTCCGCCCTGCCGGAGGCGAATCGGGTCATTCATCCAGATGAACACCTGATTTGGAACTGACCGCGTAACTTGTGTCAATTACAATTTAGGATTGCTATGGTTCGCGGTTATCTGCGCATGTCGGCTGCTGCCAGTATAACGGCTACGGCAGCGGTCGCGATCAGCCGGCGGTGGTAGCGCGTGGGGGTAGCTTTGTGCTATGATTTGCGATGGTAGTACTACAACGATCTTTCTTTCTCACTGGAGCAACGCAGCGGGCGCAGAGATGACCAGGAGTTGTTTTAATCCAGATATCGATGATCAGGAGTCCCGGCTTCAGCCGGATCAGGCTTTCCTGGCAGTATGCCGCTGCCTCGGCAGGCATCCACCGGCTAAAGCCGGGACTCCAGGACTGCGCTGCCGCAGACAGTCGTAGGGTGCATTCGATGCACCGTTCTGCTGCCGACGCAACCCTACTCGCTGCTCGCCGATCTGTCCGGCCTGATCGATGCCCCCGATGTTCACGCGACGGCCGGCGTGTTGCAGGCGCTGCTGCCGGGAGCACAGCGGGAACTGCTGCCCAATGCCGGGCATTTTGTCTATCTGGAACAGCCGGAGCAGTTTAACCGGCGGGTGCTGGAGTTTGTGGAGCCGGGATGATCGAGTGCGTCACTCAAACGTATACTCCAGTGCAAACGCAAAGGGCGGTTGCTGCCCCTCCGGCAGCTCCAGGCGACCCTCGCCACGCAGCCCTTGCAGCTCCCCGGTGCCTGACCCCGGCAGTACAACAACGCTCCCCGTGATGGTCTGCTTGTCATAGCTGCCGGTGTGCTGCAACACAAAGCTGCCCGCACGCCCCGCGATACTGCCCACGATCTGTTCCAGACCGACGAAATTGGCGGAGCCATTGTCCCGGTAGGCCATCAGGTATTGCACCGTTCCCTCACCGGTGATTGTGCCCTGGTAGGTGTAGCGTACCTGCGCGCGCGTCAGCTTCGCCCCGGTGACATCCCGTCCAGTCCGTCCGTCCCAGGTCTGCTCGTCCCATGCCGCAATGGTAAAGTGTGCCTGTGCGTGTTGACTCATCAGCGTCTCCTTCAGCAACCCTAATTTGCTGTGGTGCCACCTTATGAACTCTGGAGTCCCGGCTTCAGCCGGTCCAGGCATTCCCTTCAGTTTGTCACGGCCCCGGCAGGCATCTCTCAAGTTTAGACTTTTTGGGATAGATCGCGTCCCAATGGGATCGGTAGAAGCAACCCCCAGTGGTTGCCCGCAACGGCGTTTTCCGCATCAGGACGACATCGGTAGGCACGGGGCCTGCCCCTACGAAAAAATCCTACACCTGAAAGCCGGCAGGCATCCCACCGGCTAAAGCCGGGACTCCTGGGTCGCATATCCGGACTATTTTCAAACTTCTTAGGATTGCTATTTCATCAGAACTTCCTTTCGCATGCTTCCGGCGCGTTCCACTGTAGCATGCTGTTGTCGGGCTGTATTGGAAAAACACGACACCTCCAGGACAACCGTCCGGATGTGGTATCATTGCACTACTTCATACCAGTTTGTCGGCAAGCCGGTAGTGAGCCATACCATCGGTAAAGGGGCCAGCGGTTCCGGCATAGATCCGAGGGCAGCAGTGGATACATCGGCAGCGGCTCCGGTCGAAAAACCCAGCGGCATCTTGCATCCCCAGGCGGGGGCGCGGCAGTTTGCACTGCGGCGCTATCCTCCCGCGCATGATCTGGCCTTTTTTGTGGAGCGCTTCTGGCTGGTAGCGTGGGATGTGCATGGGCGCGAACCATATTTGCAGACCACCCTGCCGCATCCCTGCGTCAACCTGGTCATCGAGCCGGAGCAGGCGGCGGTCCATGGTGTCACCACTCGCAGCTTCACCTATTCCCTGCACGAGCGGGGCCGCGTTTTTGGCGTCAAGTTCCGGCCCGGGGCGTTTTACCCTTTCGTGCAGACCCCGGTTGCCCGGTTGAACGATAGCTCCATCAGCCTGCGGGAAGCTTTTGGGGATGACTGCCCGCCACTCATAACCGCATTCCGTGCCCAGGCGGATGTGTCCACGTTAATTGTGCTGGCGGAAACGTTCTTGCGAGCGCGGCTGCCGGCACCGGACGCAACCGTGACGCGGATCAACCAGATTGTTGACGCGATCATTGCCGACCGGACGATCACGCGGGTGGAGGCGGTGGCCCACCGGTTTGAGCTGACGCCGCGCACATTGCAGCGGCTCTTCCGGCGGTATGTTGGGATTAGCCCGAAATGGGTTATCAGGCGCTACCGCCTGCACGAGGCCGCCGAACTGCTGGCAAACGGCAACCGGCTCGACTGGCCGGCCCTGGCGTTAGAGCTGGGTTATTTCGATCAGGCCCACTTTATCAACGATTTTAAAGCGCTGATCGGCACCACACCAGCAGCGTATGCGAGAACGAATGCGACATCAATCTCCTCAGAATCAACGGCGCGGTAGACTGCGCACCTATCTGATCCGATTTGCGCTGCTGCTGCTGCTGCTGGTCTTCATCAGCGTCAACACCGTGGCCGGGATGCAGGTCCGCAGCATGACCCACTTCGTCCCACCGAACGAACTTCCTCCGGCTGGCGAAACGCGTTCTCCCATCGGTCAGTTCTGGGCGACCCTGTCCGGTCAACCCATACCCCGCCCGGAGAACCAGGAAACCCCGGCCAACCTTGGCTATGACTATGAGACGCACACCATCACGCTGCCGAACGCAGAGTGGCTGGAGACCTGGTGGATCGCTCACCCGCAACCGCGCGGGGTTGTGCTGCTGTTCCCCGGCTATACCGCCGGCAAGGAGCAACTGCTGCGCCCCGCGCAGATATTCCACGAGCTGGGCTACAGCACATTCCTGGTTGATTTTCGGGGCGTCGGCGGTTCAAGCGGCAGCGTTACCTTCCTGGGAATACGCGAGGCAAAAGATGTGGCGCACGCGGTGGATTATGTGCGGCAGACCTGGCCGGGGCAGCCGGTGCTCCTCTACGGCACCTCGATGGGCAGTAGCGCCCTGCTGCGCGCAGTCGCCCGGGAAGGAGTGCAGCCACAGGCGATTATCGCCGAGGCACCGTTTGCCCGGCTTTCTGATGCGGTAGATGCGCGTGTGCGTTCGATGCGTGTCCCCACCTTTCCGGCATCGGAACTGCTGCTGTTCTGGGGGAGCGTGCAACTGGGGGCCAACGCCTTTGCGCACAACCCGGCGGAGTATGCCGTGGACGTGACTTGCCCGACGCTGCTGCTGCGTGGCGCAGAAGATGCGCGCGTCGCCGCCGCCGAGATCGACGCGATCTACCAGGGTTTGGCGGGGCCAAAGGCGCGGATCAGTGTGCCCCATGTGGGGCATGAACTGCTGCTGCCGCAGACGCCGGAGGTGCGGCAGCAGGTGGAACAGTTTCTCGATCAGCACGCTACGCGTATGCCGGCACATCGCGCACGATCAGGCGCGTGGTATTTTGCGCCGGGAGAATCCTGGCGACGGTTGCCGGCCCCGGCACAATTCCCAGCCGGATCAGCAGACCGCCGGGTGAAAAGCGAAACCTGAGCGCGGTTTGCGCGCCGCCCAGCACCCCCACAGCAAAAACCCCCACGAAGATCTTCCTAATTTGTGGAAAAGATAAAAACGTACCATGCTGCCGCAGGCGCATCTGACTTCCAGCGGGTTGCCCGCTAGACTCATCTCCAGGCTACCCCCGTGTACTACCACCGACGGCAGATGGCCCGGTAGCGCGGGTGCGTTAGACTGTATAGCAGGAACAATTGACCGAAGGAGAACAATAACCATGATCCTGGTGCATACGCTGGCGGGGATCGTCGCCCTGATTGCCGGAGCGGTTAATCTGTTGCGTACCAAGGGTACACCGCGCCACCGCTGGATCGGCCGGGTCTATGCCGGGGCGATGTATCTGCTGATCGCTACATCATTTTTCATCTACGAACTGTTTGGCAGCTTTGGCGCGTTTCACGTCCTGGCGATTGTCAGCGGGGTCACGCTGACGCTGGGGCTCTATTTTCCGCTACGTCGGCGGCGCTACCCTGGCTGGCTGGAGCACCACTATTTCTGGATGGGATTTGCCTATGTGGGACTGGTGATGGCGACCGGCTCACACTTCTTCGCCTATCTGCCGGAGTGGCCCTGGTTGCTGCGAGCGCTGCTCTTCTGGGGGCTGCCCTATCTGATCGGCGTGTTCTTGCTCTACCGACAGCGCCGCCGGGTGCTGGCCCGCTTTGCCCCCGATACACTATGATGGTTGGAAGGAACAGGTGCAGTCTATTGCAACCATTCTCCTGGTCGAAGCCGAAGCTGAACTTCGCCACAGCATTGCCGCCCAGGTCAAGCAGCAGGGCTATACCGGGGAGTCTGCACACACGAACTGAAGGGAATTTATCATGATATGTCGCCTGTTCTTACCTCTGTTTGGCCTGCTGCTGGCCGGCTGCACTGGCGCGGGCACTGCTACGCCGACTGACGCGGTCACGCTGACCGGCCGGGTGCAGCATGTCGCAGCCGATGCGGAGCTGATCACGCTGGACGAACCGACAAGTGGCTTCGCCACGATTGCGCTGGCGAATGAGGCAACGCTTACCTGCGCGGACGGCACGCCCTGCGCCATAACGGATGTGCAGCCGGGTGACCGCATCCGTGCAACGGGCACGGCCGGCAATAAAGCGACCTTGTCTGCCGACAAGATTGTACTGCTGACGATAGACAAAACATCATCCATGAAAACGGCGACACCTGATCCCGCTACCGCCGGTCGCATTGCGTTTGTCTCCGACCGCGCCGGCAATCAGGAAATCTATACCATGCATGCTGATGGCTCCAACCTCCAGCGGTTCACCAGCAGTGCGGCGCGGGATGATAGTCCTGCCTGGTCGCCGGACGGTACCCGCATCGCCTTTCGATCATTTCGCGGAGACGAGATTGATATCTATGTGGTGAACGTTGACGGCTCCAGCCTCCAGCGGCTTCGCATTAACAAAGGGTGGGTCGTTGACCCGTCCTGGTCACCGGACAGCATGCGTATCGCCTTTCATGCCTTTCACCGGGGCAAGCCAGAGATCCATGTGGTCAATGCTGACGGCTCGAATCTCCAGCGGCTCACGCCCAGGGGATCAACCGGCACCGCGCCGACCTGGTCGCCGGACGGGAACCGCATTGCCTTTGTCTCCGACCGTGATGGTAATGCTGAAATCTATGTGATGCAGGCCGATGGTTCCAACCCGCAGCGCCGCACTACCCATACGGCGCGGGACTTTATGCCTGCCTGGTCGCCGGACGGGAACCGCATTGCCTTTGCATCCAACCGTGCCGGCAATTTTGGGATCTATGTGATGCAGGCCGATGGCATAAATCTCCAGCGCCTTACCTCCGCTACCGCGGATGCCTTGAACCCGGCCTGGTCGCCGGACGGCACACATATCGTTTTTAGTTCCAACCGCGCCGGCAACTGGGACATCTACAGCATCCATGCGGATGGTTCCAACCTACAGCGCCGCACCACCAGCCCGGCGGATGACATTGATCCCGCCTGGGCACCGTGAGGTCGAGAATGATGCGCCCGACAGTACCACAACCACAACGCGAACATGCGCCTCAGCCGATCCCGCTGTGGCAGACGGTGCTATTCTTCGGGGGGCCGGGCGGGCTGATCTACCTGGCAACCTACTATGTATAACGAGGAGATCAAATGTATCACATATTTGTCCGTCGGACGGCCGTCTGGGCCTTTGAACAACTAAACGCCGGTAACTATGCAGCGCTCCTTGACCGCTGTGCGCCCCAGGTGCAGCATTCTTTTGCGGGGGAGCATGCCCTGGGCGGCAGCCGCCGGGGTATCCCCGCGCTCCGGAACTGGTTCCAGCGCCTGTACCGGCTGTTTCCCAACTTAGAGTTTGAAATCGTGGATGTACTGGTGCGGGGTTGGCCCTGGAACACGCGCGTGATCGTGCGCTGGATTGATCGGGCGCAACTCGCCGGCAATCTCAACTATGAGAATACCGGCGTTCATGCGCTACGACTGCGCTGGGGGCGGCTCACGCATCTGCAGGCCTATCTGGATACCCAGATCATCGCTGCCACCTGCGAGCATCTGGCAGCGCAGGGCATCGCTGAGGCCGCCGCAGTGCCGCTGATTGATTGAAGCGCAGAAAGGAACCTGACCCGATGACCGTACGAGGAAAAGCTGCCGCGTTGTCCTACAGCATCGTGGCGCTCGTCAGCATTGTGCTGGGCAGCATCTATCTCTTTTCGCCGCAGTTTATGCCCTACCACGCCGCCGCGCTGGGTACCTCCTGGAGCGCCCTGGAGCCGGAACAGCAGACGCTGATCCTGGCGCTAATGCGCGTAGGCGGTGGTGGCTGGGTGGCGGTGGGCCTCGCACTGGCGTTGCTGGTTGCGCTGCCCTTCCGGCAGGGGCAGGCGTGGGCCGTCTGGTTTATACCGTTGGTGGGGCTGGTGTTTTATTTGCCCAACCTCTATGCCACCCTGCAGGTGACGTTCACCACACCCGCCGCAGCCCCATGGTATGGCAACCTGGCCGGGATCGTGGCGCTGCTGGTGGGCTATGCGCTGTGCCCCAATAGCACTGCGGTGCGTTCGGCGACCGGGACCACGAACAGCACGACATGAGCGAACAACGCGAAACGGCCCATGCCGGCATGCATTATGTGGTCACGCATCCGGCAGTGAATAGCGCCGCCGGCCGGGCCAAGCCAACGTTCCGGCCTGCGCACCTACCGCATAACGCCGGTAATATTTAATATAACAGGAGTGACGCGGTGGGCGTTTGGACCACGAACACCACGCCATGCGCGAACACCGCGAAATGGCCAATGCTGCCATGCATCAGGCGATCCCGCGTTTGGTGGCGGATATCGCCTCCGGCCGGGCGGAAGAAACCTTCTTGTTTCACGAAAATTTGCACAATGTGCAAATTTTCGTGAAACAAGAAAAAAGTACCATGCTGCCGCAGGCGAATCCGGCCATGACCGGGCTCAGACGTCCGGTTTGAACACCCACCGCGTAAGTCCTGTAATATAAGGAACAACAATGGAGCTAAGGAATAACAATGGAACAACGACAGAGACGAATGCATATGCCGGGTGGCTATGGCCGTGCCGGGTTGGTCATCGCCCTGTTACTGCTGGGCGCAGCGATTACGACCTGGGTGCTGGACGCGCCCAACCGCACGCGTGAGCGCCAATGGCAGGAACTACAGGCTGCGCGTGTCCGTTGGCAGGCGCAGGGAATAACTCACTACCAATTGCGGTTGGAATACGAACATTTTATTGGCCTGCCGCCGATACCGCCACCATGCCGCCAGGATGCGCGGGTCGCGCCGGGAGCGATCCGCATAACAGCGCAGTCCGCCATCTGCAACACCGCACCGCTGAGCGTGGATGACCTGTTCGGGGAAGCAGACGCTTTTTTGCAAGATGATGTAGGCATGATTATTACCGGCAGGCAGTCCTTCCCGCTCTGTCGCACCCGTTCCACCGTGACCATGACATTCCACCCGGAGCAGGGCTATCCGCTGCTGCTGGAACAACGCGTCACTGCCTATCCTGACTGGTTCCGCCTGCAAACCTGGCAGGTCTGGTACAACACCGGCCATCCGCCAGTGTGCCACGCCGGACTGGGTGGACTGCTCCCACCGCTGAGGCGCTACCGCGTGCTGGATCTGACTCCCGCGCCATAGGTGAGGCAGAGATATGTAGGATCGGCACATGGGACTATCTTCACATGTACATCCAATCTGATCTACAATAACCCCATGGCACCAGCTCACTCATCCGATACCAAAATCATCCGTCGTTTTGCGGCCTTGCTCTCTGCGTTGCGCGACCGGCCACTGGATCGGCCGGCGCTGCTTCAGGCCGTTCGGGAGCAGCAGGCATACCCCGGCACCGGGAGCGCCACCCGTATGCTTGACCGCGATCTGGAGTATCTCCAACGCCTCGGGATTATCGTTGAGCGCAGCCGGACGCGTCCGCCGGTCTATACCCTGCACGGCAGCCTGCCAATTTTTACGCCGGACGAACTACGCACGCTGGCCCTTCTGCGGGACACGTTCGATGCCGGTCATCCTCAGGCACCGGCCATCCACGCCCTGCTGACCCGCCTCACCACGCACCTGACCGAGCGTGAGCAACAGATCTACCAGCAGCAGCAGGCGCTTCAGGTACCGGTGCAACCGGCTATCGACTATGCGCCCTACGCCACGCTGACAAATCGCCTGGAAGAGGCGATCACCACGCGGCGGCTGGTGCGCTTTAGCTATCGTTCGCGGGGCAGCCTCGCGCCTAAACTGCATCGGCAGGTGGAGCCGTTCGCCATCGAGTATTATGAGCGGCACTTCTACTTTGTGGGCTACTCCCACAACAGCGGGCAGATCCACGACTTCCGCATTGACCGCATTCAGGACGATGAGCACTTCGCGCTGCTGGAGCGATTGCCGCCGGATATGGTCCACGCGCGGCGGTTGATCACCTTTCGCTACCGGCTGGCGGCGATACTGGCGCGGGACGAGATGAGCCGGCGCTTCCACAACCAGCGCGTGGTCGAGCGATTGCCGAATGGTGATGTGATTATCGAGGCGGAGGGCCGCAGCGGCTTCTTCATTCGGCGCACGCTGCTGCGCTATGCGGGTAACGCCGAACTGCTTGAGCCGGCCTGGCTCCGCGCGGAGATGGCGGGTGATGTGGCGGCGTTGGCACGCTTGTACGTGTCGTGAGGCGAGGAGGCGAGGAGGCGGAGAGGCGAGGAGGCGGAGAGGCAAGGATGCGGAGAGGTGAAGAGGTGAAGAGGCGGGGAGATGCGTCTCCGGTGGTGGGTTGGCTGCCAGGGTGTGTTATACTTGTAGGGTAGGGGCCAGGTTTCGTAGTATCCTCATTGGGGATTGAAACACTGGCATGATGATAGCTCATCGAGCATATCCCCATCGGGGATACCAAAGAGACACTGCCAGAACTTAGCAGTGTCTCTTTGGTATTCCCGATGGCATCTTTTTCCAATCAACAACAATCAGACTAAGGCATTTGCCGCTTGTGGCCTTGACGGTTCTCTGGTATTATCTTTGTACGTTACAGGAATGATAATAAGAAATAAGAAAGAAGGCGATATGGACGAAATAATGCAGGAATGGCAAGATCAGCATCACAAACTGGCGAACATTGAGTATCTGATCCAGAACTTTGAACAGGCGGGCAGAAACTTTGTCTCACGCTGTGAAAACACGTTTTGCCAGGTCAGCTTTATTCGGGACAGGCTTGCACATGAATTTGATAGATCTGACAGTCTTCTTTCTCTGAAGCGAGAGATTTACCATGCCAAAGCTCAACTCCTCGATGAACTGAATATGTACGAACAAATATATGGAGTAAACGACAATGCAAATGACCATCAAACTCAACGATAAGCAGCAACAAGAATACCAGGCCATGCACGAATTATATCAGAGGCTATCTCCCGTCGAACGACAGATTGCGCTCCTTGCTGCGACTGAGGACTCTTCACCAAGCTGGATTGCAGACACAAGTGGCAGAAGTCCCAAGACGGTTGATAATCACCTTCGTAACATCGTTGCAAAAGCATGCGATGTTTTAAGCACAGATAGCCTGTCGCGAAGCAGAGTCATTCTGTTGTTGCGTAGCTACTTTACAATTTCTGGTTACTAACAGCGCCAAAAGTCAGGTGGGTTGCTTTTGCTGTCCCCAGACCATCCATAGAATAGATGAATGAGTCGGTGCGCTATACATGTAGCTTTCCCTTCATTCGTAGTCGCATTTGGAGAGAGCACTTTCACCGCAAGCACTGATGCGCCCCTCACCATTCGTGCATTCGTGGACGGCAGGTTTCTGTGATAGAGCAGAAGCTCACGACACAACGGATATCTCACAAAAATACAGCGTGATTCGGCTAAGTCGACTCCACGAGTCGCGGGAGGCTGCTATGCTGGAAATGCATACACCGCAGTTCATCGGTGTTGCCACACGAGCAGTGGTTACACGTATGATCGCGTTTTTCTCTATAATAGAATCAACACACGTCAAACAGGAAGAAAACAGTAATGCAGGCAACCATCCACACACCGGCGGTTTATTCAAAAGAAGCTGACCCCGTGACTATACCGCCCGCAATTACCGCCCGTTTACCCGCTAACTTCCGCCTCTCGGAACACCAGTTTGCCACCTTTCTGGCACTGCTTGACCGGAATATTGATATCGTCATCAACAGTGCCATGACCGGCGACGGTAAAAGCATTGCCGGTATGCTGCCCTACCTCACCAATCAAAACAGTGACGGCATCCTGGCGCTCTACCCCACCAACGAACTGATCCGCGACCAGGAGCGCAGCACCCGCAGTAGCCTGGAGCACTGGCAGGGTCAGGTGCGTGATGTTACTACGCTCTATGGTGCCCGCCTCGACGAAAAGGTAGCGGAGGCCGAAACACTGAAGCGACCGGATATCTTGCGGCGCGAACTTAATAACCCGGTTGTGTTGACCAACCCCGATATTCTGCATGCCATGCTGCAGTTCGCCTACCAGCAGTATGGGCGCGATTCCACTAACATCCTGACCACCATCACCGAGTCGTTTCGGCAGTTTACCTTTGATGAGTTTCACATCTTCGATGCCGCCCAGGTGACGGCCGTGATGATCGGGCTGCTCCTGCTGTATGAGCAGACCAGCCGACCACTCAAAACGCTGTTCCTCTCGGCCACCCCCGACGGCCTGCTGTTGCAGATGCTGCAGAAGGCCGGGTTTGCCACCGACCGCATCGCGCTGATTGATCCGCAGCAGAAAGGCTGGTACACCCACGGCGCAAACCCCGGCGCGGGCTGGCGGCCCATTTTGCAGCCGAGCAGCATTACCTTTGTCGATCAGATGGCCGAAGATTGGGTACCCGCCAACCTCGAGCGTGTGATCCTGGCGTGGTTCCGCACCCACGGCAAGCAGGCCAAAGCCGCCCTGATCGTCAACTCGGTGGCGAAAGCCCTGCGCCTGACGGAACTGCTGCAACAGCGCCTGCAAGGAACCGGCCTGACGGTCAAACCCAACACCGGCATGACCGGCCGCGCCGACCGCCAGATGTCCTACACCGCCGATCTGCTGGTCGGCACCTCAACCGTGGATGTCGGGGTTGATTTCCATATCAATCTGCTGATCTTTGAGGCCGGCGACGCCGGAACCTTTATGCAGCGGCTGGGGCGGCTGGGACGCCACACTACGTATATCGACCGTGACGGCAATTCGCATGCATTTACCCAGTTTGCCGCCTACGCGCTGGTGCCCACCTTCATTGCCGAGCGCCTGTTTGCGCCAAAGCAGCCGCAGGAGCAGCCGCTGCTCACCGACGGCGAGAACATCACCCGCGCGACGCTGGCACAGCATATTCGTGCAGCGTATCCACCCTTTACCGAGTTTAAACACTATGCCCGGCATTGGGGCCGCTTTCAGGCGGCAAAGGTCTTCGACACGCTCCTGAAGCAGAAAGAAACCTTTGCCCCGATGATTGAGCGGCTCCAGCCACGCTACTACCGTCTGCTGGGGGCCAATGTTCCCCCGGCACTCTACGAATGGCGTAACGTCCGGAAAACTGATGCCGAACGGCCCATTCTGGAGGCGCAGTCGTTCCGGGGTGGCAGTCCCTTCGCGTGTGGTGTGCTGCAAACCAATGACGCGGGCGAAGACGAAATTGTCACCTACGACCTGTTTATGCTGCTGGCAAATTTCCAACTGGAACTGCTGGATCGGCGGACCTTTCTGCAGGCTGCCCGGCAACGCGGCCTGAATATTATGCCCTACGACCGCAAGCCCCCGCGCCAGATCGCCTACTTCCGCCGCCGGAAATTGCTGGAGGCATTCCAGGAGATTACCGTCATCCTGCCGCCCACGATTGCCGCCTGGGGAACCGAGCGCTACCAGAGCGCGCAGGTGCTGCCGGGTCTGGAACTGGACTGCCGCCGGCACGACTGGCTGACCGAGCTGAATGATCATCACCTCAGCACCTACAACGTCGTGGCTTTGCTGGTACGCGGCTACCATCCGCTGGAGCTGCGCCGCTGCCTGAAGCTGCCCGGCACCTTCGGCCTGCAGAGCTACCGCTTCAGTGACGAAGACCAGATCGACGGTGCGATTGCATTTGGCCGCGAAGCCCTGCTACTCGACAGCCGCCTGCGCTACACCAAGCTGGACATGCCCGGGTGTGACGCATACATTATTTGAGGAGGCATTTCGATGGATACCGATCCCAACCTGTACGATGATCAGGAGCAGGAACCCTACGAACAAGCGGCTCTGGAGGAGCTTGAGTCGGTATCAAGTGACGATGACAGCGCTCCGGCCGCCGAATCTACGGCTGCGCCATCCCGCGAGCCACTGTTTAGCGAACTCTTCCGGCAGGCGATCAATCCTGATGACCCGGTGCTGCGCGACTATGCCGACTATGTGATCCCGCACCTGTCGGCGCAACTGGCGCATGTCACCGCCAAGGGTGGCACCTTCGCCCGGCAAAAGCGCGCGGAAGGCGTAAGCGCCGAGGAGGTCGCCCGCTATGGGGACGATCAGAGTCTGCGGGCACATCTGGTGAACGGGCTGCTGCCGGCAGCGCAGATTGCGCGTACACTCAAGCAGTGGGATTTTCACCGCTTCACGCGCTGGTTTGATGAGACCACCTACCGCCTGTTCTGCGCAGGCTACACCCTGCACGACTGGGTGAAACTGCCCGATGCCAAAGCCGCCCTGGATGCCGCCGGTCTCTCGTATCGCTCGAGTGTTGTGCCACACCTGCCCACCGTCGAGACAATCTTTCGGGACTGCTGCAGAGAACTGGGGCTTGACCGCTTTCTGGAGCCGCTCGGCCCGCTGGAGGATCTCCTGCATGACCTGATTCTGATTGCCCAGAATACGCAGGTCCGCTCGGGCACGCTCAACAACCTGAGTGCGCTGTCACGCCTGCACGCCTCCGGTCGGCAACGGCAACTGGCAACCGACCTCTCCCGGCTGGCCGACTATATTACCTACCTGGGGCGCACGCCGGTTGACCTCGTCAGCAATCCCACTATGCGCGCGATGCTGGAGTCATTCAACGATGATGATCAGCGCGCGGTGCTGACCTACCATCACCTGGCGGATGTGCGCGGCGTGGTCACCAATATCATCAACAACGCCGCGCTGGATGCCTGCCGGATTGACGGCCGGCGTGAACCGCTGCTCTACGCGCCCACCGGCGTGGTCTACCTGAGCCGCAGTGACGCGCCGCCCCTGCCGTCAGTGGCAGATGTGGCCGATGCCGCGCTGGTGCGGGTGCGGGAACTCTGCCGGCAGCGCCTGGCACAGCATCTGATCGGCTTCGGGCGGTCGGGCAAGGGCATAAAATATGCCGACTACTACAATCTCTTCTTCTCGTCACGCCAGCTTGTGCCGTTGGTAGCGCGTTTTGCCAACACGCGCATCCTCAAAAACCCGGCCGCGGGCAAGCGCTACGACAGCATCACCACCAAAAATCTGGCTCCCGGCCCGGTCGATCTGGAGCTACCGCGCGAGCATCTGGAGGTGGACCGGCTGGCGGAGACCTGCGCGCTGCTGGTGCGGATCGCCGCCGACAGCGCCCCCGACTTCGACGCCACGGGCTGGCTGCTGGAACGGCTCGGCGTGGCCGATCAGCGCGACACAGTTCACGCGATCAACAGCCACCGCACCGCCGGCGGCGTGCCCTACGGCTGGTACTATGCCGCCGGTCTCCATCGCCGGCAAACGACCGGCCTGGATGACACGGAGTGGATTGCCCGTCTGGACACGCTGGCGCAGGACTTCGCCGCGCACCTGCCTGACGATCCGCCCATAAATGCGCCCGGCTGGCAGGAGTTGCGCCAGTATATCACTGACCATCTGCACTTTCAGGAGCAGCACACGGGAGATCTGGCTGACCGGCTACGCACCGAAGTGCAGCGCTATGGCACGGCACGCAAGAGCGGACGCGGCGCAACCAACGTCTGCTCGCTCTGCTCCTCGTCCTACCAGGTTGATGTGCAGCAGGAGGCGGCCATTCTCTTTGCGCCGATGGTCTACACCAACAAGCAGCCACTCCACGGCAGCAAAGCCATCCGGCATATCTGCGCCATCTGTGGGATGGAGATGATGCTGCGCCAACTGCTGATGAAGCGCGGGCGTGAGAGTGGCAAGAATTTCGAGGGGCGACGGCTGCGCTACCTCTTCTGCTATCCTACCTACTTCTTTACCCCCGAAACGCTCAAGATGCTGCGCCTGCTGCACGACCGGCTGCGGCGCGTCAGCTTTACCGCCCTGCGGCGCGCGCTGCTGCCCGAAAGCGCTGCCACGTTGCAGCAGTTCAACCTGAACATTGCGACCTTCCAGCACCTTGCGCCATTCCTGTGTACGCCGACGGCAATCACCAGCGACGACGACGACCGGCTGTTCCGCCTGCGCTACGAGGAGCGTGAGGTCATCACCTTTGGCTTTATCGGGATTCCCCCGGCCCGCTCGGATGCCAAAGATGCCGAAGCCTGGGTACATCCCGCCTTCCTGGCGCTGGTGCTGCCACTGCTGCTTGATGTCAAAGTTGTTGCCGGCGAAGGCATGCTCCCGCTCTTTAACGAAGCGAACGAACTCCCGGAGACGGTCGCCTTCGATGGAGCCCACACCTTTATTCGCTATCTCTGCGGGGTTTCCTTTGCCGACGAAACCGGCGAAGCCCAGCATACCAACGCCACCCGCCTCACCCTGGACGATCTCGGCCCGGCCCTGCATCGCCTCACCGCCGCCTACCTGATCCATCTCGATGGCAATGCCCGCGGCGGCGCGGGGGGCTATGACTACCGCTGGAATGACCTGCCCGCCCTGGCCCGTGATCTGGCAACCTCGCCGCTGTATGCGTTCCACTATCTCAAGAAGGGATTGCGTAGCGGCGATAGCGATACGATTGGCGGCGCAAAAGCCGCACTCTATCTCGACCTGTTCACATATCTTGCACCTGGAGGAGATCCCGCCATGACCCACGCACAGGAATTGACCCGGCGCTATCGCCAGTTCTACCGGGTCAATAGCTTCCGCTCAAACGCCATTTTGCGCCCGCTGAGTGTTGCCGCCAAAGCAATGCTGGATGCCGACCCCTATGCCTATGCCGAAGCGCCGGCCCTGATCGAGCTGATCCACGGCGAACTGCATAAAATGTTGCAGCGCATCGAAAGCAACCAGATCGATGGCTACTTTCCCAAAGGCAGCACCCGCGAGAGCCGCGACGAGGCAATTGCCGCTTTCAGCGCCTACCTGGTGAACGATGTCTATGTCAAGGCGTATGGCGAGGACCGCTCGGCCTTTCGGGGGCGGCAACTCAATCTGCTCAAGAATGCCTGCGAGGTCATCTACCTGGCGGAGCAGCGCCGCGAGAAGCAGGAGCGCGCCGCCCAGGGCGAACCAGTTGATGAGCCGCCCGACGAGTCCGATGAGTCTGAAATCAGTGCTGCCCTACCGTAGGGCTGTGCTGCTGAACTTTCAGGCATTGTTCAAATGCACATAACCGTTTGCATTCGGGGTCGTGTTGCCTGCTGAACATTGAACATCTAATCCGGACATTGCCGGATAGGAGTCCCGGCTTCAGCCGGTCCCGGCTTTCCCGGTAGTGGACCGTCGTCCCGACAGACATCCACCGGCTGAAGCCGGGACTCCCGGTCATTCATATCCGGGCTGTGTTTTCAACATTCAGCAGGCGGTTCCGAGTTGACACAACCGCCTGATAAACATTGAACATCTAATCCGGACATTGCCGGATAGGAGTCTCGGCTTCAGCCGGTCCCGGCTTTCCCGGTAATAGACCGTCGTCCCGACAGACATCCACCGGCTGAAGCCGGGACTCCCGGTTATTCCTATCCGGGCTATTTTTCAACATTCAGCAGGCGGTTCCGAGTTGACACAACCGCCTGCTGAACGTTAAACATCTAATCCGAACATCGCTGGATAGGAGTCCCGGCTTCAGCCGGTCCCGGCTTTCCCGGTAGTAGACCGCCGTCCCGACAGACATCCACCGGCTGAAGCCGGGACTCCCGGTTATTCCTATCCGGGCTATTTTTCAACATTCAGCAGGCGGTTCCGAGTTGACACAACCGCCTGATAAACATTGAACATCTAATCCGGACATTGCCGGATAGGAGTCCCGGCTTCAGCCGGTCCCGGCTTTCCCGGTAGTAGACCGCCGTCCCGGCCGGCATCCACCGGCTGAAGCCGGGACTCCCGGTCATTCCTATCCGGGCTATTTTTCAACATTCATCCAGTTTTTCGTAGGGACGCGCTGCTGCGCATCCCCAACGCGAACCCTTATCGATAAGGAGAACCCAACCATGCTCAACACCAGCTTTTTCCCGACCACCGTTCCGCCGCGCCCGATGGGGCACTATGCCCACATCATCCTGCTGCGCGAAACCGACTCGTATGCGCTGTTCCAGACTGATGGCGAACTCAACACCGCCCGCGTGCAGGCCGGTGTCACCGACACCAAACTGCTTACCCGCATCACCATGTTCAAGCGTAAGCAGACCACCCCGGAACGCCTGAGCGGACGCGAACTGCTCCGTCACTACGATCTGGTCAGCCCCGACCAGTCGGACAGCAAGGCGAAGAAGCCCGATGAACGCGGCGTCCAGGTTGATGCGGACGGACGTCCGATCTGCGACTACAATGTTGACTTCTGCAAGCAGTGTCCCGACTGCATCAGCTATGGCTTTGCGATTGGCGATGCCGGCTCGGAGAAGGCCAAGGTCTACAGCGACACCGGCTACAGCCTGACGCCCTACGAGAGCAGCCACGAAGCCTTCACGCTCAACGCACCCTACGAGGGCGGCACCATGAGCCGCCAGAGCGAGACTACCAGCCGCATCAGTGAGCAGGATCATGTGCGCCCGCAGACGCTCTTTCCCGCCGTTGTCACCGTGCGCGATGCCACCAGCGCACTCTTTCTCTATGTGCTCAACAATGTGCTACGCACCCGGCGCTATGGCGCGCAGACCACCCGCACCGGGACCGTCACCAACCATGTGCTGGGTATCGTGCTGGCCGATGGCGAACTCTTCTCAAACCTGCACTTCACCCAGACGCTCTACGATGCCCTGGCCGCTGCCGAGGAGATCCGGCCCAACCAGCCGGTGGTGGTTAGCCGGGCGCTGCAGGTTGCCCGTGAGCAGGTGCCGGGCCTGATCAACGCGGAGCCGATTGCGGTCAATCAGTTCCTGGCGGGCAACGAGTTGGCCGGCTTCCTGACCGACCTGACCGACCGTACCCGTAGTGCAACCGGGATGCGTGAGCTACTGCAGGCCGCACAGCGTGACAGTGCCGCATACTTTGGGCAGTACATCCAGAAGACGAAGGGCAAGAAGTAGGAGCGCGACCATGCATATCTATGAATGTCGCCTGACGCTGCATGAGCCACTCTTCCACGCGACCCGCGAAACCGGGCGGCTCTATGAAACCGGGCGCTACCTGCACAACTACGCACTGACCTATGCGCTCGGCTTTGCGCAATCGCCCTGGTTCCATCAGGAGCAGGTGCCGCACTATCAGACCGACCTGGAGCCGCTGAATGGGCAGATCTATGTTACGCCCGCCGAACCGCTGGCGGTCACGTTTCAACTCGCCACCTTCAAGTATGGCGAGGAGGTACTGCATGTGGAGATGCACCAGGCCACGCGCAACACGCCATCGTTTGGACGCGCCAAGGAACTGGCTCCCGAAAGCATGTTTCGCTGCTTTGTGCTCAGTTCCACCGAACTCCACCTGCCCCGCTGGGTCCGGTTGGGTAAGTGGCACAGCAAAGCCCGGGTCACGGTGGCAGAACTGCCGGTGCAACAGCGCAGTCAGGGCTACCGGGCCGCCTGCCCGCTCAACGCGCTGGATCTGCCCCCCGGCGTGCTGCAGGTCTGTGATATCGTCTCGATGCCGCCCGCCAGCCTGGTTGCGAATGCCCACTGCACTGGCGATCACTACGCGGTTGCGGGTGGTCAGGGCATCCCGGTGGGCCTGCGCTACAACATCCCACTTACCACGCCGCCGAAACGTGCCGGGAAGCGCAAAACGTAACGCGGTGAACGGGTGATCGGGTGAAGCGGTGAACGGGTGATGTGAGACAATGGTCCTGCATCACCCAGCACTCACTTGGGGGTTACGGATTACGGATTACGGATTACAGACTACGGATTACGGATTACGGACTACGGGTTACGGATTACGGATTACGGGTTACGGGTTACGTTCGCGCCGCAATGCCTGCAACGCATCGGCTAGCGGATCGGCGTCGTCGGGAATATCACCGAACGCCTGTTCAAACAGCCCGCCAATGCGCACGATCAGGCGGCCATCCGGCAGCAGCGTGGTGCGCCGCGCCAGTTCCGCTGCCACATCCGGCGCAAGGGGCGGCTCCGGCGCAGGGGGCGACTCCGGCGCGGGTAGCTCTTCCAGGGTCAGCCGGTAGCGCCGCTGCTCCGTCAGCCCGGAAGCGTCAACCGGCTTGAGCACGCCATTCTCGTACACGGCTTCGATAATCTTTACCATACGGTTCACCTTTGGTTATTCAGTGGTCAGTGGTCAGCACTGGTTACACATCACGCATCACGCATCACGCATCACGCATCACGCAAAAAAGGAGTATACCATGGACCCCGATCTCTTCGCCCTGGTCATACGGCTGGCCCCCGCCGCCGGCGGACTCCCGCCCGCCGGCAATGGACAACAGGCGCAGGCGCTCTTCTTTGAACTGGTCCGGCAGGTGGACCCGGAGCTGGCCCATGACCTGCATGCCTCCGCGCCGGGCAAACCCTTCACCGTGGCGCTGTTGCCACGCAGCGAACGCAGCCGCATCCTGGAGGTTCGCGTCACCCTGCTCTCCTCCCCGCTCTGGCAACCGCTGGTGCAGGCGCTGCTGCAGCAGATCGCGCGGCCCGCGCTCCGCCTGGGCAGTACCGCCCTGACGGTGCGCGATGTCCCCGGCACCCCCGGCAGCCATCCCTGGGCCGGCTACGCCGCCTACGCTGCCCTGGCGGCCGCAGTTGAACCGGCCGACCGCCTGACGCTGGAGTTTGTCACGCCCACGGCGATCACCAAGGGCAGCGACGCGCGCGGCCGCAAAAAGCTGGAGCTGCTCCCGCACCCCGCCAACATCTTCGGCGCGCTCTGGCGGCGCTGGAACGCGCTGGCCCCGTCCGAACTGCATCTGGAGGAACCGCTGGTGCAGGCGGCCTGGGAACATACCCTCGTCAGCGATTACCAACTCCAGACGCGCACCGAGCAGACGCGCAGCGGACCGCAGAAGGGCTTTGTGGGCCGCTGCAGCTTTGAACTGCCGCCCGACCCGGAGCAGCAGCACTGTCTGACGCTGCTGGCCGACGCGGCCTTTTACCTGGGCGTGGGGGCCAAAACCACCCGGGGCATGGGGCTCTGTCGCCGCCTGCCGGCCCGCGAACGGAGGCCCACCCGATGAATGCCGCCCCAACCACGATTACCCAGACGCCCGACTACATCCCGCTGGCGATGCTCAACGCGCTGGCCTACTGCCCCCGCCGCTTCGCCTACGAGTTCATCCAGGGCGAGATGCTCTACAACGAACATGTGGTCGAGGGCTCCCTGCGGCACCAGGGCATCGACCTGGGCGGCACGGCCTGGGTCGGTGAGGCCGTCCAGGAGCGGCGCGTCTATGTCTGGAGTGAGCGACTGAAGCTGGCGGGCTTCTGTGACCTGGTGGAGGAGCGCGCCGGCCGGATCTATCCGGTGGAGTACAAAAAGGGTCGCCCCGGCCAGTGGCGCAGCGACCATGTGCAACTCTGCGGGCAGGCACTCTGCCTGGAAGAACGGCTGGGGATTACGATTGACGCGGGGGCGATCTTCTCCTTTGCCGTGCGCCGACGCGAGCAGGTCGCCTTCACGCCGGAACTGCGCGCCCAGACCGAGCAACTCGCAGCCGAGGCGCAGCGCCTGGTCGCCGCCGCCGCGCTACCGCCGCATATCGACAACAAAGCCAAATGCCGGGACTGCTCGCTCAAACCGCTCTGCATGCCGGACGAACTGCGCAAACTGGCCCGCCAACGCACCCCGCCCACCTGGGAAAACGACCTTTAGGGGGTGGCGATTGGGGGTTGGGGGTTGGCGATTGGGGGCGGGTGATTAATGGTTGGCTTTTTGTGGTAGGGACGCGCTTCTGCGCGTCCGCATGCGTTGTGCCATTTATGAACGTTGCATTTTTCATCCGAATATCAATAATCAGGAGTCCCGGCTTCAGCCGGAGCGGGCGTTCCCGGCAGGATGCCGCTGCCCCGGCAGGCATCTCACCGGCGAATGAACTGTGAATATGAAATCCGGACATGCCATGATCAGGCGTCCCGGCTTCAGCCGGATCAGGCGGTCCCGGCAAGAGGACGCGGTCTCGGCCGGCATCCCACCGGCGAAAGCCGGGACTCCTGGTTATTCATATCTGGACTATTGTCTCAACGTTCTTCAGCCGGAGCGGGCGTTCCCGGCAGGATGCCGCTGCCCCGGCCGGCATCCCACCGGCTAAAGCCGGGACTCCCGGATGGGTTGGCGCGTGGGACACACATACTCTGTTCTGCGTCCCTTTGTTCTCTGTTCTCTCACCAAGGAGTCATGATGGAAACCGACACCGACAATTTCTCAATTCCGGGCGCTGTGGAGGTGACAATGACAACACTCTATCTCATGGAACAGTACAGCACGGTCAAGGTCGAGGGCGAAGCCCTGCGGGTGCAGTTCCCCAAAGACCGCACAACCAACCAGCGGGGGCGCATGGTGCGCGTCCCGTTGGCAAAAATCGACCAGGTGATGGTCCTGGGGGATATCACCCTGACCACGCCCGCCCTGCAAACGCTGCTGCAACGGGGCATTCCGGTCCACTATCTCTCGCAGTATGGGCAGTCGTACGGGACCCTGACCGCCAATCCCGGCAAGAACAGTGGGCTGCGCATGGCCCAGTGCGCGCTGCGGGCCGACCCGGCGCGGCAGTTTGCGGTGGCGCGGCAGTGTGTGGCCGGCAAGCTCGCCAACATGCGCACGCTGCTGCTGCGCTATGCCCGCTCGCGCGAGCCGGGCGATCAGACTGCGCTAGACAACGCCGCCTCACAGGTACGCCACTGTCTGCACCAGTTAAAACATCTGGCGGCACCACTTGCAATTGATCCGGCCGACCGCATGCATGGGCTGGGGCCGTTGCTGGGGCTGGAGGGCAGCGGCAGCAGTGCCTACTATGGCGCGCTGGGGACCATGCTGCGCAGCCCATGGGAATTTCCCGGCCGGGTGAAGCGCCCGCCCACCGACCCGGTCAACGCCATGCTCTCGTTTGGCTATACGCTCCTGACCAAACAGGTCGCATCGCTGGTCTGGGCCGTCGGGCTGGATCCAGGCATTGGTGTGCTGCATCAACCCGGATTTGGCAAGCCCGCCCTGGCCCTCGACCTGGTGGAGCAGTTTCGTCCGCTGGTGGTCGACTCGGTGGTCATCACCCTGCTCAACACCGGGCAGCTCAAGCCGGATGATTTCCAGTATGAGATGGGCGGCTGCCGACTGGACGATGCCGCGCGCAAACTCTTTCTAACCAAGTTTGAGGCCCGGCTGGAGGAGAAGGTGCAGCACCCGGTCTTCAGTTACAAAGCAACCTACCGGCGCTGTATCGAATTGCAGGCCCGGCTGTTTGCCAAATATGCCCTGGGCGAAACCGACCAGTATGTGCCGTTTACGGTGCGCTAGGAGATAATATGGCAGAGGGTACCACGCTATATGTTGTGGCCTATGATATTCCGGTGGACCGGCGGCGCACCCGCGTTCACCGGGTATTATCGGGCTATGGGCAGTGGACACAATATTCGCTGTTTGAATGCTGGCTCACGCGACGGCAGTATATCGAACTCCGCGCAAAGCTGGCAAAACATCTGGACGCCGCTACGGATAGCGTGCGCTTCTACCCGCTGTGCGGAGCCTGCCAGCGCGACGTTGTCACCATCGGCAGCGCCCACCCATCCGACCCGGTCACGGTTATTGTCTGACGGCAGTAGTATAGTGGACAGTGGACAGTGAATAGTGGACAGTGGACAGTGGACAGTGGACAGTGAATAGTGGACAGTGGACAGTGGACAGTCGGCAGAGTTCTCAGTTCTCAGTTCTCAGTTCTCAGTTCTCAGTTCTCAGTTCTCAGTTCTCAGTTCTCAGTTCTCAGTTCTCAGTTCTCAGTTCTCAGTTCTCAGTTCTCAGT
>JGI12109J20283_11183538_pt1 | contig 38610 bp, 37 predicted proteins | sample ElkSlonscriptome_12_FD_20283 | JGI IMG/M metagenome (IMG submission 20283)
CATGAGGTGGCAGGCGAGTCACCATCAAAACGCCCCGCCGGCTGGCTTTTCTTGGCTTGCATCCTAATGGTGAGCTATTAAACTGTTTCTAATGGAAGGTGGCGCTTATGAACAAGAAGCGGATTTCTTTCGACGGCAAAACGGTCGCCCTGTTGGTGCGCGGGAAGCTCGGCCCTGACCATTCTCCCGGAGTCCTGGAGCAGCACGCGGACGTTGCTTTGCCGGATGGAACACCGATGGGATTCTTCGGTGAAGGGTCTGGCGATTCGTCGGGGAGCCGTGGACGATCATCAATCGGCTCAGGAGAGTCATCAGGATCGTCACAATCTTCCGGATCGGCTTCAAGCTTTTTCAGAAGCACCGGAATGGGGTTGGACGGCCAAGTTTATGACTATGCGGAGTTAAAAACGAAGAGAAAAAACTACGTCGACATTGAAACCGCTGTTGAAAGTGGCACTATAACCACTGTTTTGGTCGTAAATGTGACTAGAGAGCAGGCAGATAAGTTTAAGAAATACTGGATGATGACGGACAAGGCTCCGCCAACGTTCAATATACTTGGAGGCAATTGCTCAACGCGAGCCTCCGATTCGTTTATCTACAGCGGTATTCTGTCCCGGAAAATTCCCGGCCTGGATACACCGGACAACCTCTATGAGCAGCTTGTGGATTCGAAAGCGCAGACAACATCCTACACCGGGTACGTCGGCTTCAAGAAGGCGGCGAGCGTTGGCGACAGCAAAGCCAAATACTATATCGAGTATAAGCCCTATACTCATACGGCTGATGTCAACACGCCAAACCGCAACTCAAAATCGTCATCGAGTTGATGTCATGAACGATAGGATAGGGCGGTGTTGGGCTCGAGGGCCCATTGGGTTTTTTGTTGCGTTGTCCGTTTTGTTCTTCTCGTTCGTCGGAGGATCCGCCATGTCCATTTCCTCGATTAAGTCGATGCCGTTAACCTGGGAATGGGCCGCCGAACGGACGCCGACATCCCGAATTCTCGTGGAGGTCTCTCAGATCCGCAAGGAAGGAGGCGGGCTGTTTGGTCTGAAAAAGTCGCCCTCCATCATCGAAAACGTGCCCGATGGTCACATCTTGACGGGCGTCGTTGTTCTGGGGGACCATGTCGGAAGGTCGGTCTCTCTTCGGATGCCGGGATTTGAGATCCCAGATATCTCGGAAGGAGACAGAGTAGGCCTGGGATTGATTGGGGAAGGGATCTGTATTTGTGTAGTACCTTTGCCTGCCGGCCTTTCGGATAGCCAGCTCGAGGATTGGCTTGGAGCGTTTCGCTGTGAGTCGTAAGGCAGGCCGAGCGATGTGTTTAGGTGCTCCGTCGGTTTCAATTTCGTAGCGGTTTTCACGGCGCATCCGGGCGCGTTCCCCGTTTGTGGGGGAGATCGAGAGGGTGTGCAGGTGGTCGTGAGCGCGCCATCCATGGCCACGCGTTTGGAGCGGCGCTCGCCCGCCATGAGTTGGCAGGCGACTCACCATCACGACGAGACGACGGTGTTAGCAGGGCGGTCTTACGCCGACAACTGGCGCAGCGCCGCGATGGCGGCGCGGTGCAGGCGGGCTTGGTCTTCCGAGAAGCAGACGAACCGCACTGTCTCGATCCGGTCGTCGGTTTCCAGGGCGCGCGCGACGGAAAGAATGGCGACCCGCGCGGCCTGATCGGTCGGAAAGCCGTAGGCGCCGGTCGAGATGGCCGGGAACGCCACCGACCGGGCGCCGACCTCGGCGGCGGCCCGCAGCGCATTGACGTACGCGGCCCCGAGCAGCTTGTCGGCGTCGTCCGGCGGCAGGCCCTCGTAGACGGGGCCGACCGTGTGGACCACCCAGCGCGCCGCTAGGTCATAAGCGCCGGTCACCTTGGCCTGCCCGGGCAGGCATCCGCCCAGCGTCTCGCATTCCTCGCGCAAGCCGGGGCCGGCCGCGCGGTGGATGGCGCCGTCGACGCCGCCGCCGCCCATCAACGTCTCGTTGGCCGCGTTGACAATCGCGTCCACCGTCTCGGTCGTGATGTCGCCCTCGACGACTTCCATCCGATCGAAGACCGCCATGTTCTTGAGCCCTCCCTGCTCCGGTCGCGCGCCGGATTTGATTTGGTGTCGGCCGCTCAGCGTCACACGGCTGACCGCAAGATGCCATCGAACCATAACGGCCATGGCTCTTGGCGCAAGGGGGGCTGGAGCCTCGGCGGCGCGGGGTGGCCGGTCCAGGGCCGGCCAGCAGGGAGGCGCGGGACGGCGATCAGTGCCGGAAATGGCGAACGCCGGTGAACACCATGGCGATGCCGGCGGCGTCGGCAGCGGCGATGACCTCCTCGTCGCGCACCGATCCGCCGGGCTGGATGACGGCCGTCGCGCCGGCTTCGACCGCCACCATCAGGCCGTCGGAAAAGGGGAAGAAGGCGTCAGAGGCGACCACCGACCCTTGCGTCAGGGGCGCGTCCAGGCCTGCGGCCTCGGCGGCGTCGGCCGCCTTGCGGGCGGCGATGCGGGCGCTGTCGACGCGGCTCATCTGGCCGGCGCCGATGCCCACCGTGGCCCCGTCCTTGGCATAGACGATGGCGTTGGATTTGACGTGCTTGCAGACCCGGAAGGCCAGCAGCATGTCGGCGATCTCGGCGTCGGTCGGCACCCGCTGGGTCACGACCTTCAGGTCGGGCGCCGACACGCGCGCGGTGTCGCGGGTCTGCACCAGCAGCCCACCGGCGACCGAGCGCACGGTCAGGTCCGGCGCCTCCGGATCGGGCATCACACCGGTGATGAGCAGGCGCAGGTTCTTCTTGGCGGTGAACACAGCGCGCGCCTGATCATCGGCGTCGGGGGCGATGACGACCTCGGTGAAGATGCGGGTGATGGCCTCGGCGCTGTCGCGGTCGAGCGCCCGATTGACGGCGACGATGCCGCCAAAGGCGCTGACCGGGTCGCAGGCGAGCGCGCGTTCGTAGGCGCCGTGGATCGTCTCGCCCACGGCGACACCGCAGGGGTTGGCGTGCTTGATGATGGCCACCGCCGGCTGCGAAAACTCACTGACCAGCTCGAACGCCGCGTCGGTGTCGTTCAGGTTGTTGAACGACAGCTCCTTGCCCTGCACCTGCCGGGCGCTGGCGACCCCGGGACGGGCCAGCCCCTGGACATAGAACGCCGCCTTCTGGTGCGGGTTCTCGCCGTATCGCAGCGTCTGTTTTAGACGCCCGGCGGCGGTCAGGTGGCGCGGGAAGGTCTCACCGCTCTGTTCCGAGAACCAGCGGGCGATGGCCGCGTCATAGGCGGCGGTGCGGGCGAACGCCAGCCCGGCGAGGTGGCGGCGCAAGCCCAGCGTGACATGCCCGTCGTGGGTCTTCAGGTCGGCGATCAGGGGTGTGTAGTCCTCGGGATCGGTGATCACGGTCACGGCGGCGTGATTCTTGGCCGCCGCCCGGATCAAAGCCGGCCCGCCGATGTCGACGTTTTCGACGCAGGTCGCGTAGTCGGCGCCCTTGGCCACGGTCGATTCGAACGGATAGAGCGAGACCACAACCAGATCGATGGGCGCGATGCCATGGTCGCGCATGGCCGCCTCGTGCGCCGGATGGCCGCGCACGCCCAGGATGCCCCCGTGGATGGTCGGGTGCAGGGTCTTGACGCGGCCGTCCAGCATCTCCGGGAAGCCGGTGTGCTCCGAGACCTCGGTGACCGGCACGCCGGCGGACTCAATGGCGCGGGCGGTGCCGCCGGTCGAGAGGATGGCCACGCCGTGGCTGTGCAAGGCCCGCGCCAGGGGCTCAAGCCCGCTCTTGTCGGACACCGAGATCAAGGCGCGGCGAACCGGCATCAGATCGGTGGGGGGCGGAATAGGAACGGGCGCGGTCACGGGCGAAGTCTCCGGCTGTGGGCGGCGAGGCGCGGTCGCATCGCCAAGGCTGGGTGCCCTCATAGCATGGGGACCCGCGCGGCGGAACCGCGAGCGAGGCGGACAGGTTGGCGTCATGGCCCCCTTGACCAGGCGGAAAACTCGCATAAAAATTGTCACTGTTTTCTGTTTTTCGCGCCGACGGTGTCGCGTGGCGTGACGGGGGACACAGGCACATGGCCGATCGACATATCAAAGTGGTGGAGGTGGTGTGGGTATGACTTCCGGACGAGTTGTGGCGGTGTGCGGCATTGACCTAAAATTCGAACCAAGCGGCGTTGTTTCCGGCATCAAAATGTCTATTGATGGTCTCAGAGGGAGCGCTGGCGTGTCTGACGGTTTCCAAGATCAGGCCAAAGGATTGTCCAGAACATGCTCATGACAATGGAATCCAGTCTGGATTTTTTTTTGGCTCGGTTGGGGGAGGCTGGCTCTCGTGAAGAAGCGTGGGACGCCACGGTCGAGCACTTCAGCGGTGCCGGATTTGACGGTGTCGTCTGTTTGACATGCTTCCCGCGCCTGGCGGACGGCGGACGGGTGGCCCGCCGGGTCCTGGGGTCCGTGGCGTCGTCGGTCCTGCACGCGTTCGGCGATGACGCGATCGATCTGGCCGATCCCATCATGACAGAGATGGCACAGGCGTTCCGCCCGTTCTTCCGGCTGACCGAAGGGACGGCGGCCGACCTGGCCGCCTCGCCCCTCGCCAGCGCGGCGCAAACGGCGGGGTACGGCGGCCTGCTGCTGATCCCGGCGCGGTGCGGATCGTTTCGGTGCGCTGGGGGGGTGATCCTGTTCTCCCGCCGTGACGGCGCGTGGTTGCGCGAACACGCGACGCAACGCGGGCTCGATTTGGCCCATGCGGGCGTTCAGGCGTACCTGCGCATCCGGCAACTGCTGGAGCGCGATGACCAGGGCCAGCCGCTGTTGACCAACCGTGAACGCGAGGTGCTGACCCTGAGCGCCCGGGGCCTGACCACCCGCGATGTGGGCGCCGCTCTGGGGATTTCCATCTCAGGCGTCAACTTCCACATCGCCAACGCATCCCGCAAGCTGGGGGCGAACAACCGCACCCACGCCACCAGCCTGGCTCTTTCTCTCGGCCTGATCAGGGTATAGTCTGCCCGGCGCCCCTCAAAACCCGTTCTCGACCAGCCAGTGAAGGATGGGCTCGGCCGCGTGGCGCCAGTTTTCCTCCAGCATCATCGCGTGCGCCATGTCGGGAACGATCACCGGATCGGCGCCGAAATACCGCGCCGTGCGCCGTACCATCGAACGCGGAATGAACGCATCCTCGGCCGCGCCCATGACCAGCGTTGGCAGCTCCTCGCGGGGCGGCAGGCGGGGCACGTCCCAGAACGTCATGTCCATGATCACGCGTTGGGATTCGCGCTGGAACTGGCGATAGTACCGGTCGGCGCGGTCCGGCGGCACGTCGCTGGCGAACAGGGCGTCGTGGAAGACGTCCGCGTTGATGAACGGCTTGCCCACGGCCTGCATGAACGAAACGCCCTGCATCAGGCCGGGGTTGGCCAGCATCATGTGCCAGGAGCTTTCCAGAAGGCCCCAGGGTCCGACCGAGGCCATCAGTACGGTGGCGGCGGCGGTGCCGGTCTCCAGGTACTTCTGCACCACCATCCCGCCCATCGAATGGCCGATCAGGACCGCCGGCCGATCCAGCGTGCCGAGCACGAACCGCAGGTCGTCGGCATAGTCGGCCAGGCTGGCCAGATCCAGGCACGCGCCGCCCCCACTGGCGCCGTGGCCGCGCAGGCTGAAGGCGACGGTCGTGTAGCCCTTATGCGAAAAGTAGGGGACGAAATACTCCTGCCAGCACCACGCGCCGGCGAACGCCCCGTGCACGAACACCAAGGGCGGGCGTTCCCGGGTCTCGTGGTCTGGGTTGGTTGGAGGCGTCAGATGGATTTCGAGGTCCGGCGCGGCCTGGCGCAGAGCGTTCATGGCTTCTTCTCCCGACTCGGGGCGGCCCCTTGATGACACGCCGATCTCAGCCCTTGTCACATGGCCTTATCAGATCCGACCCGGATCCGTCATCGTTTCTCGCCTCCGCCCCCCGTTCGGGTAAACCCTATCTTTTGCAGGATTCCGACAGGCGTCCGTCCGGAAGGCTTGAGGCGCACGGTTCGCCTGTGCTAACCGCTGTCCTCCACGCGGTTCTTTTCAGTTCTGGGTCGCTTTGCCCTTGAATCGCTTTTGCCCCCTGGTGACCATGCGCGGCTGGATCCGCCCGCTCTCGCGCGTCGTTGGGCGCCGCCAACTCGTGGCGTGCGCCCATCCGCCGCCGGGTGGGCGCGGCCGCGTCCCGTCCGCGTCGTCCCTCACCGAACCAAGATCAAAGAGGACCTGAACCCATGCCCGAACGCGCCGCATCGCCGCGGGTGGCCGCCCTTGTCGGCCCCTATCTGTCCGGCAAGACCAGCCTGCTCGAAAGCCTGTTGATGGCCAGCGGGGCAATCCATCGCAAGGGGCGCGTGGAGGACCACAACACGGTCGGCGATGCCAGCCCCGAGGCGCGTGATCGTGCCATGTCGACCGAGGTCAACGTCGTCGAGGCCGAGTACCTGGGCGACCGCTGGACTTTCCTCGACTGCCCCGGCTCGGTCGAATTCCAGATGGACGCATTGAACGCGCTGATGGTCTCGGACGTCGCCGTGGTGGTGTGCGACCCCGACCCGGCGCGCGTGCGCATGGCCATGCCGCTGTTGAAGTTCCTGGACCAGCGCTCGATCCCGCACATGATCTTCATCAACAAGATCGAGACCGCCCAGGTCACCCTGCGCGACCTGATGGACGCGATGCAGGGCGTGTCCGACCGCCCGCTGGTTCTGCGTGAGATCCCGATCCGCGAGGACGGCAAGGTCACCGGCTACGTCGATCTGGTCAGCGAGCGGGCTTACCGCTACAAGCCGGGTGAGCGGTCCGACCTGATCAAAATGCCGGAGCAGGTCCGGGACCGGGAGATGGAGGCCCGCCAGGAGCTGCTGGAAAGCCTGGCCGACACCAACGACACCATGCTCGAGGAACTCCTGGAGGACATCGTTCCGCCCAAGGAGGAGATCTACGAGACCCTGGCCAAGGACCTCGCCGAGGACCGCGTGGTGCCGGTGTTCTTCGGCGGCGCGCTGGAGGACAACGGCGTGGTGCGCCTGCTGAAGGCGCTGCGCCACGAGACGCCATCGGTGGGCGACACCATGGAGCGGCGCCTGGTCGACACCGGTAACGGTGAGCCCCTGGTGCAGGTGTTCAAGACCGTGCACGCCGCGCACACCGGCAAGATGTCGCTGGTGCGGGTCTGGCGCGGCCCGGTCAAGGACGGCAGCCAAGCCGGCGGTGAGAAGATCAACGGCCTGTACGCCTTCACCAACCCCGGGCAGCCGACCAAGATCGGCGAGGCCACCGCCGGAGCGGTCGTCGGCATGGGCAAGTTGGAGGGCGTGAACACCGGCGATCTGCTGGACCCGAAAGGGACGCGCGAGGCCGATTGGCCGGTGCCGCTGCCGCCGCTGGCGGCGATGTCGGTGCGTCCGGCCAAGCACGGCGATGACGTCAAGCTGTCCGGCGCGCTGGCTCGCCTGTGCGAGGAGGATCGGGGCCTGAAGGTCGAGCAGAGCGCCGAGACCAACGAACTGCTGCTGTGGGGCCAGGGAGACATCCACCTTCAGGTCGCCATGGCTCGGCTGGCGCGTCAGTACAACGTCGAGGTGAACTCCGAGAAGCCGCTGGTGCCCTATCAGGAGACCATCAAGAAGAGCACCAAGAAGCAGGGTCGCTTCAAGCGCCAGACCGGCGGTCATGGTCAGTTCGGCGATGTCCACCTGGAGATCGGCCCGCTGGCGCGCGGCGCCGGCTTTGCCTTCCACGACAAGATCACCGGTGGCGTGGTGCCGCGTCAGTACATTCCCGCCGTCGAGCAGGGCGTGCGCGAATGGTCGCGGCAGGGGCCGCTGGGCTTCCCGGTGGTGGACTTCGAAGTGACGCTGTATGACGGCTCGTTCCACACCGTGGACAGCTCGGAACAGGCGTTCAAGACCGCCGCCCAACTGGCCATGCGCGAGGGCATTTCGGCCTGCGCGCCGGTGCTGCTGGAACCGATCCTGAAGGTCGAGATCAGCGTGCCCAGCGACGCCACCAGCAAGGCGCAACGGGCCCTGTCCACCCGGCGCGGCCAGATCCTGGGCTTCGACCGCAAGGACGGCTGGGACGGCTGGGATGTCGTGCACGGCATGTTGCCGCAGTCGGAGATGCACGACCTGATCGTCGAGATCCGCTCGACCACCATGGGTGTCGGCACCTTCTCGTGGACCTTCGACCACCTGCAGGAACTCAGCGGCCGCGAGGCCGACCAAGTGGTGGAACGCCGCCGGGAGATGCTGGAAAACGCGTGATCCCCAGGACCAGGCCCGGACCAATGCGGCACGGCGGATGAGTCACGCTCATCCGCCGTTGCGATCAGGGCGTGCCGCCCGACCGAGTTCGACCCTCCCTGCGGACCCGAGTCGACGCTTGACTTGCGAGACAGTCTCACCACGTGACCCCCCCAGTGCAGGGTCGTGACCGAGCCCGCACCGATGGGCCGGTCTAAGCCATAGAGACGCAAGGAGGGGGGCATGGCCGAACTGACCGCAAACGAACAGTACATGCTGGAGTTGGTGAACCGGGCTCGCCAGAATCCGGCGGCCGAGGCGGCGCTGTTTGGCATCGATCTGAACCAGGATCTGCAGCCGGGCACAATTACCGCCGACGCCAAGGCGCCACTGGCCCCCAACACGTTGCTCACTGACGCCGCGCTTGGCCACAGCGCCTGGATGATCGCGGCCGACACGTTTTCCCACACCGGTCAGGGCGGCAGCACACTCGCGGATCGGATCGCCGACGCCGGCTACATCCTCAACGGCCCCAACGCGACGGCGGGCGAAAACATCGCCTGGATCGGAAATCCCGGCGGAACGATCGACCTGGAAGCCGCGATCGTGGAACAGCACGAGGGTCTGTTCCTCAGCAGCGGGCATCGCACGAACATCCTGTATGACGGGTTCCGCGAGGTGGGAATCGGCCAGCAGGAGGGAATTTTTACGAGCAACGGCATCGACTACACGTCATCGCTGTTGACGCAGAACTTCGGACGCACCGGCGAGTCCTTGTTTCTGACCGGTGTGATTTACGACGATCAGAACCAGAACGCGTTCTACAACCCCGGCGAGGGCCTGGGCAGCGTTTCGATCAGCATCGACGGGGCGGTGACGGCCACAAGCCAGGGCGCGGGAGGCTATAGCGTCGCGTTGTCACCCGGGACCTATACCGTCACGTTTTCGGGCGGCGGCCTGGACGCGGACCGTACCGAAACGGTCACTCTGAGCGACCGTAACGTCAAGGTCGACGTGTTGGACAGCTCTGACGCCGTCCCGGCCGATCCCGTGGTTCCCGATGGAACGGTCGCCCTGTACCGGTTCTTCAACACAAAGGCTGGCGGCCACTTCTTCACCGCGTTGCAGGAAGAGCGGGACACGGTCATCCAGACCCTGGACGGGTTCACCTACGAGAGCGTGGACTTCGCCGTTCGCGATGCGGATGACAGTGAGGTTGATCCGGTCTACCGGTTCTTCAACCACGACGCCGGCGGGCACTTCTTCACGCAGTCGGAGGAGGAACGGGACAACGTCCTCGCCAACCTGCCCCAGTACAGGTACGAGGGTGTGGGGTTCTATGCCGACCCCGACGGCGGCGGCGACACCAGCCCGGTCTATCGGTTCTTCAACACGGACGCGGGCGGGCACTTCTTCACGCAGTCGGAGGAGGAACGGGACAACGTCCTCGCCAATCTGCCCCAGTACATCTACGAGGGTGTCGGTTTCCACGCCTGGGACATTGTGTGAGCGGAAGAGGGCTTTGAGTCGCGGACGGCCGTCCATGCGGCCTGTGGATCGGTGCGTGGCGCGTCGGACGCTGGCGCGGGATCACGTCCGCCGCAACACCGTCGCCCGCATGGGCTGGTCGAGCAGGGCGTTGCCCCCGTCGTCGCGGGGAAGGTCGGCCAGCATCCGGTCGAAATGCGCGCGCAGGCCGGCCTCGTCGGCGGCGAAGCGGGCGGCGCGGGATGGACTGATGCGCACCTGCCCCTCTTTCCAGGCGGCGTAGTCGCGCTTTTTCGAGACCGTTACGTACTCGAACTCGCGGTCCAGGGCGAGCGGCAGGTGGCCGTCCGCCGCCTCGTGCAGGCGCCGGTGGGCCAGGGTGCGGATTTCGGTTTCGTCGTCGACCGGCTGGTTCAGGGCGAAGTTGGTCCCGCGCGCCACCGGCTCGAACGCCACCACCATGCCGCCGGCGCGCGTGACGCGCGCGGCCTCGGCCAACGCGGCGGCCATCAGGTCGGCCGGTACATGATGCAAAGCGTTGAAGAACAGGGCGACGTCCTGGCTGGCGTCGGCCAGCGGCAGGGCTTCGGCCCCTGCCTTGACATAGGTTTCGCCGGCCACCGGGGGTGCGCACCGCGCCGCCTCCAACTGCCGGTCATTGGGATCGAGGCCGACCACGCGCGCGCCCGCCTCGCTGAGCAAGCGCGTCCACGTCCCGTCGCCGCATCCGATATCGGCCACCTGCAGGCCCGCCAGCGGCGCCAGCGTCTCCAGCAGCATGGAGCGGCTGCCGCGCACCGGCAGGCCATGGGTCATGGTCTCTGGCAGGCTTGGGCCCGTCATGGGACTATAGCACCGGGCGTTCGGGCCGGTACTGGACCTTGTTGGCGGTCTCGAACCCGTCGATGAACTGGACCAGTTCGTTCCGCCGGCTGACGGCCGCGGCGATGTGCTCCTGCAGGTGCTCGGGCGCCGTTGCGTACGTCGTCTCTTTACCCGGAACACGATCCAGGAACTGGCGCAGGTTGTAGCTTTCAATCAGGTCGGCGGCGAAAAACAGCACCTCGTGCGGGGTGACCTTGCGGGTCGGTGTGTGGTGGACCGAAATGGAGAAGGACCCGGTCCGGCCTTCCTTGCGCTCCAGGATCGCCGCGCGCAGATAGTTCGAGAAGGGCGTCACGACCACGGCGGTCTGGCTGTCGTGCTGGGCGACGATGTCGGTGTCCGTCGCGGTGCCGAACAGGTCGCGGGTGGCGTCGCGGACGGTACGTTCGTCCAGGTCGGCGCCCTGCGCCATCCGCTCGATGGCCAGAATGGGCGGCGAGTCCTTGGTGGTGAAGACCGTGTCCCCGCCCACGTGCACCGAGACCCAGATGTTGCTGTTGAACGTGCGTTCGTAGGCGGAGAGCATCCGGGTCCACAGGGCATCCCAGTCCGGCGGGTACGGATTGTCAGGCCGAAACAACTCGGGATCGCGTGTGAACCGCTCGGCGACGAGGCCCGCCATGCGCATCGTGCTGGCAATCGTGTGCCCCCGCACGACGACGGTGTCGGAATGCGACTGCGCCGAGATTTCCATGGTCAGCCGGTTGCTCCTCAGCACGAACGCGGGGGCTTCCGCGCCGTGCAGCGCCTGGTTGGCGAACCGGTGAATCACGGACTTTTCGCGGTAGAGTGTGATGGGGCCAACAGAGGCCATGGAACCTGGCTTTTTCGTTGCGTCGGGTGGGTCGTGCGAGGCGTCCGCCGGGAATTCGTGGGCGGTTCAACCCTCTTTCTGTACAGGAGCATGGCGGTGTTGGGAAGGGACTCCGGACCCGGTGGAACCGGGAATCGAGCCGGCCTGGCGGTGATCGTCCTCGGTGCGGCGGTGCGTCCGGATGGCACGGCCAGCGTCGCGATGCGGCGTCGGGTGAGCCACGCCGTGGCCTTCGCGCATGAAACCGTCGCCGCCGTTCTGGTGTTGTCCGGTGGGTACGGCAAGCGCCATCCGCCGGGTGCGATGTCGGAAGCCCGGCTCATGGCGGCGCTGGTGGCGCGCGAGAGCGTGCCTTCCGACATACCTCTCCTGATGGAGGAACGGTCCTCCGATACGCTGGGCAACGCCTGGCATTCGCTGGCGCTGCTGGAGGGCCACGCGGTGGCGCGGGTGATCGTGGTTACGGACCGTCCTCATCTGACGCGCGCGCTGTGGTGTTTCCGCTGGGCGGCGCGCCGGCGCGGCCTGGCCGTTGTGATTGAGGGGGCCGGCGTGCCCATCCCGGACCGCCGTGTCGCCCTGGCCGCCGGCGTTCGAGAGGCGCTGGCGCTGGTGGTATACGCGCCCCGGCTGTGGCGCGCGGGGAACTCCCGTGGCGTGGAGAGACGCCCATGACGCGCCTGTGATCTCGGTGAACCCCCTGGAGGTGGGAGCGGTCGGGCGGGGCGTGCAACAGGCGCTCGGCAGGGGCCTTGTGGCCTCGGCCCGCGCCCGGCGCGGCGGCTGCGTGCCCATTGGGTAGGCAGCGTGCCTGACTGGCGGGCAGCCGGAGGCCCAGGGCGATAATTGTTACAGGATGACAAAAAACCCCTAAATGATGGCTTTTCCAGGCGTCGGCGGGCCGTTAAGCTGCGTGTCACATGCATGGCACATCTGTTGCTGCGGAATATCGCTGGGGGCGGCTCGTTACGGGCACCAGGCGCTTCGGTGACGGAACCGGCCCACGCCAGGGCTTGCGACAAAGGCGACCGTGGGCGTGGGGCGGGCCATGCTGCACGCGGACCGTCCGATCCATCATCGACGAAAAAACCAAGAGAGGCACTCATGAAGCGTATTGCTTCCGCCCTGGTGGCGGGTGTGGCCACGATCGGCTTGACGGCGACCGCCGCCGTCGCCGACGAGACGCTCGACGCCGTCAAGGAGCGCGGTGAGCTTGTGTGCGGCGTTTCCACCGGCCTGCCCGGCTTCTCAAATCCGGACGAGGACGGCAACTGGACCGGCATTGACGTCGACGTCTGCCGCGCCGTGGCCGCCGCCGTTCTGGGCGATGCCGACGCCGTCAAGTTCATCCCGCTGACCGCCAAGGAGCGGTTCACCGCCCTGCAGTCCGGCGAAATCGACGTGCTGTCGCGCAACACCACCTGGACCCTGACTCGCGACTCGTCGCTGGGCCTGAACTTCACCGGCACCAACTACTACGACGGCCAGGGCTTCCTGGTGAAGAAGGACCTGGGTGTCTCCAGCGCCACCGAACTGGACGGCGCCTCGGTCTGCATTCAGTCCGGCACCACCACGGAACTGAACCTGGCCGACTACTTCCGCTTCCAGGGCATGGAGTACAGCCCGGTGGTGTTCGACACCTCCGACCAGACGGTGCAGGGCTTCGCCTCCGGCCGCTGTGACGTGCTGACCTCCGACCAGTCGCAGCTGTATGCCCTGCGCACCAAGCTGGACGACCCCGACAGCGCCATGGTGCTGCCCGAGGTCATCTCCAAGGAGCCGCTCGGCCCGGTCGTGCGCCAGGGCGATGACCAGTGGTTCAACATCGTCAAGTGGTCGCTGTTCGCGCAGATCAACGCCGAGGAACTGGGCGTGACCAGCGACAACATCGAGGAGATGAAGGGCTCGGACAATCCGTCCATCAAGCGCCTGGTCGGCACCGAGGGCGACATGGGCGAAAAGCTGGGCCTGACGGCCGACTGGGCCGCCAACATCATCGCCCAGGTGGGCAACTACGGCGAGATGTTCGAGCGCAACGTCGGCGAGGACACGCCGCTGCAGATCTCGCGGGGCCTGAACGCCCTGTGGACCGACGGCGGCATCCAGTACGCCCCGCCGATCCGCTAAGTCCCCCGAGTCGTGAACGGGCCGCCCCACCGGGAGCGGCCCGTTCCGCCTTCCTCAAGTTGTGTTGAGGTCTTTCATGACGCGTTTCGTTTCCGCCTTGGTGGCCGGCCTGGCCACTCTCGCCGTGGGCGCCGCCGGTGCTCAGGCCGCCGAGACCCTGGACACCGTCAAGGAGCGCGGTGAGCTGTCGTGCGGTGTCACCACCGGGCTGGCCGGGTTCTCCATCCCGGACCAGTCGGGGGCGTGGTCGGGCCTGGACGCGGACTTCTGCCGCGCCGTCGCCGCCGCCGTGCTGGGGGACGCGAGCAAAGTCCGCTTCGTGCCGCTGACCGCCAAGGAGCGTTTCACCGCCCTGCAGTCCGGCGAGATCGATGTGCTGTCCCGCGTCACGACCTGGACCTTCACGCGCGATACGTCGCTGGGCCTCAATTTCGTCGGCACGACGTTCTATGACGGCCAGGGCTTCATGGTGAACAAGGACCTGGGTGTGTCCAGCGCCACGGAACTGGACGGCGCCTCGATCTGCGTCGGTGCCGGCACCACCACGGAACTGAACCTGGCCGACTACTTCCGCATTCAGGGCATGGACTACAACCCGGTCGTCTTCGCCGCCATCAGCGAGACCGCGCAGGGGTTCGAGTCCGGCCGCTGTGACGTGCTGACCTCCGACCAGTCGCAGCTCTACGCCATCCGCAGCAAGCTGGAGGACCCGTCCAGCGCCGTCGTTCTGCCCGAGGTGATCTCCAAGGAGCCGTTGGGTCCCGTGGTGCGCCAGGGCGATGATGAATGGTTCAACATCGTCAAGTGGGTGCTGTTCGCCCAGCTCAACGCCGAGGAACTGGGCGTCACCAGCGACAACATCGAGGAGATGAAGGGCTCGGACAATCCGTCCATCAAGCGTCTGGTCGGCACCGAGGGCGACATGGGCGAGAAGCTGGGCCTGTCGGCCGATTGGGCGGCGCAAATCATCGCCCAGGTGGGCAACTACGGCGAGATGTTCGAGCGCAACGTCGGCGAGGACAGCCCGCTGGAGATCGCGCGCGGCCTGAACGCGCTGTGGACCGACGGCGGCATCCAGTACGCGCCGCCGATCCGCTGATCCAAGAGTGCCGGGAGACAGGCCCGCCGCGCGTGGCCGGTCTCCCGGTGCTTCACCGCTCCCCCTCGTTCCCCTGGTGTTCCGGAGAGTCCGTCCATGGCCGAGCCGGCCGCTTTCGTTCCGCCGCGTGGCCCCGCGTTCTGGAGAAACCCGCGTGTGCGCGCCGTCGCCTTTCAGGTGGTGGCCCTGGTCCTGGTGCTGTGGTTCTTCTGGACCATCTTCGACAACACCATGACCAACATGGAAAGCCGGGGCATCACCACCGGCTTCGGGTTCCTCGACAACACCGCCGGGTTCGGCATTCTGTTCTCGCTGATCCCCTATGACGAGACGAACACGTATGGGCGGACCTTCATCGTCGGCCTGCTGAATACCCTCCTGGTCTCCGGCCTGGGCATCCTGTTCGCCACCATCATCGGCTTCATTCTGGGCGTTGCGCGTCTGTCGCCCAACTGGCTGATCGCCAAGATGGCGCTGGTCTATATCGAGATCACGCGCAACATCCCGCTGCTGCTGCAGATCTTTTTCTGGTACTTCGCCGTCCTGCGCACGCTGCCGGGGCCGCGCCAGAGCCTGGAGTTTCCGCTCGGCAGTTTCTTGAACAACCGGGGCCTGTACGCGCCCGCGCCGCTGGTCGAGCCGTCGTTCTGGGCGGTGGTGCTCACCTTTTTCGCGGCCATCGCCGGGGCCGTTGCCCTGCTGCGGTGGGCGAAGAAGCGCCAGGATGCGACCGGTCAGCGCTTCCCCGCCTGGCCCGTGTCGCTGGCCATGGTCGTGGGCCTGCCGCTGGCCCTGTTCTGGATCATCGGCGCGCCCGTTCTGTGGGACATGCCGGAGCTGAAGGGCTTCAACTTCAAGGGGGGGATGCGGCTGATCCCCGAGTTCATCGCCCTGTGGCTGGCCCTGACGCTGTACACCGCCGCCTTCATCGGTGAGATCGTGCGTTCCGGCATCCAGGCCGTCAGCCACGGTCAGACCGAGGCGTCGCAGGCGCTGGGCCTGAAGCGCGGGCAGACGCTGCGGCTGATCGTCATCCCGCAGGCGCTGCGCGTCATCATCCCGCCCCTGACCAGCCAGTACCTGAACCTGACCAAGAACTCGTCGCTGGCCACGGCGATCGGCTATCCGGACCTGGTGAGCGTGTTCATGGGCACCACCCTGAACCAGACCGGCCAGGCGGTGGAGATCGTGGCCATGACCATGGCCGTGTACATGACGATCAGCCTGTCCATCTCGCTGTTCATGAACCTCTATAACCGGGCCGTGGCCCTGAAGGAGCGCTAGGCCATGGCGGAAACCCCGACCCAAGGCGCGCCCAGCGAGACCTTCAAGCCCATCGCGCCGCGCCCGCCGCCGCGCAACGCCGTCGGCCCGTTGCGCTGGATGCGCGAGAACCTGTTCTCGTCGCCGCTGAACGTGATCCTGACCCTGATCGGCGTCTATCTGATCTGGTTGATCGTGCCGCCGTTCATCGACTGGGCTCTGCTGTCGGCGGACTTCACCGGCACGTCGGCGGACGACTGCGCCAGTGACGGCGCCTGCTGGGTGTTCATCGGCCGGCGGTTCGATTTCTTCATCTACGGGTTCTATCCGGACGCCGAGCGCTGGCGCGTCGACATCATGTTCGTGATGCTGGCGGCGTTCCTGGTGCCCCAGTTCATCCCCGGCTTTCCCGCCCAGGGCCGCAAATGGCTGGGTATTTTCGGACTGACGCTGTTTCCGGTCATCGCCGGCGCACTATTGCTGGGCGGCGTGTTCGGCCTGCCGTTCATCGAGACCGGCAAGTGGGGCGGCCTGATGCTGACCCTGGTGCTGTCCTATGTGGGCATCGTCGCCGCCCTGCCCATCGGCACCCTTTTGGCACTGGGGCGGCGCTCGTCCATGCCGGTGATCCGCACCATCTGCGTGACGTTCATCGAGCTGTGGCGTGGCGTGCCGCTGATCTCGGTGCTGTTCATGGCCTCGGTGATGCTGCCGCTGTTCCTGCCCGAGGGGGTGAACTTCGACAAGCTGCTCAGGGCGCTGATCGGCATCGTCATGTTCCAGTCGGCCTACATGGCCGAGGTCATTCGCGGCGGCCTGCAGGGCATTCCCAAGGGCCAGTACGAGGCCGCCTCCGCGCTGGGGCTGGGCTACTGGCGCTCCACCGCGCTGATCATCCTGCCGCAGGCGCTGAAGATGGTGATCCCGGGGATCGTCAACACCTTCATCGCCCTGTTCAAGGACACGACACTGGTCTTGATCATCGGCCTGTTCGACATCCTCGGCACGGTGCAGGCCGCCATCGTCGATCCGGCCTGGGGGCGGGTGGCCGTCGAGGGCTATGTCTTCGCCGCCTTCTGTTTCTGGATCTTCTGCTTCGGCATGTCGCGCTACAGCCAGGGTCTGGAGCGCAAGCTGCACACGGGCCATCAACGATGACCGCCGACCGGATTGTTCCCTTTCCCAAGACCGCTCGCCAAGGACCGACGCCCATGACCGACATCGTCTCCCAGCAGGACCCCAACGGGTTGGAGGACGGCCACCACGTCGAGCATCAGGTCGGTGCCGAGGCGATGATCCAGATGACCGGCATGAACAAGTGGTTCGGCAGCTTCCACGTGCTGCGCGACATCACCCTGACCGTCCACAAGGGCGAGCGCATCGTCGTGTGCGGCCCGTCCGGGTCGGGCAAGTCGACCATGATCCGCTGCATCAACCGGCTGGAGGAACACCAGACCGGCTCCATCGTCGTCGACGGCATCGAACTGACCGACGACGTCAAGAAGATCGACATGGTGCGCCGCGAGGTCGGCATGGTGTTCCAGCACTTCAACCTGTTCCCCCACCTGACGGTGCTGGAGAACTGCGTGCTGTCGCCCATCTGGGTGCGCAAGGAGCCGCGCCGCCAGGCAGAGGAGCGGGCCATGGCCCTGCTGGAGCGGGTCAAGATCCCCGAGCAGGCGCGGAAGTACCCCGGCCAGCTCTCCGGCGGCCAGCAGCAGCGCGTGGCCATCGCCCGCGCCCTGTGTATGCAGCCGAAACTCATGCTGTTCGACGAGCCGACCTCGGCCCTGGACCCCGAGATGATCAAGGAGGTGCTGGACGTCATGGTGCAGCTGGCCGAGAGCGGCATGACCATGATGGTCGTCAGCCACGAGATGGGCTTCGCCAAGACGGTGGCCGACCGCGTCGTGTTCATGGACGAGGGCCAGATCGTGGAACAGGCGCCGCCGTCCGAGTTCTTCACCAACCCGACCAGCGACCGCACCAAGCTGTTCCTGAGCCAGATCTTGAAGCATTAGGGGGGTGTGGCCGAATCACGCCGCGCGCGGGCGCACTGTGGCGGCGATGTCGGCGCCGGCCTCGATCCGGGCCTTTTCCAGCTCAAAGTCGCGTTGCAGGTTGAGCCAGAACTCCGCTGTCGTGCCGAAATAGCGCGCGAGGCGCAGGGCCGTGTCCCCGGTGATGGCCCGCCGTTCGCCGATGATGGCCTGCACGCGGCTGACCGGCACATGGATGTCCTTGGCCAGCCGGTAGGCCGACAGACCCAGCGGCGCCATGAACTCTTCCCGAAGCTGTTCACCCGGATGCACCGGTGGCAGGTCGCGTGGGGGCATGGGCTGTCTCCCGTCAATGGTAATCCACGATCTCGACCCGCTCGGCGCCGCCATCAACCCAGACGAAGCAGATGCGCCACTGATCGTTGATGCGGATGCTGTGTTGGCCGGCACGCTCGCCCTTCAGGGCCTCCAGGCGGTTGCCGGGCGGCACGCTGAGATCGGTCAAGGCTCCGGCGGCGTGGATCTGGCGCAGCTTGCGTTGGGCGCCGCGCTGGATGTCGCTCGGCAGCTTTCGCGCGAACCGCCCGTGAAACAGCCGCTCCGTCTCTCGGTCGGCGAAGCTCTTGATCATCGGGGCAGTATACCCGCGTCGCGGTCATGGGGGAAGGTGTTCATGAGCGAAACCAGCCATATTCGCACTTTGAATGATATGCGGCGAAAAGCCCCGCTTCACTTTCTAAATCGTGCGCGCAACGCTCGCTTTTCGGCTTGGGTCATCAAAGATGCGCAGAGCAGGAGTCTGGCGGAAGCAATTGTTACCACGAGTTATGACGGCTCTCCTTCAATCGCGCTGCACGAAAGCTTCTTGCGGGAAGCGTGTGTTTCGCTTGAGCTTATCCTCAAAGCCGTTATTGCGCGAAAAATAGAGAAACAGGTCGTGAGAATTGATGCTGTACCGGCAACACACGATCTGACCTTGCTTTGGGATAAGGCCGAGCTACCGGGACTCAACAATGAAGATCAATTGACGCTCGTGATTGGCAGCAAGATATTATATTGGGTAGGCCGATACCCGGCTCCGAAAGACGACAGGTACTTTGACGAGAATATAAAGAAAGAAGACGCCCTTCGAGATTACGAAAAGTTTGGTTCGATGAGACTTTATAGGCCACGGGATGTGACCTGGGAGCAGTTCGATAGACTGTTCCAGAGCGCCCTTTCTGACTTTATTGCCTACTATGACTAGGGCAGCCCCCGTCCGGCCGGATTGGCACGCGCCACTCTTGCGGTGGACGGGCGAGCCGAGCGGTTTGGCGCGGCGTCTCTGTGTCCTCCGTGTCTCCGTGGTGTTCCACCGCAACGTTGCAAGGACTCACCACAGAGACACAAAGACCACAGAGCGAGCGTCACCCGGCCGGACCGGAGGCGGACCGCCGAAGCGTCGGGAGACCAAGCGCTGGGCGGCGTCGGTCCAATGGCGGGTTGCGCCCGAGGCGCGAACCCGCCGCAGCCCTATGGGCTCCAAGGGGCAATCGGCCAATGCTTGGCCCAGCCTATAGCGCGGCGCAGGCTCGGGCTCAGGCCGGTTCAGATTTTGACTAGCCAACTTTCAGCTGGTCTGTGTCCTTTTTCGACAGCAATCCTGTAGTACTCCGTAAGACCTGTTATGGCTTGATCAAGCGCATATGCAGGGCAGTCTGCAAATCGTCGACTTCCAACGTAAGGTGAAATTTGTTCCGGCGTATGAATTGCGTGAGAAATCCAGAATTTTGTAAAATTGCTGTCGAGGAATCGTCCAAGCTCTATTGTTATTATTTTATTCAATGATCCGACGCGGATCTCGTATGTCCCCATTGAGTGGTCTTTGCTCAATGTGGTCACAAATTCATTATCTAGAGCTCCATCGAGTGTATGCGGCATAGTCTCTGCTCCAAGCGTCTTACGGCGAGCGCCTGTTGTGTGATGCAAATAATGGGGGTGGAGTGGGGCGCGTGCATACCCCCTCAATACCCATTACACGCGCACCCGGGCGGGCGGTGGCAGGTATAGGCGCGGTTGATGCAGGAATCGCCACACGCCTTGCCCTTGTGGCAGATCTTGCAACAGGCGCGGGCCGTCTCGAAACCAGGGCCGTCGGTCTCGATGGGTGTGGACAGGGCAGGGGCGGGGCTGGCGGTCGTCGTCAGGACGGGTGCCGGTGAAGCGTCAGTGGCCTGGGCGGGGCCGGCGCCCCCGGCCATCAGCAGGACAGCGAGGGCGACGATGGCGGTGGCGAAGCGGGCGCGGAGCATGGCCGAAACCTCCTGGCGTGGACGGGTTCGGCTCTGAGACTATACCTGGAGGCGCAAAAGAGTCCGGGTGTAAGTTCGGCGCGCACTCGCCCATTCGGCCTACGGGTTTGATCCGGCGTCCTTTTTTTTCGGTGCGGCGCGGTGGAAGCTTCTACTGCCCGTGCCGGGAGGCAGTGAACCGCGTAAACCGGGTCCGCCATTGTTCAGACAACGCCAACAGGAAAAAAGCAGTCCCGGGTCGCAGTGAGACTCATAGTCTGTAGACGGATAGGCGTCGCCGCGACTTCTATTCCTCATGGAAAGCGAAAACACTCCAGGTCGCGGAATTGTATCCATAGTCGCCGATAATATTCGAGCGAAGAGGGAGAGTATGGGCTTATCACAGGAAGAGTTGGCTGACCGGGCCGGTTATCACAGGACGTATATTAGCTCAATTGAACGAGGGAAAAGAAATATATCGATAGTGACCTTGGAAAAAATATCTATTGCCCTTGGCGTCTCTGTGGTTGTCCTAGTCGAAAATGAGTAGATATATGGGAAATGATATTGATGACATTAAGACCCCAAAAGACTCCCTGTCAGAGGAGATGCTATTGCTTTGCAATTCTGTAAAGTCAAAACGCCCGCGGACCGTCATAGACCACATACTGAAGCACGGCTTCATTACTACGGACGAATTGAATGATACTTATGGCTATGATCATCCGCCCCGCGCAATCAGAGATGTAAGAGAAAACGGAATTCCGTTACAAACGCACCGCGTCGTCAGTCCAAAGACTGGACGAAAGATCGCAGCTTATACGTTTGGGGGTGTTGGTAATATTAGGCGAGGTAGAATTGGCGGTCGCAAAGCATTCTCAAAAAAGTTTAAAAAGCTACTCATTGAAAGGTATGGTGCAAGAGATGCGTTTACAGGAGAGCCTTTGGAGGAGAGATACTTGCAGATTGATCACAGGATACCATATCCAGTCGCTGGCGAAGAGCATACTGAGAACGTAAACCAGTACATGTTGATTGATGCGACATCGCAAAGAGCAAAAAGCTGGTCATGTGAGCACTGTGAGAATTTCCTCTCATTTAGAGGCATAGAAAACTGCAAAAGTTGTTTCTGGGCTTTTCCGGAAAGCTATACTCATATCGCAATGAAACAGAAGAGGCGGGTTGATGTAGTTTGGGAGGGAAAGGAAACATGCCATTATGACGTTATTCTTGAACGAGCTAACAAAGAGAATGTCTCTATACAGGAATATATAAAACGCCTAGTTCAAAAGCAAATCTAGTTGATCTATCTTTTGTTTTTCTCCTAGAATGACCTTGCAATCAGAAACGTCAGGGCAAAGGTGTTTCGGAACGTATAGGCTTTCGATGGTCTCCAGTCTTTTGCCGTTTAGCGTTCCCTGTGAAGAGACGCCGGCGGAGATCAAGAAATGGGACACATCAACCTCCTCGCACAGAGGTGAACCATATTGTTTATCACCGGTGTGGCCATCATATGAAAGAACATATGGAACGTTTCTTTTGTTCAGCCAACGCAAGCAAGAAACGATGGCGTCTCGTTCAAGCTGCTTTGCGTAACGCTTATCGTGCCCATATGTCGTACCTTGGTATGGTGGGTCCATGTAGACGAAATCACTATCCGAACAATCTGCAATACAATCGCGAAAATCACCGCAAAACAAGCTGACGCGTCCTTTTAGGAGACTGCTGGCAAAACTAATGTTGGCTCTCATACGGGCAGGCTTCATGCCATGGCGTCTTCTATCTTGAGACTGCGAAAATTGTCCGTGTCTGTTAAAGCGAATTGCGTTCTTGACGCATCGGGCAATAAGATAAAGCAAATCAACCGGATCGCCTTCCTCGTTGTAACGAGTGCGAATAGTATTAAAGTGTTCCGCTCCCTTCTCAAATTGCTCATGCCAGATCATTTCGTATTTGAGAGACGCCTCTTCTGGCTCGAGAATTATTGTTTTCCACAATTTAATAAGAGCGGGACATACGTCACCAATAACGTAATGTTCAGCCACATCGTGGTATGCTGAGTATAAGGTAACAGCAGCAGAGCCAGCAAAGGGTTCGTAGAAAGTCTCTATTCTACTTGGAAAAAACGAACAAATACGGGGCGCAAGGATTCGCTTGCTGCCCTGATAAGGAATTGGCTGAAAACGAAGTGGGGACGTGTTGAGTATCATAATCAAAATGGTACTGAGAGTCTGCGTCCGGGACAAGGGAAAAAACCAGCCTCGGCGGGTGACGCACCCACCCGTCGGGCCTGCCCCCCGGCCCTTCGCAATCGTGCCCGCTGTGACTAAGTCACAGCCTCAGGCCCCACCGGCGTCTACGATCACCGCCGACCGTTTCCAAAGGACCCCCCATGCCCGAGCAGAAATCCGACTCCCGCGAACTGGCCGTGCCCAGCGGGCGGTTCACGCGCTTCGCCCGCTTCGGCGGGCTGGCCTCCAACATCGCCGGTTCCATGGTGCTGAGCGGCGCGCGCGAGATCGCCCGGGGCCGGCGCCCCGAGGCGCGCGCCCTGCTCATGACGCCGGAAAACGCCCGCCGGGTGGCCGACCAACTGGCCCACATGCGCGGCGCGGCCATGAAGGTGGGCCAGCTGATCTCGATGGACGCCGGCGACATGCTGCCACCGGAACTGGCCGAGATCATGGCCCGGCTGCGCGCCGACGCGCATTACATGCCGGGCAGCCAGCTCAAACGGGTCCTGAACGACAATTGGGGTGACGGCTGGCTGAAGCGGTTCGCCAAGTTCGATGGCCGCCCCATCGCCGCCGCCTCCATCGGGCAGGTGCACCGGGCGGTGACGGCGGACGGGCGCGATCTGGCGATCAAGGTGCAGTATCCGGGCGTGCGGCGCAGCATCGACAGCGACGTCAACAACGTGGCCGCCTTGATGCGCGTGTCGGGCGTGATGCCGCGCGAGCTCGACATCGCGCCGATGCTGGCCGAGGCCAAGCGCGAGTTGCACGAGGAGGCCGACTACGAACGCGAGGGCCGGTATCTCACCCGCTTCGGTGACCTGCTGGCGGACGCGCCGGATTTTGTGGTTTCGACGCTGCACGCCGATCTGACCACCCGCAACGTTCTGGCCATGGACTACCTGGAGGGCGTGGCCATCGACTCCCTGACCGGCGCGCCGCAGGAGACGCGAGACCGGGTGATGACCCTGTTGCTCGGGCTGGTGTTCCGCGAGCTGTTCGAGTTTCAGGTGATGCAGACCGACCCGAACTTCGCCAACTACCGCTACCAGCCGGACACGGGCCGGGTGGTGCTGCTGGACTTCGGCGCCTCGCGCGATTTCCGGCCGGAGATGCCCGAGCAGTTCCGCCGGCTGGTGAAAGCCGGCCTGGACGGCGATCGCGCGGCGGTGCGCCGCGCGATCCTGGAGATCGGTTATTTCGCCGAGGAGACGGCGGCGCACCACCAGGAGCTGATGGTCGAGATGTTCGAGATGTCGATGGAGCCGCTGAAGCATCGCGGCGCCTTCGACTTCGGCCGCAACGACCTCGCCCTGCGGATGCGCGACGTGGGCATGGCGCTGGGCGAGGACCGCGATTTCTGGCACATCCCGCCCATGGACACGCTGTTCATGCAACGCAAGTTCGGCGGCGTCTATCTGCTCGCCAGCCGGCTGAAGGCACGGGTCGACCTGGGCGCCATCATCGCGCGGTACCTTTAGGCGGGCGCGGACCAGGCGCCGCCGCTCCGGCCCACGGATCAGCCCCGGTCAATCGATTCCCGTCAATGCATCGCCAGGCGGTTTCGGGGACAGTCCTGCATTCCCTCACCCAAAGGGTCATGCGAAAGGAGTCTCCCATGTCTGTCTTGGATACCAAGGCGCGCTTCGGCGCCGTGTCCGTTTTCAACCACTGGACCCTCGCCGTGCTGACCATCGGTCTGCTGGCCACCGGCCTGCTGATCGCCGAGGTCCTGCCCGAGTCCGCGCGCGAAACGCTGATTCCGCTGCACAAGCAGGTTGGAATCGTGTCCGCGATCGTTCTGGTCTGGATGGCGCTGTGGCGCTGGACCCAGAAGACGCGCCCCGGGCCGGTCGCCGGCACCAGTGCCCCCGAGGCCATGGTGCGCAACGCCATGCACGCCCTGTTGCTGGTCGGCACGGCGCTGCTGTTCGTGTCGGGGATGATGATGTCCCTGCTGAGCGGACACGAGGTCAGCCTGCTCGGCCTGTACACCCTGGCGCCGATCGCCGATGATCCGTCGCAGGCGGCGGTGCCGCACATGGTGCATACGTATGTCGGCTGGGCGATGGTCGTCGCCGTGCTGCTGCACGCGGCCGTGGGCGTCAAGCACCACCTGCTCGACAAGGACGAGACGTTTGTCCGGATGCTGGGCCGCGGCGCCTGATTGCGGCTGTCCGTGCGCGGTGGCGCAGCCCAGGCCGTTGCCACCGCGTGACATTGACGGGGTCGGGACCGCTCCCTAGATTTCGGCTCAACCCGAAATCGGCGCCCCGTGCTTGGGGTTGCCCCTGAGCGAGGCAACGACAACCCCCGATGGTCATGCCAGCGACGCCCCTGACCGACCTGGACGCGCGCTCGCGCGAGGTGTTCCAGCGGCTGGTCGATACGTTCGTCGAGACCGGCGAGCCGGTCGGCTCGCGCACCCTGGCGCGCAAGATGTCGGTCACCCTGTCGCCGGCCACCATCCGCAACGTCATGGCCGACCTGGAACAGGGTGGCCTGTTGTACGCCCCGCACGCCTCGGCCGGGCGGCTGCCCACCGAACTCGGCCTGCGCATGTTCGTCAACGGCCTGCTGGAGGTCGGCGCGGTCGATAGCGCCGAGCGGGCGCGCATCGAGACCATGTGCCAGGCCGCCGGGCGCAGCCTGGAGGGAATGCTGGAGGAGGCGACGACGCTGTTGTCCGGCCTGTCGCAATGCGCCGGGCTGGTGATCGCGCCGAAAAGCGACGCGCCGCTGAAGCACATCGAACTGGTGCACCTGGGGCCGGGCCGCGCCCTGGTGGTCATCGTCGCCGCCAACGGCGTGGTGGAGAACCGGGTGGTCGAGGTGCCGCGCGGGGTGCCGCCGTCGGCGCTGGTCGAGGCCACCAACTACCTGAACGCCCGACTGGCCGAGCGCACGCTGGACGAGGCGCGCGAGGCGATCCTCGCCGACCTGGAGGGCGACCGCAGTCTGCTCGACGACCTGTCGCGCAAGGTGGTGGCGGCCGGGCTGGCCACGTGGTCGGACGACAAGCCGGGCGCCGCCCTGATCGTGCGCGGCCAGGGGAACCTGCTCAACGACGTCACCGCCGCCCAGGACCTGGAACGGATCCGCGCCTTGTTCGAGGTGCTGGAGACCAAGGAACAGGTGCTGCGGATGCTCGATCTTGTGATCGACGCCGAGGGCGTGCAGATCTTCATCGGTGCCGAGAACGACCTGTTCACCCTGGCCGGCTGTTCGCTCATTGTCGCGCCGTACCAGAACAGCCGCGAGGAGATCGTCGGCGCCATCGGCGTGGTGGGCCCGACGCGCGTCAACTATCGGCGCATCGTGCCGCTGGTGGACTACACCGCGAAGGTGATCGGCCGCCTGATCGGCTGAGCCCTTCCCCTCTGGACACTTGCAATGGATATGGACCCGCGATGACTCAGACCACCGCCAAGGACCAGACCCCCGGCGAGACGCCGAACGCCGAGTCGGGGGCGCGCGAACCCGCCGAGGACATCGTCGTCGGCCCGGAGGATACGCTCACCTACGAGGACGCGCCGGACCCCGCGCCTGACGGGGCGGATGCCGCCACGGGGGGCGAGGCCGACGATCCGGCCGAGCGCATTGCCGAGCTGGAGGCCGAGGTGGCGCGCCTGAACCGCGAGTACCTGAGCGCCCTGGCCGAGGCGCAGAACACCAAGCGCATCGCCGACAAACGCATCCAGGACAATGCCAAGTACGCGGTGTCCAACCTGGCCAAGGCCATCCTGCCGGTGGCCGACAACATGGACCGTGCCCTGGCCGCCGCGCCCGCCGAGGCTCGGGCCTCCGATCCGGCGCTCAACAACCTGGCCGTCGGCGTCGAGATGACGGCCAAGGAACTGCTGAACGCCCTTGGTCAGTACGGCGTTAAACGCATCGAGGCGATGAACCAACCGTTCGACCCCAACCTGCATCAGGCCATGCAGGAAATGGAAAACCCCGACGTCCCGGCCGGCACAGTGATCCAGGTCTACCAGGACGGCTATGTCATCCACGACCGCCTGTTGCGCCCGGCCATGGTGGTGGTCTCCAGGGGTGGGCCGAAGCGGACGGTGCCTACCGCCGAGGCCCCCGCTCCGGGTGATGCCGGCGGCCAGGGCGTGGATACAAGCGTGTAGTTTCGGCGACACGGCGCCGGCATGGTTTGGGCTTGGCCCGCAAGGGGTTTATACTTTCGTTCGCGTTGACCCGAACCGCTGGGGAGAATCCGCGCGATGCCTGTCGCCGCCACCCCGTCCCCGGCGCCCGCCGCCGTGCGGCCGCCGGTCATCGCCGGCGCCTTCTATGCCGGCGATCCCGACAGCCTGCGCCGTGACGTCGCGGCGTACCTGGAACAGGGCCGCGCCGCGCGTCCCCCAGGCGCGCCGGTGCCCAAGGTCGTCATCGCGCCCCACGCCGGCCACGTCTATTCCGGTCCCGTGGCCGCGCGCGCCTATGCTCGGCTGGAGCCGGCACGAGACCGCATCCGCCGCGTGGTGCTGATCGGGCCATCGCACCGCGTGCCAGTCCAGGGCGTGGCGCTGTCTGGTGCCGATGCCTGGCGGACGCCGCTGGGCGACGTGCCCATTGATCACGCCTGGGCGCGGGCGCGGCTGGCCGGACTCGCGGACGTCTCCGTCGCCGACCCGCCCCACGCGCAGGAACACTGCCTGGAGGTACATCTGCCGTTCCTGCAGGCGATGCTCGGCGCGTTCTCGCTGGTGCCGATGGTGGCCGGGCGGGGCGCGCCGGAGCAGGTGGCGCGCGTGCTGGAGGCGCTGTGGGGCGGCCCGGAAACGGCGGTGATCATCAGTTCCGACCTCAGCCACTTCCTCGACTACCGGGCCTGCCAGTCCCGGGACGCGACCACCGCCGCCGCCATCGAGTCCCTGGACCCGGGGCGGATCGGCCCGCACGAGGCGTGCGGCTGCGTTGCCGTCAACGGACTGCTGGCGCTGGCCCGCGCGCGCGGGATCTCGGTCGAGCGGCTGGACATCCGCAACTCCGGCGATACCGCCGGAGCGCGCGACCGGGTCGTGGGGTACGGCGCCTGGGCGTTTTTCGAGCCGGTGGCGGACGGCGCGGCGGCGGACGACGCCGACCCGATCGCGGCCACCGAGGCCTTGGTGCGGGACCACGGCGACGCACTGGTGCGGCTGGCGGCGGCCGGCCTGGACCATGGGGTCCGACACGGCACGCCCCCGGGTGCGGTCGATCTGGCCAAGGTGCCGCCGCCCCTGCGCCTGCCGGGCGCCGCGTTCGTGACCCTGTCCCACATCACCGACGGCGGCCTGCGCGGCTGTATCGGCTCGGTCGAGGCACACCGCGCCTTGGCGCAGGACGTGCTGACGCACGGCTTCGACGCCGGGTTCCGTGATTCCCGCTTCCCGCCGGTGACCGCCCGGGAGTTGCCCGGCCTGGGCCTGTCGGTGTCGGTGCTGACGCCGGCCGTGCCGCTGCCGGTCACTGACCGCGATGACCTGTTGGGCAAGATGCGGCCGGGCATTGATGGCCTGATCATCGAGGACGCAGGCCGGCGCGGCCTGTTCCTGCCGCAGGTGTGGGAGCAGGTGCCGGAGCCGGCGCGTTTCCTCGGCCATCTCATGCGCAAGGCCGGCCTGCCGGAGACATACTGGTCGGAGACCGTTCGGGTGCAACGGTTCGAAACCCGGGGGGTGAAGGCGACGCCGTGGGCGCCGAAGGACACGCCATGATTCCGGAAGAACGCAGCGGCCCACCGATCTGGAAGGTGATCCTGGGAACCGCCGTGGCGCTTGGCGCCTCGGCGGCGCTGGTCACGTACCTCGACAGCATCTCGGTCAAGACCAGCGACCACGACACCGATGGTGGCCCCGTGGTCGATGCCGACGGCTGGACCACCGACCTGCCGGACCAGTTCAAGGGAACATGGGTGGCCGATGGCCTCTGCGACAGCGACAGTGCGCCGTTGGTTCTGTTTTCCAACGGCGGCTATCGCTGGCGTGACGGGCCGACCAACTGGGGCTTCGCGCGCGGCCATTTCAGGTACGACAGTCCCGCCACCCACCGTGTCTTTTTCCGGCTGAGCAAACTGAACAGCCCGCACGACGGCACGGCGGACTACGTCATTACCGTGTCGGGGATCGAGTTGAACAAGTACAACCTTAAGGCCGGAACGTCGCAGTCCTACGAAAAATGCGAGTAGTGTGCGGTGGTTGCTCCGACGCTCTGGATCATCGGTGGCCCAAACGGGGTCGGCAAGACGAGCGTGCTACGTGCTCGGCCCGGCGTTGTGATACCTTGAATAATGTGTTCATATGTTCGTTTTCTTGTCTTGCGTTCCCGAAGATTTATTTCCAGCTATCACAATGGTTTTCCCGATATTGCTAGAATATCACTTTGATTATATTGTGGTGGTATGAGATATGAGTGAAACAAGGGCTTGTTGAGTTGGAGATAGTCGGTAAGGTTGCGACGAGAAGGATGGCTGATTTAAGCTTGACGCGTTCCTGCTCCGTTAGTAGGATTCGTTAATTATGGCACGAGAGGATTGCTGAAAATAGCAAGAGACAATTTTGGGAGGGTGGTGTGGAGTTGTCTGTAAGTAATACACAAGTTACTATTCAGAAGGGAAATACAATTGAACGGTTTGCTATTGGTCATATTGTTAGAACAAAAAAAATAACGAAGAAGTATGAATATAGAAAAAAAAGCAGAAAGCCTTCTCTGAAGGCATCAGTGGTGTTTGTTTTGCTTAGTTCGGTTTTATTTTTTGTTATTGAATCTGAGGGCATCGAGAGGGGCTCTTTTGCTCTCGAGTTTCTTGAATATTCTTTGGTTGTTTTGATTGCTTTGGCCGTTCTTTTTTTGATGGATGCGATATTCAACCCAGCCTATAGGCGGAAAAGATTTACTCTGTATTTTGGTCAGTTTGTATCGGGTGATGGTGGGCAGTACAGCATCGCTTCGCACGGCGAGAGTGTCGTTGACGATTTCTTGGATGCAATATCGAATGCAATGAAAAACGCGATATCGAATACTTACAATGTAAACATAGACCGTTCATTGCGCGGCGAAAACATCAACATTGAGAATTTGGTTAGCAAGGACAAGAGCAACATCACTTTCGTCGAAGGGCAGATCCCGCCTGGAAAAAACGAGTCCTGAACAGGAGGTGGTGATGGTGAATATTAACAGCTTTGAATCTAAAGACCAAAGCACCGTGAATTTTAATGAGGGAAACATAAACAACATCAATATCGAGCTGTCTGAGCAGTTGGTCGACCAACTGAAAAAACTGGACCGCGATGTTGGGCAGGGCGCTCAGGTGTCCGAATCTCGCGTCAAAAAGGTTGCGGCTGACATTGTACAGGCCGTCGCAAAAAAGGTCGGGACCGAAAAACTGGCAGCCTACGTTGGGACGTTGTTAGGCTAACCCGCTATTCCATCCCGGTTATTTCGGTTGGGTTCCAGATACGAAAAATGCGAGTAAGTTGCGGTGGTTGCTCCGACGCTCTGGATCATCGGTGGTCCGGACGGGGTCGGCAAGACGACCTATGCGCTGGCGCATCTGCGCCGCGTCGCCGGCACCATCCATTTGGTCAACGCGGACGAACTGGCGCGGGGTGTGTCGCCGCTTGATCCGGCGGCGGCGGGGCTGGATGCGGCGCGGCTGGTGTTCCAGCGCGCGCGGCACCACATGGCGCGGGCCGAGACCTTCGCCATCGAGAGCACCCTGTCCGGACGGACACACCTGCGCCTGATCGCCGAGGCGCGGGCCGCCGGGTTCGTGGTGGCGCTGTTGTACTTCTGGGTGCCGGACAGGGAGGTCACGTTGGCCCGCATTGCCCGCCGGGTGGCGGAAGGCGGGCACGATGTCGCGCGCGCCGATGTCGAGCGGCGTTGGCCACGCTCCATGGCGGGGTTCGCGCGTGTGGCGGCGGTCGCCGACCTGTGGCGCCTGTTCGATGCCACGACCCGCCCGTTCGTGGTGGCCGAGGGGAGGGGGACGGCCGTCTCCTTCCTGCGCGAGGAGGTGCCGGAGCCGTTCCGGAGATTACTGAGCGGGATCCGGTAGCGGGGTCTGGTTCGGGATCGCCTCCCCCTTCACCCTGACGTGCGTCACCACCTGCCGCACGCCGCGCATGTCGCGGGCGTAGGAGACGGCACGCTCCAGGGTCTCGCGGTCCTGGGCGACGCCGAACAGGTAGGCGGTGCCGTTGACCACCTCGACCGTGTAGTTGATGGAGCGGATGCGCCGATCCAGCAGCAGCCGCGTCTGCAGCTTGCGGGCGATGACGTCGTCGGCGGCTTCGTCGACCAGGGTCGAGGTGTCGTCCACCTCCATCTCGTCGATCACCGCGCGGACACCGTCCGCCTGCCAGGCCAGCCGGATGGCGTCCAGCCGGGCCTGGGGCGTGGGCGCGGCGCCGGTCAGCAACACGCGGCCCTCGCGCACCGCCAGATCGACGCGGCGGTACATGGCGAAGTCATGCTCCAGCCACAGGCGGTTGATCTCGGCCTGAATGGCGACGTCATCGACGGCGCCGCCCAGGCCGCGTTCCTCTGACGCCGCCGTGGCCACGGTGGCGCCGGCGCCGACGGCCAGGCCGACCGGGCTGCAGGCCGCCACGAGGGCGGCGGCCAGCAGCGCCGGGAGCACGGCGCGGCGACGGCACCAAGGGCGGATCATTGCGTGATCAGCTCCGGTCCCATCAGGGCGGTGGGCAGGGCGGTGGACAGCCATGGCACATAGGTGATCAGGATGAGGAAGACGAACGAAATGAGCAGGAAGGGAAGCTGTGCCTTGACCACATCGAACATGGGCATGTTCGTCACCCCCGAGGTGACGAACAGATTGAGCCCCACCGGTGGGGTGATCATGCCGATTTCCATGTTCACCACCATGATGATGCCCAGGTGTATGGGGTCGATTCCCAGTTCCATGGCGATCGGGAAGACCAGCGGCGCGACGATGACGATCAGGCCCGACGGTTCCATGAACTGGCCGCCGATCAGCAGGATGATGTTGACGATGACCAGGAACATGATCGGGCCCAGGCCGGCGCTCAGCATGGCCTCGGCGATCATTTGCGGAATGCGTTCCTCGGTCAGCACATGCTTCAGGATCAGCGCGTTGGCGATGATGAACATCAGCATGATGGTCAGCTTGCCGGCCTCGTAGAGGGCGTGCTGGGTGTCCTTGTGCCACAGCACGCTGAGCGCCTTCCAGGGGATCAGGCGTTTCGGTCCCATTCCCTCGGCGAACGGACCCATGTCCCGGTAGACGAAGTTGGCGATCAGGAAGGCGTAGACGGCGGCTACGGCGGCGGCCTCGGTGGGGGTAAAGACACCGCCATAAATGCCGCCCAGGATGATGAAAATCAGGAATAGGCCCGCGGACGCGTCCCACGCCGAGGCCAGGATTTCGCGCCAGCCGGCCCAGTTCTGCGACGGCAGGTTGCGGATGCGGGCGATGATGTAGATTCCGACCATCAGCATCAGGCCTTCGATCAGGCCCGGAATGACGCCGGCCAGGAACATGCGCCCGACCGAAACGTCGACCGACGCGGCGTAGACCACCATGACGATGGACGGCGGAATCAGGATTCCCAGCGTCCCGGCGTTGGCGATGACGCCGGCGGCGAACTCCTTCGTATAGCCGACCTGCCTCATGCCGGCGATGACGATGGAGCCAATGGCCACCACGGTCGCTGGCGACGACCCCGACAGGGCGGCGAACAGCGTGCAGGCAAAGACGCAGGCCATGGCCAGGCCGCCCCTGAAATGGCCGACGCAGGCGATGGCGAAGCGGATGATGCGTTGCGCCACGCCACCGGTCGACATGAAGGACGAGGCGAGAACGAAGAACGGAATGGCCAGCAGGGTGTAGTGGCCATCGAAGGCGGCGAACAGCGTCTGTGCGATGGAGCCCAAGGACGCGTTCGAGTAGACCAGCAGGAAGATGGTGCTCGACAGGCCGAGGGAAACGGCGACCGGCACGCCCAGCAGCATGAAGCCGATCACCATGATGAAGAGAAGGGCGACGGACATGGCTCAGCGCTCCCCGTCCTGGCGTGACGCGGGCGAGGTCTGGTCCAGCGTGCCGGCGTCGGCGTCGCGTTTCATCTCGGCCAACAACTCCTCGCTTTCGGCGTCATGGCTGGCGATCAGCATCTCCCGGCGGCCTGTCGCGATCTGCCAACCGGCCTGGAGGAACCGCAGCGTCAGCAACACCAAGCCGATGGGCAGGGCCGCGTAGGGGATGAAGCGCGGCATTTTTTCGTATTCTTCGCCTTCGTTGAACAGGTCGGCCATCAGATCGGGGAAGAAGACCATCGGAATGTCATTGACCTCGAACCAGGCCCGCGTCGTGGCGAACGGCCACCAGTACTGCCAGGCACCGGCCAGCAACAGGCCACTGAACAGCAGGCACAGGGCCACTGACAGCAGCACCATGGCCTTGCGCAAGCCGGAGGGAACCAGGTTCAGGATCAGGTCAACGCCGATATGCGCCGAGATCTTGACGCCATGAGAGGCGCCCAGAAGGACCAGCCAGGCGAACAGGAAGACCGTGGTTTCCAGGGCCCAGAGAATGTTCGAGTTGAAGACGTAACGCGCCACGACGTTGGCGAAGGTGACCAAGGTCATCAACCCCAACACGGTGGCGATGCCGACCCGCTCGATGCTGTCGATCAGGCTGGTCGGCCGATCCGCCGCCGCTCGCTGCATGGCCATGTCCTCCCTTGGCCGGGGACGCGTTGCGGGTCCCCTTTCTGTTGCGTCGCAACACCGCCGTTCGCCAAACGTGACAGTGGCCCGGCTGCAGGGCCGGGCCACCGCTGTCACGCGCGTCGCGTCGTGCTTACTCGGCGTCGTTCATGGCCACGGCGGCGGCCAGCAGGTCCGCGCCAATGTCGTCCACGAACTGGTCCCACACCGGCTGCATGGCCTCCACCCACTTGGCGCGCTGCTCGTCGGTCAGGGTGCGGACGGTGCCGCCGGCCTCGATGATCAGGTCCTTGTTGCGCTGGTTGACGGCATAGGACTCGGCGTTGCGGGTGTCGGTGACCTCCTGAAGGATGGTCAGGAACTGCTCGCGCACGTCGGGCTCCAGACCGTCCAGCCACTCGGTGGAGGTGACCACCAGGTAGTCGAGGATGCCGTGGTTGGTCTCCGTGATGCCGTCCTGCACCTCGAAGAACTTCTGGCCGTAGATGTTGGACCAGGTGTTCTCCTGCCCGTCGACGACGCCCTGCTGCAGCGCGCCGTAAACCTCGGAGAAGGCCATTTTCTGCGGGTTGGCGCCCAGCGCCTCGAACTGCGCCTGCAGCACGTCGGACTGCTGAATGCGGAACTTCAGGCCCTCGGCGTCCTCGGGCTCCAGCAGCGGCCGGTTGGCCGACATCTGCTTCATGCCGTTGTGCCAGAAGGCAAGGCCCTGCAGGCCGCGACGCTGCATGGAATCCAGCATCGCCTGGCCGTGTTCGGAGGTCTGGAAGCGGTTGACGGCCTCGATATCCTTGAACACGAACGGCAGGTCGAACAGGCGGAACTGTTTGGTGAACTTCTCGAACTTCGACAGCGAGGGCGCGGCGAGCTGCACGTCGCCGGCCAGCATCGCCTCCAGCACCTTGTCGTCGTTGTACAGGGTCGAGTTCGGATAGACCTCCATGCAGGCCGTGCCGTCCATCTCGCTGTTCACGCGCTCGGCGAGCAGCGAGGCGGCAATGCCCTTCGGGTGCTTGTCGGTGTTGGTGACGTGACTGAACTTGATGACGATCTCGCCGTCATCGCAGTCCTCCGAGGCCATGGCGGGGCCGGACAGGGCGAGGCCCAGGGCAACACCGGCGGTGGCCAGGGTGGTGGCGATGGTTTTCATGAAACGTCCTCCCACGGAGCTGTTGTCCTTAAATGCGCGTTTCGGCACGCAAAACACGCCTTGAGGCTCGACATCGATCGGTCTTGGGCCGGGGCTTGGGCACCACACCGCACGGCGCGGAACGCCCGGGCGCCTGCACGGCTGACTCATCGACCGTGTCACACTAATGTCGTTGTGAGGCCCGGGGAAGCAAGGATTGGCGCCAAAACGCTGAAAATTGGCGATGCCGGCCGTTCCGCCGCCGCCGGGATCAGTGCAGACCCGCCGTGCTGTCGCCCGAGCTCTCGGCGGCCATCTCCGCGCGCAGGCGCTGGCGCAGCAGGTCGATGGGGACGAGCGTATCCCGCTCTTCGACCCGCATGTGCCAGAAGGTCCAGCCGTTGCAGGCCGGCGCGCCCTGCACGGCCGCGCCCACCTGATGGATCGAGCCCCGGTGGTCGGCGCTGATCAGCGTGCCGTCGGCCCGCACTCGCGCCGACCAGCGTCCGCTGGCGTCCGACAGCACGCTTCCGGGCGGCAGCAGGCCCCGCTCCACCACAGCCCCGAAGGGGATGCGCGGCTCGGCCCGCTTGCGCGGCGTGGCGCACAGTGCTGGGTCGTCCACCGCCTCGACCGCCTGAACCCGCGCCCAGGCGGCGGCGACGTAGGAGTCGTCCCGTTCGATGCCGATCCAGCGCCGTCCCAGGCGCTTGGCCACGGCCGCCGTGGTGCCGCTGCCGAGGAACGGGTCGAGGATCACGTCGCCCGGGTTTGACGAGGCCAGGATGATGCGGTGCAGCAGGCTTTCCGGCTTCTGCGTCGGGTGCAGCTTCTGCCCTGCCTCGTCCTTCAGGCGTTCCGGGCCGGTGCACAGCGGCAGGTTCCAGTCGCTGCGCATCTGCAGGCCGTCGTTGAGCGCCTTCATGGCCTCGTAGTTGAAGGTGTAGCGCGCCTCCGGCCCGGTCGAACACCACAACAGCGTTTCATGCGCGTTGGTGAAGCGGGTGCCGCGAAAGTTCGGCATCGGGTTTGTCTTGCGCCAGATCACATCGTTCAGCACCCAGAACCCCAGGTCCTGGAGCCCCGTGCCGACGCGAAAAATGTTGTGGTAGGTGCCGATCACCCACAGCGTGCCCGTGTCCTTCAGCACCCGCCGGCAGGCCGTCAGCCAGGCGCGGGTGAAGGCGTCGTAATCGGCGAACCCCTGGAAGCGGTCCCAGGCGTCGTCCACCCCGTCCACCCGGCTGTTGTTGGGGCGCAGCAGGTCGCCGCCGAGTTGCAGGTTGTAGGGTGGATCGGCGAAAACGACGTCCACCGACGCGGCCGGCAGGCTGTCGAGAACCTCGACGCAGTCGCCCTGATAGATGCGATCGGTCTTCAGCGGGCTCATGGCGGGATCCAGATCAGGGGGTGGGGAACGACCCTTTGAGGTCATGATCCGTCTGTTTTACGGTGTTTGATCGTAAATAGCAATATGTCTTCTGATTCAAGAGTCTAAAAGAGATTCTCAAAGTCATATGTGAGGCTGCGTTATGTGGTCCGGTACTATGGCTAGCGTCATTTCGTCAGCCATGGCCCAGGTTTGGGGTTGCCCGGATCGGCCAGCGCCAGCGCCTGTGCCGGCTCGCCCACCGCCAGCGCCGCCCGCACCGGGGCGAAAGACCGGCGGTGCTGCGGCGTCGGCCCCAGCGTCGTCAGGGCCACCAGATGCTCCGCCGTGCCGTACCCCATGTTGCGCGCCCAGCCGTATCCCGGATGGCGCACGTCCAGGTCCAACATCAGACGGTCGCGCGTCACCTTGGCGGCGATGGAGGCGGCGGCGATGGACAGGCTCTTCGTGTCGCCCTTGACCACGCAGGTGACGGGACAGGGCAGGGTGGGCGGCCGGTTGCCATCCACCAACGCCAGGGTGGGGGCGGGCTCACCCAGGGCGGCCACGGCCCGGGCCATGCCCAGCAGGGTGGCGCCCAGCACGTTCAGGCGGTCGATGTCGGCGACGTCGACGACGGAGACGCCAAGGCGCGCCGCATCGCTGTCCTGAAGGGCGGTGAACAGCGCCTCGCGCCGTGCCGGCTTCAGGGCCTTGGAATCGTCGAGCCCGCCGCGCAGCGCGTCGGGCAGGCGGGCGCGGTCCAGGATGGCGGCGGCGGCCACCACGGGGCCGGCCAGCGGCCCCCGGCCGGCCTCGTCCACCCCGCAGACAAGGCCGGGGTGTTGGCATTCCAGGGAGAAATCGGGCATGGGGACGGTCCTCGGCTCGGGGGCTGGCCCACTCTACCCCGATCGCTCGCCCTGAATCAGGCCGGAACCGCGTCGCGGCCCACCTCGAACACCCGCAGGCCCAGGGTGCGGGCGTGCGACCGGGCCGCCTCCACCACATGCGGCGGGACCGAGTCCGTCATCCCCGGCACCCGGGCCGACTGATGGGCGGGCCGATAGTCGCCCAACAGGCTGACGGCCGTGTCCGGGCCGGCCAGGGCGGCCACTCTGTCGAGCATGGCCGTCACGTTGCCGGTGTCGCGCGGCAGAACGAGGTGGCGAACCAGCACACCGCGCCGTGCCAGGCCATCGTCGCCCAGGCGGAGCGGCCCGACCTGCCGCACCATTTCGGTCAGGGCCGCGGCGTTGATTGACACGTAGTCCCGCACTTTGGAACAGCGGCGGGCCGACGCGTCGTCGCCGTACTTAGCGTCGGGCGTGTAGATGTCCACGACACCGTCCAGCAACCGCAAGGTCTCGGCCGAATCATAACCGCCACTGTTGTAGACCAGCGGCAGCGTCAGGCCCCGGTCTGCGGCAATGGCCAGGGCTTCCAGGATCTGCGTGGTCACGTGGGTCGGGCCGACGAGGTTGATGTTGTGGCAGCCGCGCCCCTGAAGCTCCAGCATGGCCTCGGCCAGGGCCTGGGCGTCCATGTCCTCGCCGGCGCCGTCCATGGTGGCGTCCGCGTTCATGCAGTAGACGCAGCGAATGTTGCACCACGAGAACACAAGGTCGCCCGACCCCCGCGCGCCGATGATTTCCGGTTCCTCGGAAAACCCCGGACCAACCGACGCCACCCGCGCGTGCCGTCCCGTGCGGCACACGGCGCCCGCCGCGACGGTGCCGCCGTTGGCACTGTGACGGTCCACCTGGCAATTCTGCGGACACAGGTCGCACGCGGCGAGCCGCTCCACGGCTGCGGCCGCGCGCCGGGCCAACGCGCCGGTCTTGTGCAGGGTCAGGTAGGCCGGTGTCATGTTTGCCTTCCACTGTACGGGTCCGAGTGTCAAGCGACCATGACAGTGCCGCCAGAGACAATCAAGCGTACATCTTGTGCGGAAGAACTATCTTAACGATCGACTAGTTGTATGCATTTCCCTTGGCGCGAATGGCGCCGCCCTGGTGCGGCCCCTGGACATCGCGGCGGTGACCGCGCATACCTTGCGCGCCCAGTGATGATACTCCCCGGACTTAAAAGGAGGCGAACCGACCATGTCCAGGACCGTGCTGAGTCTGCCCGGTGACGGCATCGGCCCCGAGGTGATGGCGCAGGTGCGCCGCGTGCTCGACCGGATTGGCGGGTTCCACATCGAAGAGGGGTTGGTCGGCGGCGCCTCGTACGACGCGCACGGAACCCCCCTGACCGACGACACCATGGCCCAGGCGCTGAGGGCGGACGCGGTTCTGCTGGGCGCGGTCGGCGGCCCGAAATGGGACGGCCTGCCGTTCGCCGACAAGCCGGAGCGCGGCCTGCTGCGGCTTCGCAAGGACATGGAACTGTTCGCCAACCTGCGCCCGGCGCTGGTGTTCGACGCCCTGGCCGGGGCCTCGACGCTGAAGACCGACCTGGTGCGCGGGCTCGACCTGATGATCGTGCGTGAGCTGACCGGCGGCGTGTACTTCGGCGAGCCGCGCGGCATTGAGGACCTGGGCAACGGTGAGCGCCGGGGCGTGAACACGCAGGTCTATACGACGTCAGAGATCGTGCGCGTGGCCCGCGTGGCCTTCGACCTCGCCCGCAAGCGCGACAATCGCGTGTGCTCGGTGGAGAAGGCCAATGTGATGGAAAGCGGCCTGCTGTGGCGCGAGGAGGTCCAGAAACTCCGCGACGCCGACTACACCGACGTCGACCTGTCGCACATGTACGCCGATAACTGCGCCATGCAGCTCGTGCGCCAGCCCAAGCAGTTCGACGTCATCGTCACCGACAACCTGTTCGGCGACCTGCTGTCGGACTGCGCCGCCATGCTGACCGGCTCGCTGGGGATGCTGCCGTCGGCCAGCCTGGGCGCGGCGGACGCGGACGGGCGCCGCAAGGCGCTGT
>JGI12109J20283_12183227_pt1 | contig 38607 bp, 30 predicted proteins | sample ElkSlonscriptome_12_FD_20283 | JGI IMG/M metagenome (IMG submission 20283)
ACAAGTGTCAAAAATTCAGACAAGTGAAAGAGATGTTTGAGGCGTTTCTTCATTTACAAGTTTTTGATTTTGAGAAGCTCCATATGTATGGATAACTTCACAACCAATTTAGGACTGCTATAATACGTTCTATTGAAACATTAGGGGTACCACTGCAACGGAAGCGTGCGTTAGATTTTGGGTGTGGTGTTGGACGATTGACTCAGGCACTCTGTACTTACTTTGATTTCTGCTGTGGTGTTGATATTGCGCCATCAATGATAGAACTTGCCCGGCAGTATAATCGTTATGGGGACAAATGTACTTATTGTGTAAATGAGACAGATACATTGGGATTCTTTCGAGACGATAGCTTTGATTTTATCTATTCAAGTATCGTGTTGCAGCATATAAAACCTGAGTATAGCAAGAATTACATACGAGAGTTTTTGCGTGTTCTTGCTCCGGGTGGAATAATGGTCTTTCAAGTGCCGGATAGCGTGGCTACCACTACTTCAGGCATAAATCTACGGATTTTTGTTGCTTATTTTCGCAACACCGTGAAGACCATCGCCAGACGTATGAGTATTGGTGATATGTTCTGGAAGATGGAAATGTATGCGATTCCTAAAAAAGAGATTGTACACCTGGTAAGTGCTCATCCGGGAAGGGTCGTTGATATCCAGGAAGATCGGGTTGCTGGTAAAGATTGGGTGAGCTATCGTTATTATTGCGTGAAAGAGTGATTGTTCTTTTTGGGGTATAGGAAGAACAGACAAACACAGGACAAAGAACAAACTGGATTGTTTGATGCCAACGCACCAGAGACAGTTTGTTTTGTGTTCTCTATAGGTTATGTTGGCGTATCGAGTTTTAGGATAAAGTAGAAGTACATGGGGTTTGGATCGGTCAGCCGTACAAAAGAAAGAGGAGAATCTCCCAATGAAGCAGAAGTGGTCTTGGAGTCGGTAGAAAAGCGCGTTTCATACGGTCTTGTCGCGTTGGTGATTCGTCAGTTTATTGCATATGGTACACTTTTTCTTGGTAATATCCTGCTTGCGCGATGGGTTTCCCCCGATATTTATGGGCTATTTGCTGCTACACTGGCGTTTCAATCTATGCTTGTTGTGCTGGCTGATGTAGGTCTAGGACCTGCGTTGATTCAACGGGATCAAAATCCTACTCGTGATGAAATCGCTGGTTTGTTCACTGTGCAAGTTGTGCTTTTTGGTTTTGTTGCTGGAGGTATCTGGGTTTTTGCTCCCTGGATTGCTGTTGTCGCTGATCTGGAACTGGCAGGTGAACTTATTGTACGTTCGATTGCAGTTGTTTTCTTTATTACTGCTTTTCGTAGCATTCCGGCCATATTGTTAGAGCGCGATTTGCGTTTTGATGCAATTGCACTTGTCGAGACAGTTAGTACGATTATCTATCAGGTAGTGTTACTGGTTCTGGTCTGGCGCGGAACAGGGTTAATAAGTATTGTGTGGGCTTTAGCCGCCAGGTACACATGTGATGTGCTTTTAATCTGGCGATTACATCCCTGGCGCCCACGTCTCTCGTGGAACTTACGGCCCATAATATCTTACCTGAGCTTTGGGTTGAATATGCAGGGTGTGCGTATCATGGTCTATATAAAAGATCACCTGCCCTTACTTTTAATTGTACCGCTATTGGGAGCAACCAGTGCCGGGCACTGGGGGTGGTCGCTAACTTATATTGGTATTCCTGTGTATTTTAATCAGCTTATAACACGAATAATGTTTCCGGCGTATTCTCGGGTTCAATCCGACAGAGACGCGGTTGGGGCTCTGGCAACAACGGCGCTCTGGTTGAATATGTCTATAGGATTGCCAATTATATTTATCTTAATCTGGTTTGCTCCGCATCTTGTCCCACTTATTTATGGTAATGTATGGCTTGCTGCCTTGCCGATTGCAATCTTACTTGCACCAAATATGCTTGCTGGCTTTATGACAGGGGCGTTATTTCCGGTTTTGTATGCAACTAATCAGTCCCGTAAGGCACTTAAACTCTTTGTGCTATGGGTAATTTTGACAGTTTCAGGATCGCTCATTGGAGTTATGTACGGAGATTTGCAGGGTATGGCTCTGGCTTATTCGTGTACTACGCTTATTATTAGTATTGTTTTATTGTTTAGTGTCCGTCCCGTAGCGGCAGTTGATTTGAAGAAGGCATTGGTTGGCCCGTTTGTGTCTTTATTTGGGATGATTTTTGGGGTTGCTGCCCTGGTGTCTGTAAATACTTCGTGGGTTTTTGTGCTTGTTTTTGTAATATGTAGTTACATTGTGACTTTTTGTGTTATAGATTACCGTCGAATTAGAACTCTTGCTGTGGCTTTCCTTGCCTGAAACTATGCAAACTGTTCATCTACAGCGTAAGTCTACTCTGAAGTTGCGTGTGTGGCACCCTGATTATCTGGTGTACTCTGCTCTTTTACCAACTTTGGCAGAGTTCTGTGTAAAACTACAAGGAAGTCTTCTTGATCTGGGGTGTGGTAATAGTCCTTACCGCCCGTTACTAACGAATGTTTTGCACTATGTGCCTTATGATCTTACGACAACGGCAAGCAGGCCTGATGTTGTCGGTGTAGCTCAGAATTTACCTTTTCATTCGTGTAGTTTTGACAGTGTTTTGTGTACGCAAGTTCTTGAACATGTTCCCGATCCCTGGTACATGTTAAAAGAAATTCATCGGGTGCTGCGACCTGGAGGTAAGTTATTACTTTCTGCGCCACAGGCGTGGCGACTGCATGAAGAGCCCTTTGATTTTTATCGGTATACAAAGTATGGCTTGCAGTATCTTGTCCAGGAGTCAGGACTGCAAATGGTAGAAACGGTACCGCAAGGTGGTGTCTGGTTGCTTTTAGGACAGAGTCTTAATAATACGTTATGGCAAAAAATACCTGTAAAGTATTCTTTGCGGTGGTTTGTCTATATGGTGCGGACTCTGTGTATTAATGTGGCCTTTGCAGTTTGTAACCAATTATGGGAAGACAATGGCGATACGCTGAATTATGTAATCCTGGCTTGTAAAAGTTCTGATAGTAGTGTGGGATAATGTACCTTGGAGCCATTATGCGAATCTATCAAGGATGATTATATGGTGGTCCTTGAATCCGAGAGGTAGCATGGAAGAGAGGCGCGTTCTTTGCAGCACAGGAGGGATGAAGTGCCGGCCCGTCAAATTGTGGGATTTGTTGCCCCCGGTCTATCGCCAATGTGCCGTCTGTTCTAGCGATTTTTGGGAGGCTTATGCCGGTGTGCTGCCGTCGAAGCGCCATCGGCTAGTCGGTAACGATAGCGGTCAGACGAGCCATAGTGAGCGACTGAATAACACCTTGCGCCAACGGATCAGCCGTCTGGTGCGCAAAATGTTGTCGTTCTCGAAGAAAATCGACAATCAGATTGGCGCGATCTGGTATTTTGTCCATCATTATAACGCCTCTCTAGCATTATGTGAGAGCATATCACCCGCGTTGGAGGACTACCGATTATATTAAGAGGTTGAAGAAAGTCCATGATAAAAGTTGGTCACGATCTAAGCGATGTGGAAATTGAACAGAGGTATACAGCAGTGGCCGCATCGCTCACTATGCCGCGCTATTTTTACTCATTTGTTGCTCAGTTTGCTGTGAACATTTCCGCCTTACGTGTTCTGGATGTTGGATGTGGTAATGGACAACTGCTGGCCGAGTTGATACATCGATTTCCCGGTTCACACTTTTGGGGCACGGAGTTATCATCAGGAAGGTTACGTTTGGCTCAACAGTCTTTGGGCTATCATGCTCTGCTCTTGCAAACAGGTGTTGATGGGTATATTCCGTTTAAAGACTATGCGTTTGATCTTATTTTTGTTACTGAGGTTATTGAGCACTTAAAGCAACCAGTTTTGTTTCTGCAGGAAATCTATCGTATCCTTGCTCCTTCAGGACGCCTGGTTTTGACAACACCCAATAGTGATGCTTTTCCACTCTGGCCGTATTTTGTTGCACTTGCTGAAAAATATCCCGATGTAGCGCTCTTTCAGTATTTTTTACCGTATGAACATCCAAAAAGAACAGTTCAGCCTATTGATACCGTTTTATCGTCTGAAGAGGTTCGCTCAATCTTGTGTAAGAGTGGGTTTACACCGTTACGGCTGTATGGACGAGAAGCATTTCCTTTTTTATTTGCTTTTCCGGGGTTTCGGGGGCTTGACTACCGTGGCCTTTTTCCACGATCTCATTTAGATGCTCTTTTTAATAAATTAGGCCTGGCAAAACTTTGTTATCGTATGTTTTGGGAGTGTGGGAAAGTCTAGGTGATGAGTTGTGTTCTCTATGTTAATCCTACCTCTATCCACGGAGGTGCCGAGGAAGTACTCCTTCATCATATGACGGTTGCTCAGGAATTGGGTTACCAACCAGTCCTGGTGGTGCCGGCCAGTGGTTGGCTTACTGACCGGTGTCGAACGGAAGGTATCCCGTGTGAACTATTACCATCTCTTCCTGATGCCGTTACGAGTGATCACTGGTCCTATCAACTGAGACCCTGGCCATTAAATGCGATTGCAATTGCTCAGTTTGTTCGTAAGTGGTCGGCGGTGCTGGTACATTCAAATACACCGCGTACTGCATATCATGGCGGATTAGGAGCACGGTTAAGTGGTGTGAAAGCAGTGACGCATGTGCATGATATAGTACAGTTACCATATGCTGTGCGCCCCAAAGCCTGGTTGTTGTTCCAGTTGACCGACTGGACACTTGTTGTCTCACAAGCAGTTGAACGTGCTGTGATAAACTATGCACCAAAGTTCCGGTCTTGTATTCAAACTCTGTATAATGGTTGGGATCTATCACTTTATCATCACGTTCTAGCCGCAGATATACGTACTCTGTTTCAGGTGCCTCATACTTCCGTTATTATCGGGACGGTTGCGGCCATGACGCCCTGGAAGGGACAGGATGTGCTGATCGAGGCGTTCCGGTTGTTACGCATGCAGGTGCCCTATGTGCACCTTATTATCGTGGGCGGATCACAGGGTGGTAAACGTCAGTCAGCGTATGAGGCCCAGTTGCACCAACAGGTCATTGATGCGGGGTTAGGTGATGCTGTGACCTTTACCGGATGGCGCGAGGATGTCTGGGCTTGGATGAAGAGTTTTGATATATTTGTGCATGTTCCAATTGCTCCCGATCCTTTGCCTACTGCTTTGCTGCATGCCTGTGCGCTCGGCAGTACGATTGTTGCATCAGCAATCGGTGGTATTCCTGAAATTGTGCTTGATGGCAAAAGTGGCCTGCTCATTTCGCCAAACGACGCACATGCGTTGTGTACTGCTTTAACCCGGCTCGTTGCCAATCCAGAGTATCGTGCTGAGTTGGGCCGGCAGGCAACCGATCACTTTAGCCGGCGTTTCTCCCGGCAGCAGATGAAGGAAGGGATCGCATTTGTCTATCAACAGTGTCTAAGCCGGTAGTGGTGGTGTATGGCACAACTTGCTAAAAGACTTTCGCATAATAATACTATATATGTTCTTGGAGGGGTTGTACTGGGAGGTATGATCCTGGTTACACCTTTCACGCCATTGCTGATTCTGGCTCTGGTCGGGCTAACGTTTGGAAGTATAGTTGTCTGGTTTTTAGTGCGCCGTCCCTGGACGGTGTTTGGATTGTACCTCTTTCTGTTGCCACCACATATAATAGTAATGTCGCTACTGCTCGTATGGGTTGGGTTGCCGGCAAATGCTGTCAAAGCAGTTGCTGCGTGGAAAGAATTGACCCTGGCACTGCTACTGGCATCTGCGTTACTGCAACTTATTCGGCGTGGGAGAGTAGTAGCGACTGTGGCAGATGGAGTGGTCGTGCTCTTTCTGGGTTATGTTGGAGTGTTTGCAGGGTTGGAAATTCTTGAGCGGCCAGACCCGCTTATATTTTTCTATGCGCTACGTGATATGCTCCTGCCGATTATGCTGTATTTTGTTGGCCGTTCAATGCTGTTGTCGGACACAACCGCACAGCATGTTTTTCGCTGGGTACTCATAGCTGCACTGCTCCTCTCAATTATAGGGATTATCGAGCGGTTCTTTGTTCCCCTTGAGTGGCATGTATTGCTTGGTATCCCGCGTTATTATCGGGAAGTCCAGAATGTTTTCTTTCCGGACTTTCTGCTTGGATTACCAACTAATTATTGGACAAGTGGTAATTCTGGGGCTTTGCGCCGCGCTGTCTCAGTCTATGCATCATCACAGTTGTTTGCGTTGTCATATCTTTTCTTTCTCCCTATATGTCTCTACGGTGTGATTACCCCTAAATTGGCCGAACATCGGTTGGCCTGGGTGGCGTTCCTGGTTGCACTGGTAGGGGTACTCATTACCCTGACACGCTTTACGATTGTTGTGGTTGTCCTGCTGCTGTTGCTGCTTGCCGTACTGGGTAATCAACGATCACGGCTGTTAGTATTTATCCTTGCGCTACTTGGAGTGATTGGATTTATTAGTGTGCTAATCGTCTTTGAAGATGTACGATTGTTGCTGATCAATACTATTACATTCCAGGACCATTCATCTAGTAATCGCCTCATTATCTGGCAAGCAACGTTAGACTATATCTTTAAACAACCATTTGGTTATGGTCTAGGGGCAGCCGGATTGACTGCCTGGCGTTATGGTGGTGGTGTTGTCGCAATTGAAGGTCAGTATTCCGCCATTGGGGTTGTGCTCGGATTAGTTGGACTTCTGATATATATTGGATTGCTGGCAACAGTAAGTATGTATTTATTGCGCGCAGTATACCGTATACAGGCAATGTATCAACGGGGACTCTGTTTTGCGCTGGCGCTTACGGTGTTCGGGATCGCAATAAACTCAGTTACTACTGAATGGCATAACAATATTGGTTTGACCTACCCGACATGGTGGTTGATTGGCGCATGTGTGGGTTATGCTGCGCGTCAGGAGTGGGCGAAGCGAAAGGCAGATGTGCAGTGCGGGTAATGTATGATACATCGCCGATGCTGTTTATCCCTGCCGGGATTGGAACATATACCATCAAATTAGCACAGGCGCTTCAGGAGTTTGGTTCTGATGCTGATGTTGAGTTTATGTTGTCACAGTTACCTGTCTGGTTACATCCAGGTGGTACAAAAGGATTTCAGCATAAACTCAAGGTATTGGCCTGGGATAGTTATTATATGCATTCTCTTCTGCCACGCAGTGCCCTTCGTGCTGTTGCCGATCTGATCCATACTCCGGCATTCCGTCTGCCGTTGCAAAGCAAGGTGCCTGTCGTTACGACAATTTTTGATGCCATCTTGTTTGTTTTTCCTCGGTTTTTTCGGTTGCGTGATCGTCTAACTCTGGGTATGTATCTCCGGGCAAGTAACCGTTGTGCTGCTCACGTTATTACTATTTCTGAGCAGAGCCGCAAGGATATTCAACACTATCTTGGAATCAGCCGTGAACGGATTAGTGTAACGTATCCGGCAGCGGCTTCAATCTTTCGTCCAGTTGTTGCGGTGGATGTTGCGTCTGTGCTTGCCCGCTATGGGGTTACTTCACCTTACATTCTTTCAGTGGGGACGCTTGAACCACGCAAAAATCTGGCACGGGTAATTGAAGCGTTTGCGGATCTTCGACACCGGCGTGTCGTGTCTCCTCAACTGAAGTTGGTACTGGTTGGGCGACGCGGGTGGTTAGAGCATCCAATTTTCGCTACCGTTCGGCGTTTAGAACTTGAGGAGCATGTACATTTTACTGGCTATGTGGCTGAAGGTGATTTGCCGGCTTTGTATAGTGGTGCATCAGTTTTTGTTTATCCCTCGCTCTATGAGGGATTTGGTATTCCCCCCCTTGAAGCAATGGCCTGTGGGTGTCCGGTGGTTACTTCAAACTGTTCATCCTTGCCGGAAGTTGTCGGCGATGCGGCGCTCCAGGCTGATCCAAATGATGTTATGCAGATTACTCAGGCCATGGAACGGGTTTTGACGGACGAGGCCCTTGCTCAAGAGATGCGTCAGAAGGGGTTACGGCGCGCTGAACAGTTTTCGTGGCGGCGTTGTGCCGAGGAAACAATCGCTGTTTACCGGCAGGTTGTCGGCGCGTAATGGCACAGGTGTAGCCCCATTGCTTTAGACAGGTTGAAGCGATTTGCTTCTACTGTAACACAGTACCTCTATCTATGAACATTGGTATGTCTACGACAACTGCTCATGGTCGGCGTGACGGACTGGGGCAGCACATCAATAACTTGCTCAAGAATCTGCAAAAGATTGATCAGGTAAACAACTATTACATTTATACCCGACAGCGTGATCTGGCTGAGTTTGAGGTAAGTACCCCAAACTTTCAGTTTGTCCCGGTTGCGAACAGCACTTCCTCGCCGATTTTTGATATTCTATGGCACAATAGCGCCTACCTCAATGATATGCGCCGACGAAATATCACTGTTTTACATTTACCAGAGTATCGTCGTATACCTATAATTAAATTGTTTCCCACTGTACTGACCATTCATGATATGGCTCGTTACTATATTCATGATAAATATGATCGAGTACGCATGTTTTACCATAAAGTTTTAATGCCCTTATTCTTTCGGGTTGGTCGCCCTGATGCCATTATTGCTGTTTCCGAGAGCACACGTCGGGATGTTATTCGTTTTCTGCGGGTAGATCCAGAGAAAATAGTGGTCATTCATAATGGCGCCCACGCAAGGTTTCAGCCAGTTGCAGCCGTTGAAGTAGATCGAGTACGCCGGCAGTATGGACTACCTGAGCATTTTATTATTTATGTGTCGCGTCTGGAGCATCCAGGGAAAAATCACAGTGTACTGCTCAAGGCATTTGCGCAGGTACAAAAAACGTTGCCGCATCCATACAAACTTGTGTTTGTTGGTGGAAAAGCTCTAGGACATCAGAAGATCCTGGAATTAATTACGCTGCTAGACTTGACCGATGATGTTATCCTGACAGGCTTTGTTCCTGATATGGATCTTCCGGCACTCTATACAGCGAGTGATCTCTGTGTTTATCCCTCGCTGTATGAAGGGTTTGGTATTCCTGTAGCCGAGGCTATGGCATGTGGTGTTCCGGTTATTGTCGCTGATAGTTCGTCGCTGCCAGAAGTAGCGGGGGCAGCGGGATATCTGGTAGCACCACGGGATGTTGAACGTTGGGTTGTGGCTCTAACCGAGGTTCTTACTAATGAGACGCTACGGAGCCGGATGGTCACGTTGGGTTTTCAACAAGCACGGCAATTTACCTGGGAAAAGACAGCGAAATTAACCCTGCAACTATATCATAAGGTTGCGGCAGATGCTGCCCGGGTTACGGTATCATGACATAATCAGTGATTATAGGAATGTTATAGTTAAAGTATTTATGATGGCTATGATGTTATCTATCTCCCAGGTTGTATTGAGGACAAACTTATGAGTATAGCGATTATCACGGGTTCTGCCGGTCTGATTGGCTCAGAAGCTGTTGCGTTCTTTGCCGCTCTCGGTCTTGAGATCGTCGGGATTGATAATGATATGCGCCGACACTTCTTTGGTGATGATGCCTCGACCCGCTGGAACCGGCAACGACTTGAGCAGCAGGTAAAAAAATATCAACACTATGATATAGATATTCGCAATCAAGATACAGTCCGCGAGATTTTTGCATACTATGGTCAGGATATCAACCTGGTCATCCATGCGGCGGCACAACCTTCGCATGATTGGGCAGCACGCGACCCGGTTATGGATTTTACAGTGAATGCTCAGGGAACCCTCAATCTGCTTGAAGCCACCCGCCAGTATGCGCCTGAAGCTGTGTTTATCTTTACCTCAACCAATAAAGTGTATGGTGACACGCCCAACCGTTTGCCGCTTTGTGAACAGGAGTATCGCTGGGAAATTGATCCAACCCATACCTATGCCCCGGGTATTCGTGAGGATATGTCAATCGATCAAACGCTCCATAGTTTGTTTGGAGCATCAAAAGTTGCGGCCGATGTGCTGGTGCAGGAGTATGGGCGTTATTTTGGTTTGTATACAGCCTGTTTCCGCGGTGGTTGTCTTACTGGCCCGAATCACTCGGGGGCGCAGTTGCACGGCTTTCTGGCTTACTTAATGCGATGTGCTATGACTGGTATGCCGTATACAGTCTATGGGTATAAGGGGAAACAGGTCCGGGATAATATTCATAGCGCTGACCTTATTCAGGCATTTTATGCCTTTTTTAAGGCTCCCCGCCGTGGCGAAGTTTATAATATTGGAGGCGGACGCTTCAGTAACTGTTCGATGCTTGAGGCGATTCAGATTTGTCAGGAAATAGTCGGGAGCGATCTTCAGTGGACCTATTCCGATCAGAACCGCGTCGGTGATCATATCTGGTGGATTAGCGATAACCGCAAGTTTCAACAGCACTATCCGGACTGGCGACTGCAGTATGATGTTCCGGCAATTTTGCGCGAAATCTATGCGGCCAACAATGTGCGCTGGTTAAAGGAGAACAGGCGTGAAGGATAAGGGGAAAGAAAACATTCTTGGCGTCTGTGTGAGTGCAATTGACTATGAAGCGGCCGTAACGAAGATCCTTGAGGCCGCTGAACAACGCCACCCCCTTGCGCTCTCGGCTCTGGCTGTGCATGGAGTGATAACGGGTGTGCTTGATATAACTCATCGCTATCGTCTAAATCAGCTTGATCTGGTTGTTCCTGATGGGCAACCGGTACGCTGGGCGTTGAATCTGCTGTATCGCGTTGGACTCACCGATCGCGTCTATGGTCCAACCCTGATGCTCAAGGTGTGTGAACAGGCTGCCCAGCGAAGGTTGCCGATCTATCTGTATGGCAGTCGGCCGGCGGTGCTGGAACAACTGACGATGAATCTGCAAGAGCGATTTCCCGATATCATTATTGCCGGTACACAGCCCTCCCGGTTCAGGCATGTATCACAAGAGGAGCAAGCCGATATCGTCAATGAGATACAGGCCAGTGGCGCGGCGATGGTCTTCGTTGGGCTGGGATGTCCGCGCCAGGAGGTGTGGGTATATGAGTATCGCTCATTGCTGGCGATGCCCTTGCTCGCCGTTGGGGCTGCATTTGACTTCCACGCCGGGATTGTGCCACAAGCACCGGCATGGATGCAACAGCTTGGCCTGGAGTGGTTCTATCGGTTTTTGCAGGAACCACGCCGACTATGGCGACGGTATGTTTTCCTGAATCCGCTCTACCTTTTGTTGTTGGGGTTACAGGCAACGGGTCTCAGACGGTTTGATCCGGAGCGCGTTGTCCCCCCAACCGGTGAACTACGCTATGGATAATGCTATGATGTTTAGGCGTCGCCGACTCTAAGGTTGTGTGCCCTTCCCTGCGAGGTAAGCGTCTCCATAAGGCTTGGTTTGGCCGGATGGTGTGTCAGTGGGTACGATGCTTGCCCGTTTGTACCTTTAGTGGTAGACTATGCCGGTTGTTTAACCGGATTGTAATCTTGTATCCCTAATGCACCTCGAAGAAGCGGTGAGATTACCTGTCTACACCGTTTTGTAGTGTGCATCGTAAGGGGGCTCCATGTTTGAGCGACTGGGTTACCGTCTTACGGGTAGCGTATTGATCTGGGATGTGCTTCTGACGCTGCTCTGTTTGTACGGCGCTTCACGCATCCGTCTGGAATTAGAACTGGGTAAAGATCTCGGTCTGCAGCATGTTCAATTGCCCTGGCAGATCTATCTGTCGGTTGGACTGATCTGGATCGTGATTTTTTTGTTGCTCATTCCACAGCGCGCCTTGTTTGTCAGTAATTTGATAGAAGCAACGGGTCGCCTGGTGGCAGCAGTGGCCCTGGCAAATCTCAGCTTTGCAGGGTTGCTTTACCTCTCTTTGCGTGATGTTTCGCGGCTTCAATTTATCTATTTTGCTATAGCCGATCTGATAGTGCTCCTGCTCTTTCACTTGGTTGTGCGCTCGTATCTACGCTTTCGCCATAGCAATGGCTGGCAGCGCCGTGTCTTACTGGTTGGTGGTGGGACAACGACGCACCAGTTGGTGCAGGAGTTTGCTCGTCGTCCTTGGGCCGGAGTCCGTGTGGTCGGGTATACCAGTGATCAGCCGGCAGTCGATGGTAGTCCTGTTCCCTGTTTGGGAACGGTTGATGCCACACCGCAGATTATCACCGGAAGTCGCATTGACGAAGTAATCTTTACACTGCCACCACAGCAGCAAGAACAGATTGTACGTCTCTCGTTGCAACTGCAGCAATATCCTGTTATGTTACATATGGTGCCGGGAGTGTTAGATCTGGCCTTCGCCCGTACACCAGTTGAGACATTGGGGGGGGTTCCCCTGATTAGTCTGCGCGAGTCAGCGCTGAACGAGATGCAGCGTGTGTTCAAACGGTTATTTGATATAGTCGCCAGTGCCTTTTTGTTACTGTTGCTTGCGCCACTAATGGTGATTATTGCGCTTTTGATCCGGATTGAGTCACCGGGACCGGTCTTCTTTCGGCAAGAGCGGATCGGTGAGCACGGGCGGCGCTTCAAAATGCTCAAGTTTCGCAGTATGTATCAGGATGCCGAGCAGCGCTGGTTGGAAGTAGCCCGGCGTGACGTGGATGGACGACTTGTGCATAAAACTAATGATGACCCACGCGTAACACGCATCGGGCGTAAATTGCGGCGTACCAGTCTTGATGAGTTGCCGCAGCTTATTAATGTTTTGCGTGGTGAGATGAGCCTGGTTGGTCCGCGTCCTGAAATGCCCTATATTGCGCTGGAGTATGAACCCTGGCAGTGGCAGCGCTTTCGTGTACCGCCGGGGATAACTGGTTGGTGGCAGGTGAATGGACGTAGCGATAAACCTATGCATTTGCATACCGAAGATGATTTATACTATATTCAAAACTACTCGTTCTGGCTCGATTTACGGATCCTCTTAAAAACGGTGATTGTGGTACTCAGTGGGCATGGGGCGTACTAGCATAGTCCTGTCAGAGCAGCGGGCAGCGGCGCAGGCTGGATCTGCTGCCGCGACCGGGAGCAACAGTGACAGTAAGGAAGGCGTCTGTCAGGTCAGTGGACGGCTCCTGTGGCGTTATCTGCTGCCCCTGGCGTTCTTGCACGGGTTGCTCTACCTAGCGCTGGTGCCGCCCTGGCAGCATTATGATGAACCGACTCACTTCGAGTATGTGCGTCTGGTTGCGCTATTAAATGGGCAACCAGAAGTGGGTGACGTTGATCGGGAAACTAACCGCGAGATTGCTGATTCAATGTACCGATTTCGCTTCTGGTCTTCAGGTGTACGTCCGGATTTACTGGGACCACAGGGACCAGATATTGGCGTGACGCAACGTGTGCATCCTCCGCTCTATTATATGCTGGCGGCTGTACCAATACGCTTGTTGCGTTATCTATCGGTTGAAACTCAACTCTATGCTACACGGTTCGTTGCGCTTGGGCTGTACTTGCTTGTCATTGTTGTGGCATGGCGCGTGTGTACCCTCCTTCTGCCGGACGATTACCTCAGTCAGGTGATGGTTCCACTGTTAATAATTGTCACCCCTGCATTTAGTGACATGATGAGTGCAACTAACAACGATGTGTTAGTAAACTTCAGCATAACGACGCTGCTCCTGGGTTGTATATTGCTGGTTCGGAATGGCGTGCAACCAGTACCATTGTTGCTGGCACTACTCAGTCTGAGTGTCGCGTTATTGGCGAAGCGAACTGCAGTGGTTGGGATTGTACCCTTTACCCTGGCACTGTTCTGGGCACTGTATCGGCAACCAGTACGCTGGTGGCTCTATGGCATAGTACTGGCTGGATGTACGCTGGGAGCAATCCTGATTTCGGTACGATTAGTTGCATTTGGGGGGAGTAGCGGTCCCGATACCTTTGCCTTGCGCCCCTGGTTAGTGCAACTTGATCAACATTATTTACGGCTGTCTCTCGATCAGATCTTTGTGTCATTAGTCGATTGGGAACGAACACACGATCTCTATCCGTATGTTAGCAGGGTGTTATTTGACAGTTTTTGGATGCGCTTTGGTTGGGGCCATGTTAAGATGGGATCAGTGTGGGAACAAACCATGCTGGGTGTAGTTACGCTGGGAGGTGTAGGGTTACTGTTGCAGGGTATACGCCAGAGATCCCAGTTGTCCCTCTGGCAGCAACGGTGTATCTGGATTTTTATCGCCAGTCTGTTGGCGGCTTGGTTATCTGCATTACTGCGCATCCATCCGTTGCCCTCACCGGAGGCGACCCGGATCTATGTCCCTGTTGGTCGGTATATTCATCTAGCGATTCTACCGACAATTTGGTTGCTGATGTGGGGCATTCAAGGAGTCGTTGGTCAGCGCAGGCAGGCATATGGTGTATATGCACTGGTGCTATTTTTTGTTCTCATTGATACAACTGCCTGGGCCTATACACTTGTTGATTTCTACTATCATTGATAAGTTCTCTCACGGAAATAGGTGATATTGCATTGTGCATTATATGTATTACGTGGTGCTTCGCCATGTCTGCGTTGTATTTGGTTAGATGTCTAGTTTGAGCGTCCACTGCATAAGTCATGTAAGTCGGGATTGCTGTACTGGTTTCATGAAGAAGTTGTATAGCACTGACCGGATCAAATTGCTGTTTCCGCATCTATTCCCTTGGGTCGGTTTTCTCATTGTTTTGATTGGGAGTAGTATAACGGTTGAAGTCTCCGGTCAGGGAGCACCAGCGGGCAATCAGGAAATTGGTCTGTTATACCGAGGCCATTCATTTGGCCAGACCTTTGTAGCTGAGTATTCCCAACTGACGGCCATTCGGGTGCGTTTGTTGCCTAGTTCACCTGATTTACCTGAACCAGTTATGTTGCGCCTGCGTCACCTTGCTGCCGGTACACCCGATCTGGTCGTGGTCTCTATGCGAGTTCAGGATATTGTCTCGGCAGAGATGACGACCTTCTCCTTTGATCCGCTGTCTCTGGAGTCTGGTAGCTCTACGATAACACCAACGCTTGAATTTCTCCTCGAAGCACCAACGTTGCGTCCGGCGGAAGGTGTCTCAGTCATAGCAGGTTCGGACACCTATCCGCATGGTGTGCTGCTAGAAAGTGGAGAGCAACGTGAGACGCTTGATCTGGCATTTCAACCAGTGTATTTCCGTCGCTGGTTTGATGTACTGCTGCCAGTGTCACGTATGGCGGCGGGCAAGCCGGGTATCCTGGGATGGCCGCCCTTCTATGCGTTGCTTGTTTATGGATATGGTTATGTGCTACTGCTTGGTCTGGTCAAAATCCGGCGTGCGATATATTATCAGACGTAATTATGATGCGGTGTCGTATGTACTGCCGGGCAGGGACACTGTTCTGTCTGTTCTTATAGAGAATTATTGTAACTTGTGCAATCTGGTCTTTGTTGACGTGATCTAGCGCTTTTGCTACAATCTGCAAAGTTTGGGGGCCCATGCGCAGGAGGATTGTGATGGAGTCGGAAATCGATCTGCGACCGTATATTCTGGCAGTGCTCCACCGCTGGCGACTAATTGTGCTGTTCGGCATTCTGCTGGGGTTGGTCGCGCTGCTTATTACACTACTTCAACCACCATCTTACACCGCTACTGCTGATGTGCTCATTTTTCCTATGCGCTCGCAACTGGAATTTGACTCGCGTTTTACAACCAGTGATGCGCCGGATGATGTGGGTACCCTTGCCTGGCAACAGGCGCTGGCACGGTTGGCTGAGAGTGGTGTGCTGGAAGAACGGGTCCGTTCGGATTTGCCGGCGGATCTGATTGACCAGGATCTTGCAGATCAACCGGGCAGTCTGGTTGATCGGATTGAAGTATCGACTGAGGGTAGTCTTTTACATCTGCAGGCCAGTGCTACCGATGCTCAGGAGGCGAAAGTACTGGTTGATACCTGGGCGCAAGCGTATGTCAGTCTGGTAAATGAGTTGTATGGCAGTGCTACCGGGTTGACCCAGGAAGTGGAAGAGCAACTGGTAACAGCCCAGGAACGCTACGAGAGCGTACAGCAAGAACTTGAGACATTTGTCGGTACAAGTGAACTTATACCAATTGAACAGCAAATAGCAGTGCTGAACAGTCTGCTCCAAGGCTCCCGCGAGGCAAATCAGACGCTCTATACAGAATATTTGTCCCGGACGAATACACTCGAGTTAGTTCTACGTGATGCACAGACCCTGCGTGAGCAGACCGAAGCTGGCGCATCCGATGATCTGGCAAATAGTCTGGCACTGCTGGCACTCCGTACACGCACAGTTGGTAATATGCAACTCCCGGTCGAACTGCGCTTTGATGATCCTGGTGCGTTGACGCAAGCGACCGGATCAACTGTTGATGATCTCGATGCGCTGATCAGCATATTGCAGCAGCGGCAACAGGAACTGGTGGCTGAGTCACAAGAACTGGCCCAGGCTATCGCCAGTGGCGATGGAACAGCGGCCGCGCTAACTGCCGAACAACGTAACACGTATGAAGAGCAGTTAACCACGTTGCAGCAACAAAAAGAGCAGCAGACTGCTCGCCAGAACTTTCTCCAACAGCGGCGCGATCTGGCACTCGACTCGTTGACGATTTTGCAGCGCAAACTCGATGAACAGCGGATTGCTCAGGGAACTTCGCAGGTCGAAGTGCGTCTCGTTGGTTCGGTGATTGAGCCGTTACCTTCGACAACCTCGCGCATGATACTTAATAGTGCGATTGCGATGTTTATGGGGATGTTTATTGGGATATTGCTGGTTATCGGGATGGAAATTATCCGTCCCCTTCTGACATCATCGCAACCCCAGAAATTAAGGGAGCGCGAACGTCCTGTGGATCAACCTGTTCCAAGTTAATCCAGAGCGGCAGAAATGACTACTCTATGGTTTGTCATGCTAATAAGGATATAGTACGGTACGGATTGCAGTGCGGCAGTATATATAGCTGCCGCTTTTTGCTTACCGATCAGTGATGTCTGAATTAAAAATTCAAATTTCATCAGCCGGTGGCTATCTGCCGGAGCCTATCAGCGTTGCGGTATGTTTTGGTCGTGGTTCACCGCAGACGCGGCTTCAGTTGAATGTAAGCCTGATACGGCAGAAGTCGGGACTCCTGAAAATGAAAATTGATATTGGGCTTGCATGACAGGTGAAGCCAAATTTTGCTGAACTACCACCAGAGTGAGATGTATGCACAATGTGTATGGTTGCATCTTTGAGCTTAATAAGCGTTACGTTTATGGGTGTGTTGTGTTAATGAGGAGGTCTAAATGTTTGGGCTACCTGGTGAAATTGTAATATTTATCTGCTGGGTAGGGTTATTCTTTATTTTTACTGGTATCGGGTTATTAATTCAACGTGCCTGGGGACTAAAACTATACGATGCCGAAACACTTTTGCTATGCTTCTGGTTGGGATGGGCCATTAGTATAGGGGTGCTTCAGTTCTGGCATTTCTGGTGGAAGATAGATGGTTGGGCATTCTTGTTGGTATCACTGATTGGAGTAACTGGCCTGATATGGAATGCTCCACAGTTAAGACAGGTTACAACGACAATTACTCGACAACAGTGGTTTCCACTGCTTTTGATGGTGATCATAGGTTTATGGCTGGCAAATCGTACTACTGCATGGGTTATCCGGCCAGAGTTTGATACTGGGCTATATCATATGACCACGATGAAGTGGATGGCATCCTACCCTATTGTCCCAGGTTTAGGTAACTTATATGGTCCACTGGCAATTAATAATTCTTATTTTCTCTATGCAGCTATGCTGGATGTTGGCCCCTGGAATGATAGAGCTATATATTTATCTAATGGACTGCTGCTCTATGTTCTACTGATACAAGGCTTTGTGAGTCTGCTTAAATTATCTGCAAATGATAATTATCGTGCCTACCATCTCTACCATAGTTTGCTACTTGTGCCGACTATTCCCGCAGCGTTTGGTATTAATTGGATCCTTGGCCTGTCGCCATCAAACCTCTCACCAGATGTTGCGGTGTTTGCTTTAGGAATAGTCCTCTTTGGCCGGATGCTTGTGTTTTTTATAGATTCAAGAGGTGAGGGCGCGGAGCATACTGCGGAATACAAGGTTTTCTGTATAATTATCTTGACATGTTTTGCTGTTACAGTAAAATTGAGCCTTATTTTTCTGGCAGGAATGGTGCTTTTGTTGATTCTGACTTTGGATATAGTGCGAAACCGATTGCAATGGAAAAGAAAAATTGTTAAGACTTTGCCAATGCTAGGGATTTGCGGCGGGTTTTTTTTGCTGCCCTGGCTGATACGAAACATAATCTTGACTGGATATATTTTCTACCCTGGTACAACTGCGCTTTTCCCGTTAGATTGGCAGATGCCACATGCTGTAGTTGTATATGAAAGAAACTTAATTGTTGCCTGGTCGCGTCGACCGGATTGGAATTCCTCTTGGATTGAGAGCATTGGTAATTCCGACTGGTTGCAACCCTGGCTTGATACACTGCCTGACTATGTAACTATGCCGCTTGAGTTAACACTCCTGGCACTAGTGTGTCTTGTCGCTTGCCGGGGTATAATGCGTGGCGCTAACATTCTGGTACGTGTCCAATGGTTGTTACTACTTCCTCCTGCTTTGGCAATTATTTTCTGGTTTGTTTTGTCTCCAAATCCGCGCTATGCCGGGGCCACTTTCTGGATATTGGCGGTAGTTGCACTTATGCTTGCAGTTGAACGATTTGTCCATAGGTTCCAGCTTGAGCGCTTTGCGGTTGCGCTCTGTTATGGATTTTTTATTGCAGTTTTTTTGTATGTAAAACCATTGCGTAATCCACTCTGGATTGCGCCTATTAAGCAGAATGAGAACGGTTTGTCACCAGTGCATGCGGCCGATTACGAGACTATATCGACAAATAGTGGACTGGAAGTTCATGTGCCGAAAAATCAACCTGCATGCTGGAATGCACCACTTCCCTGTACGCCGTTTTTTCGTCCTGATCTGCGCCTTCGAGAAAGTGGGAAAGTGGAAAAAGGTTTTATTATGGAGAAGGATCGGGTTTTTCTTGATACGCCTGAGGGAGTTACTGCTTCTTCTGATCTTGATTTTGGTCTGCTTGTGGGGTGGTATGCGTATCAGACCGATGAACAAGTACGGTGGATGAATTCACCTGCTTATATTGTGATCTATACGCAACAGACTATGGTAGCTAAACTCTCTCTCACTCCGGCTGAGATGAACATTGGTAATGCTTTTGGGGAGGTCAGTCAGTTGAAAGTGACCGTGAATTACGACAGGGAAATCGATATACCTTTTAAAAAAGATGTTAGAAATGAAATTTTACTTCCACTTCACCGCGATTTCAATATTATACAACTAGAATCAGCAGCAGGCAACTTTATACCGAGTGAAGTGATTCCTGGCAACAATGATACACGTTCACTAAGTATTGCTTTCTCATCAATTGAAGTTACTACGTTGGATTAACCTGTTTACATGTTTGCCTGTTTTTAGGGTGCGTTCATTGAAACCTTCGCTAGACTCTAGACAGGGAGTTTAACTATGCACTTTCTACGGCGTCTACTTCTTCTTGGCACGCTTCTGTTCAGTCTCCTGGCTCCCTGGATAAGTTCTTTGCCGGTAGCGGCAGAACAAAACCATCGGGTATATCTTCCCTTGATCTCGCACGACTGGAACTCCCCTTTTGGTGTGCAGATCAGTCCACCATGGATATTTAATCAGTCAGTTTTCTCACGGGCAAGTGAACTTGGGTTGAAATGGGTGCGGCTTTATCCTATCAGTTGGCGTGTTGTACAGCCAACTCCAGATAGTACTTATAATTGGGAAAGGTTGCTCGATTTTGAGGTAGAACTTATCAGTGCGCGTGCGGCAGATCTGACCCCGATTGTGATTATTGCCCACAGTCCAGATTGGGCCACCAAGACATATTATGATGCTGAGAATCAGCCGTATAAGACGTCATGCGGTGCGATTCATGCTGATCACTTTGCGGATTTTGCACGGTTTATGCAGGCGGTAGTCAGTCGTTATGGACAACCGCCCTATAATGTCCGCTTTTGGGAAATTGGCAACGAACCCGATATTGATCCACGCCTGGTTTCAAAGGATAGTGGATTTGGTTGCTGGGGTGATGCCTCTGATCCTTACTATGGCGGTGAACATTACGGTGAGATGTTAAAGGTCGTGACACCGGCAATTAAAGCCGTCGATCCATCAGCGCAAGTGTTGGTCGGTGGTCTGCTATTGGATAATCCCGGTACCGGGGCAGCAGAAAACGATACTTCCAGTAATTTTCTGGAGGGGATTTTGCGTGCTGGTGCCGGTGAGAGTTTTGATATTTTACCCTATCATGCCTATGCGTATTATGCAGGACGTGCAGTGGATAGCGATTTGACACACCCTACCTGGTCAGACTGGGGTGGTGCAACGCTCGGCAAAGCAAAGTTTTTGCGGGAGGTCATGGCTCGTTATGGTATCGATAAGCCGCTCTCACTGAATGAAACCGGGTTACTCTTCGGGGGTGAGGAGTTTGACCCGGCCTACCTGCAAGCTCAGGCAGATTATGTTGTGCGCATTTTGGCCCGGTCAATGTCCGCAGATCTGCACTCGGTATTCTGGTATACCTTGAATGGACCGGGCTGGCGTAGTGCCGGCTTGCTCGATCATGAGCAAATTCCTCGCCCCAGTTATTTTGCCTATCAACAACTTATTCAGCAGGTGAGTATGACCCGTAGTGTGACGGCTATTTCCGATTATGGCGCGGGGGTGGAAGCATATCGGTTTGCCAGGAGCAACGGTCTGGTTGATCTGCTCTGGGCCAGAGAGGGAGGACAACAGACTATCCGGGTGCCACGGTCACAGGTGATTGCGATCTATGACCGGGATGGAGCGACTATTGCCCCAACAGTTATAGGTGATCAGGTGGTGCTGGAGGTTGGTGTCAGTCCGCTATATATCAAGCGCGCGCCGTAGTTTCCTTATATCTTGCCTGATCTGCATCAACTTGTGCCCCTGTGCGACCTGTGGTACAACTTCTCTGGACCCCGGAAAGCGTGAGCGCTGTGGCTGTGCGTATGTGACGATGATGTGACAGGGTACCAGTTGTACTTGCACAAGTAGGTAGTGTATGCATGTATACCTTACGCGTGTGTATCTGTGCGGCGTGTATATGTATACCTACTGGGAGCACATCACATAATGCGTATTGCAATTTTGAGCGTGCATAGCAGTCCGCTGGCGCATCTGGGGGGCAAAGAGGCCGGTGGGATGAATGTCTATGTGCGTGAAATGGCGCGCGAGTTGGCCCGGCGCGGCATGCTCGTTGATATTTTTACCCGGTACCAGGATCGCACGCTCTCCACCGTTGTACCGCTTGCGCCGGGGGTGCGGGTCATTAACCTGCCGACCGGCCCGGCGGTTCCGTATGATAAAAACTGGGTACTGACCTATTTGCCGGAGTTTGTCAGCCGGTTGCGCTGCTTCGCCGACGGTGAAGATCTGGTTTATGACGTTATCCATAGTCACTACTGGCTTTCGGGTGAGGCCGGGATACGTCTGCGCCGGAGTTGGGGGATACCGCTGGTGCATATGTTTCATACCCTTGGCGTGATGAAGAATCAGGTTGCGCGGAGTAGTGAAGAGACGGAAACAACCCAGCGCATTGCTATCGAAGGGCGCTTGCTGCGTGCAGCAGACGCAGTGGTTGCAGCTACACCCCTGGATCGGGCGCAGATGGTCTGGCACTATGGTGCCGATGCTGAACGGATTCATGTCATTCCGTGTGGCGTGGATTTGCAGCAGTTTCAGCCTCAATCACAGGAAGCTGCCCGCCGGAAGCTAGGTCTGGACCCGAATCAGCGCTTGCTGCTCTGTGTGGGCCGTATGGAGCCGCTCAAGGGTATGGATTGCCTGATCCGCGCGCTGGCACTACTCCAGCAACGTCAGCCGGCCTGGCGGGATCAGTTGCGCGTCCTCCTGATTGGCGGCGCGTCTGAAGAGCAACCGGATCACTGGAATGGTGAACAGCGCCGGCTCGCTGCCCTGCGCGATGAACTGGGTGTCACCGGCGCTGTGTCCTTTATCGGCGCGCAACCGCAGCAGTTGCTCCCCGATTATTATGCGGCTACGGATATTGTGGTTGTCCCCTCTCACTATGAATCCTTTGGTCTGGTAGCACTTGAAGCGCTGGCCTGTGCTGCGCCGGTCGTTGCCTCGGATGTCGGTGGCCTCTCAAGCACGATTGAGGATGGTCGCAGTGGGTTCCTGGTACCCCCGGATAATCCCCAGGCTCTGGCGGATCGGTTGGAACGTTTGCTGACCGATCATGCGTTGCGCCAGCAGATCCGACATGCAGGGTATCAGCGGGCGCTGTGCTATGGGTGGGACAGTATTGCCCCGCGTATGACGCTGCTGTACGATGACCTGATCAGGCGAGGACAGATACGCCGGCCGGCTATGTACCAGTTGGCGAATGTGTCGTAGCAGGAATCAGTGTAATTGACACGAGTTACGCGGTCTCTTCCGCAGAAGGGAGATATCGCCTCCGGCAGGGCGGAAGATTCTTTTCTTTTTCACAAACATGTTGCACGCAATGCAACATGTTTGTGAAAAAGAAAAAAGAGTACCATGCTGCCGCAGGCGCATCGGGCCGTTCATCCAGGCACATGCCTGATTTGAACTCCCACCGCGTAACTCGTGTAATTGAGCGATAGAGGAGTGAACCCTATGACGAATACGGAAATTGAACCCCGGCGCGCACTGGTTATTGGGGCGCATCCCGATGATAATGAGTTTGGATGTGGTGGCACTATCGCCGGTCTTGCCGGGCAGGGCTGGGATATCACCTACATTGTTTGCACAAATGGAAATAAAGGCAGTCACGACCCGCATATCAGCAGTTATCAACTCTCGGAGATCCGCGAGGCCGAGCAGCGCGCTGCGGCCGGGGTGCTGGGGGTCAACCGGGTTATTTTCTTACGCTACAACGATGGCGAACTGGAGCCAACCCCGGCGCTCCGGGCAGAAATGGCCCTCTATATTCGCCACTTCAAGCCGCATGCGCTCTTCACCCATGATCCCTGGAAACAGTATATGCTCCACCCGGACCATCGGGCAGTTGGGTTTGCGGTGATTGAAGGCGCGGTCAATGCGCGCGATCACCTCTATATGCCGGGCCTGGGCCAGATTGGTCTGGTGGTCTGGCGGCCGCAGGCGTTGTATCTCTGGACGGCAGAACAGCCGGACTACACTGAGGATATCAGTGCAACTCTGGAACGTAAGCTGGCCGCCCTGCGGGAGCACCATAGCCAGCTTGACGCAGTTGAGGGGTGGGACCAGCGCGTGCGCCGGCGGGCCGCAGACCAGGGTCAGGGGGCGGGCTTTACCGTCGGGGAGGCCTTCCGGAAAATCGGGCTCTGATGCTACAGTTCTTGATTGTCGTTGACTGAGCAAGCAAACCACCGCCAATATCGGCGGTGGTTTGCTTTTGAAGCAAGATCAGGGTGGGGATGATCGGGGCAAATTCGGACTTATTGTTTTAAGTGACACAAGCCTGGTTGTGATCTGCTGCGGATTTTGTTCCCTGTGCAAAGGCCGTTCTGCCGCTCCATGATGAGAAATGGCGTTCCAAAGCTCTAAAAAACTGATATTGATCATGCTTGACAACATACTGTCACTGTACTATACTTCAAATACGACTGAAACTTTTTATCCTTCATGCAACAACCTCTATAGCCCGTTCAAAATATGGCTGGTTGATTTTGCGTAGGATGTAACTGGAGTGGTAGCTCGTTGGTGAGGCGCGTGCTGGAAGCGCCTGGAAAGGGTAGGGGTATGGCTCTAGATCTATCGTTCAGTGTCCTTGATGGGGCTCGCGAGTCACGCGTTCCGGGAGGGCGAACCATCGAGGAGATCGAGGCCGACTTTCGCAAGCCGGGTAACACAACCTTCTCGGCTATCTTTGGTGCCGATCCGTTTGACTTCTGGTTAGGACCGTTCTACGTCGGGTTCTGGGGATTTATTACGATCATTTCGGTGATTATCGGTTCCATCTTCTATTTTTATGGAACTGTCTTCCAGGGGCCCTACTCGTTCCCGCAGAACTTTTTTGCGGGCCGGATCGATCCGCCGCCCCCAGAAGTTGGTCTGGGCCTGCAGCAGGCGGGTGAGCCCGGGTTCCTCTGGCAGATGACCGTGCTCTTTGGAACGATTGCCTTCCTGGGCTGGATGATGCGTGAGATCGATATCTCAAAGAAACTGGAGATGGGGTTCCATGTGCCGATATCGTTCGCCGTCGTCGTCTCGTCCTGGCTGACACTGCAAGTTATTCGCCCGCTGGCGCTGGGCAGTTGGAGTGAAGGGTTCGTGCTGGGCGTTATGCCGCATCTGGACTGGGTTTCGAACTTTGGTTATCGCTACAACAACTTCTTTTACAACCCATTTCATGCCCTGGGAATTTCGTTGATCTTCTTTGCCACCTTCCTGCTGGCATGTCACGGTTCTGCCATTCTGAGCGCCGTGCAGACCCGTGGGAAGAATGTAGATCCCGAGGAGATTAACGAGTTCTGGCGTGATGTGCAGTACTACTCTATCGGCGAAGCCGGTATTCACCGCGCCGGCGCGCTGGCCGCTGCCGCCGGTATTCTCTCGGCAAATCTGTGTATTCTCTTTTCCGGTTGGCCGGTGCAGGACTGGGTATCGTTCTGGGACTTCTGGAATAGTTTCCCCTTCTGGAACGCCCTCTAAGGTCTAAGCTTAGCAAGGATTCGATTAAGGAGTAGCAACTATGGCATCAGAAATGGGAGTGCCGCCGAACCGTATTCCGGTAGACCTGGATGTCGGCGGAAATGAAACGGGACATATCGGGAAGCCCATCTTTGCCAAGTGGCTGGAGCGCCTCGGGTTTGATGCTCAGCTTGGGCCGTTCTACCTGGGTTTCTGGGGAGCGCTGTCGTTTGTCTGTGCAGGGGCCTTCACGTTCATCTGGCTGATTACGATGGCCGCGCAGGTGGGATATAATCCGGTGGCCTTTGCCAAGTACTTTGTAGTACTGCAACTGGAGCCGCCATCAGCCCAGTTTGGCCTGGCTTTCCCGCCGCTCGGATTGGGTGGCTGGTGGTTGATTGCCACATTCTTCCTGACTGCCTCCATTCTGGCGTGGCAGGTGCGCCTCTGGGAACGGGCCAAGGCGCGTGGCTTGAAACCCTATCTGGCGTATGGCTTTACCGGTGCGGTTTTCCTTTACCTGGTCATCTATGTTATTCGCCCGATGATTATGCAGGACTGGTCCGAAGCTCCGCCGCATGGCATCAAGGGCTTGCTGGACTGGACGAATAACGTGAGTGTACGCTACGGCAACTTCTATTACAATCCGTTCCATATGCTCTCGATCTTCTTCCTGCTCGGCTCGACGCTGCTCTTCTCGATGCACGGCGCAACCGTCTGGGCGCTGGAGAAGTATGGCGCGCACGAGGAAGAAGCCGAGATTGATGAGCCGGGAACCGGCACGGAGCGGGCGCAGCTCTTCTGGCGCTGGACCATGGGCTTCAATGCCAATGCGTACAGCATTCACCTGTGGGCGTTCTGGTTTGCCTGGCTGACGGGCGTGACAGGGGCAATCGGTGTGCTGCTATCGGGAACACTAGTCCCGGACTGGTTCCAGTGGGCCATCGATGCGCGGATCAACTATCCGCAGTTGCCGGCTGTGCCGGTGGAACTGCCGCCGCCAACGCCGTAGTTTTCACAGCGGGTTGTGTCAACCCGGATGACACTGAGAGGAGGGGCACCCCACGGTGCTCCTCTTTCATTTTTCAATTTGCATAATCCGGGAGGGTGTGCTATAATCGTCCGTGTTATGCGGGAGTAGCTCAGTTGGTAGAGCGACACCTTGCCAAGGTGTAGGTCGCGGGTTCGAGTCCCGTCTCCCGCTCCATAACTGACGAACAAAAAGCCAGGTGGTTGATCGTAAGGTCAACCACCTGGCTTTTTATTGGCCTCAAATAGAGAACTACCAGGTCGCCGAAGACCTGGTAGTTCTGGGATCTACTCAGAAGCCGGAGTAATCTTGCCACCTGCATCAGGCGATTTCCGGTTGCCATTCCAGGTAGCACGACAACGGAAGGAGGATCGCCTCTATCTCCCCGGCTAACCCGCTGTCCCGGAATCGGGACGGCAACGAATCATCGGTACATTTACTCCGCAAATTCAACGACACGGAGAGTTTATAGAGATAACCGGCACATGCCGCTGCCTCGTCTCACCCGCCAATGTCATTCCCGGTGTTCCCCATCCGGCTTGTTGATTACTCGTCTGAACGGCGCAACGTCCGCGTCGTGCCGCCTGCAGGCGGTTCCATGCCGGCACAACCGCCTGCATACGGCACTGCTCCATCGGAAGACGATATTTCCTGCCGGACGCGGAATTACATAATGCGTGTTAGCGCCGGTAGTTTCACGTTTTTCGTGATCTACCCCCCCACCGTGTAACTCCTGCTACTGGATCACTAACGGCAGGAAGATCTCGCGGCCTGCTGCGCCGGTTTCATAGGCTGCCGTCGCCGGGCCATACTCATTGGTAGCCTCGTTCAACTCGATCTCTTCCAGCCAGTAGGTGTAGGTTGTGTCCGCCTGCACCTGTGTGTCGCGCCAGGTATAGACCGCGCCACCCTGCCCGCGCCCTTCTGCCGGGATCAGCTTCGGTGTGATGCGTGTGGCACCGGCCCGCGTCCCATCGGCGCTGCGCAGCAGATGGAAGCCCCAGGTATCCAGTTCCGCGCTGGTCTCCCAGCGCAGGCTGATCGCGCCGGACTTGGTCGTGGCGATAAAGCTCTCCAGGGCAATCGCGGTGGGGCCGGTAATGTTCAACCGGGCGAGCCCGAGCTCGCTCGGATAGTAGGTCCAGATATCCAGCCCCTTCTTGTCACCAAAGCCACCGTTGGGATCGCAGATATCGGGCGGGTTGCCGTCTGCGGCAAAGCCGTAGGCGCGCTGCTGTGTGCGTGTATCAAAGCCGGTCAGCGGATCGCTGTAGCGGACATCCGGTGGATCGCCCGCACTGTTCGGGCAGAGCAGGCCGTTGACCTCCACCCCGACAAGCGTGTCATTGGCGGTCATGTAGCCCCGATCATCGTAAAACGCGCCAAAGCAACCGCCCTCCCAGAGTGGGCAATTCCCCCCGGGTGGATTGAGGAGTTGCAGGATCGGGCCACCGTAGATGTTATTCTCCACATCCAGCATCGGGAAGTGGATCTCCCCCCCATTGATCGTAATCCGGGAAACATATCCCTGCCCGATTGGGAGGGGATCGCCATTATCGGCCAGGCCATTCCACGCTGCCGTATTTACTCCCTCATTGACAAATCCGCGCAATACGGCATTCCGGGGATTGGTCGGATCAAAGTTGGTACCGTTCCGGCTGATAACAATCTGGTAGGTACCATCCACATTACTGGTAAACCGAAATGTCCCCCCCTCACCAACGCGGGTCACATTATCATCGGTGCCGATAAACTGGAAGTTGCTGACCCGGGGTGGCTCCGGCGCCGGCGGGATGTCCAGAGCTTGCAGGGTTGCATCTGCCGGTCGGTTAAAGAAGATCGGGAAATCCGGGCCGGCCAGGTTAGTATCGCCCTGGAGTTCCATCAACTGGTTCTGGGCCTGAAATGACCTGTTGGGCTCCGACAGCACATCCCGGTACAACCGGGTGCCATTGCTGTCCAGAAAGCCCTGCCGGTTGGCAAACAGCACAAAGCCGTTCGGGTCCATGCCCCGCAGATTAATTTTGTAAAGATATCCATCGTTGCTGACAACATAGACCACGCTCCAGAGCGGCCGGTTATTCTGGCCGGTAAACAGCGTCAGGTAGTAGGTAAAGAGCCGACCCTGGATATCATTTGTGCTTGTGAGGCTTTCGCGCACCGTGACATCCCACATAGCAACACTGGTGCCCTGATCATCTGGTATCTCCTCAAGCTCTATTTTACCATTGGGGGTACCTTCGTAATCCTCGCCAGGCCCTGCCGGGCCATAAAAGACAACCGCATAAATACCCGTTTCCGGTACCTGGTAAAAGCAGGGGATATAGCCTTCCGGTATAGCGTCGCCGGGGGTGGCATCTCCCGCGTCGGCGATGGTCCGTGGGCCGGCCAGTTCCTCGGTACGGTCGTTCATGCGTCCCTGGGCCGTGTTGCCGGTCGCGGCGCGCTGTTCCCGGCAACTGAACGCCGGGTCGCCGTCGATTGTCGTATTACCGATTGGCCCGGTCACGACGCCGGGCATGTACACCTGAATGTCGCCCTCATCGGGTGTTTCAGGGACATCAAGCGCACTCGACCCCAGCAAAAGATACTCACCCTCCTCGGCGTAGACGCGCAGCAGCGTGCGGCGCAAAACAAAATCCCCATAGTTGCTGACCCGCCACTCAAGATTAGCCCGCGCCCCTGCGATGTCCTCGGGGTAGAGTGTACGGCTGCCCTCGGCGGCAAGCGGTGCTGCCGGGAGGATAAATAGCGTACCCAACACTAGGCAGAGTAGCAGACTAGCCGAACGGATGCACCATGGCATACCAGTAGAGCAAGATTTCATAGCATTGTCTCCGGACATGTGTAGAATTTCCAATCGTGCCGGACTGTAGTAGCAAAATCTGTTCCAGCACGCTATGCCGGGTGGTGATAGCCGCCGGTAAATATTCTGCAATCTGTGCAAAACATTTCTTCACGCAAATAAACCAATATGAGAAGAAATTCACAATGCGCCTGTGGTATACTTTGTGGTACACTTCTTGCTCCATACCAGCATCCGAGCCTGATTAACTCACACGCCGTTCTGGACCTGGTATCGTTAGATTCGAAAGTCTCACCCACCATGCCTGCTGATTCGCAACCAATGCCGTTTGCTGCTTCCCTTGCTGCTTCTCTCACCACGTTGGGCGATCTGATCACCGAAGGAATACTGGTTTACAGCTTGCAGGGCGACGCTGTGCTGATCAATGCCGCCGGTCGCGCTATCCTGGGGCTGCCCGCCGAGCGCACCCCCGCCGAGTGTGCCGCCTGGTTTGCACAACATCTGTTCGATAGCACAGGTATGCCCCTGACCAGGGACGAACTGCCCCGGCAACGGGTGGCCCGGGGCGAAACACTTCGCGCCCTCGAGGTGCGCTATTGTGGCCCGAACGCTAGTGAGCAGGTGCTGCATCTGAATGGGCAATGTCTGCGGGATGCCGCCGGGCGGCCCGAGGCCGCTCTGCTGGTCTTCCGCAATATCGCTGCCGAACCCGTAGCCCGGCATACATACACCGATCTCCAGGATCGCTTCGAATCGCTCAATTTGCACCTGTCCCGGCAGGCCGCGCAGTTTCGCACGGTAATTGCCAGCCTCCCCGACGGCATTACTATTGTTGATACGGCGGGAAATGTGTTGCACATGAATGAAGCCGGGCAGCGTATCCTGGATCGCACCCCGGCCGCACACCTGACGGAGAGTGTCCAGCGCTACGATGTCCGTACGCTGGAGGGTGAGCCGATGCTGCCGGCGGATCTGCCGCTGGCGCGAGCCCTGCGTGGTGAGCAGGTAGTGGGGATGGAGCATCTGATCTGTGGGGTCAGCGGTGAGGCCACCCGGATCAACGTGAGTGCCAGCCCGGTACGCGGTCAGGAAGACGATATCATCGGTGCTGTGGCCGTCTTTCGTGATGTGACTCGGCGGCGGCAGCAGGAGGCAGACCGGCAACAACGGTTAATTGAACTGGAAGGACTGCGCGAGATAGCCCAGGCTACGGCGCTGGCCCGGCGTGAATCGGCCATTTATGAAGTGTTGGTAACCCGCCTGGCACGTTTATTGCAAACGGAGGTTTGTGTGTTGTTGATGCAGGATGACGACAGTGGCACCTTCACAGCACACACACCGGCTTACGGAATGACGGCGGATCAGGCGGCAACTTTAACACTTTCGGAGCAAATGCTGGCGCAGGTAGAAGAACAGGTAGGCCCGGGTTATCCACTGGTGCTGGATACGCGGAGTTGCCCACCCGGTAGTGCCACCGCGCGACTGCGCGAGACATTTGGCGCGCGTAATGCGATCCTGACCCGGCTGACCGTCCGCGAACGTGTCATTGGGTTGCTCCTGGCATGTAATACACTGAATAGTGACGCCTTTTTTGATGAGCGTGATATTCGTCTGTTGCAAACCGTCGCACCGCAGGCCGCGCTGGCGATTGAGAATAGCCGGCTCTACACCCACGCTCGTCAGATTAGCGCCGAGGCCCGCGCTCAGGCCCGCCATCTGACCCGCGTGAATGATGAACTGGATGCATTTACCTACTCGGTGTCGCATGATCTGCGCGCGCCGCTACGGGCCATTACCGGCTTTACGCGCCTGCTGGAGCGCAGCCTGCCCGAACTGTCCGACCGGACGCGCCATCAATTGACGCGTATTCAGGTAAATGTTGACAAAATGAGTAATCTGATCGACGCGCTGCTGGCCTTCTCGCGCGCGGGTCGCCAGACTCCCGATCGTGATCTGGTAGATACACACGCGGTCGTTCAGGAGGCGCTCAAGCTGTATGCGCAGTCACTGGCTGCATGTGAAGCGCATGTGCATGTTGGTACACTTCCGCCCATCCAGGGGGACAGTCGCCTGCTGGAGCAGGTCTTTGTCAACTTGATCAGCAATGCCATCAAATACCGCCGTCCCGATACACCGCTGCAGGTGCAGATCAGTGGAACCCGGGAAGAAGGCATGGTGACGCTGATTGTACGTGATAACGGGATGGGCTTTGATATGCGTTATCACGATAAGATCTTCCAGGTGTTCCAGCGTTTGCATACTGATGAAACCTCCGAGGGAACGGGAATTGGTCTGGCGCTTGTACGCAAAATTATCGAACGGCACGATGGCCGGATCTGGGCAGAGGGAATGCCTGGCGTTGGATCAGCCTTTTTTATCGAGCTACCCGCCTTTGATGCAGGAAAGGAGCATCAGCATGGCAGATGATGGGTCCGCAGTGTTGACAATTGTGCTGGTGGAAGATAACCCTGATGATGAAGAGTTGACACTGGCGGCGCTGGATGAGCTTAACCTGCGTAATCCGGTGGTAGTTCTGCGCGATGGCCAGGAGGCCATTGATTACTTTTTTTGTCAGGGAAGCTACGCTGGGAAATCACTCGAATTGCCTAGTATAATCATGCTCGATCTGAAACTTCCTAAAATTGATGGGTTAGAGGTGCTGCGCCAGATTAAAGATGATGCTCGGCTCAAGCGAATTCCAGTCGTTGTGCTGACCTCTTCGCAGGAGGAGGCCGATGTTATCACCGGCTACAATCTGGGCGCGAATAGTTACATCGTTAAACCAATCGATTTTGAACAGTTGATGGAAACAGTTCGCTCAATTGGTAACTACTGGTTGATTGTTAATGAACAGCCTCCGCTTTAACCGGCTATGAAAACGTGTGTATTACTGGTTGAAGACAACCGGGATGATGTTGAGCTAACGCTGACATTCTGTGCCGATGTTGCGCCCCAACTCGAGTTTACCGTGGTGGCAACCGGCGCAGAGTGTCAGGCCGCGCTGACCAGAGAGCGGGAACAGCCCTTTGATGCGCTGGTGCTGGACTACACGCTGCCGGATATGGATGGGCTGACGTTGCTGCGTGCGATTATCGATATGGACTACCCTGCTCCGGTGGTAATTGTCACCGGGCGGAATACTGTTGAGACGGCGGTCGAAGCGATGAAGGCCGGAGCGATGGATTACCTGGTCAAGTCGAGCGACCACTGGGAACATGTGCCGCGTGTCATTGAAGCCGCCATCACGCGCTATCGTCTCAGCCATGAGAATCAACGGTTGCAGGCCGAACTTCAGGTCCATGCGACCGAGCTTGAGCAGGCGGTGCGGCAGAGTGAACGCGAGAAAGCGCGTCTGCATGCCGTAATCGACCAGCTTCCCGAGGGCGTGGTCATTTTTGAGGGCCAGGATGGGCGTATGGTTGCAGCCAATCGGGCTGCCGAGCAGATCTGGGGGCACGCGTTTATTCCGAATGTCTCTATTCCGGAGTATGCCCGCCGCTACCGCATGGAAAACCTGGATGGCACCCTCCGTTCTCCAGAACATACCGTCGCCGCCCGTGTGCTGACAACCGGTCAGCCAATTCTGAGTGAGCAGATGACGATTGTGCGTCCGGATGAGAGCCGGATCACGGTCCTGGTCAATGGCGCGCCGTTGCTCGATGAGCAGGGGGACGTGACCGGCGCGGTGGTGGTGTTCCAGGATATCTCTGAAATGAAGCAACTGGAATATCTGCGCGACGAGATCCTATCAATTGCCTCGCACGAACTGAAAAATCCGCTGACGGTGATCGCGGGTTATAGCTCACTGCTCAATCGCTCCGTCGCCGTCGAACGGGATGATCGTGCCCGGCGCGCAGCCGCAACGATTCGCCAGCAGGCCACGCGTATGCGCCGTCTGATTGATCGCCTGCTGGATCTCTCGCGGCTTGATCTGGGGCGGATGGTCTTGCAGAAGAGCACCTTTGACCTGGCGCTGCTGGTGCGTACGGTTGCCGAACAGCAGCAGGAGTTGGCGACCGGCCACGCGCTACGCCTCAATCTGGAGCACGAAACTCTTTTTATTGATGGTGATTACACCCGCCTGGAGCAGGTGCTGATTAATCTGGTTGGTAATGCGATAAAATACAGCCCCGATGGAGGAAATATCACATTATCCCTCGGTATTCAGCGCGAGATTGACATACCCGGCGCGGTGTGCGGCTCGGCAATCCCCGATACCGGCCCCTTTGCGCTGGTGCAGGTGCATGATCATGGTATCGGAATTGACGGTGATGCGCAGAAGCAGTTATTTACCCGTTTCTACCGCACCAAGGAGGCCGCGCATATTGCCACCGGCCAGGGATTAGGTCTTTACATCAGCGCTGAGATTGTACGGATGCATGGCGGGGTGCTCTGCGCGGAGAGTATGCCCGAAGACGGCACCACTTTCAGCATGGTCGTGCCGATTCTGCCGGATCAGGAAACGTGAAGCGTGAAACGTGAAATGTGAGGTGTTGTATGAAGACCCAGATCAATGGAAACCTCAAAACTTAAACCTCAAAACTTTTTTTAACATTCGGATTGGAGGAGGGATGATGCAGTTTGCGGACAGAGTTGCGCTGATAACCGGCGCGGGGTCGGGGATTGGTCGCGCATCCGCGCTCCAGTTTGCGCGCGCGGGAGCCAGGGTTGTTATGATTGGGCGCACGAAGGAAAAACTCGACCGGGTTGTCGGCGAGATCCAGGCCATGGGCGGCGAGGCGCTGGCTTTGAGCGCCGATGTTTCGCAACCCGACCAGATCCGTCAGGCGATTGAGCAAACGGTAGCAACCTGGAACCGACTCGACATCGTCTTTGCGCATGCCGGCATCAACGGTGTCTGGGCTCCGCTGGAGGAGTTAGAGCCGCAGGACTGGAATAAAACCATCGGCATTAACCTGACGGGGACGTTTCTCACGGTCAAGTATGCCGTGCCCTATCTGAAGCGTCAGGGAGGTGCGATTGTTATCACCTCCTCGGTGAATGGCACGCGGGTCTTCAGCAATATCGGCGCGACGGCCTATGCCAGTACCAAAGCGGCACAGATTGCCTTTGCCAAAATGATCGCCCTGGAGTTGGCCGAGTGCCGCGTTCGGGTCAATGTAATCTGTCCCGGCGCAATTACCACCGATATCGGCGAGCGCACCGAGCAGCGCGATCTCGAAGCCGTGAGCGGCCATGTCGAGTTTCCGCAGGGGCGTATCCCGCTCACCGACGGACAACCCGGCACGCCGGAGCAGGTAGCGCAACTGGTGCTCTTCCTGGCATCGGATGCCGCCGGCCATATCACCGGCACCGAAGTCTGGGTCGATGGCGCAGAGTCGTTGTTGCAGGGGTGAGTTGCGTGTTGCGTGTTGCGTGTTAAGCGCAATGGCTTCAAGGGTAATTACTGGTCATTTGTTGTAATTTACACGCGTTACGCGGTAGGAGTTTGGATCACGAACAACTCGAAATGAGCGAAACCCGTGAAACGGCCAATGCTGCCATACATCAGGTAATCCTGCGTTTGGTGGAAAATATCGCCTCCGGCAGGGCGGAAGAGATCAGATCTTTTTCACACAAAAATTCACGTTGTGAATTTTTGTGTGAAAAAGAAAAAACGTACCATGCTGCCGCAGGCGAATCCGGCTTCCATCAGGTGAAATGTCCCGTTTAAATGCCCACCGCGTAAGTCCTGTAACTTACATGCGTTAAGCGGTTGCTCACCCAAAAGGAAATATCGCCTCCGGCAGGGTGGAAGAGATCAGATCTTTTTCACAAAGTACCATGGTGCCGCAGGCGAAGACGGCCGTTGTGGGAGTACATGGCTGCTCTGTACGCCCACCGCGTGATGCGTGTAACTTAAAACTCAAAACGCAACACTCCCCGTTACACTCTCGTCAACAAAATTACTGCCAGAAGCAGAGCCAGCATGCCGGCCCAGATTACCACCGCAATCCGTGTTGCCTTGCCGGCATTCTCGCTCTCCCACCAGCTTCGCGGTCGGATCTTTTGCGCCAGAAAGGTACCGATCCCGGCCAGGTTGATGCAGGCGATATTGCAAAAAAAGAGCGCCAGAGCATTAATGCCCAACCCGCTATAGCCGGCACCAATAAGCAACCCGGTGACAACCAGGGGCGGCAGCAGTGCTACCGCGACCATCACGCCGATGACGGCGGCAGGAATGCCGGAGGTAAAGGCCAGCGCGCCCGCGCTGCCGGCGGCCAGCGCCAGCAGAATATCGCCCAGGTTGAGGCGGGTCCGCGCGGCGATCTCGGGTACGGTGGGATCAACCGCCAGTAGCAATCCGATCAGCACAGCCAGCCCCCAGGCGGTGATAACACCAGCCACCAGGGTTTTGACGCTGCGCCCGACCAGCGTCAGATCACCCAGCGTGGAGGCCAGCGCCAGCGCGACATTCGGGCCGAGCAGCGGCGCAATTACCATCGCCCCGATGATTACGGCCACATCGCCGCGCAGCAACCCCACCGCCGCAACCACGGTCGAGAGCATCACGGTGATCAGGTAGACTGGTGATATATCCGCGCCCTGGGCAATATCCTGGTAGAGTTCTTCGCGGCTGATACGATTTGACAGCGTATTCTGCTGTTTCTTGGATAACTCGGCGTCGTCTGTTTCCTGCTCTTCCGTCTGCTCCTCCGCCAATTTCCGGGGGTGTGGCAGTGTTGCCTCAACTGCGAAGAGCAGCAGGCGGAACTCGGGATGCATCCCGAAGTGATCATTCAGATCATCCGAAATGTGCTCGGTTTGCCCGGTGGGGATCAGAATGCGCGCGATAGCCTGGTTATCACCATGGTCCAGGATCCAGATGCCGATGAATTCATAATCCTCCAGCAGCATCTGGAGGCGGCTCACCGTTACGGCGGGAATGATTACTTCGATCAGGCGGAGCGACATGCAGCTTCTTCCTTCATACGCAGGTGGGCGGCTTTGCCGGAATGCGCGCAGTATACCACAGGCCCACGGAGCGCCGGCAGGTGCAACCCGGCCTATAAGTTATGCTACACTACGACTATGCGATCATTTCCGTGATAGAAACATTACCCCTGACATACGACAGGGTTCGCACCAGCGTTACCGTCTGGGTCAGCACATGCGAAATCAGCAACCAATACTCTTTTTTAATAGTCAGGACGTGCGCGGTCGTCCATCCGCCGGCTGGGATGCGCCTCCGGCAGGGCGGAAGATTTCATTCTTGTTCATAAAACCTTTGCACTCTGTGCAAAGGTTTTATGAACAAGAACGATTACGTACCATGCTGCCGCAGGCAAATCGGGCGTTCATCGGGGTAACTGTCCGGTTTGAAGGCGCACTGCGTAACTCCGGTTAATGACACGAGTTACGCGGTCACGGACCCGGCGTGGAATTTCGCCTCCGGCAGGGCGGAAGATTTCATTCTTGTTCAGGACAATTTGGCTCACAGAGCCAAATTGTCCTGAACAAGCTAAAAAACGTACCATGCTGCCGCAGGCGAATCGGGCGTTCATCGGGGTAACTGTCCGGTTTGAAGGCGCACTGCGTAACTCCGGTTAATTAGGACTGCTATAGTCTCCGATTGGAGCTGCGATAGACCGATTTTGTTCTCTGTTTCTTTGTTTTCTATTCTCTATAAGGAGGAATATTTGTGAGTTGGAAATTGCCAATCGGCGCTACCTACACGGGCCGCGGCACCCACTTTCGCGTCTGGGCAGCAAATGCCCGGCAGATGGCGGTGCAGCTCTATATGGGTGAGCAGGCCGAGCAGGTGGTTGCGACCCATGCGCTTCAACCCGAGGGAGAGGGCTATTTTGCCGGCGAGATTCCCGGTGTCGCGCCGGGCACCCGCTACATGTACCGGATCGACGGTGGCGACGCGCGCCCCGACCCGGCCTCCCGCTTTCAACCGCTGGGGGTGCATCGGCCCTCGGAGGTGGTTGACCCGACCGCCTTTCACTGGAATGATGCGGGTTGGCAGGGGCGTCCCCTGGAAGAACTGGTTATCTACGAATTGCATGTCGGCACCTTCACGCCGGAGGGCACCTTCGATTCGGCTATCAACCGGCTGGACGAGCTATGCGATCTGGGGGTCACGGCGATTGAGTTGATGCCGGTGGCGGCTTTTCCGGGGATGCGCAACTGGGGCTACGACGGCGTGGATCTGTTCGCGCCTGCGCGAGCCTACGGCGGCCCGGAGGCACTGCGCCGCCTGGTTGATGCGGCGCATACGAAAGGTCTGGCCGTGATCATGGATGTGGTCTACAACCATTTCGGTCCTGACGGGAACTACCTGCGCCAGTTTAGCACCAGCTACTTCACCGATCACCATAAAACGCCCTGGGGCGATGCGCTCAACTTCGATACCGAGGACAGCGCTCAGGTACGCGCGTTTTTTATTGCCAATGCCTGCTACTGGGCCCACGAGTACCATATCGACGGCCTGCGGCTGGATGCTACCCACGCCATCCAGGACGACAGTACGCCGCATATTCTGACGGAACTGGCCGTCCGCACGCGCGAGTCGTTGCCGGACGAACGCCATTTCGTTCTCATCGCCGAGAATGAGCGCAATGATCCCCGGCTGATTTCGCCGCCGGAAGCGGGCGGGCATGGGCTTGATGCGGTCTGGGCCGACGATTTCCACCATCAGGTGCGGGTTGCGCTGACGCTGGAGAGCGAAGGCTACTATATGGATTACACCGGGGCGGCGGACGATCTGGTGTTGACGTTGCGGCAGGGTTGGTTCTATACCGGGCAGATGTCGCAGTTCCTGGGGGAGGCCCGGGGCGCGTCGCCGGGCGATCTGCCGCCACCGCGCTTTGTGCTTTGTATCCAGAACCATGATCAGGTCGGTAATCGCGCTATGGGCGACCGACTGCACCATGCCATCAATCTGGCGGCTTACCGGGCGGCTGCGGCACTGCTGTTGCTCAACCCCTACACCCCGCTGCTCTGGATGGGCCAGGAGTGGGCCGCCTCAACGCCATTTCTCTACTTCACCGATCATAATCCCGAACTGGGGAAACTGGTCACTGAGGGTCGCCGCCGCGAGTTTGCGGGCTTCTCCGCCTTCAGCGGGCAGGAAGTTCCTGACCCGCAGGCCGAGGAAACCTTCCTGCGCTCAAAGCTACGCTGGGAGGAGCGCAACGCGCAACCCCACGCGGGTGTACTGGCGCTCTACCGCGAGTTGCTGGCGTTGCGGCGCACCCGGCCTGCTCTGCGCAGCTATGCCCGCGAGACGTTTGCGATCACCGCGTTGAGCCCGCACGCCGTCGCGGTAAGCCGCCTTGGCTCGGGCGCGGACGATGCGTTGCTCATCATCATTAACCTGCGCGAGACGCTGGATCTGGACCTGGCGGCGCAGGCCGCGACGATCCCACCGCAGGGGTACGACTGGAGCCTGCTGCTTGACAGCGAGGATACACGCTACGGCGGGAGTGGCAGCACCAACCTGCTACGCGCTCCATCCGGGCAGGCGCGGCTGCTGCTCGATGGGCCACGGGCGGTTGTGCTGGGGGCACTGGCCGTCAGTAGCGGTTGATATGACTGTACCACGAAGTTCGCGTAAAGCCGCAAAGGACGCCAAGAACCATATAACCTTTGCGACTTTGCGCGAGCTAATCCAGTTGTATTCGACCAGGGTATTGCATCTCAGAGCCAGTTCATACTCAGTTTAGGTATTGATATAGGCAGGTCGCCGGGAACCGTCTGTTCCCGGCGACCTTTGTCGTGTTGGTATGCGCTCTTTTGCCCGGTGTTACTTACAGGAGTTACGCGGTCGGCGTACAAATCGGATATGTACGCCCACAACGGCCGTTTTCGCCTGCGGCAGCATGGTACGTTTTTTCTTTTGCACACCATGGTTGCACTATGTGCAACCATGGTGTGCAAAAGCATGGAATCTTCCGCCCTGCTGGCGGCGAATCGGGCCGGTTGTCCAGACAGACACCTGGTTTGGAACCGACCGCGTAACTCCTGTTACTTACAGGACGTACGCGGTCACTGACTCGAAAGGACATGTCGCCGCCGGCAGGGTGGAATCGGACATCCTTTTTGGAAAAAACGTGGCTCGGAGCGCCACGTTTTTTCCAAAAAGATCGAA
>JGI12109J20283_10030003_pt1 | contig 38560 bp, 37 predicted proteins | sample ElkSlonscriptome_12_FD_20283 | JGI IMG/M metagenome (IMG submission 20283)
CTTCGGCGCCATGAAGGCGCGCTACGAGTAGGTCCTTCGGGACGAGGAGGCTCGTCGATGCCGTACCGCACTGTATTGCTCGGATTGATCTCGTTGGCGGTCTTCGCTGCGCCGTTAGGGGCGCAGGTCAATCTGGTGGACGAGCCGCTCGGCGCTCTCTACTTGAGCCCGTATCCGGATCGCTACAGCGGAATCATCGACGGGAACCTGATGACGTTCGGGAGCCCGTTCACAGTGTATCTGGTCGCCGAGATCGACTTCGCTGACATCGGGGCCACCGAGCAGAACGCGAGCAACGGACTGTCTGCTTGGGAGGCCTCGGTGCAGTTCCCCGCGGGGCTCACCGTCCTGGCGATCCAAAGGTATCCGGACACCTCGATAAACTTCGGGACTGCCGAGCAGAACACCCTGAACTACCTGGTGGGGTTGGGGTCCACGGTCCCGGCCGGCGGTCCGGTCGTTCTCGTGGAGTTCCAGGTGCTCGCTCTCCGGTACTTCCCGGACGAGCAGATCCGTCTCGGCCCGGTGACCACGACGCCATCGGTGGTCGATGCGCCGGCGTGGCTGGAGGCCGTTCCCGCGAGCGGCTGCGTCGTCAACGAGCAGCCGACGCCGTGCCTCTAACGATTCGGCGAGATCAGAGATGTCCTGATCAGTTTCGGGTTGCCCGCCGAGCCCACCAGCTTCGGCGCGATGAAAGCGCGTTACGAGTGAGATCTTTCGTCTCGATGTTGACCGCGCACGCTCGTAAGATGCTGTAAAGAAGTAATTTACAGAGATGATTGGCAGTTTCGAATCCGGGTTGCCAACGTCCCGACTCACGCCTATATTGCGCCGCGTTGGCAGACGTAGGTCTTGTCTGCTGAAACCAGATTTCATTTCGAGGGAGTGCGACGTGGTGTCGTCTCCCGGGAACCGCCGGCCTCCACGTGAGGTCGAAGGAGGAATCCGACGATGGCGAGCAAGATCCGTCCGTTGGGTGACCGCGTGGTCGTCCAGGCGCTGACCCAGGAGACCAGCAAGAGCGGGATCATCATCCCGGACACGGCGAAGGAAAAGCCGCAGCAGGGGAAGGTCGTGGCCGTGGGCCCGGGCCGTCTGAGCGAGAGTGGCGACCGTCTCGAGCCCGAGGTCAAGAAGGGCGACACGGTGCTCTTCGGTAAGTACAGCGGCACCGAGATCGAGGTCGAATCCGACAACCTGTTGATTCTCCGCGAGAGCGACATCCTCGCGGTCCTGTAGTCCGACAAGCCGAGCCCGGAAACCAAATCTTCGACACGAATCGAAACCCGGAAACCACGCAAGGAGTGGAACCCGATGGCCAAGATGATCGCTTTCGACACCCACGCTCGCGAAGAGCTCAAGAAGGGCGTCGACGCTCTCGCCAACGCCGTCAAGGTGACCCTCGGTCCCCGCGGCCGGAACGTCATCCTCGACAAGAAGTTCGGTAGCCCGACCGTGACCAACGATGGTGTCACGATCGCCAAGGAGATCGACATCAAGGACCCCTATCAGAACATGGGGGCCCAGCTCGTCAAGGAAGTCGCGACCAAGACGCAGGACGTGGCCGGAGACGGCACCACGACCGCGACCGTGCTCGCGCAGATCATGGTCAAGGAAGGCCTGAAGCAGATTACCGCCGGCGCCAACCCGATGTTCGTCAAGCGCGGCATCGCCCAGGCCGTCGAAGCCGTGGTCGAGCAGGTCAAGAAGGCCAGCAAGACGATCAAGGACCGCGATCAGATCGCCCAGGTCGCCACGATCTCGGCCAACAACGACGACGAGATCGGCAACATCATCGCCGACTCGATGGAGGCCGTCGGCAAGGACGGCGTCATCACCGTCGAAGAAGCCAAGAGCATGGAGACGACCTACGAGGTCAAGGAGGGCATGCAGTTCGACCGCGGTTACCTGTCGCCCTACTTCGTCACCGACAGCGAGCGCATGGAAGTCGTGCTCGACAACCCCTACATCCTGATCTTCGACAAGAAGATCAGCTCGATGAAGGACCTGCTGCCGGTACTCGAGAAGGTCGCCCAGGCCGGTGCGCCGCTGCTGATCATCAGCGAGGACGTCGAGGGCGAGGCCCTGGCGACGCTCGTGGTGAACAAGCTGCGTGGCACGCTGAACATCGCGGCCGTCAAGGCCCCGGGCTTCGGTGATCGTCGCAAGGCCATGCTCGAGGACATCGCCGTCCTCACCGGTGGCCGCGTGATGAGCGAGGACGCCGGTCTGAAGCTCGAGAACACCACCGTGCAGGACCTCGGTCGCGCGAAGCGCATCACCATCGACAAGGACAACACGACCGTCGTCGAGGGTAGCGGCAAGAAGGCGGACGTGAAGGCCCGCGAGGCGCAGATCCGTCAGCAGATCGAGAAGACGACCAGCGACTACGACCGCGAGAAGCTCCAGGAGCGTCTGGCGAAGCTGGCCGGTGGCGTGGCCGTCATCAACGTCGGCGCCGCGACCGAGACCGAGATGAAGGAAAAGAAGGCCCGCGTCGAGGACGCCCTCGCCGCGACCCGTGCCGCCGTCGAGGAGGGCATCGTCCCCGGTGGTGGTGTGACCCTTCTGCGCGCCGCGAAGGCTCTCGACAAGCTCGAACTCGAAGGTGAAGAGTTGGTCGGCCTGGAGATCGTCCGCCGCGCGCTCGAAGAGCCCGTCCGTACGATCGCCTTCAACGCCGGTGTCGACGGATCGATCGTCGTCGAGCGCCTGCGCAACGAGAAGGCCGGCATTGGCTACAACGCCGCGACCGATGAGTACGTCGACATGTTCAAGGAAGGCATCGTCGACCCGACCAAGGTCACGCGCAGCACTCTGCAGAACGCCGCGTCCATCGCCGGGATGGTCCTGACGACCGAGTGCCTCGTCACCGACGAGCCCGATGACGACAAGGCCGGCGCCATGCCGGGCGGCGACATGGGCGGCATGGGCGGTATGGGCGGCATGGGAATGATGTAGTTCCTGGCCACGAGCCGCGGAGACGACACCGGCCCCGAGGTGCCGTCTCTGAAATGGAAGCCCGCTCCCACGTCGGTGGGGGCGGGCTTCTTCGTGCCAGGCCCACGGCACGAACGCGACCGATCACCCGAACCCCCATCGAAGCCCGAGGGCCACGGCGACGAGCAGGATGTTTCCCAGTGTGCTCCGCTCCGAACGCATCGCGGATCCGAGGCGGAACTCGAGGGTCTGGCTCGTGTGTCGAGGAGTGGGTCGGGGGACGAAGCGCGGGACCTCCGCGGCGTAGACCGTGTAGGACTCGCCGAACTCGGCGCGCAGGTGTTCCTCCTCGAGCGAGACGATCATCGCGTACTGCACCCCGAAGAGCGCCACGTACAGCACCAGCATCCACGGCATCCACGCCCAGGCCATGATGCAGACACCCAGACTGATGAAGAAGTTGCCCAGGTAGAGTGGATTCCTGACGTGTGCGAAGGGACCACACACCACGAGGACCTCACCACCCACGCCGCGAGTCGTTCGGGTCGCGCTCCCGGCGTAGCCGACGGCCCAAATGCGCAGGGACTCTCCGACGAGCATCGTGAGCGCCCCCGCGACGTAGGTGGTCCACGTCGTCTCGGCCAGGACCAGGGCCGCGATCGCGATGGGAATCGGCGTGTAGCTCCTCGCGTTGAAGACCCGCTCCCGGATGTCCGTGCGCGGAGCTCTCTGCGGGGGACCGTTCGGGACCGGGCCGGTCACGATCAGCGGAAGCGCGCCATCTCACGGCGGATCTTCGTGCTCACGGCTTCGCGCATGATGGTCTCGTAGTCCGCGTGCGCGGGCTCGATCGCTCGGGTCACGCCTTCGTCGTCGCACGAGTCGGTACTCGTGGAGATCCGGGTCGCCGAGCCCTCGGTCTCGCCGCAGATCGCCGGAAACTCGACCATCTCTTCGAAGATCTCGAAGGTGCAGTCGGAAACCGGCGTGAAGGAGAACGACGAGGCGAAGGTGTAGCTGTCCTCGCCAGTCAGCATGATGGTCGCGTCGACGTCGACCCGCACACGACAACCCGGAAGGTTCACCGGATCGATCTCGATCGTGCCGTCGCACGTGACCGTACCGGAGTTCGCGGTCAGGGTCGCGTTGCAGATGTCGTCGAGCCCGTCGCCGAAGGAGTTGATCTCGTCGGTCAGACCGGCACTGTCCGGGCAGAAGACGATTTCGCCGGTGAACGGACCGGTGGTCTCGGGCGGGTCGACGGTGCAGTCCGTCTCGGTGGAGGTCTCCGACCAGACACCCCACCATTGCTCGGGAACGTCCAGGGAAGTGAGGCCGGTTCCGCCGCCGCCGCCGCCTCCTCCTCCGCCACCGTTGTCGTCGTCGTCACCGCAGCCGGCCGGAAAGAGCGCAATGGAAACGATGGCGCACGTCGCCACCCATCGGGACCAGGTCGTGTTCATGATTCGAACCTCCGTTGTCAGAAAACCGAGCGGGACGCGGGGGGGACGCGCGACGCGCAGAGCAGGCGTGAACTCGCGAGCTTCACCGGAATCGTCGCCGATCGCAACGGCGAATTCCGGATGGCCCCGGAGCGCGGCCTTCGCCCTTCGATCGCGCTTGCCCGGTCCGGTCGCGACGCCTACGATGCACGGATTCCCTCCGACCCTTCCTGGAGCCTTCCGTGAAGAACCTGCGTCAGCTTCTCGTGATCGCATCTCTACTTGCTCTCCATCCTTTCCATGCTTTTCACACGGCCAGCACCGCGCGCGCCGACGACGGTATGTGGATGCCGCAGCAGTTCCCGGCGCTGGCCGACGAGTTGCGGGAGCTGGGTCTGGAGCTGGACCCGGAGTCTTTCGCCGACCTCACCGGCTTTCCGATGGGGGCGATCGTCTCGCTCGGTGGCTGCAGTGCGGCCTTCGTGTCGCCGGATGGCTTGATCGTCACGAACCACCACTGCGTGTACGGCTCGCTGCAATACAACTCGACGGCGGAGAACGACTACATCGAAGACGGCTTCCTGGCCGAAGCGCGCGGCGACGAAGTCCAGGCGTCACCGACTGCGCGCGTGTACGTGACCACCGAAATCGAGGACGTCACGGAGAGCATCACCGGCGGCCTCGAGGACGTGAGTGACCTCGAGCGCGCACGGACGGTCGAGAAACGTCGCAAGGAGATGGTGAAGGAGTGTGAAGACGAGAGCGACGACGTGCGTTGCTGGGTGCGGTCCTTCTTCGAAGGTGAGACCTACCTCAAGATCACTGCCATGCAGATCCGCGACGTGCGTCTGGTCTACGCACCGGCCAACGGCGTCGGCAGCTTCGGCGGCGCGGTCGACAACTGGATGTGGCCGCGTCACACCGGAGACTTCGGTTTCTACCGTGCCTACGTGGGACCAGACGGTGAGCCGGCCGACTTCTCACCTGACAACGTACCCTATCGACCCGAGCACCACTTGAAGATCTCCACGCGCGACCTCGATCCCGGCGACCTCGTCCTGGTCGCCGGCTATCCGGGACGCACGCGGCGACTCGCGACGTCGGCCGAGGTTCGGCAAGCGCAGGAATGGGACATGCCCATGTCCTTGAAATTCCGCACGGAGCTGCGCGAGATCCTCGAGGCACAGGGTGAAGGGGATCGCGAGGTCCAGATCGCGAATGCCGGGCGCATCCGCGGTCTCGACAACATCCGCAAGAAGTACGAAGGCACGCTCGAGGCCTTCGAGCGCGACGATCCTCTCGCGCACAAGCTCGCCGCCGAGAAGGCGCTCATGGAGTACGTGGCCGAGGATCCGGAGACGGCGTCGGTGGTGGAGGCGATGCGGAACGAGTTCGACGCGATCCTCGCGCGTGAACGTGCGACCCGTGAACGTGATCTCGTCTTCAGTTGGCTGTACGTGGCTTCGCCGCTCCTCTCGCAGGCCAACGGCTTGGTCCGCATGGCCGAGGCACGCGCCGAAGTCGACGACGACGAGCGCGACGAGGGATACCAGGAACGTGACTGGCCGCGCCGGCTCGCCGCAGTGAACCGTGCCCAGCGTTCGATCCACGCTCCGACCGACCGCGCCGGCATGAAGTGGATTCTCGAGAAGGCCATGGCTCTTCCCGACGATCAGCGCATCGAAGCGCTCGATCGCTTGCTCCAGTCCGTGGAGGGGGCCACGCCCGGGGAGCGACTCGAGACATACCTCGATCGGCTGTACTCCGACACCGAGCTCACGGATCTCTCGGTGCGGCAGGACCTGTTCACGGCCGACCACGCCGCTCTCGAAGCGCGCGACGACGCATTCCTCGATCTCGCCTTCGCCTTGCGGCCTCTCGCCGAGGCACGGGACGAGCGCGACGAAGAGGTCGCCGGTGCCCGGCTCCGTCTGCGCCCGGGACTGATCGCCGCCGAGCGCGCGCGGCTCGATGGCCGCCTCGCGCCGGATGCCAACGGGACCCTTCGGGTCGCATTCGGAACCGTCGAGGGCTATGCACCGAGAGACGCGGTGTGGTACGAACCCCAGACGACGATCCGCGGCGTGTTGGAGAAGAACACCGGGGAAGCGCCCTTCGACAGTCCGGATCGTCTGTTGGAGATGGCGCGGGCCGAGCGCTTCGGGAGCTACGCCGACCCGGATCTCGACACGTTGCCGGTCGCATTTCTGAGCACGGTGAACGTCACCAACGGCAGCTCGGGATCGTCGGCCCTCAACGCGTGGGGCGAGGTGATCGGCCTGGCCTTCGACATGAACTGGGAAGGTGTCGCGGCGGACTGGGTCGTCAACGAAGACGTCGTTCGGACGATCCACGTCGACTCGCGCTACATGCTCTGGGTGATGGATGCCGTGGACGGGGCGCATTCCTTGCTCCGGGAACTCGGTGTGCAGCCACGATTCACACCCGCGGGACGGCGCTGATCACCGACCTCGGGGTGATCGGGTGCCAAGACCAATCGACGCACGGAGGTGCGCGCCATGAACGATTCCGCCACGCCGCCGCCGGTCGATCCCGCGGCGCGCCCACGCCGGGCCGACCGTGCGCATTGGCGTGAGCTCGACGACCACGTCGTGATCCTGGACGTCGATTCGAGCGTCTACTCGACGCTGAATCCGGTGGGCTCGTTGATCTGGAACGAAGCCGACGGTAAACGGTCGGTTTCGGATCTCGCCGAGGTGGTGGTCGACGCCTTCGCCGTCGAGCCCGACGTAGCGATCGACGACACGCGCCAGTTCGTCGCGAGCATGGTCGCCGAAGGCCTCTTCGAGATCTGATCCACCACGTGACCGGTCCGCTGTCTGCCGCCCGCCTCACACTCGAGGCGATCGTGGGTTTCCGACGGGCACGTCGTGACGCCACGCGGCGAAGCATCGGGGAACTGACCGCAATGCTGGAAGCGTCGAATGTCGCGGGTGCGACCGTGAGATGTCCCTTGGAGTCGATCGTCTCGGCGCACCGCCGTGCGGTGTACGGTCCGTTGTCGGGTGGCTCGAGCACCTGCCTTCCTCGCGCGCTGGGGCTGACACGTCTGCTGCGAAGCCACGGTCACGACGCACAGCTGGTGGTGGGCGTCCGACCCTCCGATCTTCCTCGGCGTGGCCTCGAAGACGGTCACGCGTGGGTCGAGCTGCACGGAGAGCCCGTCGACGAGCCACGAGGGAAGACCGCGAGCTACCACGAGTTCCTGCGCGCGCCGCGCTTCACGAACCAGGGGTCGTCCGGGTGAACAAGATCGAGCGCCACTACGAAATCCACGGCCGCCGTCTCACCGTCCGAGCGCCCGGGGCGCAGGCGGCGTCGATGCTCGACCACGTCTTCTCGGCCTACGCAATCGACGACCTCGAGTCACGTGACCTGCTCGTGGATATCGCACACGTCGATCCGGATACCCTCCTCGAAGAGAGGACGTTCGCGGGATGCGCGGAAGACGGGACTCGATTCTCACGAGATGAGCGCGGGGATCTCTACGTCGAGGTGGACGGGCTCGGTGCGGCACGCATCGACGCACGGAACCCAGGCGCGCGGGTTGCGATCTGCGTGGAGGATCCGGACTGGGAAGTCGGACACCGGCTGGTCGAGCCGGTGGTGGTGGAACTTCTGCGGGGCCGAAGCCTGTACGGAATCCACGCCGGCGCCGTGGCCACGGCCGACGGCCACGCGCTCCTGCTCTGTGGCCGTTCGGGCTCGGGAAAGTCGACGACGGCGTTGGCGCTCGCCCGCAGCGGTTGGGGATTCCTGGCCGACGACACGTGCTATCTCGACACGGGGGCTGCGCCTGCCCGGATTGCCGCCCGCTGGTCCGACGTCCACCTGACGGAGACCTCCCTCGAGGTCCTGATTCCCGCCGCCGGTCGGGGCGCCGCGATCCGGCCACGTGGTTCGGAGAAGTACTTTTTGCGAGTCGATCGGGTCCCGGACCTTCGGCCGGTGGCCCAGGCGGTCCCGAAGTGGATCGTCTTTCCCCGGATCGAGGATCGCGACGATGCCGAGTTGGTCGATCTCGAGCCCGACGCGGCCCTGTCCAGAATCGTCCCCCAGAGTCTGGTCCCCGGGCGTTCGGGCATCGACAGTGCGCATTTCGATGCCCTCGTGGCCCTTTGCGGGGCCTGTCGATGTGCCGAATTGCGCTCGGGCCGGAACCTCGGAGCCGTCGTCGGTGTTCTCCAGGGGTACGTTGGGTGTTCGTAAATCGAGAGAAATGGGGCAGCGAAGCCGCCAAGTTGTGCTAGACTCTTGGTTCACTGCTCCCACAGATGCCTGACGACCCGATGCCGCCGGCGCCCGTATCCGGTGGTACCCTTCGCGACGGAGAGCTGAAATGACCATGAAGAAGACATACGAGGCCCCGCGCATCGTCGCGCGTGAGGACCTCAAGCAGATCACGCTCTACACGGGCTTCGGAGGAGACGGTGGACGCGGCGGACGCAAGTCCGGGTCGCGCGATCTCTTCTGGCACATGCCCTAGACGACCCAAGGACCGGTTGACCGACCTCAAGCAGGTCTGTCGCCGGTTGCCCGTCGCCGCAGGGGGGCCAGGGTGGCTTCGATCACCCCACGCCAGCTCCCGCTGTTGGACACGGCACGAAACACGCCCTGTCGGTACCAAGCCGGCAGGGCGTCGTTCGTTTGCGTACCGGTTGCGCTGTCGATCGCCATCGCGGTCCAGAGCATTTCGATCCAGGAGCGGCGCTTTCCGTGGTCAGGGCGGAGCAAGAAAGCATCGACCAGACGAACGGTGCGTTCGACGGTCGCGGTGGCACCCCAGCTTTCCGCCCGGTCCAGGAGTTCATCCTGCCGATCCCGGCACGCTTGCCAGAGAAAGGCGAGGTCGAAGAGCTGGCGGGCCCGTGCCCGGTAGGCGTCGTCGCGGTCGATGTGGATGATCGTGGTCAGGCAGTGGTCCACGTCGTCGAGACGCAGGAGGTCCGGCCCGAGCTCGGCGAAAGGGAGCGCGCGCGCCCAGCATCCGTCGTGATCGATCACGATGCCGCCCGTGGAGACGCCCGAGCAGCGCCTGTGCAATTCGATCGGGACGGCATGCCGTCCGCGACGCACGAACGGACGGGCGTGGTGATGGCGTGTGTAGAAGGCGTCATCCATGCCGCCGTGCGCGCTGTGGTCCGGATCGTCGAGGAACATCTGCGTCGCGCGTTCGGCGTCTTCAGCCGGGACCAGAAGATCCACGTCGCCAGGTGCACGGCACCAGCCGCGGGGGCGGTGCACGCGCGCATTGGCCACCAGGCCCTTCAGGGCAATGCTCGGGATGCCCTCGGCGCTGAGTCGCTCGGCGACCCTGCGCGCCTCGACCTCGCTGGCCATGGTGAGCGCGGCCTCGAGGTCGGCCGCACGGCGTAGCGTGTCCAGGCGGGCCTCGTCGAAGCAGGCCCGGGCGTGCCCCTCCTGGTAGGCGGCCCAGAGCACCGAGGCCAGACCGAGCTCGATGGCTCGTTCGACGACGGCGCCGTCGATCCACGGCGTCGATCCGTCGACTGGCAGGGAACCCGCGTCACCGACGCATCGGGCCAGGACCTGTCGCAAAGCACGCGAGACGCGGCGGGGCATGAGGACCTCGGATTCAGAACTCGCCGTGGAGCTTCTTCTTCACGAAGCCGATGATCCCACGGAGGACGGGGACGTTCTCGTAGACGAACGCTCCCATGTCGAAGTAGTCCCGATGGTAGACACAGCAATCGTCGGCGTCGAACACAAGGCGCGAAACGCCGGGGACCGCGATCGGACGGCCACCGTTGAGACCGTCGACCTCCATGTGCATCACCCAGACCAAAGCACGCGTGCGCGAGGGAGGCTCTCCGATCACCTCGGGAAATTCCCAGCGCAGGGTGGGGTCGTTGCGGTAGATGTGGGCATAATAGGCCCGCATGCGGTCGCGTCCGGCGAACGAGACCATCGGGTCTTCGAAGCGCACGTCCTCTGCGTAGAAGGAGTCGACGTTCTCGAGGCTGTGTACGGACAGCTTTTCGAAGAACGCGACTGCGCGCGCGCCGAGCGGGTCGGACGACCAGGCATCGGTCATGGGCATCCTCGTTTCACGCTGGGAAGACAGTGACGCCCCGTGCGATCACCGCCACCCACGACTTCGCGCGGTTCCGGGGCACGGATGCCGGCGCCCTCAGCTGGCGATCGAGCGGTCGTCGAAGTCCTCGGCCCGAGCCGAACTGGCCCGTACGACGGCGAGGACCTCGTCGATGGTCGCCGGGAGATCCTGGAGCCGTGTCGAAGCTGTCGCGTCGATGCGATCGATCGTCGATCGTACGCGCTGACTGCCCCCACCGCAGACCAACATCGGGATCTGTGGATCGAGGTTGCGTCTCAGCGACAGGATCTCGTTCTCGACGTGTCGCACGTCGTCGACGTGCACGATCGATACGGCGACCGCATCGACTGCCTGGTCGTGGGCGTAGCGCGCGATGGTGGTCGCCGGCAGCTCCACTCCGAGGCGAAGGGCCTCGCAGCCACTCACGGCCATGCCTACCGCCAGGGCGAACCCACCCAGATCGTGGCTCTCACCACTTGGTACGGCAACCGCGATGCGTGCGCGCGGTGGGTCGGGCTCGAGGCGGGCCATCAGGTCTTCGAGGAGCGTGCGCACGACCAGATTCGTCACGTGCTCGTGGCTCGAATCGATCGTGCGTTCGGCCCAGGCCTCGCCGACACGCTCCATGAGCACGCCGAGGACCTCGTCGAGGAACACCAGGGGATCGTAGAGCAGCACTGCGCGCTCGAGCTCGCGACGGAGTCCGCGCTCGTCGCGATCGAACACGCGTTGGAGACTGCGATCGAGCAGCTCCTGCAGCGAGGGGCGTCCCGAGATGCGCGCGGGATGTGGGCTGGGCGGGGTGATGCTGTCCTCGCTCAGGAGCGCCGCGAGTTGATCGTCACCCAGCGAGGCAACGTCGGATATCCGCCGACCGGCCTCGGTGACGAGTCGCAACCTCCGCAGCCGCTCGATGTCGACGTCGGAATAGAGACGCTGGCGAGTGTCACTGCGGACGGGGGCGACCGCCTCGTAGCGGCGTTCCCACGCGCGAAGTAGAGCGGGGTTCAGGCCAGCGCGGCGAGCTGCGACCTGAATCGGGTGCCGAGGCCGGGACCGTTCGTCGTTCAATTTCAGACCTGCCAGGATGAACCCTCGAGTCGTAGTCTTGGTAGACCATCCGGGATGCCGGACAGTCTACCAGTCGAGTGAATTGAGACAAAGGACAAACAGGTGCCGATGGTGAAATCGTCACCACCTGGCCGAGACGCGCTCCGCGAGCCGACCGACTCCGGAGAACCGATCACGGAATCTCCTGATGCGCTCCTAGGACGAACTCCACCCTGCGCCTCACGTCCATTTCCTCGAAACAGGCCCTGAGCAGCGGCTCCGGCAGCTTCAGGCACTGGGCGAGTACGTCGGCGAGCAGCCCGGGACCCGCGTCCTCGGGGAGTTCCACGTTGCAGTCGCGGTCGTCGATCGCCTCCTGCAGTCGCGCGGTGACGTCCGGAGCAACTGATTGCTCATGGTCATCCTCCAGCGTATGGGCGATGGCCGTCCGGTATGGACGTTCAGAATCGACTTCCTCGATGCGAACCCTGCCGATTCCGACCACCCACATGGTGTACTCGCCGTTCGGTAGGCGGCGGTGCCTTGCAATTTCCCCGAGACCGCCGATCGGGAGAACCGGAGGGTTGCCGGCCATTTCATCGACACGGTCGGGATCGATGCAGGCCATCACCAGTCGACCCGGGCCATCGAGCATGTCGGAGACCATGGCGCGATAGCGCGGTTCGAAGACGCGCAGGGGGGACGCCGCTCCAGGAAAGAGGTAGTAGGACGGCAGCGGAAACATGGGCACGGTCGGGTACTTCACGGTGAAGTCCTCCCTGGAGGGCGATCGTCAGCGGGTGAGAACGCGGCGAAGTCGCCGCGCCGCCTCTTCGGCGGTCGGCCGTGGTTCGGCGGCGAAGCAGGCCCGGATCCAGGTACCGAAATCGGCACCGAAGTCCGCGCCCGGTGCGACAAGCACGCCCTCGTCCATGCATTCGACGAGGAGCTGTTCGGGGTTGCGCGAAGGCCCGCAATATTCGGCAGCGTCGAGAAATACGAAGTAGGTGCCTTCGCAGGGCCGGATCGGGAGGTCCAGGGCGGCCACGAAGCCGTCGCGGCGCACCTGGAGATCAGCGCGGACCACGGGCGCCCACTGCCGACGCGTCCGGACGGGTTCGATCATCATCTCCTGGGCGAGCGAAGACGCGGAATAGACCGTGTGGACGAGCGCGCGGTCGATCGCGCGAACGACGTCGGCCGATGCGCGGACCCAGCCGAGACGCAGTCCCGCGAAGCGGTGGACCTTCGAGAAGGTATAGGTCGAGATGACGTTCTCAGGCCGGGCAGCGTAGAGCGCGAGCGGCTTGGTCGTTCGTTCGTCGAAGGCCATGCCATCGTAGGCTTCGTCGCTGATCACCCAGAGGTCGCGGCGCTCGGCGAGCTCCAGGAGTTCACGGCGGGTGGCCACGTCGAGTACGCGGCCGGAGGGATTGTTCGGCGTGTTCAGGTAGATCGCACTCGTCTTCGGGCCGATGGCGTCTTCGATCGCTTGCAGCGCCTCGTGCGGCGAATCCAGGGTGTACAAGGGGACTTCGCGCACGATACCGCCGGCCATCGACACCATGCCGCGGAAGAAGGGCCACGAGGGCGTCGGGACGACGACCTCGTCGCCGGGGTCGATCAGGCTCTGCACGGTCGCCGAAAGGGCGTTGGTGGCTCCCGCGGTGACGAGCACCTGCTCCACATCGGTGTCGAGCCCGTGCTCCCGCTGGTGGTATTCGGCCAGCGCGAAGCGAAGTCGGCGTACACCCGAGGTGTGGGGGTACTGGTACCAATGCGGGTTGATCTCGCGGAAGTTCTCCTCGATCGGCAATCCGTGGTTCGGAGGATCCGACGCGTCGCCGATGTGGAGCTTCACGGGACGCGTGGCGGCCGCGCGGATCCGCGGAAGATGCCGTTCGAAGACGGACCCGCCGATCGACTCGAGTCGGGCGGCCGTGTGCGGAGCGCGGGGCACGAGATCACCTCGCCGGTCAGCGTGGAAGGGGGAGCGTCACGGCATCATCGGTGATCGGCTCCTGCGCGTCGAGATCGCCGTTGCGTCGTGCCCAGGCGAGTAGCAGTCGTACGCTGCGCCCGTAGCTCGCGATGCCGCCGTGGACCCGGTTCGACCTCAGATAGGCGTGGTTCACGTTCCGGCTGACCTCGCGAGCAGGGCCTTCGGCACGCCGCCAATAGGCGAGCAGGTCGTTGACGTCGCGTTGGACACCCGGAACGCGCCGACGGACGAGCGAGTCGCGTGGCGCGATGGGAAGTGTGAACAACAATTGTCGTTGGGCGAAGACGGCTGCTGCGTAGCGTGCATGGGGGTGGTCGGCGCGTGCCGCGGCCATCCAGCCGAGAAAGTTCGCCTCGTCCTCGGGACCGATGCCTCGCTGGTGAGCCTTCTCGTGGCTCATCACCCGCGCGCGGCTCACGATCGGGACGCTGGCATTCACGTTTGCCTCGCCGGTGAAGGGAAAGTAGAAGCCCGACAGTCCCAGTCGGTGCAAGAGCGGCGAGATCAACAGTTCCTTCGTGGGTCCGCGGCGCCAGCGGGCGGCGTCGGGCAGGGCGAGGTCCGCGGGCAGCGTCGCCCAAGAGGTCTCCAGGGCCGCGTCCAGGGCGCGGACGCCGGCATCCTCGAGGCGCGTAGCCTCGCCGGCGTCGTCACTCCCGTGCAGCGTGTGGTAGAGAGCGTTGGCGCGATCGACCTGCGCACTCGCAAGAGCCACGCGTATTTCGAGATCCTGATCCGGAGCGGGCCAGCCCGCACGCTCGGGAAGTGTCGGTCGCGCGTAGTGGAAGCCCCAGAGCAGGTAGAAGGCGGCGACGACCAGACTCAGGTCGCGCACGACGCGCAGTGCGGCTCCGCCGAACCGACGCCATCGGGGAGCCCGGCGCAGTGCGTTTCCGAGACGCCAGAGCTCGTAGCCGACGAAACCGGCGAGGGCGAATTCGGCGAGCGCGAAGGGAAGCCACCCGGTCGCTCGCGCGAGCAGAAAACCAGCGAGCGCGCCGGCGCCCCCTCCGTAGAGTGCTTCGGCCAGGCCGGGGGCGGAACGTCCCACCCACGTCGCGGTCGCCCATGCGATCGGACCGACCAACCAGGTGAGTCGGTGGAGCACGGACTTGTAGCGCGCGCCCGACGGGCCTACCGTGACAGTTCCTCGCTCCCCGGATGGTTCCATGTCCTCACCCGATCGAGTTCCGGAGTTCGAACGGCGCGTGCCGCCCGACGACAATCGTGAGCGCATGATCTGCCGAACATGCGGTTGGATCCACTACGAGAATCCGCGCGTGGTGGTGACGGCGGTCGCGACCTGGGAGGATCGAATCCTGATCGCGCGCCGGGCGATCGAACCGCGCGAGGGGCACTGGACCCTTCCCGGTGGCTTCATGGAGATCGGTGAGACGTCCGAACAGGGCGCCGCGCGCGAAACGGTCGAGGAGACCGGCATCCGTGCCGAGATCGACGATCTCCTGGCCGTCTACTCCTTGCCGCACATCGGTCAGGTCCATCTGATCTACCGTGCCCGCGCTCTCGATCCGGAGATCGATTGTGGCCCCGAATCGCTCGAAGCGCGCTTCATCACGGCCGACGAGATTCCCTGGGACGACCTGGCCTTCCCGACGAACACGTGGGCGTTGCGGCACTTCCTCGAAGCTCGGGGAAAGGCGCCGATCGCGCCCTTCACCGCGCCGGCAGACGCGCTGCGACCGCATCGCATGGACTAGGACTGCCAGCTCTTCCAGTAGTCGGTGTCCTCGACGTCGCGTGCCTCGACCGCCAACTTCAGCGGCCGGAACGTGTCGACCATCACCGCGAGTTCGTCTGCCCATTTCGCGCCGACCGACGCCTCCATGCGCCCCGGCTGGGGCCCGTGCGGCAGACCGTCGGGGTGCAACGTGATCGAGCCGAACTCGATCCCCTTGCGGCTCATGAACTCCTCGCTCGCGTAGTAGATGACCTCGTCGCTCCACACGTTGCTGTGGAAATAGGGGGCCGGCACGGCCTTCTCGCCGAAGTCGTAGGGACGCGGGCAGAAGCTGCAGATCACGACGCCGTCGCTCTCGAAGGTCTGGTGGACCGGCGGCGGTAGGTGGAAGGCGGCGACCTTTGGTTCGAAGTCGTGGATCGAGAAGGCGTAGGGGAAGTAGTAGCCGTCCCAGCCCACGACGTCGAAGGGATGGTGGCCGAGCGTGAACTCGGTCAGGTGGTCGTCCTGCTTGGTCACGACCGGGAAGTCGTGCTTCTCGTCGAAGGTCTCGAGCGTGTCGGGCCGACGGAAGTCTCGCTCGCTGTAGGGCGCGCCCTCGATCAGCTGACCGAACTCGTTGCGGTAACGATCGGGCGTGCGGACGTATCCGCGCGTCTCGGTGATCAACAGGCGCGGGGCCTCGCCGGTGAAGCGCCACTGGTGGATGATCCCGCGCGGGACGACGACGTAGTCGCCTCCCTTCACCTCGATGGTGCCCATCTGTGAGTGCAGCGTCCCCTGTCCGGTCGCCACGTAGACGAGTTCGTCGGCTTGCCCGTTGCGGTAGAAGAACTCGTCGTCGGCGTCGGGACGAGCGTGGTAGACGGCGCAGTCGCCATTGAAGAGCAGGGGTACCCGGTCGAGCACCATGCTGCCGCCGCCCGCGAGACCGTTCGTGCGCAGGTGACGGGGGCGGAGTTCGCGCTCGTCCACCGCCACCAACCGACGGTCACCGAGGCTCTTCAGTTGCTTGACCTCGGTCGGGTAGTGCAGGTGGTACATGAGCGTCGACGGGCCGACGAAGCCCTTGTTGCCCATGAGCTGCTCGAAGTGCATCCCGCCGCCGTCCTTCTCCAGGACCTGGTGGCGTTTGCGCGGGAGCTCTCCGAGACGATGGTAGAACGGCATCTGGACAGCTCCTACAGGTTCCCGCGAACGGCCTGCTCGCGCTCGATCGACTCGAAGAGGGCCTTGAAGTTGCCTTTGCCGAAGCCGCGGCTGCCGCGACGCTGGATGATCTCGAAGAAGAGCGTGGGACGGTCCTCGACCGGCTGGGTGAAGAGCTGCAGCAGGTAGCCATCGTCGTCGGCGTCGATCAGGATGCCGAGTTCCTGCAGCTTGTCCCAGTCCTCCTTGACCACGTCGCCGACGCGCTCGCGCACGATCTTGTAGTAGCTGTCGGGCAGCGACAGGAACTGCACGCCATTCTCCCGCAGCTTCGCGACGGTCTCGAGGATGTCGTGGGTCAGCAGGGCGACGTGCTGCACGCCGGGGCCGTGGTAGAAGTCGAGGTACTCCTCGATCTGGCTCTTCTTCTTGCCGTCGGCCGGTTCGTTGATCGGGAACTTGATCGATGCACCGTCCTGGTTCATCACGATCGACATCAAGGCCGAGTACTCGGTCGAGATGTCTTCGTCGTCGAAGGTGATGTAGCGCTCGAAGCCCATCACGTTCGAGTACCAGTCGGCCCAGTGGTTCATCTTGCCGAGCTCGACGTTGCCGACGCAGTGATCGATGATCGCCAGGCCGACGTCCTCGCCGGGCACGTGCTTCTCACCGAAGCCGGGGAGGAAGGGACCGTTGTAATCCTTCAGGTCCCAGAAGCTGTGGATCGTGTCGCCGTAGGTCTTGATCGCAGCATGGCGGGCGGTGCCGTTGTCGTCGCTCACCGAGTGCGGTTCGATCGCGCCCTCGGCGCCGCGCTTCAGTGCTTCCTCGTAGGCGAAGTCGGCATTCTCGACCTCGAAGGCGAGGTCTTTCACGCCGTCGCCGTGCTTGGCGATGTGCGAGGTCATGGCGTCGTCGGGACCGAGCGGAGTGCTGAGTACGAAGCGGACCTTGCCCTGCTCCATCACATAGCTGGCCTTGTCGCGCACGCCCGTCTCGAGGCCGGCGTAGGCCGACTGCGAGAAACCGAAGGCACGGTTGTAGTAGAAGGCGGCCTGCTTGGCGTTGCCGACCCAGAACTCGGCGTGGTGCAGGCGCTTGAGCTTCAGAGGATTCTCGCTCACGGAAGGCTCCCCGCTTTCAAGTTGGTTGGTCGAATCGGGTGGTCTCGGGCGAAGTCGTTTTCGGGTTTCACGACACCATATCACAAGGCTCCCGCTCGGCCAGCGCGGGCTTCGTTCCCGGCGTTCCGGGCCCTGGGCAGCGCCACCAAGGGCGTATACACTGTGCCGCTGGCCCGGCGATCCGACGCCGGGTCCTCCCCGCCCGGCCCCGAGGAGGAAGACACCATGGACCGAGGACGACGACTTCTCGACGGGATCGTCGACTACGCCGGTCTCTTTCCGCCAACGGCATGGCCGATGGCCGATGCCGTCGCCGAATACCACCGTCAGCGGCGTTCCGACGAAGCCTGGATGCTCGCCTCGTTCGTGGTTCCCGTGCGCCGGCTCGAGGAGTTCGAGGCCGCGCGGATCGATCAGGAGATCGGCGACTCGTGGCCGATCAGCGCGCTTCTCGGGAGTGACCCGATCGGGGAGGCAGAGGAACTGCTGAAGTTCCTCGCCGCCCGCGACCACGTCGCCCGACTCGAGGCCGTGGAATTCAAGCCCCGAACCCACTCCCAGGTCGAACGCGTGCGCAAGATCCTGCTGAACCACGGCGAGCTCTTCTGCGAGCTGTCCTGGGACGAGGATCTGACCGACTGGATGCCCGTTCTGAAGAAGGCCGGTGCACGCGCGAAGATCCGCACGGGAGGCGTGACGGCAGATCTGATCCCGCCGATCGACGCGGTTGCCCGTTTCCTCCGCGCCTGTCACGAGGGCGGCGTGGGCATGAAGTTCACGGCCGGATTGCACCATCCGGTGCGCGCCGAACAGAGCCTGACCTACGACCCACAACCGCCGCGCGCGGTGATGCACGGATTCATGAATTGCTTCGTCGCGGCCGCCCTGATCCTGCGCGACGACGCGGACGACGACACCCTGCGCGCGGTGCTCTCGGAGACCGACCCGCAGGCCTTCACCCTGAACGATGACGGGGGCGTGAGCTGGCGTGATCACCAGGTCACGTCCGACGAGGCACGCCGGACCCGCGAGCGATTCGCGCGCAGTTTCGGTTCGTGTTCCTTCGCCGAACCCGTCGAAGACCTCAAGACCCTGGAACTCTCATGACCGAGAACCTCGACGCCACGCACGATCCTCAGCTCCGCAGCTGGGTCGAGTCCGCCAACGACGGTGTGACCGACTTCCCGGTGCAGAACCTGCCTTTCGGTGCTTTTTCACCACATGCCGAAGCGACGCCGCGCATCGGAGTCGCGATCGGCGACCGCGTGCTCGACGTGACCGCCGTGCTCGACGCCGGTCTGATGGCCGACGAGGCCGCCGTGGCCGCGCAGGCGTGCCGGAGCGGCGTTCTGAACGACCTCATGGGCCTGGGCCGCCGTCACGTCCGTGCACTGCGTGCGCGTCTCTGTGAGTTGCTCACGGTGGGCAACGAGGAGATCGCCGCTGCCGGCCGGCCGGAGATGCTGCTCGCGATGGCCGACGTCGACATGCACATGCCCGCGCGCATCGGCGACTACACCGACTTCTACGCGTCGGTGCATCACGCAACCAACGTCGGGAGCATGTTCCGGCCGGACAATCCACTGCTCCCGAACTACAAGTGGATCCCGATCGGCTACCACGGACGCGCGTCGTCGATCGTCGTGAGCGGTGGCCCCGTGCCGCGCCCGCAAGGCCAGTCGAAGGCACCGGACGCGGATACACCGACTTTCGGTCCGACCGAGCGCTTCGACTACGAAATGGAGGTCGGCGTCTTCGTCGGCCAAGGCAACGCACTCGGCGAGCCGGTGCCGATTGCACGATCCGAGGATCATCTCTTCGGGCTGTGCCTGGTGAACGACTGGTCCGCACGCGACATCCAGCCCTGGGAGTACCAGCCGCTCGGTCCCTTCCTGGCGAAGAGCTTCGTGACCACGATCTCGCCGTGGGTGGTGACCATGGATGCGCTCGCACCCTTCCGCTCGGCGACCAAGCCGCGACCCGAGGGCGATCCGGCGCCGCTTCCCTACCTCGACCACGCCGACGTCCATGCGCGCGGTGCGATCGACCTCACGCTCGAGGTCTACCTGCAATCGGCGAAGATGCGCGAGCAGGGGATCGAGCCCCTGCGTCTCAGTCGCGGTTCGTTCACCGACATGTACTGGACCGTCTCGCAGCTCCTCGCGCACCACGCGAGCAACGGCTGCAACATGCGCCCCGGCGATCTGCTTGCGAGTGGCACGGTCTCGGGTCCGGAGAAGGACATGCGCGGCTGCATGCTCGAACTCACGTGGCGCGGCACCGAACCGCTCGAGCTGCCGACCGGCGAGGAGCGGAAGTTCCTGCTCGACGGTGACGAGATCATCATGCGCGGTCGCTGCGAGCGCGAAGGTGCCGCGTCGATCGGTTTCGGCGAGTGCCGTGGCATCGTGGGCAGCACCGGGAGCGCGGGATGAGTTCGGCCGAGATCGGGGAGGTCTTGTGGTCGCCCGATGCCGCGCGCGTCGAGTCGACGTCGATGCATCGCTTCATGAAGGAGTTCGGGGCCAAGGATCCGGATGACCTCTGGCAGCGTAGCGTCGACGAGCCCGCCGCCTTCTGGGACGCGGTGTGGGACTTCTGCGGTGTGATCGGAGAGAAGGGCGGGGCGATCGTCGAGGACCTCCAGCGAATGCCGGGGGCGAAGTGGTTCCCTCACGCCCGGCTGAACTTCGCAGAGAACCTCCTGCGACCGACCGGTGACGCAGTCGCCCTGGTCGCTCGCGACGAGTCGGGCCGCCGCCGTGAGCTCACGCGCGATCAGTTGCGGCGCGAGGTCGGCCGATGTCAGCAGGCCCTTCGCGAGGCCGGAGTCGGCGTGGGCGATCGAGTGGGGGCCTACATGCCGAACACCCTCGAGACCGTCGTGGCCATGCTCGCGACGGCTGGACTGGGCGCGATCTGGTCGAGTTGTTCGCCCGACTTCGGGGTGCAGGGCGCATTGGATCGCCTCGGTCAAATCGAGCCGAAGGTGCTCATCTCGACCGAGGGCTATCGCTATGGCGACAAGAACCGCCGCGTTCTCGACCGGGTGAAGCAGCTCCGCGAGGCGATGCCGTCGCTCCGTCGCGTCCTGATCGTCCCCTGTCTGAGTTCGTCGCCCGTGAAGGGGGTCGAAGGCATCCCGGACGCGATCGATTGGTACGACGCGGTGCGCGACATCGACGAGGTCGAACCACACTTCGAGCGACTTCCCTTCGATCATCCGCTCTACGTGATGTACTCGAGCGGGACGACGGGACTTCCGAAGGCGATCGTCCACGGGGCCGGGGGCACGCTCCTTCAGCATCTGAAGGAACTGGTGCTGCACACCGATCTCCGTGAGGGCGAGGGCTTCGCCTACTACACGACCTGCGGCTGGATGATGTGGAACTGGATGGTCAGCGCCCTGGCCGTCGGCGCACGTGTGGTGCTGATCGACGGGTCGCCCTTCCACCCACGCGTCGCGCGTCTCTTCGATCTCGTCCAGGACGAGAGGCTCGCGGTGCTCGGCACCAGCGCCAAGTGGATCGCCATGGCCGAGAAGCGCGGGGTCCGTCCCTCTCGATCACACGATGTCTCGAGCCTGCGCGCGGTCCTTTCGACCGGGAGTCCGCTGGCGCCCGAGGGCTTCGACTGGGTGTACCGCGACGTCAAGAAGGACGTGCAACTCGCATCGATTTCCGGCGGCACCGACATCATCTCCTGCTTCGCACTGGGCCACCCGATGCTTCCGGTGCGGCGCGGTGAGCTGCAGGCGCGTGGGCTCGGAATGAAGGTCGAAGTCTTCGATTTCGAAGGTAGGCCGATCGGCCGGGGCGAAAAGGGTGAGCTCGTCTGCACGATGCCCTTCCCGTCGATGCCCGTCGGCTTCTGGAATGACGACGACGGCACGCGCTACCACAAGGCCTACTTCGACCACTTCGAGAAGGTCTGGCGCCACGGCGACTACGTCGAGGTCACCGAGAGCGGTGGCATGGTCTTCCACGGCCGAAGCGACGCCACCTTGAACCCAGGTGGTGTTCGCATCGGAACCGCCGAGATCTACCGCGTGGTCGAGAGCTTCGACGAGGTGCTCGAAGCCGTGGTGGTGGGGCAGACCGTCGGCGACGACCAACGGATCGTTCTCTTCGTGGTCATGAGCGAAGGGAACGTGCTCGACGAGGAACTCCAGGAGCGTTTGCGTGTGACGATCCGGGCCCAGGCCAGTCCGCATCATGTGCCCCGCGTGATCCTGGCCGTCGACGGCGTACCGCGGACGGTCAGCGGGAAGATCAGCGAGATCGCAGTGCGAAAGATCATCCACGGTGAGGAGATCGACAATCGAGAGGCGTTGGCGAATCCGGAGTCGCTGGAGAATTACCGGAATCGCGAAGAGCTGGAACGCCCCTAGGCCTCGGCATCATGCCCGAATACCCGGACGTCGAACTCTACCTGCACGCGCTGCGCACTCGCGTGATCGGCCGAGAGATCTCACGGTTCGGGATCGTCGGCCCGAACGTCCTGCGCACCTTCGACCCGCGCCCCCGTGCGGTCGAGGGCCGAACCGTTCTCGATCTCACGCGCATCGGAAAGCGCGTCGACTTTGCACTCGACGACGATCTCCACGTCGTCGTGCACCTGATGATCGCCGGTCGCTTCCAGTGGAGGTCGGGCGGATCGAAGCCGCCCGGTCGGCCCGCGCTCGCATGGTTCGACTTCGGGAACGAGCGTCTCGTGCTGACCGAGGCTTCGAAGAAGAAGCGGGCGGGGCTGTGGATCGTCGTCGGAGACGATGCCGTGCGCGCGCTCGATCCCGGGGGTCTCGAAGTCATGGACGCCACACCCGAGGACTTCACGCGCGTCTTGCGCCGAGAGAACCACACACTGAAGCGCGCACTCACCGATCCCTCCCTGTTCAGCGGGATCGGAAATGCCTACAGCGACGAGATCCTTCATCGGGCGCGCTTGTCACCCTTTTTGCGGACGGCTCAGGTCGACGACGAGGTCGTGGCACGCTTGTACGCCGCCTGCGTCGAAGTCCTCGAAGAGTGGCGCAGGAAGCTGATCGAGGCCACCGGTGACGCGTGGCCGAAGAAGGTGAGCGCTTTCCGCCCGGGAATGGCCGTTCACGGGCGCTTCCAAGAGCCCTGCCCGGTCTGCGGATCGCCCGTCCAACGCGTCGTGCACGGTGAGAGCGAATTCAACTATTGCGCGACGTGTCAGACCGGAGGAAAGATCTTGGCGGATCGTAGTCTGTCGCGGCTACTGAAGAACGATTGGCCGAAGACGATCGAGGAGCTCGAGGAACGTCGCTCGAGGCCCTGATCGCGGTGCCGTCGGCTGCACACGAAGAAAGGCCCGCCGCGATCGCGACGGGCCTTCGGTGTACGGGCGCAACGGGGCTCAGGGACCCGTGGACTCTCCGAAGTGTGCAGGGCGTCCCGGAATCTCCAGGAGATCGCGCGTGCCCACGTCGGCGTAGACGAAGACCACGAGGATCAGGAAGAAGAAGATCGCCGTGACCAGCACGATCTTGGTCAACGGAGAGCTGTGCCAGACGTGCATGAAGAAGAGCACGACCAGAGCTCCCTTGACCGTCGCGATCCCCAGCGCGATGACGTTGTTCATTGCTCCGAAGTCCTGGAAGGCGACCCAGACCGTGACGGCGGTCAGGACCATCAGCGCGATGAAGACCGCGAAGTAGATCGGCAATCCGATGTGGGGGGCGCCCCCGTGCGAATCGTGTTGCGCCATGGTTTGCCTCCTAGTGTCGCCCGATGAGGTAGAGCAGAGGGAACAGGTAGATCCACACGAGATCCACGAAGTGCCAGTACAGACCGGCGATGGGGATCGGATCGTGCCATTGCTGCGTGTACTTGCCGCGCAAGGTGTTCACGAGCAGGACGAGGAAGATCCCGATGCCGATGATCATGTGCAGCGCGTGCAGCCCCGTCATGCCGAAATAGACGTGGAAGAACATCCGCGCACGGTCCGGGTCGACGAAGTCGTGGACGCCCTCGCGAGTGTCCTCGAACATGAACTCGGGACCGGGGAAGAGGTGCTCGTGGTACTTGTGCTCGTACTCGATCGCCTTGACACCGAGGAAGGTGCAGCCCAGGACGATCGTCAGCGCGAGCCAGAGTGCGAGCTGCTTCTGTTTGCCCTTCTCGGCCGCCCATACGGCGAGCACGACGGTCAGGGACGAGCCGATCAGCACCGCGGTGTTGAATGCACCCAGACCGATGTCGAGATGGTGACTCGCTGCGGCCCACGCGTCGGCGTTCTGACCGCGGTAGAGCATGTAGGCCATGAACAGGCCACCGAAGAACATGACCTCGGTGACGAGGAACAACCACATGCCCAGCGTGACCGATTCGGTCTGCTCCGCGTAGCTGCGGTACCAGTGCGCCAGCCGATTCGGCTTGGGGGAGTGCGCGACGTCAGACAACGGGCTTCTCCTCGCTCTGAGTGGTTGTGCGGGCGGCGTCGCGCTCACGCACGAGCGCCTCGTAATCGTAGGCCTCGTGGGTCACGACCACGTCACCCTCGAAGTTGTGGGTGATGGGCGGGCTCGCGGCCTTCCACTCCAGGCCGGTCGCACCCCATGGATTCGCCGGGGCCTTTTCGCCCTTGGTCAGCGACCACGTCAGGTAGAAGGCCGGCAAGATGAAGCCGAAGCCGAGGATCGATGCGCCGGCACTGCTCAGAACGTTCAGTACCTGCCATTCGTCCGGATAGGCGTGGTAGCGGCGCGGCATGCCGAGGTATCCCAGCAGGAACTGCGGGAAGAAGGTCAGGTTGAAGCCCGCGAAGATGAGCATCGCCGAGAGCTTCGCCCAGAACTCGGGGTACATGCGACCGAAGATCTTGGGCCACCAGTAGTGCAGGCCGCCCATGAATGCGGTCACCGTGACGCCGACCATCACGTAGTGGAAGTGTGCGACGACGAAGTAGGTGTCGTGGACGTGCACGTCGAAGCCCAGCGTGCCGAGCATGACACCGGTCATGCCGCCCACGAGGAACAGGCCCATGAAGGCCATGGCGTAGAGCATCGGCGTGTCGAAGCTCACCGAGCCGCGGTACAGGGTCGCGGTCCAGTTGAACGTCTTCACGGCGCTGGGCACCGCGACGAGCATGGTCAGCAGCGAAAAGACGATGCCCGCGTAGGGCGACTGGCTGCTGGTGTACATGTGGTGGCCCCACACCAGGAAACCGAGCACCGCGATGGCCATCGACGAGTAGGCCACGAACTTGTAGCCGAAGATGCGCTTGCGGGCGAAGGCGGCAATGATCTCACTCTGGATGCCCATCGCCGGCAACACCATGATGTACACGGCCGGGTGGCTGTAGAACCAGAACAGATGCTGGAAGAGGATCGGATCGCCGCCATAGGCCGGGTCGAAGATCCCGAGGTGCAGCAAGCGCTCCGCGCCGACGAGCAGCAAGGTGATCGCCACGACCGGTGTTCCCAGCAAGATGATGATGCTGGTCGCGTAGTGGCTCCACACGAAGAGCGGCATGCGGAACCAGGTCATGCCCGGCGCGCGCAGGCGGTGGATCGTGACCATGAAGTTCAGACCGGTCATGATCGACGCGAAGCCTGCGATGAAGATCCCCACGGCTGCGAGGACCACGTTCGTCGCCGAATAACTCGAACTGAAGGGCACGTAGAAGGTCCAGCCGGTGTCCAGTCCGCCCTGGAAGACCGCCAGGAGCACGCAGATCGCGCCCACGTTGTAGACGTACCAGCTCGCCAGGTTGAGTCGTGGGAAGGCGAGGTCCTTCGCCCCGATCATGAGCGGGATCAGGAAGTTCCCGAACACACCCGGGATCGTGGGAATCAGGAACAGGAACACCATGATCACGCCGTGGATCGTGAACAGGCGGTTGTACATGTCCGGCTGGACGAGATCACCCTGCGGGGTCGCCAGCTCCAAGCGGATCAACGCCGCGAAGATGCTGCCCAGCAGGAAGAAGCCCGTGGCCGAGATCAGGTAGAGGACCGCGATCCGCTTGTGATCGGTGGTCAACAACCAGGACTTCAGTCCGTAGCCGTCGCTCAGGTAGTCGGCGTGCTCGTGGTGCCCATCGCCTTCGTGGGCATGGCTGTCGCCGATCGTCGTGCTCGTCATGACTCGAGGACCCTTCCCGGCCGCGCAGGGCCGCTGGTCGTCGTTGCGGGGGTGTTCCGCATTCCGCTCATCGTGTTCCCTGAGCGCCGTCGGCGACGCTCTCCAGCGACTTGATGTAGCTCATCAGCTCCAGGATCTCCTCTTCCGTCAGCTGACCCTTGTAGGTCGGCATGATCGGCTGGTAGCCCGACACGACCTTTTCGGTCGGATCGAGGATCGACTCCCGGATGTAGTTGTCGTCGGCGGTGATCCGGTCGCCACCCAGCAGAGCGACTTCCGAACCGTACAGCCCGTTCAGGATCGGTGCGCGAGCGGAGGTGTCCTGACGGTGACAGGTGCTGCAGGCCTTCTCCTCGAAGAGTGCGGCACCGGTCGCGGCCAGCGCACGGCCGCCGCCCTTCCCCTCGAGCCACTGCTCGTAGTCGGCAGACTCCATCACGTGGATCTTTCCGATCATGAGCGAGTGCTCGGCGCCGCAGTACTCGGCGCAGAAGATGTCGTAGGTCCCCACCTTCGTGGCCTCGAACCACGCGGTGGTGTACTTGCCCGGGACCGCGTCCCGCTTCACGCGGAAAGCCGGTACGTAGAAGCTGTGGATCACGTCCTCGCTCGTGATCACCAGCTCGATCGGGCGCCCGACCGGCACGTGCAGGTCGTTGATCTCGCGATTGCCCGACGGATGCTGGTACTTCCACATCCACTGCTTGCCGACCACGTAGTAGCGCTCGGCGTCGGCGGGAATGCGGTAGTTGTCGAAGTAGACCTTCGCACCCCAGAAGAAGAGCCCGAGGAAGATGATTCCCGGCACGATCGTCCACGCGATCTCGAGCCACTCGGGCGCGGTCTCCTTGTGACCGACTTCGTCTTCGTGGCGACGGCGATAGCGTACCAGCAGGAAGATCAGGACCGCCACGATCGCCACGGTCGCGAAAGCCGAAAGCCCCAGGAGCGCATAATAGAGCAGATCGACGTCCTTGGAGATCGTCGAGGCCTGCTCCGGCATCAGGGGGATGTTCGCCAGCGGCAGGTTCATGATTGCGGAAGCTCCTGGTTGGTGGCGCGGGCCAACGCCTGATCACGACGACGCGAGAGGATGATGAAGATCAGCACGGCAAGGAGCGTGAGGATGCCGCCCAGACGCATGATGTTCATGATGTCGGCGCCGTACTGACCGGTGGCCGGATCGTAGGCGTAGCAGAACAACAGGAGCTGGTCGACCGCACTGCCGATCTTCGACTGGCCCGACTCGACCAGGGCAAGGCGCAGGTCTTTCGGAGCGTACTCCACGCCGAAGAGGTAGCGGCTGATCTTGCCCTCGGGCGTGACCACGGTGATTCCGCTCGCGTGGGCATACTCCTGAGCTTCTTCGTCGTAGACGTAGCGGAAGCCGACCGCTTCGGTCAACGCGTCGATGTTCTCCGGCGTCCCGGTCAGGAAGTGGAAACCACCTTCGGTGCCGGGCCGATCGAACTGCTCCATGTAGCCGCGCTTCTTCGCCGCCGCGAGGTAGTGGTCCTCGTCGGGATTGAAGCTCACGACCACGACGTCGTAGTCGGTGCCCGGATCGAAACTCAGGATGTCGAGGCTGGAGATCAACCCGTTCAGGATCATGTTGCAGAGCATCGGGCACTCGTAGTAGACGAGCGCGAGCACGACCGGACGCTCGGGCTGGAAGAAGGAGCCGAGCGCGGCATCCTCCCCCTTCTCGTCGGTGAAGACGAGATCGAGCGGGAGATCGTCCCCCAGGTTCTGGTCGAAGCCGACCTCGCGCAAGGGACCCGGCAGGGAGCCGTCGTCCTGCGTGCGTTCCTGCTTTCCGTACCGTGCGTCGGCGCTGCCCGCAAGGACGAGAAGTCCCACGGTGAAGGCCGCGAGGACGCGGCGGAAGCTCGGATCGTTGTGGCTGCGCTTCATGATGGTTCCACCCCTCGTCAGTTGTTGTCGACGGGAGTACCGCCGCCGGATTCGGCCGGCGCGGTACCGGCTTCGGGGGCGGGGGTAGATGGGAATTCGGGCAAGCCCTGCGTCGCGATGCGCTGCATGGCGTCTTCGATCGGAATCCGCACCAGACCACGCGCCTCGTCTTCCCAGGCGTAGGTCGAGAGCTGTTCGTCCATCGCGTCCTTCATGTCCGACCAGTCGTCGTAGGAACTGGTCTGCAGACGTGGCATCGGCGGCAGGACATCTTCCTCGGTGCGCTCGGCCATGAGCGGCGTGACCTGGTCGCCCTGCGCCGCGGTGTCGCGCATGAACAGACCGAAGTACCACATCGAACCAAAGGAACCTGCCGTGATCAGGGTGATCACGAGCATGAAGACGAAGACCGCCCGCCAACCGATTTCACGATCGAACTGGTCCGGACGCGTCTGTCCGACGTGGGCGTTGGGATCCTCAGCCATGGTGCGACAGGGCCTCCTGGAGGAAGGGCTCGTTGCGCGGGATCAGCGGTTGGGTCGCAAGCTGCGTGAAGAACAGCCCGAGCCAGATGCCGACCAGTCCGATCGTCAGCGTGAAGTCGGTCCACGCGAAGGTCGCATGCGCCGGATCGTAGGCGTGGAACGACGGGGCCGTCTGCCAGTAGATGTCGAACCAGCGCACGAGAAGGATGTAGACGGCGACCAGCGACAGGCGCGCCGGGTTGCGCTTCAGGTCCGCCGAGAGCAGCAGCACGAAGGGGACGAAGAATCCCGCCGCGACGAGGCCGTAGGCAAAATACTTGTACATGCCGGCCGTGCGGGTGAGGTACCACGGCACGGTTTCGGGCAGGTTCCCGGACCACAGAATGATCAGCTGCGAGATCGAGAAGTAGCCCCACAGCATCGTGAAGGCGAGCATCAGCTTGCCCCAGTCGGCGTAGTGACCCCTGCGGTAGACCTCGTTCATCGGCTCGCGATGACTCAGCCACACGGCGACGAGGACGGTCAGGGCGAGGGCGGCGAGCGCGGCGCTGCCCGCGTAGTAGACGCCGTAGATGCTCGAGAACCAGTGCGGATCGAGTGACATGAGCCAATCGAAGGCCGCGAAACTCGTGACGACCATGAACGCGACCAGACCGCCGGCCGACCAGCCCTTCATGCGTTCGGAGAGGGCCAGGTCGCCGGTTTGGTCCTGTTGGTAAGACAGCTTCGTGATCACGAAGGCCAGGGCCGTCCATACCAGGAAGTAGATCACGGCGCGGATGGCGAAGAACTCGGCGTTCAGGTACTGCACTTTCGACGCGACGATCGGATCCTCGGCCACGACCTCGGGGTTGGCCCACTTGAAGATCTTGTATTCGCCGAAGAGCCCGAAGGCATCGGCGACGAGCGGGATCACGAAGACGGCCATGAAGGGAATCGTGCGCGCCGAGGCCTCGAGGATACGACGGATCACCACGCCCCACGCACCGCGCGTCACATGGTTGAGCATCATCAGCGCGAGGCCACCGAGTGGGAACAGCATGACGAAGGCGAAGGCCGTCGCGTAGCTGTGCAAGAACATCTTGGAGTCCATGAAGTAGCCCGCCAGCGAAGCCGCGAGAGCCACTGCACCGACACCGAATGCAATGTTGCGCAGTCCGCCGAGCTCGGCCGGCGGTGCCCAGTTGACGTGACCGTCGTTAGTGCCCGTGGCCATGGTCGTCTCCGTGTCCGGCGTTGGGGTCGTTGAGCTCGCGTACGTCGACGTTCTCGCCGCGCTCGAGGACGGCGCGGACGTCGGGCTCGAGCGTCGCCACGTCGGTGTGGCGGGCGAGCTGGAGCGCGCGGATGTAGGCCACGATCGCCCAGCGGTCGGCGGGTTCGATCTGGCTGGCGTAGCCGGCCATCTGCCCGAATCCGTTGCCGATCACGTCATAGAGATAACCGTCGGCCACTCCGCGCAGGCGGTCCTGATGGAAGTTGCCGGCGGGCGCGTATCCACGCAGCACGATCATGCCCGCACCGTCGCCGACCATCGAGTGGCAGGGCGAGCAGAAGATGTCGTAGCGCTCGCGACCGCGTGCGAGCAGGGCTTCGTCGACGTCGACGGGCATCGTACGAATGAAAGTGCCGTCGCGGTCCAGACCGCGGTAGTAGCGATCGTCCTCGCGAAGAAAGCCGCGAGGGACCGACCCCTCGACCAGCGGACGCGATGCCCGTCCGTCGTCGAAGAACCCGGTCTTCTCGAAGGGCTCGAAGCGCGGTTGGTCCTTCATGTCGGCACATCCGGTGCCCAGCACCACCAGGGCACCGAGCAATCCGAGGCCGAACCGGCGTTGGGAACGACTACTCTTCAACTTCGTTCACCTCGATCGGATTCAGGCTCTCCATGAACGCGCGCGTGCGCTCGGCGTCGAAGTTCGGATCCTTCGCTTCGATGCACAGGAAGTAACGATCCTGGCTCGCGCGCTTGAAGCTCTCGACGTTGAAGAGAGGGTGGTAGGGAGCGGGCAACCCGTTCAGCGCCAGCATGCCGAAGACGGCGGAGAAGGCACCGAACAGGATCGTGCACTCGAACATGACCACGATGAAGGCGGGCCAGCTGTTGAAGGGACGCCCACCGATGTTCATCGGGTAGATTTCGGTCGAGGTGATGAACTGGAGCGCCCATCCCGTCAGCGCACCCGCCACACCACCGGCCAAGACGATCCACGGCAGCCAACTCGTATGCGCGTGCTGGGCGTCGGCGAACTCCTCGACCGGGTAGGGCGAGAAGGTGTCGAAATCGGTGTAGCCCTCTTCCTGCGTCCGGTGGATCGCCTCGACGACCGCTTCGGGATCGTCGAACTCGGCGAGCATGCCGTGCAGGTTCGTCGTCGTCACGGCCGACATCAGTGCTTCTCCTTCTTCGCCTTGGACGCTTCCGGAAGGATCATGCGCATCTCGAAGATGGAGATCATCGGTAGGAAGCGGATGAAGAGGAACATGAGCGTGAGGAACAGACCGATCGTCCCGACGAAGGTCGACCAGTCCCAGATCGTACCCTGGTACATTCCCCAGCTCGACGGCATGAAGTCACGGTGCAGACTCGTCACCACGATCACGAAACGCTCGAGCCACATGCCGACGTTCACGAACATCGAGACGATGAAGAGAGCGAGCATGCTCGACCGGACCCGCTTGGACCACAGGAACTGGACGGCCACGAAGTTGCAGACGAACAGGGCGATGTAGCTCGCCTGATAGGGCCCCGTCATCCGGTTGAGCAGCATGTAGCGCTCGTAGGGACTGCCACTGTACCAGCCGATGAAGATCTCGATCGCGTAGCCGTAGACGACGATGAGGCCCGTCGCGAGCATCACCTTGCCCATGAGGTCCATGTGCGTGTCGGTGATGAAATCCTGCAGGTTGAACAGGTAGCGCAGCGGCAGCGCCAGCGTGATCACCATGGCGAAGCCGGCGAAGACGGCACCCGCCACGAAGTAGGGCGGGAAGATCGTCGTGTGCCAACCCGGGAGCTGACTCGTCGCGAAGTCGAAGGAAACGACCGTGTGCACGGAGACCACGAGCGGCGTCGCCAGACCCGCCAACAGCATCGAGGCGACCTCGTACTGGTGCCAGTGCTTCGTGCTCCCGCGCCAACCGGCAGCGAGGATCCCGTAGATCGATGCCGCGAACTTGTTCTTCGCGCGATCACGCAGCGTCGCGAGATCGGGGATCAGTCCGACGTACCAGAAGAGGATCGAAACCAGCGCGTAGGTGGTGACCGCGAAGACGTCCCAGATCAGCGGGCTGCGGAACTGAGGCCAGAGTTCGAAAGTGTTCGGGATGGGCAGCAGGTAGTAGAAGCGCCACGGACGCCCGAGGTGGAGTAGAGGGAACATGCCCGCACAGGCCACCGCGAAGATCGTCATGGCCTCGGCGAAGCGGTTGATCGAGTTGCGCCAATTCTGTCGCAGCAACAACAGGATCGCAGAGATCAACGTGCCGGCGTGACCGATGCCGATCCACCAGACGAAATTGATGATCGCGAAGCCCCAGTAGACCGGGTTGTTGATGCCCCAGATGCCGACACCCTTGTAGAAGAGCATCCCGACCGACAGCAGAAAGATCGACAGCAGGCCGAAGGCAGCCGCCGCTCCGAGGAACCACCACTTCGGCGTTTCGGCCGTGATCACCGTCGAGATCTTGTCCGTGACGGTGGCGGGGGTGTGGCCCGGGGCGACGATCGGACTCTTCAGGCGCGTCCGCGGATCGTCGTCCGAGAAGGGTACGTTGGCCACGTCAGCTCCTCGCGAGTTCGGGGTTGGGGTTGCTCACGCGCTTCAGATAGGTCGTCCGCGGGCGGGTGCCGAGTTCCTGGAGGATGCCGTACTCGAGGTTCGACTCCTTCCACTGGGCCACCTTGCTCTGCGAGTCGTTCATGTCGCCAAAGGCGATCGCGCCGGTCGGGCAGGCCTGTTGGCAGGCCGACTGGAGTCCGACCTCGCTCAACGGGATCTCTTTCACCGTGGCTTCGATCTTGGCCGACTGCGTACGCTGGATGCAGTAGGTGCACTTCTCCATGACACCGCGGTGACGCACGGTCACGTCCGGGTTCCGACCGAGCTTCAGCGATTCGGTCTTCTGATCGGCGTACTGGTAGAAGTTGAAGCGACGGACCTTGTAGGGGCAGTTGTTCGCGCAGTAGCGCGTCCCCACGCACCGGTTGTAGGCCATCGTGTTGATGCCTTCGTCGGTGTGCACCGTCGCGGCCACCGGACAGACGACCTCGCACGGTGCCTGCTCGCAGTGCTGACACATGACGGGCTGCAGATAGGTCGCCGGCTGGTCGAGATCGCCTTCGAAGTAGCGATCGATGCGCATCCAGTGCAGCTCGCGACCGTTCAGGACCTCGTTCTTGCCCACGATCGCGATGTTGTTCTCGCTGTGGCACGCCACGACACAGGCATTGCAGCCGGTGCAGGAGCTCAGGTCGACGACCATGCCCCACTTGTAGCCGTCGTACTCGTGACCGGGCATGAGCGACGCGTCGATGTCGATGCCGTGGTGCATGGGGTTGCCGTGGTGTTCACCGTCGCCGTGGCCGTGGTGCATGTCGTCGAGCGTCGTGTGCTGGACGAGATGTCGGCCTTCCATGCTGTGGTGTGTCTGCGTGGTCGCCAGGCGGTAGGTGCGTCCGAGTCCTTCGACGCGGACGTCGTCGACGCGCCACCAGTCGTCGCTCGTGCGCAGCGGCGTGACGTCGAAACCACATCCGTCGCCGATGCGGCCGGAGCTCGTGCGTCCGTAGCCGAGGTGCAGCGTGATCGTGTCATCGGCGTGACCCGGCAGGATCCAGGCGGCGACGTCGATCTGACGATCGCCGGCGGAGATCCGAACCATCTCTTCGTTCGACACGTCCAGGCTCTCGGCGAGCCGCGGGCTCATGAGCGCGCAATTGTCCCAGGTGATCCTGGTGTGGGGCTTCGGGCACTCCTGCAGCCAGGCGTTGTTCGACCAACGGCCGTCGCCGATCGTCGGGTCGGGACGAAAAACGACGGAGGTTCCGGTTCCGGAGCCGAGCGTGCGGGCTGCACGCGCGACGGCGGAGGTGTCGACCGAGCGCAGGATCGTTCCGGGCGTCCCGACGCCGATTGCTCCGTCGTGCAACCAGCGACGCCAAGTGCGTGTGAAGTTCCCGGAAACCTGCGTACGCCACGTCTCCTGGACGAGGTCGTAGTCGCTGGCAGCGGCGTCGCCCAGGATCAGGGCGAGCAGTTGTGCCGGCGTCCTCGATTCGTACAACGGTTGGATGAGCGGTTGGACGACCATGGGACTGCCGTCGAAGGCGCGGACGTCGCCCCAGCTCTCCAGGAAGTGGCTCATCGGAATGTGCCAGTGGCAGTCGAGCGAAGTCTCGTCCTCGTAGGTCGACATGCGGATGCGCAGCGGAGCGCGCTCCATCGCCGACGCGAGATCGACGTCGGCCGGCGCGTCGAAGAGGGGGTTGCCGCCGACGAGGAACAGGGCGTCCACGACGCCGCGTTCGAGGTCGCCAACGAGTGTGCGCAGCCCCTCGGCACCCGCCGGACCCTCGGGGAGTACGGGGGCCGTCAGGCGGACCGTCCGACCCAGGTTGCCCAGCGACGCATTGATCGCGTGGGCCAGGATCTGCAGTTCGCGCGGCGCGTTCTCTCCGGCGACGACGAGACTCGAGCCGGCGTGGGCGCGCAGGTCGCGCGCGATCGCCTGGACCCAGGCCTGGACGTCGCTGTCGGCGCTGCCATTGACTCCGTCGACACCCAGCGCCGAAGCGAGGGCCACGGCGAAGCGTTCGAGACGAGCGGGCGCGAGGGAGAGGCGATGATCCGCCAGGACTCCGGTGTTCGTCGGCGAACTCTCGACCGCGTAGAGGCGGTTCATGTGGTGGTCGTCTTCGACGACACGGCGGTTGTCGGCGAAGTCGCGCGCGTAGGCGACCGCCCCCGGCCCTTCGGTCAGGAGGTCGCTGTCGAGCGTCACGACGACATCGGCCGCGCTCAGGTCGTAGTGGACGTGGGTGGGGGCTCCGAAGGCTGCCGCGGCCGCGTCACGCGCCAGACCGTGGCCCGCGGGATCGAACCAGACGACCTGAGCCTTCGGCAGCTCGCTTGCGATGCGATCGACCAGACGCAACACGGTGGGCGACGTGGTCGTTTCCATCACGATGCGCAGACCCTCACCCTGCAGACCGCGCTGCGCGGACAGGAGGTTCTGCAGGTCACCGGCGAAACCGTTCCAAGAGCGCAGAGTGCCACGTTCCTGTGGAATCTGTGCGCGGTCGGGGTCGTAGAGGTCCAGCACCGCGGCCTGGTCGAAGACGTCGGTCGCGCCACGGCTCGACGGATGGTCGGGGTTGCCCTCGATCTTCGTCGGGCGTCCCATGTGGCTCTCGACGAGCAGCCCGCGTCCGAAGGCTCCGTGAGGGTGCGCCGACGCGAAGAAGAGCGGCTTGCCGGGGATGATCTCTTCGGGCTGCTTCGTGTAGGGCAGCATCCGCTCTTCGGGCTGAATCGAGCACGCGTTGAGACCGGCCAGGGCGAGCGATGCGCCCATCAGCTGCAGGAAGCGACGGCGACTCGTATTCGCACCCTCGACCGGCAGCATCTGTGGGAACTCGCGGTGGATGAGCTCGGCGAACTCGTCAGTGCCCGCGAGCTCGTCCAGGCTTCGCCAGTACTCCGGACCGGACTTCCCGACCAGGCTCTCGCGTACGTCTTCCACCCGCAGGCCGACGGGCTCGGAATCCGCCGACGGCACGCTCGAGGTCTTGGGATCGGACTTCATCGATTCTCCCGGGACGACCGGAGCCTCGTACGAGGACTCCGGCGTGACGCGACCTTCCGAGGTCGTCGTGACTCGTTCGAAGGAGTCGTGGTCTTTCGGCATTGCAGAACCGTCTCCAGGTGTTCTCAGCGGTGGCAGACGCCGCAGTCGATGCCGGGCTGCACGTCGTATTCCTCGATAAGCTTGTGTGCCAACTCCATGCGGTCACCTTCGGGTTCATAGCCGAATGTGAGCACTTCCTCCCGAGGGCGAATGTACTTCTCGGGGTTCGTGTGGCAGTCGAGGCACCACTTCATCTGGAGCGATTCGGCCTGGTAGATCAGGGGCTGGCGGTCGACGCGTCCGTGACAGGACTCGCAGCCGATGCCCTTCTTCACGTGGATGCTGTGGTCGAAATACACGTAGTCGGGCATGTCGTAGACGCGGTTCCACTCGATCGACTCGCCAGCGCGATAGGCTTCGCGTACCGGCGCGAGCATGTCCTGCCGATTCCACATGATGTTGTGGCAGTTCATGCAGGTCTGAACAGGCGGGATTCCGGCGGAGTTCGAGGACTCGACCGACGTGTGGCAGTAGCGGCAATCGATGCCGAGCCCGGCCGTGTGGTGGTCGTGGCTGAACGGAACCGGTTGGCGCAACACGACGTCTTCACCCGTCATGTACGACGAATGGGCCCAGACCCAGCCGAGGTAGCCGAGGCCGGCAAGGATGAAGACACCACCGAACAGCGTGGCGCGGGCCACGGCGTTCGTGCTGCTGTGGAACAACTGACGCGACATGTATGAATGCCCCCACGGGAAGGACGAGCCGGACCGACGACCGCGCGTGGCGTCAAGGGGGCGGCGACGGACCGGAGATGACACTGACTCGGCGACGGTGCGCCGGCAGCGACGAAGAACCGGGGGTCGGCGAGCGCCCAAGTCGTTCTCTTGACTATGTTTCGCTGATCGCCGGTGCGAGGGTAGGGAAATCACAGAACTGACGCCACACGATTGTTCCGATCACGTTACAGATAGTGCGGATGCATCAGTCGTGACCTGTTCACAGCGTTCGTAAGTCACACCTCCGCATCGTCTTAGAAGAGGGCTTCAAAAGAAGGCCTCACGGGAACGATCTGTGCTTCAAATTCTTCGGGAAGCGGCCGATACCCGATCCAAAGGGGGTCGGAGCCGGCTGGTTCTGACGTATTTCTCGCTGACCGGAGCCGCGTGATGGAAGTCCTCGAGCACAATCAGTTGATTCTGCAGGCCCAGGACCTCGAGCCGTTGCCGGCGACGGCCACGCGACTCGCGAAGCTCGTGGCCGATCCCGACGCCGAGATGAAGGAGATCGTCGAGACGATCTCGCTCGATCAGGCGCTGACGGTCAAGGTCCTGCGCGTCGCGAACTCAGCCGCCAGTGGGGCGGCGTCCGAGATCTCGACGGTCGACCGGGCCGTGATCCGACTCGGCACCGGCGCGGTGCTGTCGATGGCCGTTGCGGCGGGGGTCCGGACCCGGATGCTCGGAGCCATCGAGGCCTACGATCTCGAGGAAGGCCGGCTCTGGGAGCACTCCGTGGCCGCGGCCCTGGCTGCCGAGTCCATGATCGGGCTGCCGGAGCATTCGGTGCCTCCGGAGACCTTCACGGCCGCGCTGCTCCACGACGTCGGCAAGCTCGTGCTGGGGCGCTTCCTCGACGAAGAGATCCAGGAGTTCCTGCGCCGGGCTCGTCTCGAGGGAGGGCGCAGCGAGTCCGACGCCGAGGACGAGGTCCTGTCGGTCAACCACGCCGAACTGGGCGGCTTGATCGCGCAACACTGGAAGCTGCCGCGCAGCATCTGCTTGGGCATCCAGTACCACCACGATCCCGAGAACTGTGGCGACGAAGAAGGCCTCGCGCACGTTCCCTGGATCGTCCACCTCGCCAACATCACGGCGAAGAAGCTGGGCAAGGGAAGTGACGACGTCTTGCCCGAGGACTCCGACTTCGAAGCTCCCTGCGAGGCGCTCGGCCTGACCGAAGCCAAGCTCGAAAAGCTCTTCGTCCGGACCGAACGGCGGCTCGAAGAGATCGGGGAACGATTCAACTGAGCACGGCTCGCGTACTGAACAGCGAAGGGCCCGTCCTCGAGGACGGGCCCTTTGTTCGATCCTGGTAGGGCGCGGGTCACTCCCCGGACGGTGCGCGTCCCGCGAGGTCTCCGAAGACGATCGAGGTGAAGGTCTCCTCGTCGATGAACCCCCAGTTCCATTCCTCGTAGCCCGCCGTCGGGCGGCTCTCGAGCACGGCGTCGAGATCCATGCCCTCGTCGACACGGCGCTCGATCTTGGCACGCAGGTCCGTCAACATCGCCAGGTAGTCTTTCATGTCGTCGATGCCGGCGATGTCTCCGTGGCCTGCGATGACACGCGTGTCTGCGTCGCAGAGCGCGAGAATGCGCTCGACGGCGGCGATCATGCCGTCGATCGATCCACCGCTGTCCGTGTCGATGAAGGGGAAGAGGCGGTTGAAGAGCACGTCGCCGGCGTGGATCACGTTCGCATCGACGAAGTGGATGATCGCGTCGCCGTCGGTGTGCGCGTTGGGCACGTGGAAGGCATGGATCGTTTCACCGTTGAGGTGGAAGGTGATCTCGTCGTTGAAGGTCACCACGGGCAGAGCGCCTTCGGGTGACGGCGGCGTCGTGCGGTCGAACAGCGTCGAAACGTTCTCGACGGCCATGCGCGCCCGCACGTTGTCGTGGGCGACGATCAGTGATCCGGCGTCCCCGAAGTTCTCGTTGCCGCCGGTGTGGTCACCGTGCCAGTGCGTGTTGATCACGAAGCGGACGTCGCCGTCATGGATCTTCGCAATGGCGGCCTTGATCCTGTCGCTGAGCGGAGCGTACTGGTCGTCGACCAGGAACGCGCCGTCCACACCGACGCACACGGCAAGATTGCCGCCGGCACCTTTCAGCATGTGAATCGACGGGGTGACTTCGGTCGCCTCGATCTCGACGTCGTCCATCGAGTTCTGCGCGGAGGCGGCGGGAGCGAGCAGGGCGAGGCCGAGGCCCACGATCAGGGTCGGTCGCAAGCGCATTTCGCAGACTCCAGTGGGGGATTCTCAGGGAAAGACGAAGGCGGTCCCGGCATTCCGAGACCGCCTCCACTGCCCTCAAGAAACGCGCAGCCTCACTTGATGGCCAGGAAGACCTCGCGGATCACGGCGAGCGCGTGGTCGAGTTCCTCGCGCGTGATCACGAGAGGCGGCGCGAAGCGGATGATGTTCCCGTGCGTTTGCTTGGCGAGCAGGCCGTGCTCCTTCAGAGCGACGCAGACGTCCCACGCTTCGAAGTCGTCCTCGAAGACGACTGCGTTGAGCAGGCCCTTGCCGCGCACCTTCTGCAGGCGCGGAACCTTGTCGACGAGCTCGTCCAACTGGGCGCGTAGGTAGACGCCGTCTTCTTCGGCCTTCTCCGCCAGGTTCTCGCGTTCGAGGACTTCGATCGACGCGATGCCGACCGCGGCGCCGAGTGGATTCCCGCCGAACGTCGAGCCGTGGCTTCCCGGATCGAAGACGCCCATGACGTCCCTGTCGGCGACGACGGCGCTCACCGGGAAGACCCCGCCGCCGAGCGCCTTGCCCAGACACAGGGCGTCGGGACGCACGTCCTCGTGGTCCACGGCGAACTTGCGGCCGGTGCGGCAGAAGCCGGTCTGGACCTCGTCGGCGATCATCAGGACGTTGTTCTCGGTGCAGATGCGGCGCACGCA